>Ga0315283_10006080_pt1 | contig 10735 bp, 9 predicted proteins | sample YL17G09_0_MG_FD_204541 | JGI IMG/M metagenome (GOLD analysis project Ga0315283, IMG submission 204541) | Sediment microbial communities from Yellowstone Lake, YNP, Wyoming, USA - YL17G09_0 | ecosystem: Environmental > Aquatic > Freshwater > Lake > Sediment | place: USA: Wyoming | collected...
TCCTGCCATTAAAGCCCGCTGGAATATTGATCCGGAAAACATCCCAACGGATCACCCGGCCTGGGATTTGGAAGCTCATTACATTGCCCAGGCACTTCATTCCATTATTACTATTTTAAGCCCCCAACGTATCATCCTCGGCGGTGGGGTGATGCAGCAATCTTTCCTTTTCCCGCTCATCAGAGAATATGTGAAGAAATCGGTGAATGGGTATGTCCGATCAGGAATGATTCTTTCCCGGATGGATGAATACATCATCGCGCCCGGGCTTGGCTCTCGGGTTGGTGTTCTTGGTGCCCTTGCATTGGCGATCTTTCCCCCTGAATAGTCTCGGTTTCCTTAGCTGATCAATATATTTTTTCCCGGTAAATATCCAGAGATTCCACCACATAGCTGAGGGTGATATATGACAATACTACCCCCAACGATTAGAGCAACGTTACAAGCATTGGTAATTTCTTCGTCAGTCAGCCAGCATCAACGCATTGAATGATGTGATAATCAATGCAATCATTGCATCTGAGAACCATGGAACAAACAAGTCCCAATAGCTCTTTCGCTTTACCGCTCAGGGCATTGTCCTTGTAAGCTGAATTATCCAGGTTATAAAAACGGTTGATTCCCTGGTGGTGCAATTCGTTGATCCTGGAATTCATACGTACTCGGTTCTGAGAAAACTCATCCAATCGGTTCATATTCCAACCTTTAAAGCAGATCTTGGAACTGATCAACTGGAATATTTATGCGGATTACCCTGCGCCCTCGTTCTTTCAAAGCCCGATAATCTCCAATTGCCTGGGCTTTCTCCAACACACCGAATGAATATGGTTCTCCCGGAACAGCAATATCCTTTTCATTCTTATGGGTAAGGATAATAAATAGTCCTGAATTTGGGCCGCCTTTATGGAACTGACCGGTTGAGTGTAAAAACCTTGGTCCAAAACCGAGCGTCGTAGCCAGCGAGGTATTATCAATGATCTTTTTTCGAAGTATTTGAAGGCTGGTTATTGTTTTCTCATCCCGTGGGAAATATGCATTCACTGCTACATAATTTCCCCTTTTTGCCTGGGCAAGAAAGTCAGTCACAATTTCTTTTAAACTTTTTCCACGTATAACAGTATCGTAGCCATATACGTCGATACCGAAAGATTGCCAGTTGGGAGGCTCCTCTTCAAGAGTCCCTACTTGTTTGTAATCCTGGATCATTTTTTGAGTAATCGTTTTGCTGGCTTGAACATCGGGTTGGTCGAAGGGATTGATCTCTAAGACTGCACATGCTATCGACGTTGCGATTTCCCAACGATATATTTCCGCTCCGAGATCATAAATATCCTCGAGGTTGATCACAAAACCAGCTTGGCCGTTTGAAATCAAATTATTAAACCTTATGTCCTGACTACCGTTTAATCGAAGATAAACGAATAATCTATCATTGCCATATTTTTCGACATTGACTTCCGGTTCCTGGTCAACCGGTAAAATTCCTTTGCCCTTTTTACCTGTGCTTTCCGCGATCAACTGCTCAAGCCAAGAGCCAAAGCATTCCACATCAGGATCCGTGATTATTGTAAGCTTATCCCTGCCGGCACTGGCCGCAGTCCCAATCAAAGTACCAAGTGCAAAACCAGGATTTGATTCCATCGGATTTGTTGGAAGGCAAGTTTCATACATTCCTATCGCCTTCTTTATAAGTTTTTCGGTATCCAATCCAATCAACGCAGCCGGTATCAAGCCAAAAGCTGTAAGAGCTGAAAAACGCCCTCCCACTTCAGGATCTGCATGGAAAATGTGAAGGAATTCTTTTTCCCCGCCAAGTTTATCCAGTTCAGTGGCTGGATCAGTAATCGCGATGAATCTGGATCCGGTTTTATCACCAAATTTGGTCTCAACCAGGTTCCAAAAATATTTAAAGTTCGCGTTGATCTCAGCCGTAGATCCAGATTTACTTGAAACAATAAATATCGTTGTATCTACAGAATACTCTTCAGTGGCTCTTTGCACCGATAACGGGTCGGTCGAATCCAGGATTCCCAGCTTTAGACCGGTGTGGTCTTTTGGATTAACTATGTTTGTAATCATACTGAACACTTCTGGAGCGAGTGAGGATCCTCCCATACCGATTACCAGGACTTTCTTAAAACCCATTTTCAGAAGCTCTTCCCGAAGCTTTGAATATTTCTTTAAATACGGGAGACTTTTTTGTGGAGCATTCAACCAACCCAACCGTTTTTTAAATTCTTCCTGACCGGGAGGATCCTTCGTCCATGGGGTTGGATCGCCTTCGTAGAGGCTTTCAATAATATTCCGCGCTACCATCCGATTCAACGAAGCCTGGTATAGTTTTTCCAGTGAACGGATCCCGGTCTGATACTCTTGCGCCCTCGCCTGGATATTCCCAATCAGTTCTTTATAGGCTTCCGAAAACGACAGAACCCCTTCCGCCTCAAGTTGACTGGTGATCAATTCCATTTCAATCCCAATCTCGGAAAGCTCATTTACGAGACTCTCAGCCCCGTTTAGGTCATCCTCAATTCGGATTTCTACATTTCCATGGTCTCTGAAGGCATCCATCGTTGCTGGAGGAATCGTATTTACTGATTCTTTCCCGATCAATTCTTCAACGTATATCACATCTCGATAAGTTGAATTTTTCGTGCTTGTCGAAGCCCATAAAGGCCTTTGCGGTCTTCCACCTTTTTCAATTATCGCCTTGAAGCGGGCGGAATTCTTTGCATCTGTAAATAATTGGTAGGCTAATCTGGCATTCGCGATAGCTGCCTTCCCCTGAAGTCGAGTCCCATCAATTTCGCTGATTTCACCGGCGTTGATCATGCGCTGCAGGAATCCATCAATTTTTGTATCCACCCTGGAGACAAAAAATGAGGCAACTGATGAAATATCCTCAATTGATTTCCCGGAGTGGATACGATCTTCCAAACCACCCATGTATGCGTCCATAACTTGGGCATACCTGTCCAATGAAAATATCAAGGTGGCATTAACGTTTATTCCTTCCGCTGTTGCTGCTCGAATCGCATCAACACCCTCTTTCGTAGCGGGTATCTTTATCATTAAGTTCGGCAGAGAAACCCTATGCCACAATGCTTTTGCATCCGTGATCGTTTTTTCTGTATCGTAGGCAAAAAGCGGATTCACCTCCAGGCTGGCATAACCATCCTCTTTGTTGGATTCTTTATAAACATCCATGAAAATCAGGGCTGCTGCCTGGATGTCTTCAATTGCCATTTGCCAGAAGATCGCATCCGCATTCCAACCTGCCCAGGCGAGAGGCTGCACGGTGGCATCATATTCTTTTGTCTTTGTGATTGCTGCATTAAATATCGATGGGTTTGAGGTTACACCTCTTATTTCCCCGCTCCTAACTAACTTGGCAAGTTCACCTGTGCGGATTAATTTTCGTTGTATATTGTCATACCAGACAGATTGCCCGATTGAATTCAATTTTACGAGGGGATTCATTGTATTACCCAATTTCTTCCAATTTTTTTATCTTATTTGTCCTGCGAAAAAATCTTTCATCTTCGATAAATCTTGCATTAATAAATGCTTCCACAATTTCTAAAGCGGGTTCTTCACCAATTATTCTGGCCCCAAGACATAGAGCATTCATATTGTCGTGCTCTACCCCCTGGTGGGCGGAATAGCTGTCATGACAGATACCGGCGTAGACTCCTTTAAGTTTGTTAGCAGCAATGCACGCACCTACTCCTGAGCCGCAAATAATGATTGCTCTATCAGCATCATTTTTTTGAATCGCTCTTCCTGCTTTCTCAGCGTAATCTGGAAAATCCACCGGGAGTTCACTATCTGTTCCCAGATCAATCACGATCTGATTTAATTCCATTAGTTTTTCAATTATTTTCTTTTTCAGGATGAAACCCGCATGGTCACAGGATATTGCTATGCGCATTATATTTCCTTTGCTATCCCATCATTTTCCTTGCAACCGATATTACATTATCTACTGTGAAACCGAACTTTTCAAAAAGGGTTTGATACGGAGCCGAGGCTCCATACCCTCGCATGCAGATTGTTTGACCTTCACCACCCACCCATTTATGCCATCCTAGTTCGATCCCGGCTTCAACAGCAAGGCGAAGTTTGAAATTGCTGGGCAACACGAGTTCCCGATACTCCGCAGGCTGCTTTTCGAAGAGTTCCCAACTGGGAAAAGACACTACCCTTGTTCTGATGCCTGCATCCTGTAGCTTTATTGCTGCTTGTAAAATCAGGTTCACTTCCGATCCAGATGCGATCAAGATGAGTTGTGGAATTCCCTTACCAAATTCAGCCAGAATATATGCCCCCTTTTGAAGATTCTCCGCTTTTGCGTATTTGGACTGATCAATAACCGGACATGCTTGTCTTGAGAATAATAAAGCTGTTGGACCGTTTCTATTTGATATCGCCATCTTCCAGGCTTCAATGGATTCATTTGCGTCCGCAGGGCGAATAACGGTTAAGTTAGGGATAGCTCTGAGAGCTGCCAATTGTTCCACTGGCTGGTGGGTTGGACCGTCTTCCCCCAACCCGATGCTGTCATGTGTGAAAACCCAAATACTTGGAAAGTGAGAAAGTGCTGAAACACGAATGGCTCCACGCATATAATCAGAAAACACCAGGAAGGTACCACCATAAGGGATCAATCCTCCATGAACTGCCATTCCGTTCACAATGGCACCCATTCCGTGTTCGCGTACACCAAAATGGAAATTCCGTCCACTCCGATCCTTTTCCTCGAAGGCTGGGCTATTCTGAATCCATGTATTGTTTGATGGAGCCAGGTCTGCTGATCCGCCAACCAATTCAGGCAGCTTCTCAGCCAATTTATTTATTGCTTTGCCGGAAGCTGCCCGTGTTGCCATCCCTTTATCATCGGCCGTGAATTCAGGTAAACTTTTATCCCAATCCTGTGGTAGCTCGGCATTTATTCTTCTTTTTAACTCATTTGCGGGCTCTGTAAATGCTTTTTGATATTCCTTGATAAGTTTTGTCCAATGACTTTCCAGTTGGATACCCTTACCTTTGAACTGGGAATAATAATCGCGCACTTCATCCGGAATGAAAAATCTCGGTTCGAGTGGCCATCCCATTTTCAGTTTGGCTCCGTTTAGCTCCTCATCCCCAGGCGGTTCACCATGCGCTTTTGAAGTATCCTGTCTTGTTGGAAGCCCAAAGCCGATATGGGTTCTGCAGAGGATCAGGGACGGTCGTGGATCGGTTTTTGCATTCTGTATTGCCCGATCGATGGCGATTACATCATTCCCCTCCGTGACAATTTGAGTATGCCAGTCGTACGCGTCGAATCTCGCTTTTCTATCCTCAGTGAATGCTAATTCGGTAGAACCATCAATGGTTACATGATTGTCGTCATATAGGTAGATCATTTTCCCTAATTTTTGATGGCCGGCAAAAGATGCAGCTTCTGAAGCTACTCCCTCCATCAAATCACCATCAGTAACAATTGCATATACGAAATGATCCACAACTGGAAATCCCGGACGATTATAAAGTGCGGCCAGGTGGGCTTCAGCCACTGCCATCCCGACCCCGTTTGCAAAACCCTGACCTAGCGGTCCGGTAGTTGTTTCCACCCCGGGGGTTAATCCATATTCAGGATGCCCGGGAGTGAGGCTTCCAAATTGCCTGAACCGTTTCAATTCGTCGAGTGATAGATCATAACCACAGAGATGCAGGAGGCTATAAAGCAGCATGGATCCGTGACCACCTGAAAGAATGAAACGATCGCGGTCAAACCAGGCTGGATTTTGCGGATTGAATTTGAGATGACGAGTCCAGATCGTGTATGCCATTGCGGCAGCTCCCATCGGAAGCCCCGGATGACCAGAATTCGCCTGTTGAACAGCATCCGCTGACAAAAAACGGATTGTGTTGATTGCGCTTTCCTGCAAATTATCCATAATTTCCTCAACGTTTTGGAATATTTGGTAATTCTACCATGCGCTTGAAATCAATAAAAAATACCACCTTTTGGTGGTATTTTTACATCCACAATCTCATCTATATTCGCATTTTTCTTAATCTCAAGCTGTTTGAGACAACGAAAACGCTGCTGAACGCCATCGCACCAGCTGCCAGCATTGGATTGAGCATACCCGCAGCTGCAACTGGAATTAGAATAATATTGTAAATAAAAGCCCAAAAGAGATTTTCTTTTATTACCCTGAGGGTCTTCCTGGAAAGGTTGATCGCACGCGGAACACTTTTCAGGCTTCCACTCATCAGAGTGATGGGAGCGGCAGCGATCGCGACATCTGTTCCAGTTCCAATCGCCATCCCAACATCTGCCTGAGCAAGGGCGGGTGCGTCATTGATCCCGTCGCCCACCATGGCTACTACCCGGTTTAATTTTTGTATCGCAATTACTTTTTCACTTTTTCCGTCAGGCATCACATCAGAGATAACTTCCTCAACTCCAACTTTTCTTGCGATCGAATTGGCCGTATGAGTATTATCACCCGTCAGCATAACAACATGGAGCTTCATCTTTTTTAGTTCAATTATGGCTTCAGCCGAATCTGGTTTTATATCGTCTGCCACTCCAAAAATACCCGTAATTAATCCATCGATTGAAATATAAATTGGCGTCTTCGCGTCTTTTTGTAGTTCAGTGGTTTTAATTCCAATATGATTATTATGTTGAAAATCATATCCAATCATCTTCGAATTACCGACCAGAACAGCAAGATGATCAATTTCTCCACGGACACCCATTCCGGGAATTGCAGAAAATCCGACAGGTTCGGTCAGTTTCAAGTCTCGGTTACCCGCTTCGGCAACAAGGGCTTCTCCCAACGGGTGTTCGCTGCCTTTTTCAAGGCTGGCTGCAATTCTTAATATCTCATTCTCAACATATTTTGTATCAAGAGAGAAAATATCCGTTACGACTGGTTGACCGCGTGTGATCGTTCCGGTTTTATCCAGGACGACTGTATTCACAGATCCAGCGATCTGTAATGCTTCTCCAGAACGGATCAGGATTCCCATTTCTGCGCCTCGTCCAGTACCTACCATTATCGCTGTCGGTGTAGCCAATCCCATGGCACATGGGCAGGCAATCACAAGCACTGCTACCATGTTTATCAGAGCGTTTGTAAATGTGGAATTACTCATTCCCTGCATCGCGGGTCCGGCGATAAACATCCAGTAAAGAAAAGTTCCGAGCGCCAGAATTATCACGGCAGGCACAAAATACTCAGACACTCTATCTGCCAGTTTCTGAATCGGCGCTTTACTCCCCTGTGCCTCTTCAACAAGTTTGACAATCTGTGAAAGGGTGGTGTCCTTACCAACTTTCGTTGCTTCAAACTGAATCAAACCAGTTTTATTCAAAGTAGAACCGATAACCGGATCACCTTGTTGTTTTTCCACAGGCAGGGATTCACCTGTCAACATAGATTCATCCAGGGTTGTCCTTCCGGAGATGATCACTCCATCCACGGGTATCTTTTCACCAGGTCGCACCACCAAGATTTCCCCCAGTTTTACCTCATCAGTTTTGATTTCTAATTCTTCGCCATTTCGGATTATTCGAGCAGTTTTTGGCTGCAGACTGATCAATTTTTTTACGGCTTCACTCGTCCGCCCCTTCGCTTTTGCTTCCAGATATTTTCCCAGACGGATCAGCGTTATGATCATTGCGGATGTCTCAAAATATACGTGACTGTCAATAACTCCAAAAGTTACAATGACGGAATAAAAATATGCCACCGAAGAACCCAAAGCGATTAATACATCCATGTTCGCGGATCTATTCCGGAGCGACTTGAAGGCACCGGTATAAAAGTCTTTGCCCACAATGAATTGAACCGGAGTGGCAAGCGCAAGCATGACCCAGTTTAACCAGGACGCATGAGCAACTCCCATAGGGAGTAGCCCAAGATCGTTTGCCATGGATAATAAAAATAGCGGGACAGTGAATATGACGCCAGTGACGAGTAACCTTTTTTGCCGACGTATTTCTTTATCATGGGCAAGGAATTCAGCATCCTCTTCCCCAGCATCTTCTTCGACCACTGAGAATCCCATCTCAGAGAGTTTACGTCGGATTTCTGCCTGGTTGACCATCGTGGGAATGTACTTAACCAATAATCTGTTGCTGGCTAGATTAATTTTTACATCAACACTACCTTCTATCTCATCCAGCTTTTTTTCAATCGCACGGGCATCATTGTTGTCAATTGATTTGGCAAGAATTAGATCAGCCTCGCCTTCTGCGACCCCGTAACCAGCTTTATTAATTCTCGCTATAACATCATCGAGCCCAACTGATTCAGGATGGAATTCGACTGTAGCACGCTCAGAGGATAAATTCACCGAAGCGTTTTCCACTCCGCTCAGTTTTTTTAGGTTCCTCTCCACCGTCGAAACACAGTTAGCACAGGTCATTCCTGTAATTGGAAGTATGATTTGTTTTGTAGGTTGCATTCTTGATTATTCTTATTCAATAAATATATTGAGGAAAAGTGTTTCGTCCTTTGTCCTTTTCCTTGGGAGATTGCTCTAAATAAAATTATTTACGCTACAGGATAATTAATCTCTGTCAACAGCGACTTAATTTTCTCCGGTGTGGCTGGATCAGTATATTCCACAATTACTTTTTTCTGCTCAGCATCAGCAGTTACATTTTTTACTCCTTCCATTTCGCCCACTTCTGTCATGATCGTGTGAACGCAATGATTGCAATTGATTCCTGGTACGTTATAAGTCACCTTATCCATTTGATTCCTCCATAAATTTGATTTATTTTTGTGAAGCTGTAAAAATATCACTGATTTCGCGCAAAACCCGTTCACGCTCATTTGGATCCTCACCGCGAATGGCAGTGATTAAACAACTATTTAAATGCCCATCAAGTACTATTCCCTCTACTTTATTTAATGCAGCTTGAACAGCCTGAATTTGGCGGATTATGTCGATGCAGTAAGCATCCTCTGCCATCATCTTTTCAATGCCACGGATATGGCCTTCAATATTCCTCATCCTTTCAAGCGCTATTTCTGATTTCATTGTCCTCCTTATCCCCCCCCTCCTGGGTGGGGTCTTGCTTTAATATTACTATTATTGTCTAGTTTGTCAAGTACTATTATTTATGGGAAAGCTTCAAGTTCTTTTTGGATTGTCTCGGATGGCACTGATCCTACCCATCCTTTTACAATTTTACCGTCACCGTCTAATAGAACCAGTTGGGGGACAACATTAAAACGTGATAATTTATTTAGGTTCTCGGAATTCAAGGGGTCATCAACGTTCAAAAAAACAAAATTCACCTTATCCCCCCATTCCTTCTCCAATCCTTTCAAGATCGGGTTCAGGTTCCTGCATTCCTCACACCAGAACGCCATGAGTTCAACCAATTGATATTTACCAGAAGCAATATTAAATGAGATTGGATCTGTGGCAATCATATGCACCCAATCTTCGTCAATCGCCTCAGCCGTTCGGGTGATCTCCATATCAGCAAAGTAAGTGGCGGTAGGGATGGGTGTGGAATTTGCCACTTTTGTTAGGTATAAACTGATATCGCTAGAATTTGGGGTTACAACACTTTCTAAATTCTTTTCTTCTTTTTCCAGAATTTTTTCAGGAGAATTTATTCTACAACCTGCAAGAAATATAAATAAAATAAATATCGTGCAATTCCTAATTTGTTTTCGTGAGTTGAAAATTCGCATTATTATTCCTCTTTTTATGAAGTTTAGCTTAGATTTTGTCGATAAAAAACGTTCTAACAAATTCCTAATACATCAATTTGACACTCGAACATGTTTAAACTAATATTGTTTAGGAGGTTAATTATTCTTCCATGTCACCGACGATATTAATCACAGGCGGAGCAAGGCGAATCGGCCGTCATATTTCCATCAGTCTGGCTGAAGCAGGGTATGACATCGTCCTTCTGCACGGTCATTCCGATGATGAAGCCGACCAAGTTTCTGATGAAATCAGATCTTTCGGTAGGAATTGTTATGTAATAAAAATCGATCTGGATGATTCAAGATCAATTGACGCTCAACTTGCTTCCATTCCAGAAAGTATTAATTTAACAGGTTTGATCAATAATGCTGCGGTTTTCGAGCCTCTTTCTTTTGAGGCCACGACCCTCAACTCCTGGGAGCGTCACTTGCGGATCAACCTTACCGCGCCGTTTATATTAAGCAAATGGTTCTATGAGCGGCTGCATCCTGATTCTGAAGGGCGCATCATCAATATCCTTGATTGGCGTGCGCTTCGTCCGGGAAATGACCATTTTCCTTACACGATCAGCAAGGCTGCCCTGGCAGCAATGACCAAATCGCTTGCAGTCTCGCTCGCTCCCCGGGTTACGGTTAATAGCATTGCATTTGGAGCAATCCTCCCGCCCAGCGATGGCTCTCCAACCGAGAAAATGCTGATCAACGTTCCTCTTGAACGCGCTGCGAATTTGGAGGAAGTAACTCAAACAATCCGATTTTTACTTGAAGGACCCGGGTATATAACCGGGGAGATTATCCATCTTGATGGCGGCCGCCATCTCATCTGAGAGGTAAATTATGGACCAAGTATTTATTAAGGATTTGCTAATTAGGGGAGTCATCGGGATTTCTGATCAGGAAAGATCCCAACCGCAGGATATTGTGATTAATGTTGTGATTTTCACAGATACTACCTCAGCTTCAAAAAGCGATTCCATAAATGATTGTGTAAATTACCG
>Ga0315283_10006082_pt1 | contig 10734 bp, 10 predicted proteins | sample YL17G09_0_MG_FD_204541 | JGI IMG/M metagenome (GOLD analysis project Ga0315283, IMG submission 204541) | Sediment microbial communities from Yellowstone Lake, YNP, Wyoming, USA - YL17G09_0 | ecosystem: Environmental > Aquatic > Freshwater > Lake > Sediment | place: USA: Wyoming | collected...
CTTCAGGTTCGATCATCTTGAGGGTAGTGCCTATCTTCCCAATCTCGGTATCGAATCCGGTTGCCTGCACTTGAGCAATGCCGAAGCCCTGAACAACTAAAGTACCCGAGAAGACAAAAGGCAGGTCATCACCTCCTGGGCGTGACATCTTCATTATGTCTTTGGAAGATGATTTACGTACTGGAACCGATTCGCCTGTGAGCAGAGACTCGTCTACAGAAAGGGTTACACAAGAAAGTACAACAGCATCAGCCGGTACGCGATCCCCCTCTGAAAGCACTATGATATCGCCTCTTACCACTTCACGTCCCGGGATCCTTTTCTGAACACCATCCCTTATGACTAACGCCCGTGGACTTGCCAGATCGCGTAACGCCTCAAGTGCCCGTTCTGTCTTACGTTCCTGATAGAGTGTAATGCCCATGACAAAGAATACGAAACCGAGCAGCATAAACGCTTCCCGGACATCCCCAAGGAGAAGGTAAATGGCCCCTCCGGCGATGAGAAGGAGGAACATGGGTTCTTTGACAACATCAAAAGCAATAGCAAAAATGCTCCGCTTTTTACTGGACGGAAGTTCGTTGTATCCTTCTTTCTTCAGTCTCGCTGCAGCTTCTGTCTCAAAAATCCCGGGGAATCTGCTTATATCAAAATTAGTTTTAAACAAGTGTTTTCCCTTTTTCAGTCAAATAATTCTGATAAAAACGACTTGCGTTTATGGCCTTTATGACCATATTTGTCATGCTCACCTTCGTGATGCTTATCTTCATAATGCCTACTGTCTTCAATGTTCTCTCGCCTACCTGGGGATGTTCCCGCAGGCATGGCTTGTGACCGCTCGATTATCTTATCAAGCTCTCCGCGGTCCAGCCATACACCCCTGCACTGGGGGCAATAATCGATCTCGATTCCCTGTCTTTCGGACATCGTCAAATCTACACTACATACTGGACATTTCATATGAAAACCTCCTTGTATCGGGTTCTTTAAAATGGTTTACTAATTTCTTGTCATCTCTGAGAGAAATGAGTAATCAGATATTAGAGATTTGCTTGATCGAATATGTGGATATCTTGAATATTAGACGATAGGAGGCGAAAGGCCGGAATATTCTCGAGAAAACGTGCCTACTGCTCTTTTATGATCATGTAGAAGTACTACACCTTTCAAAAGGTATACAGTAATCGTTTGGGAATTAGCGTTGCAGACGGCTTGAGAATAGGATGGGGATGTATTTCCTTTAAGGGATATGTTCTTAATTGCCTTTACTGGTGAATAAGAGATTCCTGGAATTACATTATCCAGTGTGTGTTGCAATTGGGCAAAAAGTAGTTCATGTATGAGCATTGAGAAGTTTGTCTCGTTGTGCTCTCGTCCATGAACATAACCCTTCTCGTTTGAGTTAACTTCAAAATGCATATCAGCAAGAGGTGAGAGGCATAAAACACAGAAAGTAGCAACAAGAATAAAGAGGTTTCTGTATTTAATTACAGATGATATTTTCATGTTTATATGATATCCAAAATATTACGTAAAATACAATTCATGCATGTGGTTATCTAAACACTTTTTTATTATCTACTGAAGGCATCTAAGGCAAATTACTGTCGCGAAAAAAAATGTCTATGATGCCAATTTCTGAAACTCCTGCAGTTCTGATGGGAGGTCCCCACGTCTGTAAGCCGCTGGTAACAAAAAAATGTGTATGATTTTTTTTCATATACCCCCAACTCAGTTCATAGAGGTTACGAACAATAAAATTGATTGGGAATAACTGTCCGTTATGTGTATGGCCTGAAAGCTGGATATCAACAATACTCTTACTGACTTGGTCGATATCTATGGGACGATGATCAAGTAATATGACGGGTAAACTCTCTTGTACATGAATTAAAAGTTCATCGAGTGATTTTCGTTGTAAGCCACGTTTATCATTTCTTCCGACAAGATAAAATGCCCGGTCTATTAATTGAACTTTATCCTCCAAAAGTCTTATGTCGGAATTAATAAAAAAGTCTCTTTTGCCTCCCCCGTGCATTTCATGATTTCCCGGTACAGCAAATACTCCATATTTTGTCTTAATCTGCCGAAACAGATCCTCAAATTTGATCGTGTCTTCATCGTGACGGTCGTTTTCAAGTACGTCTCCGCATATCAAAAGGATGTCAGGATGCAATGCGTTAATTCTTGACACAAATTCATGCAGGAATTGACCATTTGTCGCTTCCTTCAGGTGGAAATCGGCTGCATATGCGATTCTCAATCGTGTTATTTCCGATGTTTTTCTGGGAACTTCAATAGCATATTGGCTGACCCTAATATAATTATTATTCATTGCCCCGATAATGATAATAACGAGCGGAACAACAAATAAAATACAGAAACGACTGATACGGAAATTTTGGCTATTCGTTGTTTCCGGAGCAAGGAGTTTTATCTTTCTGCTTATCCAAATAACAATGTCTGATAGTAATACCAGCAGAAAAAGGTACAACAAAAAAGGCAATGAATAGTAGCCTGGAACCAGTAGATATTTTGCCCATGAACTACCCAATGTTGATGAATGAGAAAGGAACTCTGTAAGAGGAAAATAAAGGACTGTGATTATAAATAGAACTGTAAATATGTTTTTGTACTTTGTGTTTGCAAATAGTTTTCTGATTCGCAAACATACATAAAAATTAAGCGGCAAATAAATAATCAGCCCTTTTAGCAAAAACATATATTTATGTGTCCGAAACTACAAAAATGATAATTAGCATTCTGATTTTATTATACCTTTTTAAGATCCATGATAATTGAGACTCCGTTGATCTAAGAATATTGACTCTATATGTAAATACGCAATTTGATTGATTGCTCAAAGTGAGATTTTAAAATAAATTAAATAGCAGGAAGGGTATTGTCCTGTATGAAACTGCCGTTCTGATAGAAATTATCGCTTAGCCTTACATCTGTTGCAGTTGTTAGAATATAAAGAGTGCTTACCATAATATTGTCAGGATACATCCACGTCTTTCTTTTTTCTGACAATTTCTTTGATGCAGTTTACATATCTTTCCACATCATTTTTGCCGAACTGGTGGGTGCCTTCTGGTATCTGCAGTAGGGATGCCTGATCAGAAATAACAACAACCGCCTTTCTGAGAATCCTCTCAGCACCTTCCTTGAGAACTCCTGATCCTGATACAAAAATAACGATATCAAGGTTCAAAACCTCTATCGCACTGTTCCCTTCGATTATGATTCCTTCCAGATGGGAGAGTTTCTCCAAAGCCATGGAGAGAAGCTTGCCGAGTTTAGAAAAAGGGGACTGAACCCAGAGGACCTTTTTTGCACCGGCATCAATGAATCTCCTCGTGTCCTTGCCTTCTTCTGAAATAATTTCAAGGTCTTCAATAATAGAGCTTTTGAGGTAGGTTTTTGTATATTTTATTGCCCCCCAACCCGGGAGCCTTTCAAGAAATTGACAAGCGACAGTAGTTTTCCCTGAATCACTATGGCTGCCACCGATGCCAATAATAATGGGTTTCATGGCATTTTGCTTGCTTCATTCATAAAACTCAGGGAATATATAGTCATTAAGAAGCTTTCAATTCTTTCAAAGTCAGAATTTCCTTCGGAATGCCAATGAGCGATAGTCTTATGTTTTTTCCTCTATGCACAAAATGCCTAAATCAGGTGAATTAGAGAATCCTCTGTGGGTATGTATAAATATTCATTCGGTCACCCCTTACAAACCCGATAAGCGTCACCCCTGAGTCCTCGGCGATCCTGACAGCGAGATCTGTGGGTGCTGTTCTGCTTGCCACAATCGGGATGCCCCAGAGGGCACATTTGTAAGCGATTTCCGACGAGAGACGTCCGCTGACCAACATTATTTTTTCACTGAAGGATATTCCTTCAATAATTGCGGCTCCTATGACTTTATCAACAGCATTATGCCTGCCGATATCCTCGGCAAAGATAAGCAATTTCCTGGCATCCGAGAGAGCAGCGCTATGGACACACCCTGTTAACTTGAAAAGATCAGCCTTCTGCCGGAATTCTTCGAAGATTGCTTTAAGTGTTGAAGCTTTTATGGTAAAAGGATCTGTTATTTTTTTAATATTCTTTTTTCGATTAAAGGTAATCCCACCAACACAGCCGGAAGTAATGGTAAGCCCGCCAGTATTAACTTCTCCGGCTGCAGGGATATCTACGGTAATCTCTTTACCATACTTTATAGTCATGTCATCGATGCAGAGTTTCCCATTCACTATTTCTTCAGTCATACAAAAACCGACCACAAGTTCTCTTACCATTGTAGGAGTACAATAAAGATTTACTACTTCCTTGCCATTTAAGGAAAGCTTAAGGATTTGTTCAACTGCAATATAATCCTCTACTTCTTCAATCTGCAGGCTTTTTCGTCTGGTTATAGGTCTTTTAATATTATCGTTCATTTTATTCATTACTTTTTAATCCTATACTGTTAATTGTACACTTTATCATTCTTGACGCCAATAGTGCTTACATTTTTTTTAGGAAATGATCAAAAATGATAAAAATGAATCTGTTAGCTAAAATAACTCTGTTATAATTGAGGCTGTTACAGCCTATACTGTGGTCGGTGATAGACAAATAACCTTTGGTTAGGTTGCAATCTCCTCTTGCCCTTTAGTTCGGACAGTCTCTGTGTTACCCCACTTTCCCAAAGTGGGGCTTGTAAGTTTATTTCTTTCTTGACTTAAGTCAAGGACACTTTTATCTTCTTGAACTATCCTAAAATCAAGAATGCAAAAGGAGGGATAACATGAAAAGGAAGATCATAACAATCAATCAAGAGCTCTGTGACGGGTGCGGCGATTGCGTAAGTGCCTGTTCAGAAGGCGCTTTACAGATAGTTGAGGGAAAGGCAAAGCTGGTCAAGGAAGATTTCTGTGATGGTTTTGGTGACTGCATTGGTGGTTGCCCTACAGGTGCATTAGTTATAGAGGAGAGGGAATCGAAAGCATTCGATATCGAGGCAACGAAAGAATATCTTCTGAAGACAAAAGGCAGTGAAGCAGTATGGCGGATGGAAGAGGCACAGAAGAAACACGAACCAGACGAACATAAACACAAAGAAGAGAAGCCCCTGCCATGCGGATGTCCCGGAAGCATGGCCCAGACAATACAGATAAATAAGCCTTCAACGTCAGTCATCCGGCAGGAATCGGCGCCGCAACTCAGAAACTGGCCTGTACAGATAACACTGCTGCCGCTTAAGGCTCCATATTATCAGGGCGCAGATTTACTGGTAGCTGCTGACTGCTGTGCTTACGCATATGCAGGATTTCATAATGACTTCATTAAGGGTCACACCCTTGCACTCGGCTGCCCGAAACTTGATAATGCAGGTGCGTATGAGGAAAAACTGGCGACCATACTGGGTGAAAATGACATTAAATCAGTAACAATCGCTTACATGGAAGTTCCGTGCTGCATGGGGCTCGTGAAACTTGTTGAAGAGGCAGTAAAAGGATCAGGCAAAAATATTCCTGTAAAGAAAACAAAGATCAGCATTCAGGGGCAGGTAGTTTCTTAACCATCCTCTGCCTTGTCTGTCCCAACACTACGAATATTAAAGGTTACCCTTTTGAGGTGATTCTCGATGGTGCCAGACCTCAGGGACGCCCTTTCCGATCAGGTTCGCTCTATATAACTGGCAGGCTCGCAAAATAAAGAGTGTCGACCGCATTTCGACGACATCGCCAAGAAGATAATGGTTGATGTCATGCAAAACTCTGGATCAAAAAGTTCATAACACATAGCAAGAAATAGTCCTGATAGATTTACACATCCATTTGGTACTTCCTGAACAGCGCATCTGAAAGTTGAACCTGAAAGGAGTATGTTTCAACCGGGAATCCGCAAAAATGCCCACAACATTAAGCAGAACGCCATTGAAAGACCATTCTGAAGGGCAGGGTGCAAAATCGCATGGATTCCTTTATAATCTTTACAAGGCGGGAGATTAAATATTTGTTTTAGAAAGCAGGCATTCATGGCAAATGTAGGACAACCACTGGCAGAAGTATTCGGTCATTTGACAACTGACCATTCAGAAAAAGCCGAAAGATACCGCTCACATCGCTTGTGTCCTTTTAACAACAAAGTCCCGAATTGTACGAAAGATAAGGCGAAAGCCCCTCTTGGAGTTTGCAGCATTTACCATGAAAGCCATCCGGTTATCACTTGTCCTATTAGATTTCGTGAGGACTGGTTTATTACCGATGATGCCGCCTCCTTCTTCTTTCAGAAAGATACGAATTGGAGTTCATTGACGGAAGTTCGTTTGAGCGACTTGCAGGGGAAGTCTGCCGGAAATATTGATCTTGTGCTTGTTGCATATGACGATAAGGGAAAAATATATGATTTCGGCGCACTCGAAATTCAGGCGGTATACATATCAGGGAATGTGCGCGAACCATTTGAATTCTTCATGAAAAACCCAAAAAGCCGCGCGTCAATGGATTGGTCCAAAGAACCAAACTATCCGCGGCCTGATTATCTTTCATCATCTAGAAAACGCCTTGCTCCGCAGCTTCTCTTTAAAGGTGGAATCCTTCACAATTGGCAAAAGAAAATCGCTGTCGCATTGAATAAGAGTTTTTTTGCCACGCTGCCCAAATTAAAGAAGGTCCCCAAAGCCAAAGCAGATATTGCATGGTTCATCTATGATTTGGAACTTATTAAAGAAAAAGGCCATGAGGCGGGCAGATATTCACTCAAGAAGGTAGACGAAGTCTTCACTGAGTTTGAGCCTGCCCTTCTTTCAATAACCACGGCATCGCCTGGAAAAGTTGCGGATTTTATAAAGCTGCTTCAAGAAAAGCTCGACGAGCAGATTGAAACTCCGCCAGTTAACAAGACAATTGAAAGACCATTCTGAAATGACTACACACAAACAAGCTCTATTATTTCCAGAGTTACAATACAGAGTTGAAATGCCTAAACCGGTGAACGTTGCTTCTGTTCCTCAACGAAGCCCCTTTCGCTATCCCGGCGGGAAAACATGGTTTGTGCCTACATTCAGACATTGGATTACAACTATGTATCCAAAACCAAGAATCCTTGTTGAACCTTTTGCAGGTGGCGGGATTATTAGCCTAACCGCTCTTTTCGAGAATTTGGTTCAAAAGGCGGTTATGGTCGAACTCGACGACGAGATTGCAGCAGTCTGGGAATCAATTGTCAAGGGCGACGCTGAATGGCTGGCCAATCGTATCCTTACTTTTGAATTATCCAGGGAAGCAGTCATAAATGAAATCAAAAGACTTCCGCGCACCCAAAAAGAAAAGGCATTTCAGACAATTCTTAAGAATAGAACATTTCATGGCGGCATTCTTGCCGAAGGTTCAGGATTTCTTAAATACGGCGAGAATGGGAAAGGCATTCATTCCCGTTGGTATCCTGCAACCATTGCAAAAAGAATTCTAAATCTAAATCATATTGCCGAGAGAATCGACTTTCGTTGTCATGACGGCTTGAAGGTAATGCAGGAATTCTCCAACAGACAAGATACGATTTACTTTATAGACCCTCCATATACTGCTGGCGGGAAAAAAGCCGGTAAGCGTTTATATAAAAATTATGATCTCGATCATGAGCACTTATTTGCCGTATGTGAGACATTGAAGGGCGATTTCTTAATGACGTATGATAATGCGGAAGAAGTCAAAAAAATGGCCCGACTCCGTGGTTACCAAATGCGCTTAATATCGATGACCAATACCCATCATACAACAATGGAAGAATTGGTAATCGGTGGAGATTTATCATGGATGGACGGTTTCCCCGCAGTGCATGAGCCTGTAGCCAAATATTCAGGCAGAAGAATAAAGAAAAAACGGTGTAGCAAATCGATCAAGAGGGACGCGGCAAAAAGCCGGCGTGCATCTTAGCTTCTCGTTACTTCTCCCGATAATCCTCCGTTATTGAAATACCTTCATGACGTTTGCTTGTGTTAGACACATCTGATTGTGAATGATCTCGGTGCGTGTTTTATGAAGGACTATGTTCGGAATAACAGGCAAGTTATTTCGTATTCGCCCGGACCATCTTATCAATGAGACTGTGAAGTCCCATAATAATCTGGACTGGTGTCGGCGGGCATCCCGGGATATAGCAGTCAACAGGTATTACATTGGCAACTCCGTTTGTTACCGCATAACTTCCCTTATAGATCCCTCCGTCAACAGTGCAGTCACCGCATGCTATAACAAGTCTCGGTTCGGGTGTTGCAATGTATGTCTTTTTCAGGGCGAGTTCCATCTGGCGTGAAACAGGCCCGGTGACGAGCAGGACGTCGGCATGTCTTGGTGATGCCACAAAATCGATACCGAATCTCTGGATATCATAGACAGGATTGGTTAGCGCAGTGCATTCCCATTCACAGGCATTGCATGAGCCTGCATCCACCTGTCTGATACGCAATGACCTGCTGAAGATGCTGTCAATCATCTCCTGAAGCGAGATGACTTTTGCCGCCTCTTCAGGGGAAATGTTAAAACCCTCCGGGAATGGGATCACTCTCTTTCTGCCCGTTATATTTTTCAGTATTTCTTTTATCACATGTCACATCCTGAATATGATAAGTTAAAGCTCTTATTGCACAACGGAAAATCAGGCACTATGTTACCGTGCACTGCAAATGGCACCACAGGCCAGTTACAAAAGGACGGTGACCTTAGTTTTACCCTCAAAGGTTTTCCATCCTTATCTGACATAACCCAGTAGAAGACTGACCCCCTCGGTGTCTCGGTATAACCCAATGCAGACGAAAATGCCGGTATAACTTTTAAATCAACAACAAGTTCACCCTTATACTCTTTTTCAAGGAGAGAACTTATCAGAGATATGGAGCATTCGGCCTCCTCTGCCCTGACCATCATCCTCGCAAGCACATCGCCTTTGGACATCGTGTGGATCTCAAAGTCAAGCCTGTCATACACCAGGTGGGGATGAGCCTTCCTGATATCATCAGAAATTCCCGATGCCCTTGCGGTTATACCGGTAGCGCCTAACTTCCTTGCGATATCTTTTGATAATTTGCCGGTATCTTCAAGCCGCTCCACATGCGAAACTGTGCCGAGCAACAGTTTCATAAATTCCTTGTACTCTTTGGTTACAGTATCAATCGAAGACAAGATGTCATCCCTCTGTAAAAAAATATCCCTTCTTACTCCGCCGATAACATTTATCCCTCTCAGGTATCTGCTTCCTGTAAGTCTTTCATTCAGCTGCATAAGCCGTTCTTTGATGGTTGCTCCTTTTGCATATCCCACCGCAAGGCCGGTACCGGCACATATGTTCCCGATGTCACCGATGTGGTTATAGAGTCTTTCAAGCTCAATGAGGAGTGTCCTTACAGCCTTTGCATTCTCTGTTATTTCAATCCCTGCCATTCTCTCCACAGCCATGCAGTATGCAGATGAATGTGAGAAGGAAGAGGTGCCTGAAACCCTTTCTGCAAGCTGAACACCCTCATGAAATCCTATCTGTTCAAAATGTTTCTCTGTCCCTTTATGTGTGTAGAACAACCTTGGCTCAAGGAAGAATATCGTTTCCCCTACAGCACTGAACCTGAAATGACCGGGCTCGATGATCCCTGCATGAACAGGGCCGACTGGGATTTCGTAAATCCCTTCTCCTTCGACTTCCATAAAATGGTACGGTTCTTTTACGGTAGTTCCTTCTCCCCATTCCCTCAGATCATCCTCTGTGATATTCCAGTCTTTCCTTAACGGATGGGAATTGGCAGGAAAAGCATCGTGGAATAAAAGCCTGCGCAGATCAGGATGCCCCTCGGGTATTAAACCGAACATGTCCCGTATTTCCCGTTCATACCAGTGGGCTGCCGGGATATTATTTGTGATAGTGGGAAAGGACAGCTCCTCTTCTTTCAACGTAATATAAAGTATGGTAAATTCATCTTTCCCTGGGCTGGAGAAAACAGCATATATCCTAAACATCCCGTCAATTTCTCGTTCATCAACTGCAAACATCACTCTCAGGATGGATTCACCATTCCTGTAAAGATAAATGCAGGCATCCCTGAAGTCTTCCTTGCGGACTTCAAGATACACTTCATTTAAATGCTTTTTTGTATTGATAGCCCTTTTAAGCACTTTTTCCATTATTTTGCTCCCATGATATGAATGCATTGCCTGATCGTGCTGTCTATAAATCCGGGGATAGTTAAGCCGAAAACGATAATTAATGAGGCAAGCAGGATCATTATCCCGTTATTCAGCACTGAAGACAGAGAGGTTTGGGCAACAGATATTGCATGACTGTTTTCCCCTTTCTCCTTTTCTGTGGCTCCTGTTGTTTCCCTTCCTCCAAAGAGCATCTTCCCGAAACCTGAAAGCATGCCATAAAAGACAAGCGCCACAAACAGGAGAAACAGTCCTGCTACCACCCACAAGCCTTTATCCACTGTTGCCTTTAAGACAGTAAATTCGCTCAGAAAAATATTAAAAGGCGGCGTGCCGGTTAGCGATAATACCCCGATAAAAGTCAGCGTACCCAGAAGCGGCATTGAAGACAGCACACCGTTAACGTTTTCTATTTTTGTCGAACCGTAATTCGCCTGTATCTTGCCTGAGACAAAGAACATAAGGGGCTTCGAAAGTGCATGATTCATTATATGGAGGAGGGCTCCGTATACACCCGCGGTTCCGCCTATTCCCATGCCGAGGGCAATGA
>Ga0315283_10006084_pt1 | contig 10734 bp, 2 predicted proteins | sample YL17G09_0_MG_FD_204541 | JGI IMG/M metagenome (GOLD analysis project Ga0315283, IMG submission 204541) | Sediment microbial communities from Yellowstone Lake, YNP, Wyoming, USA - YL17G09_0 | ecosystem: Environmental > Aquatic > Freshwater > Lake > Sediment | place: USA: Wyoming | collected...
GGACCCGTTGTCCGAGGAGATTATAGAGCATCAGCGTGACATCGGCCTGGGCCGGAATGTCATACCTCAGGACGGTCACCGGGTTGGCCGGGTTCGGGAAATTCTGGAAGAGATCAAAGACCACAGGCGGTGACATGACGCTCATGCTCCGGACCGGAGACCACGCCGTACTCCACCCGGCATTCGTCGAGCGCACGCGCCAGTAATAGATGCGCCGGTAGTCCAGCGGACCCACCCGTCGCACCGTGTCAGTGAGGGCTGAATCATTCACCACGGTCGTGGCGAACGGTGCATCCAGTGACACCTGGAGATGATACCTGCTGGCATTGGCGGCGCGCTTCCACACAAAGATCACAAAGGGCGGTTGTTGGTCTGACGCGCTCACCGGGGCCACCAATTCCGGCACGGCCGGTGGTGCGACAACGGTGGTAAATGACCAGACCGGTGAGAAGATGCCGGGCCCTTCACTATTCCATCCGCGCACACGCCAGAAATACCGCGTCGAGTAGCGCAGCTGGGTTACCGTCCACTGGGTATCCGCAATCGACGTGTTGTCGTAGATGGTGGAATCAAAAGGCGAATCCATGGCCAGTTGCAGCTGATAACGCTCGCTGAGCCGTTCGGTACGCCACCGGAATGTCAGCCCGGTCAATGTCCCGCTCACTCCACTGAGGGGCGAGCTTTGCAGCGGTGCGGCCGGCGCGACAAGCAGCGTCCTGAACCAATGCGGCTCGGAAAATTGTCCGCCGGCGCCTGCATCAAAAGCCCTCACCCGCCAGTAATACCGCGTGAACGCAGTCAGGCCCGGTACATCCCGCACCGTGCCGGTGATTGTTGAATCGTTGACCAGGGGATGCGTGAACAAGGAATCCCCGGCGACCTGGAGCACATACACCGCTGCCCCCGGCACGGCATTCCACCTCATGGTCACGGACGTTGGCAGACCTGTCGCGCTGTCTGGCGGAGAAACGGGCGCCGGCGTGCCGATGACCGTTGTGAAACTCCAGATGGGGGAGAAGGGTCCCTTGCCGCCCGGATTGTTCGCGCGTACCCGCCACCAGTAGCGAGTCTGGGCCGTGAGTCCGGGGACTGTACGCGTGGAGTCGTTCACGGTTGAGTCGTTGAAGAGGAAGCGCGTACATAACGAATCGGTTGCAACCTGGAGATGGTACCACTGCGCCCGGGGTGCAGTAAACCAGACAAGCGCCTCGCTGGCCGGGAAACCCGCGATCCTGTTCGCCGGAGCGGCCTGAAGAACGGAACCCGGAGGTTCCACTGCGGTCGTGAATTTCCATGTTGGAGACGGCATACTTATGTGCAAACCATCTGCACTCTTTGCCAGGACGCGCCAATAATAATTGGACATATAGGACAATCCCGCAATCTGGCGGCTGGCGCCGGTGAGTGTGGAATCATCCACGATCGGAGACCGTAACACGGAATCAGAGGAGACAAGCAGACGATACCGTGTTGCCCCCGTGACCGGATTCCACCGGAGTGTGGGGGTTACGGACTGATCAATTGCTTCCTGAGCCGGGAGGACGAGCACCGGAACGGCGAGTTGTGTGACAAATCGCCGGACGGAGGAGAATATGCCGCTCCCTCCGACATTTTCTGCACGCACGTGCCAGTAGTACGTCGTGAACGAAGCGAGTGCGGGTGGCTGCCAGGTCGTGTCGATCACGAGGGAATCGCGCAGCAGGACATATTCAAACAGCGAGTCTCCGGCCAGTTCTACACGGTAGCGGGATGCCCGTGCAGCAGGACGCCATGTCAAGGACTGGGCGATGGGAATGTTCCGCGCAGCGTGGAGCGGTGAGACAAGGACGGTCACGCCGGGAGTATCGATCACGGTTGTGAACTGCCGTGGAGGCGAATACGGACTGGTGCTGACGTTCCCGGATGCCCGCGCCCGAACGCGCCAGTAGTACGTGGTGAGGCGCACGAGTGAAGTGACGTACCGGCTGCTGTCCACTACCGTGGAATCATCCAGGACGAATGACCGGAAGGCCGAGTCAGCCGATATCTGCACGCGGTATGTCATGGCAAAGGGAACACGCGTCCAGATCATCCTCAGGGCGGTAGACTGATTGAGCGCCCTGTCAACGGGGGATAGGGCCAGCGGTGTTCCAATCATGGTGGAGAAACTGCACCGGGGCGTATACGCGCTTGTCCCGCCGGGGTTGACCGCCCGGACACGCCAGAAGAATCGCGTCAGTCCCGCAAGATCGTCAATGTGATAGAGAGTATCAACAATTGTCGTGTCATGGATGACGACTGTGGCAAAGAGAGAATCCAGTGCGATCTCGAGCCCGTAGCTTGCGGCGCGGTTTGCACTCCGCCAGCGCAACAACGAAGTGCGGGGAAGATTCGTCGTACCGTCCGCCGGGGCAAGAAGTGAGGTCGCCTCGGGAGCAAACGGGATCGTGGTGAACGACTGCGTGCGGGCAAACGCTCCGGTACTGACGCCGTCCGCCGTCTTCGCCCGGACCCGCCAGAAGTACCGCGTGGATCGGTCGAGCGGTCCAACCGACCGGCCGGCTGAAGCGACAAGGCTGTCGTCGACAAGAGGATGCGTGAACATCGAATCCGTCCCGAACTGGACCCGGTACCGCGCAGCTCCCTGGACACTGCTCCAGGAGAGGAAAACATCCAGAGACCGGTCCACTGTACGGTCTGCCGGTGAAAGGAGCTGGGGTGTCCCGATGGTCGTCCGGAATGTACGGGTTGCCGTATATTCACTCGCGTCGGCGGGATTCTGGGCGCGCAAGCGCCAGAAGTACTGAGCGATGCCGGGAAGAGGGCCAATCACCCGGCTGGTATCAAGGATTGTTCCGTCGCCGTATGCCGGGAACTGGAAACTGTCATCCGTTGCGACTTCGAGCCGGTATGACTCGGCGTGCCTGGCAGGCCGCCACCGGAACTCGACCGTTGTGGGTTGTTCGAGCATCCGGTCCGGCGGACCAAGCAGAAGGGGCGTATCAATCGCCGTCGTGAAGAACCGGTGCTCCGCAAAATCGCCGGTGCTTGTGCCGTCCGTTGATTGTGCGCGTACCCGCCAGTAGTACCGGGTGAACCCCTCAAGCGCGGGGGTTTTGTACACGGTGTCCGGCACCGCGGGTGCGTCCAGGGCGACGGTGGAGAAGGCGGGGTCGGATGCGATTTGTACGCGATACCTGCCGGCACCGGATACACTCTCCCACTGCAGGAATGAGGACTGCACGTGGTGCATCACGCCGTTTTGCGGACCAAGGAGTACCGGCACCCCAATGACCGTGCTGAATGACCAGGTCTGCGAAAATGGGCCGCCGCCGGCAGCGTTCAGGGCGCGTACCCGCCAGAAATACCTCGTGAAGGCGTCCAGGGATACCAGATCACGTATCAGCTCCGTGGTGGTAGAATCATCTACGAGTAGTCCGGCAAAGAGCGGGTCTTGTGCGACCTGCAGGTGATACCGGGTTGCGCCGGGTGTGCTGTTCCACTGACAGGTCACCCTGTATGGGAGATTGATTGCACCGCCCGGGGGAACAACAAGGACCGGTTGTGCAGGAAGAGTGATACGGGTCGTAAACGTCCAGATGGCTGACGACTGGGCTCCCCCCGGATTTATGGATGTTACCTGCCAGTAGAATCGGATACCCTGCGCGATCGTTCCGGCCTCTACCGATGTGAGCGAAGTGGTGGTATCATAGACGACGGCGGAGAAATCCGGCGTGGCGGACAGGCGAACCCGGTACACGGCCGCCCCTGCTGTCTGTCCCCAGGTCAACAACACCGGCAGAGGGAGGGCCGTAGACGCGTCAACAGGAGAAACAAGATACGGCACCGCCGGAAGCGGTACGGTAATTGTAGACCGCCATACGGGCGACGGAGCGCTCGGGCCGTTGGCATTGGAAGCGCTGACCCGCCAGAAATAGGTGGTCGTGTACGCAAGTGATTGCACCTGCTGGGAAACACCGGTTAGTGCTGGGAAATCAAACAGTACCTCCGCAAATGTTGAATCGGTCGAGATCTGCAAACGGTAGGTATTCGCGCCCAACGACGGCTGCCACTGGAACGTCACCACGCTGGGAAGATTGGTCGAGCCGTTCGGCGGTGCCACGGGTTGAGGGACCCCCGGCACGGTAATCAATGTCGTGAATGTCCGGATGGGGGAATCTGTTGTCCCATTGCTGTCGCTCTGCGCAGTCAATTGCCAGTAATACCGTGTACTAACAGAAAGGTTCCGGACACGAATCGACGTGCCGGCAAGTAGGGAGTCCTGATAGAGTGTGGCACGGAATGACGAGTCCGTCCCGAGATGGAATGTATAGCTCCGTGCGCCTGCGACCGCGGTCCAGGAGAAATCCACTTCAGTCGCAGGGAGATCCGCCGCATTGCTTGGAGGAGCAAGCAATCCCGGGGCGTCGATAGCCGTCGTGAAGTGAAATGGCATGGCAAAGTTGCTGCTATCGAGTCGATTGATCGACCGTACACGCCAGAAGTAGGTCGTGTTGTGCTGCAACCGGGGAGCTCCCCCGGCTCCCGGCCCCAGGAAAAGAAGGGTGTCGAGGATGTGTGTGCTGTCCCAAAGCACTGTCGGAAAGTAGGAGTCCGTGGCTATCTGCACGCGGTACCACTCCGCCGAAGGAGCGTCGTGCCAGGAGAGGGTTGGCGTGACCGATAGCCCTCGTGCGCGACTGAGCGGTACCCCGAGCACCGGAACGTGAGGGGTGTCCAGCACTGTTGTAAAGGCCCATGGTGGCGTATAGGGACTTACGGCAGTCCCCGTCTGATTGGTTGCATTCACGCGCCAGTACAATGTGGTATTGGAAGGAAGTGGATCCAGCGTTATGCTTGTAGCGGTGAGCGGTGAGCGATCGAAAACAATTCTCGTGAAAAAGGAATCACGGCTGACCTGGACGCCATAATACGCCGCACCCGGTGCCGGATTCCAACGCAGCGTGGGCGCAACGTTTACGTCGGTGGCACCCGGAAGGGGAGAGACAAGGGAGGGTGTCGCCGGTGTGTCGATGCGTGTTGTAAAAGTCCGGACTTCCGACCAGAGACTCGTGCTCGTTCCGTTTGCGTTCCGGGCATATATCCGCCAGTAGTAGGACGTGCTCGCAGCGAGGGGTCCGACCTGTCGGGACCTTGATGTAATCGTGGCATCATCAAAAAGCAACGCACCGGGAAATGCGGGATCGTCAGATACCTGAAGCCGATAGGTCGCTGCTCCCGCCGATGGGAGCCAGGACAATGTCGGGTTGACCGGCAAGCCGGTTGTGCCGTTACCGGGCTGACTGAGGAGGGGTGTTGTTAGGCGCGTCCGGAAGTTCCAGGGCACGGTGGGATATATGCTGGTATCCCCGTTTGTGTTCCTGGCCGACACCCGCCAGTAGTGAACAGTGTCATTGGCCAGCGGAGTAAGAATAACCGAATCCGCCGGGCCCGCATTCTGAAACAGAAGGGGCTTGAACTGGGTACTCCGCGAAACCTGCACAAGATAGGTGACAGCTCCCGGAACGGGGGTCCAGCGCAGCACCGGTGTGGCCGATTGATCCACGGTTCCGCTGGCCGGTGCGATGGCCGCCGGAGCGGCCAGTGTCGTGCTGAACCAGCGGACGCCGGAGAATGGAGATGACCCTGCGGAGTTTTTCGCACTCACGTGCCAGAAATACCGGCCCCCGTTTGCCAAACCTGCAGCCTGTTTCGTCGTTGTCGTGAGGGTCGAATCGTCCATGACCAGCATGCTGAATGCGGAGTCTGTAGAGATCTGCACCCGGTACGACGTCGCATCGACGGAGGCACCCCACGAGAGAGCCGCCGGGTTCACCGGAATGCTGCGTGCCCCCTGCGCAGGCGCAGCCGGAACAGGCGCTGCGGGAGAGGCGACGAGAGTGGTAAAACTCCACGGAGAAGACGGGTACGCGCTGGTATCGGCCCCCGGTACCGTGCGCGCGCTCACCCGCCAGTAATATTTTGTCTTGTTTGCAAGCCCTGATATGGTGAGGGAATCCGCCGGGGTAGTATCATTCACGATGCATGTGGTAAAGGCCGAGACGGCAGAGACTTGAACCCGGTACGAGGACGCTCCAGAAACCGTCGACCAACGGAGCAGCAACTGGACAGGTTGATTGAGCCCACCGTTGGGCGGTACAACCGGATTCGGCGGGGCAAGTTTCGTTGTAAAGTTTCGTGCCGGGGAATACGGCGAGACGCCCGCGGCATTTTTGGCATTGACACGCCAGAAGTATCGCGCGCCATACCCCAGACCGCTGACCTGTTTAGAGGGAGTATTCAGCGCCGAATCCTGAATCACCAGGGATGCAAACACGGAATCGGTCGCTATCTGGATTCGGTAGGTTGCCGCGTCCGTCACGGCGCCCCAGGAGACCGCAGTCGGGTTAATAGCCTGACTCGTTGCGCCCGCTGCAGGAACCGCCAGCACGGGAGACGCGGGCACGGCAACAATGGTGGTGAAGTTCCACGCCCCTGACCACACGCTTGTGTCGGCACCCCGGCGCGAAAGAACCCGCCAATAGTATTTTGTTTTGTTGAGGATGCCCGAGAGGAGGAAACCCTGCGTCTGGTTCCCCCAACTCACTCCGACAAGGGTATCCATGAGTGTCCCCGAAGAGGGGAACAACGGGGAGGAGGAAACCTGTACCCGGTATGAATCGGCGAGCGCGACGGCGTTCCAGGTGAGGGTGAGCGATACCGGCTGGTTCACGGCATTGTTTGCCGGTGAGACCAGCGTGGGTGTTTCGACGCTCCACGCCTCTGTCATGAAGAGTGGGAGCGCTGCGAAGCACAGCACTCTCCGGAGTATTTTCCGAGTCTTTCCGTACATATCCGAATGGTGTATTGCACGCACCGTGCCAGCCAGAGGTTCAACGTATCCATGCGGGAGATCCCGCAAGATATTGCCCACGTTGAGGATGGTTATGAAGGACCTGATCAGCACAAATCATCGTGCGGGCAACGTTGCGGCTAATATTCAACATCTGGTGAATAAGCTTGACATTGGAACCCTCCACCCGTATATTGATTCAGTTCTTTCACAAAAACGATGCCGGTGTAGGGAATTCCGTTCAATCGGAAGCTGCCCCGCAACTGTAGGTGACAACGGGTGTATCTGCCACTGACCCAAGGGTTGGGAAGGCAAAACACGAAGTCCGTCACAAGCCAGGAGACCTGCCGGTATCGTGTCCACACAACGCCTTCGCGGGAAGGTGGCGGACGCCGTAGTGAGGTTTTCCCCTCCCTCGCGCCCAAAAAGCCTCTGTCTTCCCTCGAAAACAGAGGCTTTTTCGTGCTCAGACCATTATCGCTCTTCCCATCGTGCAAAACCTGTCTCGTCCTGTTGCTCTTGCTAGTCCATGTGATCCCTGTTGCCGGATTTGCGCATGCATTTTCGGACGAAGCCGCTCTGGACTCTGCACGGGCAACCCGTGCTCGTTCGCGGGTGTATACGCTCGAGGAAATGAGGGTTACGGGCACCCGCTTGCCGCAGGCCGTACAGGATGGCCCTTCGTCGGCAAACGTACTCACGCGTTCAGCCATTGAAGCAACGGGAGGGACCTCCCTCGGACAGATTCTTGCCCTCCAACCCGGACTCTTCCTGAAGGACTATGGCGGAGGCGGGGCGCTAAAGACCATTTCACAGCGGGGGATGGGCACCGAACACACCCTCTTGTTGTTGAATGGAATCCCCATCAACAGCGTTCAGACGGGGTTTCTTGATCTCGGCACTCTCGTGGCCGATGAGATCGACCGGGTTGAAGTTGTCCATGGGGGCCACTCTGCGTCCTTCGGAGCCAATGCAGTGGCGGGGGTCGTGAACATTGTCCCGCGTCAACCGGAGGGTGGCCGCCTGGTCCGGGTGAGAAGCGGCATCGGATCGTACGGTTCACGGGAACTTGGTGTCAGCGCAGGGGGTGTCACGGAGTCCGCTCTCTGGCGCGCGAGTGTTTCCCGGGATTGGAGTGAGGGGGATTTTCCGGTGATCTATCGTAACGGGCCGACGGAAAACACGCTGGTACGCAAGAACTCGGATTTCTCTTCCCTCGCCGGGAGTGTTCTCGCGCGCGGGAGTCTATCGGCGTCCACACGGTTTCTCGGTTACGTATCGATGGTCGGCGGGGAGCGGGGAGTGCCCGGACCCGTCGTCGGACCTGTGAGCCAAAGCCGTGCCCGGCAGAATGACCGTTTGTTGATTGCTCAGGCCGGCCTTGACCACGTCGCCGGTGAGCAGGCGGGGCTCCACGGCAACGTTCAAGTACAGCATGTGTACCAACAGTATACGGATCCCGATCTCATCGTGAACTTCGTTCCACTTGATAACACCTACACGAATACGGAGATCCGCGGGGATGGCAGGGTGGATATACAGGCAGGCACACTGACACGGTACAGTGCCGGTGCCGATCTCGCGTATGCTTCGGCGGATGCAAATACTCTTCAACAACCGGTCTCCCGAACGCACTGGGGTGTCTATCTGCTCGGTGAACGTCGCTGGGCTCTTGGCCCCGGGGGATCCACCGCCGGCCTCTATCCCGCAATACGATTCGACCAACTCGGTGGAGGCGTCTCGGCCCTCAGCCCGCAAATCGGCTTGCAGTGGTCTATTCCCTTGGGAGGCCTCTCACTCCTTGAAGAGCTCGTCGCGCGTGCACGGGCGTCGGTGAGTCGCAACTTCCGTGCACCAACGTTCAATGAATTGTACTACTCGGGAGGCGGGGGGAAAGGAAACCCGCTCCTGGAACCGGAGCGGTCTACCGGCGCCGAATTCGGCGCTGGAGTGTCGTTTATCTTTGGCGGTGAACATCATCTGGATGCAATGATGTTCGGCAACGACATGGCCAACAGAATCGTGTGGGTGGCTGCCGGTGCAGGCTCAGTGAGCCCGAAGAATCTTCGTCGGGTGATCTCCCGCGGCATTGAATGCACATATCTCTGGACCTCTCCCGGTGCCGGCCTTTCGCTTTCCCTTCACTATACTCTTACGCAGACCGAAAAAGTATCGGAAGACTATTCCGGCGATCCCAATGTTGATACACAGCTTCCGTATGTCCCGCAGGAACAGGCGGGCGTCGTGCTACGGTACAACCTTCTGTTTGATGACGGTCCGTTGCGCGATGTTGATGTCTCGGCGGGGTACGGTTTTGTGGGGTATCGTTTTGTCAGCGAAGACAACACCTCTATCCTGCCCTCGTTCGCTACCCTGCGGTGCGGATGTGCCGTGACAATCGCGGCCGGACCGCTGGATGTGCTGCTCCGTCTGGATGTGCAGAATGTCCTGGACGAAGAGTATGAAGTGATGCCGGGCTACCCGATGCCTCCGCGTTCGTTCCGTTGTTCGCTGGCCGTCACCTATTGATCACTCGCAAGGAATCAGATGATGAAGAACACCGCATCAGATGCATCCCCGGGAACCCCGGGACAACGCCGTAGAGTCATAAGGAATCACTCGAGGGCCGGGGCGGGATGTATTTGCCCGACAGGCAACTGTCAAGGGGTTCTGTCCGGGCTGTTGATCGTGGTGATGGTCATCCTGAATGTTTCCTGCAAGAAGGATCCAACGGGCCCCGATGTGCCGTCGTCCGTGCCTCCCGGTGCACGGGGTGTGTACATCCTGCATGAGGGCAACTATGGGGATGCTGCGGGAGCGCGGCTATCGTTATACGATTTCGAACGTGACTCCATCATCACCGATATTGTAGAGTCCGCGAATCAGGGAATGCATCTCGGGAGTACCGGAGATGACCTCAAAATATACAGGAACGAACTCTTTGCGCTGATGAGCGGTTCGGAGAATCTTGTCGTCCTCAACACGGCGACACACGCGATCCTGCGCTCCGCGTATTTCGCGGGATGGGTGCCGCATGCACTGGCCATCGACTCCGCACGGGGTCGTCTCTACGTCACACAGCTGTACCGGAATGCAGTGGGGGTTCTGGACCTGACCACGCTGGTCCCTGTTGATTCTTTTCCGGTGGGTGCGAACCCGCAGGAAATGCTGATCCGGGGGTCACGCCTTTTTGTCTGCAACTCGGGATACGGCGGCGCCCGGAGCGTCAGCGTCTATGATCTTGCCACTCGCAGGGTTGTATCGACGCTCACGATTGGTCTCGGGCCGACGGGCATCGTTGCGGGATCGGATGATCGTGTATGGGTTGTTTGCACAGGAAACGCATATGCAACGCCCCCTGTCCCCGGTTCTCTGTACAAGATCAATTCTACAACTCTCAGTGTTGAGGACTCCGTGGTGTTTGGCGGGCCGCTCTGGGGTGCCATCGATGCGTCCACGGACGGATACCTCTATGTTCTGGGTGTAACGCCGGGCAGTTTCTACGGGGGGCCTGTGCATAGGATGAGGGTCTCTTCCAAGACAGTGACGCCGGACTTTGTTGCGGGGACGTTTTACGGCGTCGCAGTTGACGGAGTTACAGGAGATGTGTATCTTGCAGACGCCAAGGGCTTCACTGCGGCGGGGGAAGTACGGATTTTCACCCAGGGTGGTGTGGCAAAGCGCACGGCTGCCGTCCAGAGGGGACCTGCCGTGTTTGTCTTCAAACGATAACAAAGGAAATGCATGCAACGGCGTCTACTGAAACGTACCATCGTTGTGTCCTGCATCGTTTGCGTGCTCTTGCCTGTGCGGGCGCAGGTACCAGCTGCGGTGCATTCTCCCGCACAAAACGGATATCCGGCAAAGCCGGAAAAATACGCTTATGCATTGACGTGGCCGCA
>Ga0315283_10006085_pt1 | contig 10730 bp, 15 predicted proteins | sample YL17G09_0_MG_FD_204541 | JGI IMG/M metagenome (GOLD analysis project Ga0315283, IMG submission 204541) | Sediment microbial communities from Yellowstone Lake, YNP, Wyoming, USA - YL17G09_0 | ecosystem: Environmental > Aquatic > Freshwater > Lake > Sediment | place: USA: Wyoming | collected...
GAAGAAATAAGGGTGTCAGGAACCGTTTCTGACCGCTTGCGCTGATCTCCAGGCAGGGAGTAGGCTGAGCTCACTGGTTGTTCCTCTGTTCGGAGGATTGCCATGCGGGTTGTCTTCTTCCTGTTGCTCCTGCTGCTACCACTGCCGCTCTCGGTCCACGCGGAAGATCTCGGCGAACTGAGCGCGAATCTTTCTCGTCTGTCTGGTCTCTCTGGTCTGTCTGGTCTGTCTGGTCTTTCTGGTTCTTCTGGTTCATTTAGTTTCTTTGGTTTGTTTGGTTCAAGGGTTTCTTTGGTTCTCCGATCAGCCAACCAAATGAACGAGACAAACTAAATAAACCAAACAAACGAAATGAACCAGTTTGGTCTCTCCCTTCGGCGCCGGGAATCCCTAGCCCGCATTATTCATGACAGTTCGTCGCGAAATCGCTGGGAGAGGAATAAAGGTGTCAGGAGCCATTTACCGTAGATCGTACCTAATATCATCGCCAGGAAATCGTCGACGACCTTGAAGCGGCCTTGGAACAATTCCGGCTTATTGCGAATGATCTTGGCGAGGCCCCAGAGAACGGAATATGAGCGAATCTTTTCAAGGGAAAGTCTAACGGATGAATATTCGATTCTATTTTGACCCGGAGACCGGCTCGCCGCACATTTATGGTCATGCAGTAGACGAGGCTGAAGTGGAAGAGGTATTGAGGGCTCCGGGAGAGGACCGGCCAGGGCGCGAGGGATCGAGAGTCGCTATCGGCCAAACTCGGGCAGGCCGCTACTTGCGGGTGATCTATGTCCCAGACCCAAAACCTGGTAGTATCTTTGTCATCACGGCCTATCAATTAACCGGCAAGCCCCTCGTGGCCTACCGGAGACGACGGAGAAAACAACGATGACCACACAGAGTAACTTCCCTCCGGGTTGGGATGAAGCCAGAGTCCGTCGCGTATTGGCGCATTACGAAGGGCAGACTGAGGTAGAGGGGGTTGCGGAAGACGAAGCCGCTGCGGAGGACAAGACTCAAACGGTGATGGAGATTCCCAACGAACTTGTTCCAGCTGTCAGAGAACTCATCGCCAAGCGCGGCCGTTAGACTGACTTCTTCTCCCCCAAGCCTCTCCGCCGCTCGCCGGTCCGAAATCCGCGCCGTGCAAGCCGCCAGCTGGATGACCTCTTTTAGTCCCTGCTGCACCGCGCATTCCAGGGAGAATTATGACAAGCGAGAAGAAGCCCACAGGCTGGTCGGCCATTCGCCTGCGTCTGAACGCGCAGTCGAAGCCGGCATTGCTGGCGCTGGTCAAAGACCTCTACGCTGCATCATCCAGCAATCGCGATTTCCTGCATGCCCGTGAGAAATACAGGTATCAGGAACCATTTCCAACCCGCTTGCGCTGATCTCCAGGCGGGGAATAGGCTGAGCCCGCTGTTCGTTCCATTTAATGGTCCTTCCAAGCTTGCTCGTTTCCTCTCAGGGACGGGGGCTGATTGATCTCCCACTGCGCGCGTCCAACGAAGGCTGGTTCATCTGGTCTATCTCGTCTATCTGGTTTGTCTGGTTGGTCGGACCGGAAATTCATCCAGAAGAACCAGACAGACCAGAAAGACCAGCCAACCAGACAGACGAACCCGGGCGCGTTGCGCGAGCACAGGAGATCAACAGGCCTCGTCCCACTCTTTTCGGAGGCTCCACATGTGGATCCTGGTTCTTCTCCTCATCGGTGCCGCTCTTCACGCATGAACCACGTCAGCAAACATCTTCACCTTGATTTTCTTGGACCGTTCTTCCACCTGGGCCGCATCATACTGAAACTGCAACCGCATCCATCCCTCCGGCGTGCTGCCAAACGCCTTGGCCAAGCGAATAGCCATATCCCACGACAGGTCTGCACCCTCGTTCACCAGATGACTCAAGGCAGACCTCGACACACCAAGGACCTTCGCCCCTTCGGTCACGGTCAAGCCATGCGGTTCCAGGCAATCCACGCGCACCGAAAACCCATGATGGGGTGGATTCTTCATTTTCAAAGCCTTCAAGCTGGAAAGATCGTATTTCGACAGATCAGCCGTATCGACAAACCGCTCGGCTTCCGCGTCGGTCTTAAACGTCGGGATTTTCTTCTTCATGGCTCCTCACGCATGGACTGCCTCTTCAAATCTTTTGACCTTGAGCTTTCCCGACTTCTTACGCGCTTGCCAAAGGTCAAACTGCATCTGCATCCTCAACCATGTGTCGGCAGTTCCCCACCCTGCTTTTTCAAGCCTGATCGCCATGTCCGGCGAAACACCCGACTTGCAGTTAATAAGCTCGGACAGTGCCTTTCGGCTCACGCCGAGACCGTCAGCAGCACCCGTAACCGTCAACTGTAACGCTTCAATACAATCGTGCTTGATAACCTCGCCCGGATGTGAAGGATCGTGCATCATGTTTTGTTCTCCTTAATGGTAATCCAAATAATCAACGTCAACAGCATTACCGTCCACAAACCGAAAGATAATTCTGTCGTTTCCGGTGACCGTCACCGAATAGAAACCTCGATATTCACCCTTCAATTGGTGAAACCGATACCCCGGCAGGTTTAACGCCTGTGGCTTTTCAGCCGACTCCAGGTAAGAAAGGATACGCTTGATCTTCCCCACCTCGTCAGCCGGTAGAAACCTTGTTTCCCCGTCCTCATAGAGCTTCCGTAAACCTTTACGCCGAAAACTTTCCATCATCTCCCATTGTAACCTGTCACGTTACGACAGGCAAGCGCCTTTTACAGCGGTATCCACCTACCGCCTGAAGGAAAGCTCCGACAGGCATCACGGCCCGTGTCTGCCTCCAGTTCATTTGGTTTCTTTGGTCTCTCTGGTCTGTCTGGTCTTTCTGGTTCTTCTGGTTCATTTAGTTTCTTTGGTTTGTTTGGTTCAAGGGTTTCTTTGGTTCTCCGATCAGCCAACCAAATGAACGAGACAAACCAAACAAACCAGATAAACCCGTTCTCGGTCCGGCCAACAAGACAGACCAAATAGACCAGACACACGAGATAGACCAGTTTCGGCTCTCCGCTCTCGCCGGACTCGATCAAGAATCCCTACGGCGCCGGGAGTCCCTAGCCCGCATTACTCATGACAGTTCGTCGCGAAATCGCTGAGCCGCGTCGCGAGAGCGGCGCGCGGAGCCAGGAGGACCTGAGGCGTACTCGTGCAGTACGTTGAAGGTACGAGGGGCGAGCCCGCCGACAGAAGGCTCGTCGTAGTAGCGGATCGGCGATTGCAGCAGAAGTGTTCATGATTAATGCGGGCTTGAGCCCCAGCAGTCCCACGAATCCCTACGGCCGCGGCCTGCGAATTGAAGGACGCTAATCCAGCCGCTGAACCGCTCGCGCTGACGCGTGCTAGTCCGGCGCTTCCCAAAATACCTGTATCGAGGTATCCTGCTGCCAGCTGTTTTTCGGCCAATGATTTCTTGCAACCGCAAGGGGGAGTTTTGAAGCGCAAAGATCGTTACGATACAGCCGATCTTGATGAGAACCAATTTGAGCCAGGCTCTCGCCATCGCGTGCTCAAGAATCTGCTGGTATCACGAGCAAGCGTGAGATGGACCGGATGGAAGGGCGCGAACAGCTGCGCGTGCTCGAAGAGCTGGCAAGTCTCTATGACAGCGATCATCGATTCACTGCCACAGATATTTGCCAGATGCATCGACTCTGGTTGGGGCGGATTTATCCTTGGGCGGGAAAATATCGCCAGGTGAACGTGAAGAAAGACTCCTTCTCGTTTGCTGCGGCTGCACAGATCTCTAAACTGATGGCCGAATTCGAAGACGGTCCGCTCAAGTGTCATACGCCTTGTCGCTCGGCATCAATGGAGCATCTCGCTAAGGTTCTGGCAGAAGTTCACGTGGAGTTGGTGCTGATTCATCCCTTCCGAGAGGGCAATGGTCGAATTGCGAGAATCCTGGCTGTGCTGATGGGATTGCAAGCGGGGTTGCCGGCTCTGTACTTTGACAAACTATCAGGTCGAAAACGGCAGGAGTATTTTGCCGCGGTGCGCGCTGGCCTGGCCCGCAATTACGAACCGATGACGAAACTGTTTATCGCGGTGATCGAGAGGACTTTGCAGATTCACGGGAAGTAATGCGGCGAGCAGTTCTCGTTCCAGCACGCAAGTCAGATGGAGTGAGTTTTACGCCTTCAATGTCTGTGGAGGTGTAGACAGTCATCTGAAACATGGCACGGCGTTTTGCGGGATCGAGGAGGTAGGGATTGGTCTTGGCCAGCGAGCGTTTCAGCATGGGCACAGTATAGCATGGTCAATGTTCGGCGTCTGCCCTTTGTATAGGCTACGAGCCGTGTTGCTCCCTGCCTGGGTCGTTCCTTGACCTCGCACTACACACCTTCATTGGACGGTTCTTCACTGCGCGCATAGTTTCTTTAATGCGAGACGTGCGAGACATGCAGGACGAGCGAGAGGGGCCAAACGGAGGGGGCTAGATGGTCTCCCACTGCGTATGTCCAACGAAGGCTGGTTCATCTGGTCTATCTCGTCTATCTGGTTTGTCTGGTTGGTCGGACCGGAAATTCATCCAGAAGAACCAGACAGACCAGAAAGACCAGCCAACCAGACAGACGAATCCAGGCGCGTTCTGCGAGCAAGAAGGGCACCTGGCCGCTCCCTCCCCATCCTTCTGAGGCCGCGCGTTGCGCGAGCACAGAAGATCATCAGGCTCCATCCCTCACCTCTTTCCCATCTTGGCAAGTTCCTCAAGGTAATGTGCAAACGCCTTCATCCCGCCGGAAGCCTGGCCCCAATCGAAGTATTCGTTCGGCGCATGGTACCCATGCTCAGGCAAACTCAGCCCCATAAATAGGATCGGCACCTTCCAGGCTTTCTGCATGGTGACCACGGCTCCGATTGATCCGCCTTCGCGGATGAACGCCGGTTCCTTTCCAAACCCGGCTTTCGCCGCTCGCTTCACCGCCTCGACATAGGGTCCATCAAACAGTCCTTTGAACGGCTGAAGCATCCCTTCCCGTTCGACTTTCACATTCGGGTTGATCTTCGCCACGTGGCGCTTGAGCAACGCAAAGGCCTTTTCCGGAGTTTGATTCGGCACCAACCGCATACTCACTTTGAGTTCGCCATGGCCCGGCACGACCGTCTTCACCCCGGGCCCGTGATAGCCGCCGGTCAGGCCATGCACCTCAAACGTCGGCGCGGCCCAAATCCGGCGCATGATCTCAGCGGGATCGTGCGTGCGGAGCGTCTGAAATCCATAGGCCTGCTTGAAGCTCTTGACCTGGAAACCTGACGCAAGGAAGCTCTTGATCTCCGCTTTGGTTGGTTCGACCACATCCTGATAGAACCCGGGAATCTTCACCTTGCCTGTCTTGGCATCGACGCAGGCCTGCGCCACTTCCATCAGTTCCGCGAGCGGATTACGCGCGGCGCCTCCGGTCACACCGGAATGGGCATCCTTCGATCCAGTGCGAAGCGTGAGACGCGCACCCAGCAGACCGCGCAGACCATAGGGCATGGCGGGCTTCCCTTTCGCGATCCAGATGGTGTCCGACACAACCACGGAATCGGGACAGGGGATGGCTTCACGATTCTTCAGTCCTGCGGCGAAATGCGGACTGCCGATTTCCTCTTCCAGCTCCCAGAGAAACCGGACGTTGATCGGGAAACCCTGCTCGATCGCGTACCGCGCGCCGAACAAGGCCGACAGCGCCGGACCCTTGTCATCTGTCGCGCCACGGCCGTGATACAGCCCCATCTCGTTCTTGAACACAAAGGGTGCCTGCTCCCATTCCGGCTCCTGCGCCGGTTGCACATCCATATGGTTATAGATGGTGACCGTCGGATGATGGGCTCCGGTCATCCAGCCGCCTGACACGATCGGATAGCCGCCGGTCTCCACAATCTGGGCCTCAGCCCCCAGGTCCGTGAGGACCTGCCTCGCGAAGTCCGCCATACGCCGGATATCTGGCGCCTTAGCCGGGTCCATGCTAATCGAAGGAATCTCCACCATCTGGCCCAGCAGATCTTCAAACCGTCGGCGGATCTCCGTCACATAGGTACCAAGTTGTCGTTCGTTCACGCTCATTGTAGGTCCTCCTAACAGCGTGCTGAAAAAGTCCGCCAGCCTGTCTTGTTCATTTGGTTTATTTGGTTTGTCTCGTTTATTTGGTTGAACCAGACCAACCAGATGAACCAATTCAACCAGATAAACAAAACAAACCAGATCAACCAGACAGACCGGGTTTGTCTCAGACGTGCGGACCAGTGAAGCTCTGACGTGCCACAATAGTTTTTCCGCAGGTTGCTAAAAGCCGCCGCGGATTATACCGACTGTGTCTTCTCAACGAAAGAGATCTTCTAACGCGAACGGCTCAGATAAGAATGGTAGAATGGGCCACGATGATGGTTAGATCGTTACGACTGCTTGCCGCGTTCATATCGCTCATGTCTGTGTCGGCGCTCGACTGGCACAACATTGCGATAGCCGCCGACCCCGTTACCATCCGTGAGATCTTCGATGAACCGCGCTCGTTCCATCTCAAACAAGTCGTCCTCCAAGGGACCGTCAGGAACGTGCAGCCGCTCGATCCATACAAGCTACCGGCCGGCACGACCTGTTACGGGGCCTACTTGTTTTATCTGGAAGACGACACGGCCTCGATCAACGTCGCAGTGTTCGGTACCTGCGGCGTTCCGCTGGTCAAGGATCCTGACGTGGAAGAGGGAGCGCGCGTTGAACTCCACGCGACCATACAAGCCCCGAACCATGGAGGTTACTATTTGAGCTTTCAAGGACTCAAGGTCGCAGGAGAACGAGAAGGCGTGATCCAGGCAGTCGCCGACCGTATTACGCCCCTCCCGGAATAACGAATGATCACTCCGTCCAAAACGATAATCGGCTGGATCGGCACCGGCGTGATGGGGTCCTCGATGTGTGGCCATGTGCTTCAAGCCGGCTATCGCGTTACCCTACAGAGCCGCACGAAGGCCAAAGCCAAGCCGCTGCTCGACCTCGGCGCGACATGGGCCGAGAACCCACGCGCGGTCGCCGCTGCATCGGATATGCTCTTCACGATGGTGGGCTTTCCCCAGGACGTGCGTACCGTCTATTTCGGCGAGACTGGAATCCTGGCCGGCGCACGACCTGGCACGGTGCTCGTTGATATGACGACGACGGACCCAGCGCTCAGCCGCGAGATTGCCGAACGGGCGACGGCCAAGGGTCTCTCTGCGATTGACGCCCCGGTATCCGGTGGCGATGTGGGCGCGCGCAACGCCACCCTCTCGATCATGGTAGGAGGCGACCACGAAGCCGTGCAAGCCGTAATGCCGCTCTTCGAGCTATTGGGTAAAAAGATCGTGCATCAGGGAGGGCCCGGCACCGGGCAACAGGCGAAACTCTGTAACCAGATCGTGATCGCCGGCACGATGGTCGGTGTCTGCGAGAGTGTGCTCTTTGGCTACAAGGCAGGGCTCGATCTGAACCGGATGCTGGACTCCATCCGTGGCGGAGCCGCAGCCTGCTGGACCTTGGACCATCTCGCTCCACGTATTCTTCAACGAAACTTCGACCCGGGGTTTTTCGTCGAGCACTTCGTCAAAGATATGGGCCTCGCGCTGGAGGAATCGAAACGTATGGGGCTCGTACTGCCCGGTCTCACGTTGGTGCATCAGCTCTATCAGACCGTCCAAACGCTCGGGCATGGCCGTAGCGGAACCCACGCGCTGATGCTCGCGCTTGAAGAACTCGCACAAATCCACGTGAGGACGTCACCGGCATGAGTCCCCGCTCCTACATGGTGCTCGCCCTCTTGCTCTTCCTCACTGCCTGCGCGAGCAGTCAGGGATTGCCTCTGGATTCGCTCCAACAGACACTGCAAGACGAAGAGGCTCGCTTCGCCGGTGCTCGGCCATCAACATCGGCGGCGAACACTTCGACCAGGCCAGGCCCTCCGAAGTTGGGACTGTATGTGATGCCAACCGGGTTCCTTCGTCATGAGTTCGAGTGGACGGATGCCGATCGGGAGTCCCTGCTGGCCTGGACCAACGGGTTGCAGCGTGACGGCCTCATCAGCGGCGCTTCCTTCATTCAAATCTCTTCGATCAAGGGGAACACACTGGCACAGTTGCGCGAGTCTGCCGCTCGATACGGCGCCGATCTGTTGCTCATCGTGGATGGCGCTGCGACCGTCGATCGCTACAACAACTACAAGGGCCCCTTGTTGTACTGGACGATCTTCGGAGCATACTTCGCCAACGGCACTCACAGCGATGCGCTCTGTCTCGTGCGAGGTGCCTTGTGGGATGTCCGTGGAGAAACCAAGCTGTTTGGGGAAGAGGCTCAGGGATTATCGAAGATAGTCGGTCCCGCCGCACGAGTGGAGGATCGAGAGGGGGTCACCGCGGCACGCCGACAGGCACTGACCAAGCTGATGGAAAAACTGCGCGATGATTTCGCGGGGACCGGCAGCAGACGCTGACGCAGATGATAAAGACTTCTCCTTGCATGGCTCGCCTTCCAGGCACCACAAGCGCGCGGTTACGGCGAGAGCCGGCGGTAGTGTTTTAGGAGTAACAGCCCGCCCCAAGCGAACGAGGCCAGCATCAGGAGAATGCCGAGGTTGTAGGCGAGGTGAGCCAGGCGATGGTCATACTCCAGCCAACCCAACATGGTCAGGATATTGTTCCAGTCATGCCCGTCCGTTTCCTTCCCGGTCACCCCGCCAAGCAGCATGAGATCCAGCGCCCGCGCATCGTTGATATAGGGGGCGATATCCATGAAGCTTTCCGCCGTCCACCAGAGGGCCACTGACGCGCCGAAGAGATCGCGCGTCTTGATGAGAAAGGTAGCCAGGCAGACGAGCGGCATCAAGATCTGACCGAGACTCCCGCCCAGAATCATCATGAAGCGTCCCAACGGGATAAATAGAAGATGGCCCGCTTCGTGGAACGGCAGATTGATCAGATGGAGAAACGATTCCCCGGTGTAGTTGGTTTCGAGCGGCGTGAAAATAAGAGTTCGGCCCCACCAGAGAAGCAACAGAAATACTACGACCCGGCCGGCGAACGTCAACGAGTCTGTCGACGTATCCGATTCGACGAGCCACTCTTTAGCAAGGGCCACCCAGCGCGAGCGATTCCGCTGCACGTCCTGCCGCTGCAGCGGAGCAAGCGGCCGATACTTCGCAAAGACGATCCCGCATTTCACGCACTCTGTCGCTCCGTCAGGCTGGTCAGCCTGACACTTGGGACAGGATAGGATTGAGGGCGAGGTGGACTCCATTGACACACTCTAGAGCCGAGCCCGCAATCGGACAAGGAAATCCACGGATTGATCGAGGCCGGTGAATGTGGCCCACTCGCAGGAGCGGGAGCAGGCTGCGGAAAAATTAGATTAGGCAGAACGGGTGTTCGGTAGTCCATACGTGTGGCACAACAGGAGAACATTCCCGCAGGGTGCTCAAACAGACCGTCCAGCAAGGCCGCAGCGAGTGAGGACCGGAGGCGTACCCTCTGGGGCGCACGGTGCGACGAATAAGGAGCACCAAGTCTGTGCGCGCCGCCGAGTTGGTGAGGCGGACGGGTCCCCGTTGAGGATCTGAACGATGCGAGAACGAAGCTGGCGGGCTGTTTCAGCAGCTTGTCAGTGGAATGAGAAAGGAACAGGGGCAAAGGTGACCACAAACACGGCAAGCGCAATCCATCCGACAAGTACCCGCTCCCTGCCCAGCGGCACGTGAGAGTCACGCACCGGCGGATGCCCGAAACCCCATAGTCCGGCCATGAAGGCCCAGAGCCACCAACCGGGCCAGCCCACGTATCCCAGCACAATGAGGACCGGCACCATGATAAACGCTATCGTGCGTTGGCGTTTGCCCCACAGGGCGTACGCCACATGCCCGCCGTCGAGTTGGCCGATGGGAATGAGATTCAGCGACGTCACAAACAGACCGAACCAGGCGGCGAACCCGATGGGGTGCAAGACGATGTCAGCCTGAGGAGGGAGGGATCCGACGACCAGCCAGGAGATGAACTGCAAGAGCAACGGTTCGCCCAACTGCAATCCATGGGTCGTCGTCCGATCAACGACCGTTGACAGGTTCAGACCGATGATCAGTGCCACCACCGCAGCAATGAAGCCGGCAAGCGGACCAGCCACGCCGATGTCGAACAGCGCACGCCGATTCAAAATCGGCCCGCGCAGGCGGATGATCGCCCCGAATGTGCCGATGAAATACGGAGGGCCCGGGATGAACAACGGCAGCGACGCCGGTACCCCGTGGATGCGGGAGAGCACATAGTGTCCGCACTCATGGGTTACCAGAATGATCAGCAGCGTGGCGGCGAAGGGAATCCCGCGCCAGAGCGTCTCGGGGTGTTCGAGCAGAAAATTCACCGGTCCATGGATCGGTCCGCTGTAGGCCTGATAGGCGCCGGCCCACAATGTGGTAAAGATCGTCGCAACAAAAAGGCTGATGGGCAGTATCCATTTCGAGAAGGGTGGCTCCTCAAATTCGTCGTCCGCGGAACGATCACTGATGTCCTCAGACGGTCCTGCCACAATCGGCAGCGGTCCGCTGCGGATGGGCTGGTCGTCGTGCCGCTGATCGAGATTCATAGGGTCTTCTTCGTAACTACTCAGGTGTTCAGGCTGAAGGCTGAAGGCTATCAATGATCTCGCATCAAAACCTTCAGTCTGAAAGCCTTCAGTCTATCTACCTGAGTCGTTACCCT
>Ga0315283_10006086_pt1 | contig 10730 bp, 9 predicted proteins | sample YL17G09_0_MG_FD_204541 | JGI IMG/M metagenome (GOLD analysis project Ga0315283, IMG submission 204541) | Sediment microbial communities from Yellowstone Lake, YNP, Wyoming, USA - YL17G09_0 | ecosystem: Environmental > Aquatic > Freshwater > Lake > Sediment | place: USA: Wyoming | collected...
ATCCTCTCCACCTCTTTGCCGGTCGCTTCTTTTTCCTTCAGCGCGGTCTTTAACTCTTCCGTGACCCTGTTCCGATCGGCGGTGACTCTTTCCTTCTCCGAACTCAGGCCGGCCAGATCCGCATTCAGCGCCTTGAGCTGGTTTTGCAGCTGCTGATTTTCCCCGGAGAGGGTCTTTTCTTTCTCCATCAGGGCGGAAAGCTCCCGGCTCAGCTTGTCCGATTCCTCTGTCTTTTTGATGTATTTGCTTTCGGCCACCAGACAGCCGCTGAGCATAAATACCAAGATGATCGGTACGATGGGCAATGTCAGCCTTTTTTGCATATTCGCCTCCTCAGACATTTCTTTTGTTTTCCCCGTTTCTTTGTTTGAAGCTTCTTTCTGGGCGAACAATATAAGGTAGTGGACAGGAAATCAACACAAAAGGGGACAGGAAATCAACACAAAAGGGGACTCGGGGGATACCCTTCTGACAGGGACTTGGTCTATACCAGGGGATGAGGGTTGTTCTCGGGGGATGATCGGAATCAAAGATGAAGGGCCTTTAAGCCCCGGTGTCCAATCCCTTTACCCGGACAGCCTTGATGAAACGTCTGTCGTAGTAAGGGGAATTAAGGCTTTCCACCTTGACGTAACGATCTCGGGATGAAGCATGGATGAACTCGTTGTTGCCGATGTAGATACCCACGTGGCCGTAGGCACGCCGGGTGTTGAAGAAGACGAGGTCTCCTTCCTCCAGGCTTTCTCTGTCCACCTGCTGGCCTACGCGGGCTTGCTTGAAGGCTGTTCTGGGCAGTTCGACGTCGAAGAACTGATAGATCTTCTTCACAAAGGCCGAGCAATCGAGACCTCGGACGGAGGAACCGCCGAAACGATAGGGCGCACCGAGAAATCCCATGACTACCCTTACGAAAAGTCTTCTCTCATCGGGGCTGTTCCATTTTCCGAGAAGAGCTCTGTTTTGCTGGTTATCCAGTTCAAATTGTGTCCAATCGGCGTCGTCCTCATTGAAGCTGTCCAGGTCGTCATCTTCCTCATCTTCGGTGTCGTAAACGTCCCTATCTTCTTCGGCATCCCTATCGACCTGAGCGACCTGGGTCACGACCCGAGGCTTTGATAGAACCAACTTCTGACCTACCCTCAGGGATCGCGCCTGTACATGATTCCAACTGCATATATCATGAGCCTTTACACCCGTCTTTTTCGCGATGGTGTAGATGCTATCGCCTTTCTTCACGATATAATTGGACATACTTCCTGATGGGGCCTTCTTACGCGCCTTGGCGATGCTTTTCTTTGATTGTTTGGGGATCTGTAGGGTTTTGCCGGGTTTTAGATTGATGCTTTGAAGGTTGTTGGCTTTTTTCAACTCCTTGATGCTTACGCCGGTGTTCTTCGCGATTTTACTGAGACTATCTCCCCGTTTGACCTGATACTGTTCCTTGGCGTGAATATCCTGGCAGATGCCAAAGGTAATGAACAGGACAACCAGTCCCATCCAAAGGAAAATCCGCCGTTTCATCATGAAGTACCTCCTTTATTCGCTCGGGGGCTTCCACATTGTGCCAACGGTGCGCAGATTTTGGCATTGGATGACAAAGTGCATACGACAAATAGGCGTTTCATGCCTACTAAAATTGAGGGGATAAGTCAAACTTTTTTTGCCGGTTCTGAGCTGGCGGGCCTTTGCGCTTCAAGGACTGATTTGCGCTGCTTTCAAAATGCCCTGAAATAGGGTATATAAAGGCAACAATGATTGTTTCATATAGGATGTCACGTTGAAGAAATGGGTTATTGCCGTCTCTGTTCTTGTCGTTTCGGCCTTGGTGCTGAACGTGGGTTATTATCTGTTCTTCCCGGAAGTCTCGAAGCTCAAAAGGATAAATCCGCGCAAGACGGCCTTTATGGAGTACCGGGAGAGGGAATGGCAAAAGCAGGGGAAGAAGAAAAAGATTACCTCCCGCTGGGTGCCGTTAGCGCAGATTTCACCCTATGCCATCAAGGCCGTGATCATCGCCGAGGACGATAAGTTCTGGTCTCATGAGGGTTTTGATTTCAAGGCCATCCAAAAGGCACTTGAAAAGGATCTGAGAAAGGGAAGGTTGAAAGCGGGGGGGAGCACCATCAGCCAGCAGTTGGCAAAGAACCTCTATCTTTCCCCCTCAAAAAATCCGGTCCGCAAACTCAAGGAGGCCATTCTTACCTGGAGGATTGAGCGGCATCTGTCCAAACGGCGGATCATCGAGATTTATCTCAATGTGGCTGAATGGGGGGAGGGAATCTTCGGCATAGAGGCGGCCACAAATCACTATTTCGGGAAGCCGGCCCTCCTGTTATCGGCGGAAGAGGCGGCGAAACTTGCCGCTGTCCTGCCCAATCCGCGACGGTTCAATCCGATCGGTTCCGGCCGTTATGTCATGAGCCGGTCGGAGCGGATTTATCAGATCATGGTGAGAAGGGGCATCGTCATTCCCGAATATGAGGAGTTGATGAGCGAACCTGAGGAAGAAACGGCCGTGCCGGAGATGGGAACACCGGAAGAATCCCCGAAGGCAGAAAACGATGCGACCGATGGTGCGCAGAAAGATAATCCGGAGGAGGATAAGCCTGCGCCCGGTCAGGCCGAATCAGTCATCCCCCTTCCCATGGAGGGGGACAGGACGGGAACGAATTAAAAAGGACATTGTAAAAAGAGCCGGGATATGATATTCACCTAGACATAACAGCATATTCTTGTTAGAAGCGAATGCCTTCCGCAGGGGAGGCAGGGAAGAATAGGCACGTAGCTCAGGGGGAGAGCGCCATCCTGACGCGGTGGATGTCCAGGGTTCAAATCCCTGCGTGCCTACCATTTTTTTATGAAGTCGCCTTGACAGGTCTCTGAATTTAGCAGCATGTGAATGCCAATCTCGATCACCCCATCATGATGAGGGCGTCGGCCAGTACGTAATCGGTAAACGATGCCTTTCGTTTCTTGGACGGCGGGCTTGGGTCCTGTAGTCCGGAAATATCGTCTACTCATGAATTGCTATCATTCGAAGGGCCTGTTGCTGTGAACGAAGTAAAACGTTGCGGAAGATATGAAGGGTGCAATAAAGTCCGCCGCTTAAACCCAGTGTTGAGGTATGTGTTTCATGGATGAAGTCAGTATCACCTTGCCAGACGGTGAGGTGAAGTCCTATCCTGCCGGGACGGCCGTCAACGAGGTCATTGCTTCCTGGAAGGACGACATGCTCGGCACCACGGTTGCGGCGAAGTTGGACGGCAAATTGGTGGATGTAAGCCATCGAATTGCAGTCGGTGGCAGTCTCGAACCGATCAACCTCTCCTCGAAAGAGGGACTGGGTATCCTCAGGCACAGCATCTCTCATGTAATGGCCCAGGCCGTCAAGGACACCTTCAATCATGTCCGGATAACGATCGGCCCGTCCATCGAGGACGGATTCTATTATGACTTCGAATATGCCGAGACTTTTACCCCTACCGATCTCGAAAAGATCGAATCCCGGATGCAGCAGATCGTGGAGGACGATTACCCCTTTGAGCGACAGGAATTATCACGTGAGCAGGCCGTTGCCCTTTTCGGAGAGAGAGGGGAATCCTATAAGGTGGAACTTATCAACGACCTGCCGGCGGATGTGAAGACGGTCAGTCTTTACACCCAGGGAGAGTACCTGGACCTGTGTCGCGGTCCCCATATCCCCTCTACGGGCATGATCCGGGCCTTCAAGCTGCTGAATGTGGCCGGGGCTTACTGGCGCGGCGATGAGCGCAATAAAATGCTCCAGCGGATCTACGGGACGGGCTTTGCAACTCCGGGGGAACTCGAGGATTACCTCCGCCTGCTCGAGGAGGCCAGAAAAAGGGATCACCGCCGGTTGGGCAGGGAACTGGACCTCTTCCAGATGAATGAGGAGGCCGGAGCAGGGCTCGTCATCTTCCACCCCAAGGGGACACTGCTGAGGACCATTATCGAAGACTGGGAGCGAAAGGAACATCTGAAGCGGGGCTACGGCATGGTCATCGGCCCCCAGATCCTGAAGGCCGATCTCTGGATGAAATCGGGCCATTACGATCACTACCGGGAAAACATGTATTTCACGGAAGTGGAAGGACAGTCCTATGGGATCAAACCCATGAATTGCCTTTCCCACATGCTGATTTATAAATCGAAAATCCGAAGCTACAGAGACCTGCCACTGCGTTATTTTGAGCTGGGAACGGTCCACCGCCACGAGAAGGCGGGGGTCCTTCACGGACTGATGCGGGTACGACAGTTCACGCAGGACGATGCCCATATTCTTTGCACGCCGGAGCAGCTCAACAATGAGATTACAGCTATCGCCGATTTCGTCGACTATGCCATGAAAATCTTCGGCTTCGAATATGAGGTAGAGCTCAGCACACGACCGGGCAACTCCATCGGTTCCGACGAAGACTGGGACATGGCCACGGCGGCCTTGAGACAGGCCTTGGAATATAACCGAATTTCCTACGATATCAACGAAGGCGATGGCGCCTTCTATGGTCCCAAGATCGATTTCAAACTCAAGGACGCCTTGAAAAGAAAATGGCAGTGCGCCACCATTCAATGCGATTTTACCCTTCCGGAACGCTTCGATCTCAGCTATATAGGCAAAGACGGAGAGAAGCATCGGCCGGTCATGCTCCATCGGGTCATCCTGGGCGCCATCGAGCGGTTCATGGGGGTGCTGATAGAACACTATGCAGGGGCTTTTCCCCTTTGGCTTTCACCGGTACAGGCAATCCTCCTGACCGTTACGGACAGGCACATCCCTTATGGGGAAGGTGTTTACAGGCAATTGATCGACGCAGGAATTCGCGTGGAGCGGGATTTTCGCAACGAGAAGCTGGGGTACAAGATATGGGATGCCCAGCTTCAAAAGATTCCCTATATGCTTGTCATTGGTGAGCGGGAAACGGAATCGGGGCAGGTATCGCCCCGGCAAAGGGATGGGAAGAATCTGGGATCCATAGAGGTGGAGGCGTTTGTTGCCCTGGTAGGCCAGCAGTGTGCCCAGTACAAGTAATCGCTCTGCAATGGGTGATTCATTTTCGGACCCGGTTCAGGCACAGGTTCGATAGAGAAACCGGGATGACCAGGGCGATCCGAGGCGGTTTGTCATTGAAACCATAGGATTATGGACATGTCTGCTCGATCAGGAGGTGGCATATAGCAAAGGAATTGAATATCAATGACGAGATCAAGGCATCCAGCGTCAGGGTGGTCAGCGAGGGGCAGCAGTTGGGGATCATGTCCCTCCAGGAGGCTTTGGCAGAGGCTGCCCGGCTCGGTCTGGATCTGGTCGAGGTGGCGCCCAATTCAGCGCCGCCTGTCTGCAGGATCATGGACTATGGGAAATTCCGGTATCAGCAGAGCAAGAAGCTCCAGGATGCCCGAAAAAGCCAGACCACGATCCAGGTTAAGGAGATTCGGCTCAGACCAAAAACCGAGGAACATGATCTGCAGGTCAAGATCAAGAATATCAGGAAATTCCTCGATCAGCGCGACAAAGTGAAGATCACCATGATGTTCCGGGGGCGGGAAATAGCCTTCACCGACATCGGCAGAAGGATTATGGAGGATATCCTGGCTGAAATTGTGGATATAGGGACCGTCGATCAGCATCCGAAGCTGGAAGGAAGAAATATGATCATGGTTTTATCGCCCAAGAAATGATATAGGCATCCTCCATGATCGAAATCGGCAGGGCTGGATAGGGAAATAATCACCCCCGCGCAGCATTAAGCGGGGTTTTCTGATTTATTCTGCCACGGATGCAGGGGCCGAAGGCCAAAGAAAAGCCGGTCTGCAGGGATTATTTATGGGTTATTGATTGATCATCTCCGGATGAGGACTTTAAGATAGGGGCCATAAGTATGCCGAAATTGAAAACGCACAGAGGAGCTGCGAAAAGATTCAGTTTTACGGGATCCGGAAAGGTGAAGCGCAGCAAAGCTTACGCCAGCCACATCCTCACGAAGAAGACGACGAAGAGAAAGAGAAATCTTAGAAAATCCAGCATGCTGGACAAGACCAACGAAAAAGAGATCAGGAAACTGATTCCCTATCTTCGTTGAGGATGGCGGGAGATCCCGGATGGCGGCCTTCGGTCAACTTTAGGGAATTCCGGATTTACCGATAAATGGATAAGCAGGAGTCTGAAAAAAATGCCAAGGGTAAAGCGAAGTCTCAATGCCAAGAAGAAACGGAGAAAAATCCTGAAAATGGCAAAGGGCTATTTTGGATCTCGCCACCGTCTGCTCAAGACGGCCACCGAAGCGGTGGACCGGGCTCTGAAGTATGCCTACCGGGATAGAAGGGTACGCAAGAGGGAATTCAGGCAATTATGGATAGCCAGGATCAATGCCGCCGCGCGCCTCAATGATATCACCTACAGCCGGTTGATCGACGGGATGAACAAGGCCGGAGTGTTACTGGACAGGAAGATCCTTGCCGAGCTTGCCGTTCATGACCCCCAGGGGTTTTCACGGATTGTTTCCGTTGCCAAGGGTGAACAGGCGGCATGACGGGAGAGCTTGAAGACCTCCGAAGGAAGGCCGAATCCGAAATCGCAGCGGCGAAAACGGAAGAGGATCTTCTTGCCGTCAAGACCCGTTATTTGGGAAGAAAGGGCCTGATCACCGGTTTTCTACGGAACATCGGTACCGTTGCTCCGCAAGAGAGGCCCCTGTTAGGGAAACGCTGCAATGAGATCAAGGATGTCCTTTCAGGCCTTCTGGACCAGGCCATGGGGGCGGCGGCCCTGAAAAAGAAGGACGAGGTTTTCCTCCGTGAACGGATTGATGTCACCCTGCCCGGCCGAGGTACGAGCTATGGCAGGGTTCATCCCCTCACGCGGATAAGTCAGGAAATATGTAGCATTTTCGATGGTTTCGGCTTTTCCGTTGTCGAGGGTCCCGAGGTTGAGCTGGATTACTACAACTTCGAAGCCCTCAACATGCCTAAGGATCATCCCGCCAGAGATATGCAGGATACGTTCTATATAGATGACAACATCGTACTGCGCACCCAAACCTCGCCTGTTCAGGTCCGGGTCATGGAGCGACAGAGACCACCGGTTAGAATCATTTCGCCCGGGCGGGTCTACCGCCCCGATTCTGATGTTTCACATTCGCCCATGTTTCACCAGATAGAAGGCCTTCTTGTGGATAAGGGGATCACGTTGGGCGATCTGAAAGGGATACTCACCGCCTTCGTAACCATTATGTTCGGCGAGAATACAGCACTGCGGTTTCGCCCCAGCTTTTTCCCCTTTACGGAGCCAAGCGCGGAAGTGGACATTCGGTGTGTTATCTGCAGCGGCGCCGGTTGCCGGGTCTGCGGCCAGAGTGGCTGGCTCGAGATCCTGGGCTCAGGCATGGTTGATCCGGAGGTGTTCAGGTATGTGGGTTACGATCCCGAAGCAGTATCCGGTTTCGCCTTCGGCCTCGGTCTGGAGAGGATCGCCATGCTCAAATATGGCATATCCGACATCCGCTTGTTTTTCGAGAACAACTGGCGATTCCTCGAACAGTTCTGAAATACCCGACCGTCTCAGGGACTGCCCTATTATGACATTGAATTTCAGGTTTTATCTTCCATGCTGGTTAGCATAAAATGGCTTAAAGATTACGTGGACATCGAAATGTCCCCTTCGGAGCTTGCCGAACGCTTGACCATGACCGGTCTCGAAGTGGATAGGCTAAGCGAGACGACGGCTGCCTTCAAGAATGTAGTTGTTGCCAAGGTCCTCTCCGTCAGGCCCCATCCCAGCGCGGACAAATTGACGTTGTGCGAGCTGAGCACCGGCAAGGAGCCCTTCACCGTTGTCTGTGGGGCCCCCAATGTATGCGCCGGGGCTGTTGTCCCACTGGCAAAGATAGGAGCGACCATACCGGGTGACTACACCGTCAAGCTTTCGAAGATTCGAGGTGAACTCTCCGAGGGCATGCTCTGTTCCGAGGAAGAATTAGGTATCGGTGCCGACAGCGCGGGCATCATGATCCTGCCGCCGGAGCTGCCCCTGGGCGCAGACCTCGCTTCCGCTCTTGATATCGGTGATGCCGTCCTTGACATCGGGGTAACGCCAAACCGGGCCGACTGCCTATCCATTATCGGTGTTGCCCGCGAAATCGCAGCTATTACAGGAAAAAGGCTGCACTATCCACGGATCGTCCTGTCGGAAATCGAGCAAGATATCGGTCAGATCAGTTCGGTGACGATTCTGGATCCCGATCTCTGTCCCCGGTATACGGCACGAATGATCCAAAATGTCCGAATCGCCCCTTCGCCCCTGTGGATGCGTCAGCGGTTGGAAGCGATAGGGCTGCGAGCCATCAACAACATCGTCGATATCACCAACTTTGTCATGATGGAGCTGGGCCAGCCTCTGCATGCCTTTGATTACCGGTTCCTCGAAGAGGGACGGATCGTCGTGAGGAAGTCCGTTGAAGGGGAGCGCTTCGTATCGCTCGATGAGAAAGAGCGGCAGCTCCGGGAAGGAACACTGCTGATCTGTGACGGCGTCAAACCTGTAGCTATCGCAGGGATTATGGGCGGTCTCAATTCCGAGGTCAAGGACGATACGGCTGTGGTTTTCCTGGAGAGTGCCTATTTCAGCCCCACATCGATCAGGCGATCCGCCAGGTGGTTGGGAATAAGCACCGACGCCGCCTTCCGCTTCGAACGGGGTATTGATCCCGAGGGAGTAATCCGTGCCCTGAACCGGGCGGCCCAGCTGATGGCCGATTTCGCCCAGGGTGAGGTTTTCAGGAATGTCATTGATCAGTACCCGAAAAGGATCGAAACCGCTAAGGATATCCCGCTTAGAACGAAAAGGGTGAACGACATTCTCGGTACGGACATCAGTGCCGATGAGATGGTCGATATTCTCAATCGCCTCGAAATGCAAGTCGCGCTGGCAGAGGCCGACTCGGACCGGAAGGTCTACCGGGTTACGCCGCCTGCCTGCAGGGTGGATATTGTCAGGGAGATTGACCTCATCGAGGAGATCGCCAGGTTTCACGGTTATGACAAGGTTCCGGTCACGGTTCCTGCCGTCTCCGCCCTGCCCGACCTCAAAAAAGGCAGAAAATACCTCGAGGAAAGGATTCGGGCTGTCGTTGCCGGATGCGGCTATTCAGAGGTGATCACATACAGCTTTATCTCGCCTGCCTCGGTGGATAAACTCAATCTGAAAGCGGATGACGAACGACGACGGTTCGTACGAATCAGAAACCCGCTCACGGAAGACCAGTCCGTGATGAGAACTCAGTTGACTTACAGTCTGCTGAATGCCATGCGGGATAACGCCAGGACGGGCTGCTTCAATCTCAAGATTTTTGAGATCGGGAAGATTTTCATCGACTGTGGCGAGGGCGAACTTCCCAGGGAAATGGACCGGCTCGGTATGCTTCTTACGGGTCTGCGTTACGATGACCTATGGCATTTCAAAGATCTGCCGGTTGATTTCTATGATCTGAAGGGGTGTATAGAGAATATCTTTTATGATCTTAAAATAAACGGTCTTGTGTTCCGGTCTGGTCCATCCCTGCAACCCTTCCTGCATCCCGGCCGCTGCTGTGATCTGATCATAGGGGATCAGATTCTGGGCTTTCTGGGGGAGATACATCCCGATGTGAAAGCCGGTATGGATCTGAAGAACAGGGCTGTGATCCTCGAAATTGATCTTGACCTTCTAACAGCTCATTTTAAAGACGATACCCTTTACAAGGGTGTTTCCAGGTATCCCTCAGTGATAAGGGATACGGCCTTTATCGTTGCACAAGATCTGGAAGCGGATAAAATGATCCGTATCGCCTTCGAAAAGGAAGAAGAATTGCTTGATAATATCCATGTTTTTGATGTATACACCGGAAACGGCAGTCCCGAAGGAATGAAGAGTCTGGGATTGAGGTTCTCCTATCGTTCAACGGAAAGGACGTTGACGGACGAAGAAGTCAATAGGATTCACCGGGGAATCATCAAGCGTATGACCAATCTGACGGGGGCAAAAATCAGGGGAGAAGACCAATAATTACAGGCTTCAAGGAGGAAAGCAATGACCAAGATCGATATCATTCAGAACGTATATGAGAAACTGGGGTTTTCGAAGAAGGATTCAGCCCGTCTCGTGGATTCGGTATTCGACATTATGAAGGATTGCCTGGCTCAGGGCGAGAAGATCAAGATCTCCGGATTTGGCAACTTCGTCGTCAAGGAAAAGAATGCCCGCAGGGGAAGAAATCCCCAGACAGGTCAGGAGATCGAGATCTCCGCACGCAGGGTCCTTACCTTTAAATCGAGCCAGGTGCTGCGGAAGGCCCTTTCCGAGTGAACGGGACAGCTCAAGCAGAGGTAATGGGCCGGATGGTTCACGATGCAGTGGGTAGATTCAGAGTTCCATAAAGAGGTATCCATTCCTGACAAGGAATATTTCCGCATCGGTGAAGTGAGTAAAATCCTCGGCGTTGCGCCATATGTTGTCCGTTACTGGGAATCTGAATTCAAGAATGTCAGACCTGAACGTACGAGCTCTGATCAGCGAGTCTTCAGGCGTAAGGATGTCCGGCAATTGTTGCAGATAAAGCACCTGCTCTATGTTGAGGGATTCACTGTCAATGGGGCCAAGCGGCAATTGATGAAAATGAAAAACGCCTCTTCTGAAATCGATGAAGGGCGGGACAGGGCAAGGCTTGCGGAAATCA
>Ga0315283_10006087_pt1 | contig 10729 bp, 6 predicted proteins | sample YL17G09_0_MG_FD_204541 | JGI IMG/M metagenome (GOLD analysis project Ga0315283, IMG submission 204541) | Sediment microbial communities from Yellowstone Lake, YNP, Wyoming, USA - YL17G09_0 | ecosystem: Environmental > Aquatic > Freshwater > Lake > Sediment | place: USA: Wyoming | collected...
TCCCTCCGCGTAGTGAACTCTGACCTTGCGGCCGCCGAGCTCGATCCGTTCCGGCGTTTCACGCTCCATGAGCGACCGCTGTCGGGCGGTCAGACCGCGCAAGACCAACTCCGCCAGCGAGGTGTTTGCCAGTTCCCGCAGGCTGCGCTTGCCGGCGCATGCTTCCGTAACCCCCGCCCGCATATCGGCGCTGCCCTCCCGGGGCGCCTCCGAAAGCGAATGCCTGGCGAGCAGGGAAAGGCGCGCCTGGATCTCGGTCGCACGGTCGTAGTCTCCGAAAACAGAGTCAATCCTGGCCAGCGCCGCTCCGGCGAGCAGACCTGATGCCTCATTCGACGGGGATGCTGTCTGAACGTTTTCCTCGAGGATGATCTGGCCAAACCTGATCCGTGCGATTTCGTCGACCCTGCCGGCCCGATCATTCCAGACCAGACGTTCCTCCCGGGATATCTCCTCCGGGAACCGCCTTGCCAGCCACTCGCGCCTTACCTCGGAGACGAGCCTCACCGACACGGCCGGTTGCCTTCCCTCGCCGCGTGCGCCGGAACGCTCCTCGGCGTCGACTGCGACCACGAGCGCGGCGTTACGGACGGCGCTCGCGCCCGACTGCCGTGCGGTTCCTCCTCCGGCCAGCAGCAGCTCGTCGGAGCCGGGCGCCCGTCGCGCGGCGACACGGTCCGGGAACGCCACGAGAACCGACTCGAGCAGAGCCGCGTCCGTATTTCCGTCCGGAGGAGGTTCTTGCGACCGGGAAGGGAAGAGACGCTCAATCTGCCGCGCTGCACGTTCGGTGGTCTCTACGGCTCGTGGATCGAGACCGAGCTGCGCCACGCGCAGCGAGTTGAATCCGGCCGCCTCGGCTTCTCGAAACCGGTCCCGCATCTCCAGGAGATCCGACTCGGAGGTTGCGGCAGTTTTCTGTTTGCCTGACTTTGAGAGCGAGCTGCGGGCCTCAAGCCGTATGTCCTTTTCCGAAAGAAGCGCAGCCAGCAGTGCGGCCTCGCGCTGGACTCCCGCTCCTTCGCCTTCCACCAGGAGTCTCGCAAGTCGCGGGTGAACCGGGAAGCGGAGCAGGCGTCTTCCCAGGGGGGTGATTTTGCCGTCGGCGTCAAGAGCCCTCAGCCGCGCGAGCAGGACCTCCGCGGCGTCGATGGCGGCCTCTCCCGGCTTCTCAAACCAGCCGAACCCGCGGATATCCGTGACACCAGCGCCATGTAGCGCGAGCACCGTCTCGGCCAGGTCGGCGCGCTGTATCTCGGGCACGTCGCGTTGCGGCCTGGTTTCGAGGTCATGGCGCGTGTAGAGCCGAAGTACCAGACCTCCGCTTGTCCGACCGGCACGGCCGGCACGCTGGTGCGCGGATGCCTGGCTCACCTTCGCGATCTGTGTGGACGGCAATCCGCTCCAGTGGGAAAAGGCGGACCTGCGCGCCAGCCCCGAGTCGATCACGACTGCGACGCCGGGGATGGTGATCGACGTCTCTGCAACATTCGTGGCCAGGATCACCTTCTGTCTCTGGGAGGGGGCGAATGCGCGCAGCTGCTCGCTTACCGGCATGTCGCCGTGCAGTGGCAGCAGATCGATAGCGCCTCTCTCTGCGAGCGGTGTGAGCGACTCGGCGGCGCGCCGGATTTCGGCCATCCCCGGCAGGAAGACGAGAATGCTGCCGCTCGCCCTGCGCTGCAAGGTTCGTGACACAGTCGAGGCTATCTTCTCATGCAGCAGCCGGACGTCAGGCTTTGCCTCGTGTTCGATGGCAACGTCAAAGCGGGTTTCTGTGCTGGTCAGGACGGGTGCTTCGCCGAGGAAAGCGGCCACGGGGCCCGGCTCCAACGTGGCCGACATCACCAGCATCCTGAGGTCCGGACGTTCAGTCAGCTGCAGTCGGCGCAAGAAAGCGAGCGCGAGGTCGGTCGCGATGTGCCGCTCATGGAACTCATCCAGAATGACGACGGCAACGTCGCGAAGCTGCGGGTCGCCGACCATCCTTCGCGTGAAAACACCTTCGGTCACATAACGGATTCTGGTGCGCGGGCCGCCAATGGAATCGAATCGCACCGAATAGCCGACCGTGCCTCCGACCTCCTCTCCCATCTCTCCGGCGACCCGGATAGCCGCCAGGCGGGCTGCCAGCCGCCTGGGCTCGAGGACCAGGATCTCGCCGCGTTTACCCCAGCCGGATTCGTAGACGGCCCTGGGGACACGGGTGGTCTTGCCTGCGCCGGGAGCGGCTGTCAGGATCACGTTGCGGCCGGCCCGCAGGATCGAGACAATTTCCGGCAGAAGCGGGTCTATGGGAAGTGTTTCCATCAACGGCTGTCGTCTCTCCGGAGTGGCGACCTGCGGTACTCGAACATCAACACCAGCGTCAGCGCGAAGCCTCCGCGGCGGGCGGCAGGATTGCCCGCGCAACCGCCTCGACAATTGCCTGGTTGACCTCGTCGATCCGCGTGTTCTCTCGAGTTGGATGCACGCGATTTGTCAGCAATATCACAAAGAGCTGCTTCTGCGGATCAATCCAAATGGATGTTCCGGTGAATCCCGTGTGCTTGTAGGCCTGGGGTGAGAGAACCTTGCCGGTCCAGTCCGATTCCGATGGCTTGCCCCACCCGAGGGCCCGATCGCCTGACTGGAGAGCCGTGAAGCGATGGATGGTCTCCACGTTGAAGTATCGGCGGTGATCGTATATGCCGCCGTTGAGAAGCATCTGCGCGAACACGGCGAGGTCATGGGTGGTGCTGAACAGGCCCGCGTGCCCGGCTACCCCTCCCATTGCGAACGCGTTCTCGTCATGGACTTCGCCGCGAACGATCCGCTTGCGCCAGGGATCGTCTTCCGTCGGTGCGATACGGTCCAGGAAGGACTTGTCTGGCCGATAGAACGTCGACTTCATGCCCAGCGGAGTGAACAGGTTCTGCACTACGAACTGGTCCAGGGGCCGGCCTGAGGCGCGCCGCATGATCTCACCCAGCAGGATCATCCCGAGGTCGCTGTATTGGACCTTTGTCCCCGGTTCGAACTCGAGGGGAGCGGCGCACACCTTGACGAGCATTTCGTCGTATCCATGCACTTCCTTGTAGAGAGGCAGAAAGGAAGGCAGGCCGGACGAGTGCGTCAGGAGATGCTGTACGAGGACCTTCTCCTTGTTCGGGCCCTGGAACTCCGGCACGTAATCCTGCACGCGGGCGCCCAGCAGAAGCTTGCCCGATTCTGCCAGCATCATGGCGGCCGAAGTCGTGGAGGTCGCCTTTGACACGGAGGCCAGGTCATAGATGGTGTCACCGGTTACTTTGGCCGAGCCCGGTTGGTAGTCCAGACAGCCAGTAGCGGCATCGAGAACAACGGTGCCGCGGTAACCGACGACCAGGGCGGCTCCCGGGAATACCTTGGACTCAACCGCCTTTGCGAGCAGGCCCTCGGCCTCGCGGAACGCGTCCTGCGGCAGTCCGACTGTTTCGGGCGCTGCGTGATGCAGGGTCATGTCCAGCCGGGGCACGGTCAGGCCATCTCCGACCTTGCACAGGCCCGGTATGGACACAGGCATCTTTCCGGAAATGGCGATCTCACCGGAGATGGCCCTGGCAGCAGCCAACTGAGAGACGTCTGCGTAGCTGAATGCGCAAATGCACGCATCTACCTGTGGGAAGGCCCTCAGCAGGTATGGGCTGCCGAGCGCGACCCATAGGACGGGTTTACCAGCGGCGAGCAACCGGTCGATGACGAACCTCTGCTTATCCGTGAGTGCAAAACTCCCCTTGCCTGAAATGACCCGCACGATACTGGCTACCACCAATACGTCTGATTCGGACGAAGCGTTCGCGATCGCATCGACCAGGTCTTCGGAACTCCGGGGATCGATTGCCATGGTCCTGCATGACGGGAACCGTCTTTTCATCTCTGCCTGAAAGACCGCCGCCGGCGCGGAATCCAGCTCGGAAGCGACTGCGAGGCTCAGGATTTTCGGCGGGTTCACCGGATTCAGCGGCAACAGGTGCTTTTCGTCCTTCACCAGCGTGATCGAACGATCGGCGATCAGATGCGACACTCTGCGGCTCTCCGGTGCGGCAACCACCTCCCGGATCCGCTCGATTGACACGGTCCGGCTGCGGTGCAGTCCCAGCCTGGTCTTGGCCTCCAGGACCTTCCTGACAGACCTGTCAATCTGGCGCTCAGATAGTTCGCCCCTTTGAACCGCTCTCACCACCTCGTTCAGTGCGACGCTGGAATCGGGCGAGAGCAGAAGCATGTCGGCCCCTGCCTTCAGCGCGCGGATTGCGGCCAGGCCCGCCCAATAGCGGGTCGTGATACCCCCCATTTCCAGCGCGTCCGTCACGACCAGCCCGTCGAAGTGCAGCGTGTCGCGCAACAGGTCGGTCAGGATGCGCGCTGACAAGGTTGCGGGGACTCCAGGCTCTCCGGTCAACTGCGGGACCGCCACATGGGCTGTCATGATCGAATCGACACCGGCTTCGATCGCGCGCCGGAAGGGAACCAGCTCCACGTCGTCGAGCCTGGATCGGTCGGACGGGATGACGGCAAGACCGATATGGGTATCCGTCGCGGTATCGCCGTGCCCGGGGAAGTGCTTTGCCGTCGTCAGGACTCCATTTTCGCGCGCGCCGCGGATGAAGGCGGCGCCGAGACGGGCCACGAGCTGGGGATCCTCGCCGTAGGAGCGGATGTTGATGACCGGATTGTCGGGATTGTTGTTGACGTCCATCACGGGTGCGTAAATCCAGTGCACCCCGAGCGCGCGGGCCTCTCTTGCCGTGATCGCCCCTTCCTGGTGGGCGAACTCCTCGGAGCCGGCAGCGCCGATTGCCATAGTCCAGGGGAACGACGTAGTGTCTTCGATACGGAAGGAGGCGCCGCGCTCGAAGTCGGCCGAGATGATCAGCGGCAACCTGGAGATTCCCTGGAGGTTGTTAAGCAGCAAGGCTGATTCGTAGATGTTCCCGGCAAAAAGGACGGCGCCACCCACCCGGTTCTCAAGGATCTCCCTCCTGAGGGCCTGGTATTCCGCACTTTCGCGGTTGAGGAAACGGCCCGTTACTCGAACCTGCATCAGCTGGCCAACCTTCTCGCGCAGCGACATCGACCGCAGCGTCTTGTTGACCCATGCTGTGTCCGGCTGCGCCAGCTTCCTCGAGGGCTCCGGAGCCCTCGCACCCGTCCGCTGCTGCGCGGAAGCGGGAGCGGCTGCGACCAAAAGACAGACTGCGACTGCGGTGGCGATTGGAGATGCGCTTCTGGGAAGTTTCATAGTCCCTTGGAAACGAGGATTGTGGCACTTTTGTCGAAGGTATTGAGCTCTCAGCCATCAGCTCTCAGCTTAACAGACAAGCGGGCCCGGCGGCGAGCTGAGAGCGGGATTCTATGTGTCCGCTCAGTTACGGGTGGCCGATATCCGATATCTCTTCGACTGCGGCGTGGGTCCGCGCCGCCGGCGCGGACATTGCGCGCTTCGGCGAAGCGCGCCCACTCCATCCCGCCAGGCTCCCACCAACGACTGAGGCACGACGACTCCACGGCTTGACAAGGCAGCCCCGGCATGCGTCGGCATCCATACCCGCAAACAGTGCGGATGGCTGCGGAAGAAGCGCCACGGCCGAAATATCGGACTTGGACAACGCATAAGCGACAGGATGCGGCGTGGGCTGCCTCAGAACAGGATCAAATTCCGTTGTGTAAGGCGGAAAGGAACTGGATGGCTCTGCACTCCGCCCAATAGCCATCCTGATCGGCGGGGCACGCCGGGCGGCGGCTCAGGAACCCAGTATGCCCGCCACAGGGAGGAGCCAGCAGTCTCAGCGCCGGATTCTTTTCTATTCCGGCGTCATGGAAGGGCGCAAACGGGATCAGCGGATCATCGGCTGCCTGGATCATCAGGGTGGGAACGCGCACGTTTCCAAGCAGCGGCGCCGAGCTCGCCAGCCGGTAGTAATTATCGGCGGTCCCGTAGCCGAAGTGCGGGGCGGTAACAAGGTCGTCGAATTCCCAGATGGTTCGGACCCGTGCGACCCTGCGCATATCAGCGATATCAGGGAAAAGTGCAGCCTTGCGCTCCATCCTCTGGACGAGTTTACGGACGAAGTACCTCTGATAGATCCAGTTCTGCGGCTCCTCCATTTTCCGGGCGCCCGCGGCGAGGTCGATAGGCGGACTGATGACAGCGGCTCCGCGCAGGAAACGTGCTCCGGATGATCCCTGTTCGCCGAGAAACTTCAGCAGAATGTTCGCCCCGAGTGAAATGCCGGCTCCGTAGATTGCTCTGAGCCCGTACCGATCCTGCAGTGTCCGGACAACGGCCAGAACATCCTGGGAAAGGCCGGCACAATAAAGGGTCGGGGTGAGATGTTCGGTGCCGCCGCAATTGCGCGTGTTGACCCTGACGGTGTGGAATCCCGCTGCAAAAGCCTTACGGCTCATCCCGATCATGTAATGCGATCTCGCGCTCCCCTCCAACCCGTGAAGGAGGAAGACGACCGGATGGTCGGTGAGCCTGCCCGGCTGCCAGGATGCCTCTGCGAGAACTGTTCCTTCGGGTCCCAGATCGATCTCGATTGTCTCCCATGCCTCCCAGCCGAAGTCCCAACGACGTGGCTTGCGGGACGCAACCAGGGTCTGAAAATGAGCGTTGCGCATCCAGCCGGGGGGAGAGAAAGCAGGAAACTTGATGTCCTGAATCTGGGATGGATCCATTGGTTGTGCTAATAATGCTCGTGAATCGTGCCCTCGAACCCGGCTGCGGTCAAGGGTGTTTCGGCCCGGTGAGCGGTGCTGGAGATGCGCGGGCACTTGGATTGCCGGAGTGCAGGCGGGCCGTGACGGGTCAGCGGATCACGGGAGGCCTGCCGAAGGAAAGGGCTTCCGCAGCCTGCCAGAGGGCAGCCGGCTTGAGATTATGTCGCGGACGGGTTTTCGGAAACAGTTGGGCTGCATCCTGCTCTGCCTTGTCCTGCTCATCGCGGGTTACGTCGCCTACGAGGTGGCGACCTGGCCGGACGTCGCGCGCCTGGCGGCTGAAAATCCGGCCACAACGGCCTGGATGGAAATGCGCGCTGCGGAGGCGAGAACGAAGAGGATGCGACCGCGGCGTGTGCAGACCTGGGTTCCGCTGACGGCGATTTCACCGCACCTTACTTTTCGTTCAAGCCGCCGCTGACCGGTGGACGGACGCGGCTCTTGACGAAGGCCACGATTTCTGCGAGAGAGGACCCGGGCGGGAAAATCTCTGCAATCCCCATTTCCTTCAGTTTCGAAATGTCCTGATCCGGGATGATCCCGCCGGCGAAGACCAGGACATCCTCCAGCCGTTGCTGCCGTCTCAGCTCCAGGATTCGAGGAAACAGATGCATGTGGGCACCCGAGAGAATGGAGAGCCCGATGACATCCACGTCTTCCTGCAAAGCCGCCGCTATGATCTGCTCAGGCGTCTGTCTGAGCCCGGTGTAAATCACCTCCATGCCCGCGTCCCGCAGCGCGCGGGCGATCACTTTTGCTCCGCGGTCATGGCCGTCGAGTCCCGGCTTGGCGATGAGTACCCGAATGCGACGTTCGCTCATAACTCTCTGCACCTCATCTGGCGGCGGCCAGGGCTGCTGGCGCCTCAGTAGAACGGCGGTTCACGGTACTCGCCGAACACCGACCTCAGTATATCGCACATCTCACCCAGTGTGGCGTAGGCACGGACGCAGTCAACGATCGGCGGCATCAGGTTGTCCTTGCCTTCCGCGGCGCGCTTCAGTCCAGTGAGGGCGTGCCGGACCGCCTCGTTGTTACGGCGTGCGCGAAGCCTCCTGAGTTTCGCGCATTGCTGTTCCTGTGCGCACTCGCCGATGACGAGGGTGTCCACCGGTTTCGGCTCCTCGAGGTTGAACTCATTCACCCCGACGATGACCTGGTCCTTGCTTTCCAGCGCCTTGGCGTACCGATAAGACGCTTCCTGGATCTCTTTCTGAGGATATCCGTTTTCGATGGCGACAATCATGCCGCCCATCCGGTCGATCCTGTCGATGTAGTCCAGGGAGGCCCGCTCCATCTCGCCTGTCAGTGTTTCGAGGAAATACGAGCCGCCCAGCGGGTCGATGATCTGGGGGACGCCACTCTCTTGAGCGATGATCTGCTGCGTACGCAGGGCAATGGTCACCGCTTTTTCGGTCGGTAAGGCGAGGGTTTCATCCAGCGAGTTTGTGTGCAGCGACTGCGTCCCTCCAAGGACCGCCGCCAGCGCCTGCAGGGCAACCCGGACCACGTTGTTGTATGGCTGCTGGGCGGTGAGCGAAACACCGGCGGTCTGCGCGTGAATGCGGCAGAGGAGCGAGCGGGGATTTCGCGCGCCAAACCGTTCCTTCATTGTCCCGGCCCAGATCCTCCGGGCAGCGCGCAGTTTGGCGATTTCCTCGAAGAAATCATTATGGATATCGAAGAAGAAGCTGAGCCGCGGCGCGAACTCATCCACAGCAAGGCCGGCAAGGATCCCATGTTCCACATACTCGATGCCGTCACGCAGAGTGAAAGCGAGTTCCTGGACGGCGGTCGATCCTGCCTCCCGGATGTGATAGCCGCTGATCGACACCGTGTTCCAGCGCGGCACATGTTTGGTGGCGAAGGAGATGATGTCCGTGATGAGGCGCATCGAGGGGCGCGGCGGGAAAATGTAGGTTTTCTGGGCGATGTATTCCTTCAGGATGTCATTCTGGATCGTACCCGACAGGTCGGCCCATTTTGCCCCTTGCTGTTCGGCCGTGACCAGATACATTGCCCAGATCATGGCCGCGGGAGAGTTGGTCGTCATCGACGTAGTAACCTGATCCATCCGGATGCCGTCGAACAGAGCTTCCATGTCCGCAAGCGAGTCGATCGCCACGCCGCAACGACCCACCTCTCCGTTTGAACACGGATGATCGGAGTCATAGCCGAAGAGAGTCGGGTAGTCGAAGGCGACCGAAAGCCCTGTCTGCCCCTGACCGAGCAGGTACCTGAAACGACGGTTGGTCTCTTCGGCTGTTCCGAAGCCGGCAAACTGGCGCATTGTCCAAATCCGGCCCAGGTACATATCCCGATAGACACCACGCGTAAAGGGGTACTCGCCGGGAACGCCGAGGTCGCGGGCAGGATCGAATCCGGCCAGATCCTCACGGGTGTAGAGTTCCCTTACGGGATGGCCTGAAACGGTTGTTTTCATGGGGTGCGCACCCGATGAAGGGCGGGGTAACACCACCGGCACTGCGGGGGCGGATAATCGTGGGGCTCCCGGACTTGATCCGGCCGCGCGTCCCTCCCCGCTATTGCCTGGGCTCATTCCCCGCCTCCAGTTGTCTGGCCTGGCGGAAGCAGTCGAGCGCCTGGTCGTCGTGGCCGAGGCTCTTGTGGAGGTAACCCATCTCCTTGAGAATCGAAACGCGGTTTTCCCCGCTCCGGAAGAATTTCAGGTTCCGCTCCAGAAGCAGAAGGCCGCTGGCTGGCTGCCCCTCGTGGACAAGCTGGTCGGAGAGGGACATCAGCTCCTTGCGGAGCAGGGGTTCCTGGTCCGCCGGCCATTTCATGTCAAAGATTTTGCCGGCCTCGTCGAGCGCCTTGGAGAATTCCTTCTTCCGGAGCAGCAACATAAAGATCTCATGCTGCGATTCGGCAATGCTCCTCATTTTTTCCAAACCGGAATCCGCCGCTGCGGACTTACGGGACGCCTGCGGGGTGCCGGGCAGGGCCAGCCCCGAAGAGAGAAGGATGACGGCCAGCACGGTTCCGCAAGTCGCTTGCTTTACTGGAGAGATCATCTTTTTTATCGTCGGAAAGGGTTGCCTTGGGTGGTTTGGTGGACCCGCAGGAAGGGGTTCTCGGGATCGGTGGCCCGCTGGCCGTCGGGCGGCTCCTGGGCCTTGCGCATTTGCACGTACTGCGTCATGTAGTGCTCGAGCCTCCGCGATTCAATGTGACGCTGGTAGCTCCAAAGCCCAATCGTCAACCCGAACCCGGTTAGAGCAATCGCCATTGCCGTCTGCCAGCGAGTGAAAGGGAGCGCCAGCCAGCCGTACGGCGAGGCCGCCCCAACGCGGTCCAGACGATTCCGCACCGTGTTCCAGGCGGCTGGACGGGGCTCGAGCTTCCGATGGTGAGCGTGCACAAGATCCGCCGCTTCGCGTAAGGCGGCGAGTTCCTCGGCGCACGGAAAACACGCATCGATATGCGACCGGACCTGGTCGGCCCGGGACGATCGCAACTCGCCGTCCAGGAGGGCGGTCATGTCGCTGCTGCATTCTTTGCAATCCATATCATCAAACCTGCAGGTAATCCTTGACCTGCTTCCGCACTGCGAGGCGCGCCCGGTGTATGTCTGTCTTGACGCTCGCCAGACTGCGGCCCACGATGTCGGTGATCTCCTGGTAGCTGAGATGCTGGATAGCGGAGAGCACGAACACCTCCCTGTATTTGTCCGGCAGGCTCCCGATCGCCCCTTCCACAATATCCTCCAACTCCCTTGCCTCGAGCGATTCCCCAGGGCCCCTCCGGGTGTCAGGGACCGGGATCACGGGCTGACCGTCTTCGTCCAGTTCCTCCGTTGAGACCGTGTTCGGGGTGCGCGCCCGGTATTTCTGGTAAACAAAGTTTCTCGCTATCCGAAACAGCCAGGCCTCGAACCTGTCATCTTCCTTCAGGGTGCCCAGCTTCTGGTAGACTGCTACAAAGGTTTCCTGCGTGAGATCCTCTGCCTCCTCTACGGAGTTAA
>Ga0315283_10006088_pt1 | contig 10728 bp, 12 predicted proteins | sample YL17G09_0_MG_FD_204541 | JGI IMG/M metagenome (GOLD analysis project Ga0315283, IMG submission 204541) | Sediment microbial communities from Yellowstone Lake, YNP, Wyoming, USA - YL17G09_0 | ecosystem: Environmental > Aquatic > Freshwater > Lake > Sediment | place: USA: Wyoming | collected...
CGGAGGATTCCCAGTTTTTCCATATAGTCCATAGATTCCGAAGTCGGCGCCTTGGAGAGGTTGGATTCGGGAGAAGGAGAGTTATCTTTTTCTAAGTTTGGTTGAGATTGAGAAAATTGTTCAGGCATGTTTTTCATAGGTTTGTTGATTAGATTATATATGCAGTATATCACGTTTCTGTTGTTATGCTTGGATATAAAAGTAGGGCTTTTGAAAATCTGAATTTTTGTTTAGGGAATTTTTATAATAATCAAAAACATTGCGAATGGAGAATATCTTTTTCGTCTTCAAAAAATCACAGGATTTTCTTCAATTCATCGGCGATGTCTTTTTCCAAGCTTCGGATTTTTTCCATATCATCTTGAGAAAATTTTTGCAGGACGAAATTGTGGGCGTTCAGCCGACAGCGGATGGCTTCGCCGGGAACTTCTTCTCCGATGCCGATGCGGATCCGCCGGAATTTTTGCGTTCCCAATCGGTCAATGATATTTTGAATCCCGTTATGTCCCGCTGAAGAAGAGTCGGTGGCGAGCCTGTATTTTCCGAGCGCAATGTCCAAGTCGTCGTGGATAATGACGACGTCGCCAGGAGATAGTTTATAGAAATCCAAGACGGCTGCGACGGATTCCCCGGACAAATTCATGAAGGTCTGCGGTTTCAAGAGCAAGAATTTTGATTTTTCCGGATCAGCCGGCGGATCCGATCGGCCTTCGGAAATTTCCGCATTGAATTTTTTATGCTTTGCAAAAGACGAACACCCCCATTCTTTTTGGAGATAATCGAGGATTTCAAAGCCGACATTATGTCGGATGCCGTCGAATTTTTCTCCGGGATTGCCGAGACCCACTATGATTTTCATATAAGTTATTGTTACAAGTTAAAATTGCCAGATAAGTTTTTTGCTCTTATTTTTCTTCAATTATATCAAAATATTTCTGGTTGTCATTGGCGGAGCTGTTCAGGTCGTCAATGCTGTCTTCTTCAAAAGAATAAATTTTTTCCAGATCGCTTCCCAGGGTCACAATTATGTCCGTGTCTGAAATTTTTTCCGGCAGGATGTCTTTTTCTTGGCCGATTGATGCCGGCAATTTTTTCAGGATTTCGTCAAGCGTGAAAAGTTTTTCCGGAGAGGTTTCGGGAAAAACATAGGACTTTTCCTGAATCATTTGCTGTGTGTCATATCCGATTCTGACGTTTTTCATTTCCAGCTTATCTTCAAAAAGGCGTTTTATTTTGTACGTGAGATTATTATCCCCGCTCCGGTTAATGATCAGGATTCCGGCTTCCTCTTTTTGGATTTCCGCTTGGCGGTGTCGGATGGCATCCAAGTTGAACAGATTTTTCGCGAGATCGCGGATTTCGCTGTAGTTTCCGACGCGCGGAATAAGAATAAACGCTTGGCCTTGAGAAGTGGCAATGTGGGAGACCTTGAGGAGGCTGTCTTTTTTCCAAGCGTCCACTACGGAGTTCACAATATTCTGTGTGTCCACCTCTTTGCTAAGAGCGATGAAGCTTTCGATTTCTTCCAGACGAATATCGGTTTTGACGCTGTCGCCGAGCGTTGTGAGCAGATTATTCAAAGTGAAGACATTGAAAAAGGTTTTGAGCGAAAACATCCGGTTTTTTGTGGCTTGGATGATCTGCTGTTGGCGCTTGGCTCTTCCAAAGTCGCCTTCCGGGTCGTTGTGGCGTTCGCGCACATATTTGAGAGCGGTAGCGCCGTCAAGCAGATGGAATCCTTTTTTGAGTTCGAATGTTTCATAACTGTAGTTCGGACCCGGGTAGCGGGGGTCGTAGATGTCGCGTTCTACCATCACGTTGACGCCGCCAATGTTGTCGATGATTTTTTTGAAACCGCTATAATCAACGACGATAAAATAGTGAATTTTGATATCTGTAATATTTTCCACGGTCTTTTTGATGGGCTCTATCGCTTGATCGTTAGTGATGCCATATTGGTAGATAGAATTAATTTTTGTGAAATAACGCGTTCCTGGAATATTTGTGTACAAATCGCGAGGAAGAGAAAGGAGCCCGATTTTTTTATTTTTGATGTCGATGCTCATAATCATGATTGTGTCGGTGAGATTTTGTCCGGGATTGCCTTTTCCGGTAGCTCCCAGAAACAGGATATTGACGCGACTCTCATTTTCACCGAAAAGTTTTTTGCGATCTTTGGAGATCATGGAAGAAACCAACATACCCATATCTTGGATCAAGGAAGGGTTGTTGCCATCTTGGCGAATCGTGATAGAGCGGCTGACTGAATGGATCTTCCAGCCGAAATAGATTCCTGTGGCTAGGCCAGCCAAAAAAAGACAGAGAAAAAATATCCCAAAAAATTTCTTCAAAGATTTTTCCCGAATTTTTTTTTTCGAGGCGCCATAAAAATAAGCGTCCCGAAAGAAAATTTTTTTTTCGGTCTCCCTATTTTTCGGCTGATTTTGAGTTTTTTTGCGTATGTCCATATGTTTGTTAAATCTCTTGCCAAGCTAGGAAAAGTATGATATACTGGCATTACTTTTGGCTTAATAGAGAATGTTTTGGATTTTTAGTCAACAACTGAACAAGGTTCTTTTTTATTTTATCATTTAGTTATACAGTTGTAAAAATATTATTAAATATGAATGAAGAACAAAAAATGACAGAGACAGGTTATAACGACAAAAAAGAAGAAGTTTATTATAGTGTTGGGAGTTTTTTGTTAGAAATTGTCAAAGTTTTTTTCTTGGCTCTGATCATCATTACTCCGATCAGGATGTTTCTTTTTCAGCCGTTTTTTGTGCAAGGAGCTTCGATGGAACCGAATTTCAGAAATGGAGAATATCTTATCATCAATGAATTCGGATATAAAAAAACCGACGTAGGTTTGGGGAACGCGAGAATATTTACTGTTTCTCCATTTAAAAAATTGGAAAGAGAAAACGTGGTGGTTTTTCGCTATCCGAAAGATCCACGCCAGTTTTTCATCAAGCGCGTCATCGGTCTTCCCGGAGAAACGGTGGAATTGAAAGACGGCAATGTGTATATTTCGAACAAAAATAATTCAGAGAAAGTGCTTGTTGATGAAAATAATTATCTGGAAAAGGAAATCATTACCGATAATTCCGGCGGGAGTGAAAAAGTGGAAATAGGGGAGGATGAATATTTTTTGATGGGGGACAATCGTTCTCATTCCTACGATTCCCGTTCGTTCGGTTCAGTCAAGGAAAGCGCGATAATCGGAAAAGTCTTGATCCGCGCCTGGCCTTTCAGCAAGATTAATCTTTTTTGAACAATTTTTTAATCGCATAATTTTTTTATTTTTGGTTGCTTTGCTAAAAAGCAGGCAAAAAAATATTAATCAAGATGACAAGGAAGAAATTGAAAAATAAAAAGAGAAACGGGAAAATGAAAAAAGTGAAGCGCAAGAAAAGAAATTTTTCCAAAAACTTTTCTCAAGCAAAAGTTTTCACGGCGCCAAACAAAGAAACGCTGCTTCTCCGAACAATCAGGGGGATGAAGGATATTTTGCCGGAAGAACAAGGATATTGGAATCACATCCGTCGAGTGCTGTCCAGAGCATCTCAAGAGTATGGATTTTCCCGGATTGATATTCCTGTGGTGGAGTATGCCAATCTTTTTACGCATTCAATCGGAGAAGGGACAGATATCGTGGAGAAGGAAATGTATGTTTTTACTACCAAAGGCGGAGATAGGGTAGCCCTCCGGCCGGAATTTACTGTGGGCCTGGTTCGAGCGTATATTCAGCACGGAATGAATGTGATGTCTAAGCCAATCAAACTTTTTTGTATGGGGCAGACCTATCGTTATGATCGTCCGCAAGAAGGCAGATATCGGGAATTTTCACAAGCCAACTTTGATATTTTCGGGGAAGAAGATCCGATAATGGATGCCCATCTTGTTCAATTGGCGCATCGTATATTGACCAACCTCGGACTTAGAAATATCCAATTTCAGATCAACAGCATCGGTTGCACGCAATGCCGCAAAGATTATCGCAATCTGTTGATCAGCTATTTGGAATCGCGGAAGCAGAAACTTTGTCAGGATTGCAAATGGCGGCTGGGAATAAATCCGATGCGCATTCTTGATTGCAAGGAAGATAAGTGTTTGCAGGTGGCTTCGAGTGTGCCCCAGTCGGTGGATCATTTGTGTGAAGATTGCCATAAACATTTTAAGAGCGTTTTGGAATATTTGGATGAATTAAATTTGCCGTATGTAATCAATCACAGGCTAGTGCGCGGTTTGGATTATTACAACCGAACAATTTTTGAAATCTGGGTTGAAAGAGAAGACGGCAAGCTTCATTCATTGGGCGGCGGCGGACGTTATGATTATTTGATAAAAGAATTGGGCGGTGAAATGACACCGGCTATCGGTTTTGCGGTAGGGCTGGACAGAATTGTCATTGAGATGAAAAAAAACAAAGTCAAAATTTATCAAGAGCCGAAACCGAGGATATTTTTGGCGCAACTGGGCGACCTGGCCAAGAAGAAATCGCTGAATGTTTTTGCCGAACTGGAAAAAAACGGAATCATTGTGGCGGAAAGTTTCGGCCGGGGCAGTTTGAAATCGCAATTGCGATTAGCTGACCAGGCAGCGGTGGAAATTACTTTGATTATCGGGCAAAAAGAAGCGTTGGATGGAACGGTGATTGTGAAAAACATGAAAAATGGAACCCAGGAAACGGTAATATTAGAAAAACTTGTCCCCATGATAAAGAAAATGTTGAAAAGCGACGTAATAATATCTAAAGTCGGCAATGTGTGATTATGAATAATAATTGTATTTTCTGTAAAATCGCGAAAAAAGAAATTTTGTCGGAAACGGTATATGAAGACGATTCGATAATCGCTTTCAAAGATATCCATCCGTTGGCCCCGATACATATTTTGATTATTCCGAAAAAGCATATCGGCAGTGTTGACGATTTGAATGACGATGATGTAGAATTAGTTGGACATATGATCATATCCGCCAAGAAAATCGCTCATTTCGGGAATTTGGAATCTGATGCTAAAATCACGCGGGAAGGAGAAAACGGATATAAATTGCTGTTTCGGGTCGGCCGCTGGGGCGGACAAGAAGTCGGACATATCCATCTGCATTTGATCGGAGGAGCGATGTTGTCCGAGGAAATAAGGCCGATTTGATCACGGAAAAATCAAAAATTATCGAAATATAAGATGTAGACAAAGATTGATTGCGAATATTCAAATCAAGATCGATAAGACAAATTATTTGCGTGTTTTTTAGCAGAAAGGAGGTCTATTATGATACAGGTTAAAAAGAAAGAGAGAGAGACATCGGAGAGTTTGATTAGAAGGTTTTACCGTCGTGTTCAACAAAGCGGCGTTTTGATGCATGCCAGAAAATTGCGATTTCGCATTGAAGAAAAAAGCAAGCGCGAGAAACGCAACGAAGCGCTGTATAAAGTCAAAATCAGGAAAGAAATCGATAAGCTGAAAAAACTCGGGAAATTCGACGAAGAATCACTGCGAGACGCTAGAAGAAAATTAAAAGAATGAAAGATCATAAGTTGGTATAATAGTCGAGGTTTGGCGGATTATAATAAAAAAGTTCGCTGTTGGCCAAAAGACAAGATGACTTTTGGTTCACTGATTATTTTTTATGGATCTCAAACAAAATATTTTGAACGACCTCAACGAGGCCATGAAATCGGGGGATACGCTGAAACGGGATACGCTCCGATTCTTGCTTAGCGCTGTCAAGAATGTCGAAATCGAAAAGAAAAAAAAAGAAACAGGATTGACGGATGAAGAAATTCTGGAAGTGATTGCGCGTTCGATCAAACAGCGGAAAGACAGCGTGGAACAATATACGGCAGGAGGACGTTTGGATTTGGCGGCGAAAGAGCAGAAAGAAATCAATATCCTGATGTCATATATGCCGGAGCAATTAGGTGAAGAAGCCATTCGAAAAATCGTGAAAGAAACCATAGTTGAAGTAACTGCGGTCTCAAAAGCCGATATCGGGAAAGTAATGAGTTCGGTGATGAAAAAACTTAAAGGAAAAGCAGACGGGAGCGCGGTAAAAAAAATTGTTGAAGATTCAATCTCATAATTTTTTTTCTAAAACAGCTATCATTTTGCGAGAAAACCGCTTTTTGCTTTTTAACCCAGAGTGAATAAATTTCATCATTGCCTAAAATAAAGCAAAATTGGCATATAATTTGCGCCGTAAACTTTTCCTGTCTGCAAATTCTTGGTAAAAAATCCTCCAGGAATCAGGATGGCTTGTTAAAAGCACCATTGGCTAAAATTTTATTCAAAAATTACTTTGTTAAAAAGCGATTTTAATGAAATAAACTCCCTGTGATGTTCGCCGCCTCGGCGATTTCACAGGGTTTCCATAAAGGGAAAGTTTGAAAACCGTAGGTTTTCATTAAAATAATAAAATACCTTATGACGCCATGCGATGTCCGTAGGACTCGCAGGGTATTCACAATTAATTCGCTGCCAGCTTATTATGTTTGGGCGAAGAAAATTGGTATTTGAGCTTTTTTATATTAAGATTGAATTATGAGACTTGATTTGGAAATCAATAATGAAGCTAAGAGTCCGGTAAGAAAATTTTTTTTAAACTGCGTGGCTTCGGATACTTTTCTAAATTGCGGATACGATTTTTTGCAAGAAAAAAATATTAACATAAGCATCGGGCTGGTCGGGCCGGAAAAAATCAAAGGTCTGAACCGGATCTATCGGAAGAAAGATTCGGTGACCGATGTTTTATCTTTTTCCGAATATAAAAGCCGGTATGCGCTGGAAAAAATCGGAGCAAAAAACATATTTTTAGGAGAATTGATTATATGCTATGATGATATCGAAAGATATTGCCGGAAAAAAAAGATGGATGTAAAAAAAGAATTGGCGGAAGCGGTGTCTCACGGGATACTTCATCTTTTGGGGTTCAGGCACGGCAAAAAAATGTTTGGCATCCAAAAAAGAAGAGGTAAAAAAACACATAAGCTAATCAAAAATGACTGAAGAAAATGAAGTCCGAAGGTTCGGCAAAAGTTTGCGGCACGCATCGCGGGGTTTCAAATATGTGCTCTCAAACGAAAGAAATTTCCAGATAGAGATCGCAATCTCTTTTATAGTGTTGATGATGGTTTGGATATTCAAAGTGAAAAACTGGGAAGCGATTATCTTGATTTTAATAATCATGTTCGTGTTGATATTTGAATTGATAAATACGGTAGTCGAGCGGGTGGTGGATATTTTAAAACCGCGAGTCCATCCCTATGCTAAATTGGTGAAAGATCTGATGGCGGCGGCAGTGTTGATTTCTTCGATTATGGCGGTTGTGATCGGGCTGATAATTTTTTTACCTTATGTCAGAAATCTGATAGATTGAAATTTTGCACAAAAGATCGTTTTAATTTATAATTTAAGCGTAAACATAGAGCTTTACTTGAAACAATGGGTAAGGATAATGTTATTGTCGGTATCAATATCGGTTCGTCCAATATCCGAACGGTGATTGCTCAAGATCTTCCGGAATTGGAATTTCCTCGAGTGATCGGAGTGGGTGTTGTTCCGTCTTTCGGCATGCGCCGCGGTGTGATTATCGATGCGGATGAAGTGGCAAAATTGGTGGACGAATCGGGGCAGAAAAGCGAGCGGATGGCCGGGTCGGCTTTTAAGGAAGCGGTAGTGGGTATTGCGGGAACAGAGATTAGTTTTCAAAATTCCAAAGGTGTGGTGGCGGTCGGAAAAGCGGATGGAGAGGTGATGGAAGGCGATATCAGCCGAGTGATAAACGAAGCTCAATTTATCAATGTTCCTTTGAATAAGGAAATTATCCATATCATTCCAAAAACATACCGGTTGGATGACCAGCAGAATATTAAAGATCCGATCGGAATGAAAGGCGTACGCCTGGAAGTGGATGCTTTGATTATTGAAGGATCTTCCGCGCATATCAAAAATATCACCAAATGCGTTAACAAGGCCGATATTGAAATAACAGAATTGGTTTTGGAGCCGCTGGCTGACGCCAAAGCCGTATTGAACAAAAAGCAAAAAGAACTCGGCGTGGCGCTGGTCAATATCGGCGGCGGAACAACTTCGGTTTGCGTTTTTGAAGAAAGCGAACTGATTCACGCCGCTATCCTGCCGATAGGCGCGGGACATGTGACGAATGATTTGGCTATCGGCCTGCGAACTTCTATTGAAGTGGCGGAGAAAATCAAATTGGAATACGGAAGCGCGATCGCCAAAGAAATAAGCAAGAAAGAAGAGATAGATCTGTCCCAGGTGGATTCGCAAGAAATCGGGTTCGTTTCGCACCATCACATAGTGGAAATAATTGAAGCGCGGCTGGAAGAGATATTCACGCTGGTAAACAAGGAATTGAAGGGAATAGGAAAAGACGGATTGCTTCCCGCTGGAATCGTGTTGACGGGCGGCGGCTCAAAAATGCCGCAAATCGTGGATCTGGCAAAACAAATAATCGGACTGCCGACGCAGATCGGATTTCCGGTAAATTTGGGCGGGATGATGGATAAAGTGGATGATCCTTCATTTTCAACCGTCATCGGATTGATTATGTGGGAAAAAGAACAAAGAGATCTTTCTCGAGGAGGTTTTCAGGGAAAAAAAGTTTTAGGAAATATTTCCAGCGGAGCGGAATTTTCCATAAAAACATTAAAAAGATTATTGGAAAAATTTTTACCCTAAATCCTTTTTAAATAAAAATAAATAGAAAAATTTTCCTCTTGACACATTAAACAACAATGTGCTAAGTTTATTTACCGGAGATAAATGGGAAATAATTTAATTTTTTTATAGTTTACATCTAAAATAAGGGGGAAAAATCACAATTTTTTGATTGATTACCCGCTAAACATATGGCGGAACTAAAACCGGAAATGGAAACATTTGCAAAAATAAAAGTCGTTGGTGTGGGAGGTTCCGGCGGCAATGCCATTAGCCGGATGATTGACTCAAAAATAAAAGGCGTTGAATTTGTGGCGATTAATACGGATGCTCAAGCGCTTCATCACAGCCGGGCCGGAGAAAAAATCCATATCGGAAAAAATCTTACCAAAGGACTGGGTGCCGGAATGAATCCGGAAATCGGCCGCCAAGCAGCCGAAGAAAACAGGGATGAGATCCAAGAAGTGCTCAAAGGATCGGATATGGTGTTTGTGACTTGCGGTCTGGGAGGAGGAACCGGATCCGGAGCGGCACCGATTGTGGCAGAAACAGCCAAAGAATTGGGAGCGCTTACAGTCGGAGTGGTAACCAAGCCGTTCGCGTTCGAAGGCGCGCAAAGAAGATTGATTGCCGAAGAGGCTTTGGAAAATCTGAAAGACCGGGTGGATACTATCATCACGATTCCCAATGACAAACTGCTTTCGATCATTGATCGCAAGACCTCGCTGATCAATGCTTTCAAGATAGTGGACGATGTCCTTCGTCAGGGAGTGCAGGGAATTTCCGACTTGGTCACCAAGCCGGGAATTGTCAATGTTGATTTTGCCGATGTGCGGGCCATTATGCAAGACAGCGGTTCGGCTTTGATGGGAATCGGAGTAGCAAGCGGAGACAATCGGGCGGTGGAAGCGGCTAAGGCGGCTATCAACAGCCCGCTTTTGGAACTTTCTGTTGATGGAGCTAAAGGAGTTTTGTTCAATGTATCCGGTTCGAGCGATTTGGGAATGTTGGAAATCAATGAAGCGGCCAATATTATTACTGAAAATATTGATCCTAACGCCAAAGTTATTTTCGGAGCCGTCACCGACGATCAGATTAAGAGAGGGGATATCCACATCACCGTAGTGGCGACCGGTTTTGATGTGGCCAAAGTGAGAGAGGTGCCGGCAAATAAATTCGGCGCTTCCAAGAATTTCTCATCGATGGAAATTCCGAAAGCGGAAGAAGAATCGGTGGAAAAAATCACTTTTCCTTCCAAAAAAATCGAATCCAAGATGATCATCGAGGAAAAGATCCAGCCGCGAGGCGTTTCGGTGCGGGGAGAAACAAAAGAAGAAGATGTGGACGATCTTGAAATCCCGACTTTCATCCGAAGGAAGATGGAAAAATAAATTTATCGTTTGTCAACGGATCCATTTATAAATGATTTCTTTTGATATAAATCGGATTTAGTGTTATAATAAATTCAAGATATGATAGCAGGCAATAATAGTATAGTCGAACTTTTTGCGTTATGCTAAATAAATAACTAATTATTCTAAATAACATGGAACAAGGAAAAATTTCTCGAATCGTGGCGGATCGCGGATTCGGTTTCATCTCTCGCGAGGGTCAGGACAAGGATCTCTTTTTTCACTCAAAAGAACTTCAAGGCGTAGCCTTTGAAGAATTGAAAGAAGGCGATGCAGTTGAATTCGAAGTGAGCGATAGTCCGAAAGGACCAAATGCCACCAAAGTATCAAAAATTTAGTATCGCTTAAGCGTTTAGGCATAAAAAATCCGCGTTTGCGGATTTTTTTATACACTGACTGGCATAATAAGATTTTTTATGCTAAAATTTTCTTGAAATAATTCATTTTAATTTATTCAACCGTTATTTATTACAATTAATTTATAGCATTATGAAAAAAATTATTGAATCAGTCGCAATTTTATTGGCGCTATTATCAATCAGCGGATGCGGATCATCATCTGGCGATTCTACCCTCAACGGTGCTACTCCTGATAATCCTGCCCCGAATAATCCTGTTGCCGCTCATCCAAA
>Ga0315283_10006090_pt1 | contig 10726 bp, 10 predicted proteins | sample YL17G09_0_MG_FD_204541 | JGI IMG/M metagenome (GOLD analysis project Ga0315283, IMG submission 204541) | Sediment microbial communities from Yellowstone Lake, YNP, Wyoming, USA - YL17G09_0 | ecosystem: Environmental > Aquatic > Freshwater > Lake > Sediment | place: USA: Wyoming | collected...
CATCATCGTGGCGTTCGCAAGCTCGTGGATCCCGCGCGCCGCCTCGATCACGGTGAGGCCGAGCGGGCCCGCGACGCGCCCCACGGCGACCGCCGCGCGCTCGGCCGTGACGACGAGGTCTCCCGAGGCGAGCGGCCCGGTCGGGATGTACCCGAGCAGGACGTTGGCGTCCGTCACGGTCGCCTCCTCGCCACCGAGCCCGTAGCAGGCCGGCCCCGGGCGCGCCCCTGCGCTGCGCGGCCCGACCTGGAGCGCACCGGCCGCATCGAGCCACGCGAGGCTGCCCCCGCCCGCGCCGACCTCGGCGATGTCGATGGTGGGGATGCGGATCAGCTCTCCGCTGCCGCGCAGCAGACGGCTGCCCGCGGACAGGGAGGCGCCGACCTCGTACTCCTGGCTGCGCGAGACACGACCGTTCTCGATCAGGGACGCCTTCGCGGTCGTTCCCCCCATGTCGAACGTGATCACGTTCTCGAAGCCGAGCGCCTCGGAGAGGCCGAGGGCTGCGACGACGCCGGCGGCGGGCCCGGACTCGAGCGCGTAGACGGGTCGCACGGCAGCGTCGTCCGCCGTCATCACGCCTCCGGACGACTGCATGATCATCAGCGGAGCCGCAGTGCCGAGCTCGGCGACGCCGTTGCGGATGTTGTCGACGTACCCCGCCATCAGCGGCCTGACATAGGCGTTGACGGCCGTCGTCGCCGTGCGCTCGTACTCCTGCTGCTCGCGCAGGATCTCGCTCGAGAGCGAGACCGGGATCCCGGGCAGCTCCGCACGCAGGATCTCGCCGAGCGCCTCCTCGTGCGCCGGGTAGAGGTGTGCGTGCAGGAGGCAGACGGCGACGGCTTCGACCCCGGCGTCACGCAGCGCCCGCGCGACGAGGTGCGCCTCGTCCAGGTCGAGCGGCTTCAGCACCTCACCGCCGGCCGACATCCGCTCCTCCACCTCGAAGCGCAGGTGCCGGGGGACGAGCGGCGGGGGCTTGTTCCAGAAGTAGTCGTACAGGTGCGGCATGCGCATGCGCCGAAGCTCGAGCACGTCACGGAAACCCTGCGTCGTGACGATCGCGGTGCGTGCTCCGCGCCGCTCGAGCACCGCGTTGGTCGCAACGGTCGTCCCGTGGACGACCTCGGTCACCGCCTCCGGGATCTCCCCTGCGAGCCCGCGAACGGCCTCGACGACCGCGATGTCGTACGACGGTGGTGTCGACAGCACCTTGCGGACGCGAACCTCTCCCGAGTCGGACTGGACGATCACGTCCGTGAAGGTGCCGCCGACGTCCGCACCGACCCGTGCGCATCCCCGCTCCGGCGCCGGCACAGCCGGCACCTCCGCGCCCCCCACGCCTCCGTCGAGCCTACGGCTCATACCGTGGGCTTCAGCGGCCATCCGTGTCCTCACCCTTCGGGATGGCCGCCAGCTCGCGCGGGGACAGGAGCATGTCGTCGAGCCGCATGCGGCGGACTTCCCTGTAGCTCTTGCCGCGGAGCGGCGTCGCCCAGTGCCTCTCGCTCGCGGCGACCACGGCGTCGGGGTCGCGGCTGACGACCGCTTCGAGCAGCTCGCGGTGAACCGGAACACGCCATCCCAGGGGATCGCGCGGATCCGCGCCGCGCGCGACGACGGACGTCGCGAGCATCATCTTCTGGATCGGCTGGAGCAGGATCTCGAGCGCCGGCAGGTTGGTCGCGCGTACGAGCTCCGTGTGGAACCCGACGTGCTCGCGCACGATCGTCGCGGCGTGGGCGCGCTCGCCCACCGCAGCCTCGAAGCGGGCGAAGGCAGCTTCGACGCGTTCGACGTGCGCCGGCGTGAGGTTCTTCGCGGCGATCAGCGCCAGCTGGCCCTCGAGCGCCGCGCGCGCGGCGAAGACGTCGCCCACAGTGAGGTCGGAACGGAGCAGCATCATCGCGGCCGCATTCGCGTACGCGTCATCGGAGGTCGCCTTCACGATCGTGCCCGTGCCGCGGCGGATGTCGACGAGACCACGCGCCTCGAGCAGCCGCAGCGCATCCCGGATCGCCGTCCGGCTCACCCCGAAGCTGTCGGCGAGCTCGAACTCCGTCGGCAGCCGCGTGCCCGTCGAGAAGCTCCCGTCGAGAATGCGCCCTTCGAGAGAGCTGGCGACCTGGTCGCGCAAGCTCGAGCGCCCGAGCCGCGGCAGCACGGGCGCGACCTCGGACAAGGCGTCGTCCCCAACCGACTCGCTCACCGGATCATCTTCCTGCCGCTCCAAGAGGAGTTGTATGATGAATGACGACCTACGTAGTGTCAACCTGCTACCGGGTTGGCGTCTCCGGGAGCGGCGCTTCCTAGCGATCTGCACCTGGATCTGCACTCGAAGCCCACTTGCCCCTGAACTTGATCAACGCATGGGCGATCTCCCTGTCGGTCTCGGGAGACGGGTACACGATCGAATTGTTTTGGCCGAGATCGGTCAACTTCGTCCGGATCGGAAGCGCGGCGGACACGAAACGAGCGTTAGCTTCGCCGGTCCGTTAGCCAAACTTATTCGCTATAGTTGGGTAAGAGTGCCCAGACTGCAAGGCAATTCGCGAAGGGGCACGCTGGTCGGGCAGCATTGGCCGCCACGTCCGGAGGCGCTCGGCGGCCGTCGCGCACGCGGAGGGTTCGCCTACCACGCGTACGTGCCTTCACGCATCGCCGACGAGGAGTTCTTCCTCTCATCCACCGCAGCAGCGGCTGCGGCCGAGGCCGAGACGGCCGTGCGGACGTTGAACGAGGAATCGGCCGGCTACGCGACGCTGGGGGTGCTGGCGCGGCAGCTCCTGCGAGCGGAGTCGGTCGCGTCGTCACGGATCGAGCACCTCGTGGTCGGTCACCGGCGGCTCGCCAGAGCAGCGTTCGACCCGACCACGCGCGACATCACCGCCACGAGCGTCCTTGGGAACATCGCGGCGCTGGAAGAGGCGCTGGAGATCGCTGTTCGACCACAACCGATCGCCACCTCAGACCTGACTGGGATCCACGAGCGGCTCCTCGCCGGGACCCGCGATGCACACCTCGGCGGCGTCGTGCGAGCGGAGCAGAACTGGATCGGGGGGGCGGCATCGGGCCCCCGGGACGCCGAGTTCGTACCACCGCCTCCGGCGGATGTCCCGGACCTGCTCGAGGACATGTGCAAGTTCCTGAATCGCGAGGACATACCCGCCACGATCCAGGCAGCGATCGCCCAGGCGCAGTTCGAGACGATCCACCCGTTCCACGACGGCAACGGGCGCGTCGGCCGCGCGGTCATCCTCATGGTGCTCAGACGCAGGGGGCTCGCGCCGAAAGCGCCGCCGCCGGTCAGCCTGGCGCTCGCCGCCGCTCCCGACCGCTACATCGCAGGTCTGACGAGCTTCCGCAACGCCGACGAAGAGGACTGGTACGCCGTCTTCGCCGCCGCTGTCCAGACGGCAGCGGATCGCGCCGACTCGTTTGCCGGGCAGGTCGCAGAGCTGCAGCGACGCTGGGGCAACCAGGCAGGCGACCCTCGATCGGGTAGCGGTGCAGCGCGTCTGATCGGGCTCCTTCCGGCGACGCCGGTGCTCGACGTCCGAGCGGCCACGGATCTTCTCGGCGGCAGCGGCGAACAGGCCCGCCAGGCGATCCTACGCCTGGAACAGGCCGGAGTCCTCCGGCGCCTCACGTCCGGGAAGCGCAACCGCGTCTGGGAGTCGGTGGGCCTGTTCGACCTACTCGACCGGTTCGAGCGCGACCTCCGGCAGGCGGCGACGGCTCCTCGCGCGACACGGTAGCCTCACCCCCATGGAACTCATTCACACCTGTTACCGCATCACCGATCCGGAGCGGTCGGTGGCCTTCTACGAGGCGCTGGGGCTCGAGCTGCGGCGCGAGTTGCCGATCCGCGAGGAGGCGATGAACTACTTCCTCGGCGTGCCCGGGAAGCCGTCGCCGGAGCTCGAGCTGACCTACAACTTCGGCGTCGACTCGTACGAGCTCGGCACCGCGTACGGGCACATCGCGCTGACCGTCGAGAACATGGAGGAGACCCTGGCGCGGCTCGCCGGGCAGGGGATCGAGCCGGAACGACCTCCGTACTCCATCCGCGAGGGCGGCTCGCTGCTGTGCTTCGTCCGCGACCCGGACAACTACCGGATCGAGCTGATCGAGCGCTCCGGCCGCTGACCCGCGAGCTCCGGTGGTCGTGGCCGTGAAACCCTGCTAGCTTCCCGCATCGAAGTCCCGAATCGCGGAGGCCGCGCGGCGATGACAGACAGCGGTACGGAGCACTACGACAGCGAGTACCGGCGGACGACCGACGAGCTGTACACGGAGATCCGGCGGGCGGCGTTCGGCGAGGAGATCGGGCAGTACTCCTGGCTGACGGCGGACGAGTACCGCACGTTCTTCGACCGGCTGGGGATCGACGCCGCCTCCCATGTGCTCGAGATCGCGAGCGGGTCCGGCGGGCCCGCGCTCTTCATGGCCGAGGAAACGGGGTGCTGCGTCACCGGCGCCGACATTCACGAGGCGGGTGTCGCCGCTGCGAATGCGCGCGCGGCGGAGCGCGGCCTCGCCGACCGTGCCTCGTTCGTGTGCGCGGATGCGCGCGAGCCGCTTCCGTTCCAGGCCGAGTCGTTCGATGCGCTCACGTGCATCGACTCGATCAACCATCTCTACGAGCGGGAGCAGGTCTTCGCGGAATGGCACCGGGTGCTGAAGCCGGGCGCGCGCATGCTCTTCACCGACCCGATCGTCATCACCGGGAGGCTCCGCCGCGAGGAGATGCTCACGCGCAGCGGCTCCATGGGCGAGTTCGTCTTTACGCCGCCCGGGGTCAACGAGCAGCTCGTGCGTGACGCGGGGTTCGTGGACGTCGGCACCGAAGACGTGACACGGAACATGTGGGAGGTGCCCTCACGCTGGGCGGCCGCACGCACCGCACACGCAGGCGAGATCGTCGCGGCCGAGGGTGCCGCGGAGCACGCCGCCTTCCAGCACTTCCTGGACACCGTGGGCACGCTCGCGCGCGAGCGCCGTCTCTCCCGAATAGCGGTCATCGCGACGAGACCCTGACTCGAAGGCGACGGAGTAGCTGCCCGAGCCGATCGGGCGCGAGAGGCACTGAGAGACGCATTGTCCCCACCGAACGAAGGAGCGTGAGATGACGGGCCAGGCGATCGGCACCGGAACGAAGGACGACCCGTGGCAGCTCACAACGCCGCCCGGCAGCTCCGCCTACACCATGTACCGCGACGAGTCGGCCGACCCACCGGCTCTCGTGTGCCAGGTGGGCTCGACGCAGCTCCGCTACCACCTGCGAGCGATCGATGACCTGCACGCGATGCTGAAGGCGCACGGCGACTGGCTGCCCCTCGGTGGAGCCGACGAGCAGAAGCCGGCCGCCGAGGGCACCGTCGAGGCGTGGGGCCGGGCCCCGGACAATCCGGTCGGCGGCTGGTACGGCATGAAGAAGGGCCTGCGCGGCCGCTTCGGTGTCTATCTGCCGCCGCTGCTCGAGGCGCTCGGCCTGGCCGAGCTCACACACGACGCGCGCAACAACCGGATGCGGGCCCTGTGATCTCCCTGCCCGCTCGCGGAGCGCGTGCGGGCGCGTAGGATCCGACCGTGGAGCACTGCACCGAAGCCGAGCTGGTAGCCGCTCTCGAAGAGATCCGCCGGTCGCCGACCGCGCAGGGCAGCGTCGACCTGATCGTCCGGCGGCCGGCCGAGAACGAGCGCGAAGTGCTCGACGAGGGGATGCTCGACCTCGACGAGGGCCTCCTCGGCGACATGTGGCACCGGCGCGGAACGCCGAACCCCGATGCCCAGCTCACGCTGATGAACGCGCGCGCAGCCGAGGTGATCGCCGGCGGCCGCGAGCGCCGGCAACTCGCCGGCGACCAGCTCTACGTCGACCTCGACCTCAGCATCGAGAACCTCCCCGCCGGCACCCGGCTCTCTGTGGGCGACGCCGTCGTCGAGGTGGCGGCCGTGCCTCACACCGGCTGCGCCAAGTTCAGCGCCCGCTTCGGCACGGACGCGCTCAGGTTCGTCAACAAGTCGCCGGGGCGCGAGCTGCGGTTGCGCGGCGTCAACGCCCGTGTCGTCACGGCCGGCGCAGTCCGCGTCGGCGACACGATCACGAAGCTCTGAGCCTAATGGGAGTGGATCGGCCGTAGGCTGATTCTCCGAGCCGTTGGCCGGTGAGCACTGTCTGAGCCTGTGCTTTGAGCTCTTGATTCAGATCGTGCCCCGGCCGGTGGTGAGGGGTCCGCCGACCTGACCCCTCGTCACGCAGCGGCCCCTACGCGGCGCCGCTTGCCTCTTTCCTGCGTTCCTCGTTCACCCGTGCCTGTTCTCGCATCGCCATCGCCTTCTGATAGCGCTCGCGCTGGACGTGTGCGATCTGGTCGAACGAGACGGCGAGAATGAGGAGGCTGCCCTGGACGACGTCGGAGTAGAAGGGATCGATGCCGATCGAGACCAGGCCGGCGTCGATCAGGGTGAGTGCGAGCACGCCGAGCATGGCGCCGAAGACGGAGCCCTCGCCGCCGGCGAACGAGACGCCGCCGAGGAGGACGCCGGTGATCACCTGGAGCTCGAACCCGGTGCCGTAGGTCGGGTCGGGAGTGTCGAAGCGGCTCGCCGCGAGCACGCCCGAGAGACCGACGAGGAGGCCGCCGACGATGAAGCAGCCGATGGAGATGCGGCGGACGTTCACGCCCGCCGCCTGGGCCGCCTGCTTGTTGCCGCCGACCGCATAGCAGTGGCGCCCGATCGTCGTGACGCCGAGGACGAGAGAGGCCAGCAGGGCGACGATCACCATCACGATGATCGGCATCGGGACACCCCAGACGAGCGCACGCCCGAACCTCGTGAACCCGGCCGACGTGTCCGTGACGGGGGCGCCGTGCGAGTACACGAGCACGATGCCTCTGATGAGCGCGAGGCTGCCGAGCGTGATCACGATCGGCGAGATCGGCACCTTCCAGCAGAGGATGCCGTTGAAGAGCCCCACAAGTCCGGCGACGCAGATGGCGATCACGAACGCGAGCGGGATCGGCATGTCGGACGAGAGCGAGGCGGCCAGGATCGCCGCCATGGCGAAGTTCGACCCGATCGAGAGGTCGATGTTGCCGGTGATGATGAGAATCGCGGTCCCGACGGCTGCGATGGCAGTGACGGCCATGTTCAGGCCGATCACGCGCATGTTGTCGGTGGTCGCGAAGTTCGAGTTCTTGGCCGACACGAGCACGACCCAGCCGCCGATCGCGATCAGGAGGCCGAGGTTCCTGCTCCTCCTGCGGAGGATGCCGGAGAACCGGGAAGGCTCCGGGATGGATGCCGCAACCTGGCTCATCGTCTAACGGGCGCACCCATCGTCATGCACGCCATCACCTCCTCGTGCGTGGTCTCGGCGATCGGTGCATCGAGCGTGATCTCACCCAGGCGAAGCCCGACGATCCGGTCGGACACCGCAAAGACGTCCTCGAGGTTGTGGCTGATGACGAGGACTGCCACGCCCTGGTCGGCCACGCCGCGAATGAGCTCCAGCGTCGTACGTCGCTGAGCGAGACCGAGCGCAGCCGTCGGCTCGTCGAACATGATCATCCGGTGCGCCGTTACGGTCGCACGGGCGATTGCGATCGCCTGACGCTGCCCGCCGGAGAGCCGCCGCACGGAGGCGTGCAGGTCGGGCAGGCGGGCGCCGACGATCGTCAGCCGCTCCTTCGTCAGTGCCAGCGCACGCTTCTTGTCGACTGCGGCGATCGGCCCGAAGCGAAACCTCACCGGCTCCTGCCCCAGCGTCACGTTCGCCGCGGCGTCGAGGTTGTCGCACAGGGCCAGGTCCTGGTACACGGTCTCGATCCCGAGCGCGCGGGCTCCGTGCGGGGTCAGGCCGCGGATCTGCGCGCCGCCGATCCAGAGCTCCCCGGAGTCGGGCTGGTGCAGGCCGCTGAGGATCTTGACGAGCGTGCTCTTGCCGGCGCCGTTGTCGCCGACGAGCCCGAGCACCTCGCCGGGAAAGATGTCGAGCGTGACCCCGCGCAGGGCCTGGACGCCGCCGAACCACATCATCAGGTCCACGCAGCGGACAACAGGGGCAGCGGTGCTCATCCCGGTGGCCTGAGGGGTTGTTCGGGAACCGGGAGCGCGTCGCGCTCCCGGTTCCCGGACGGTTGGGGGAAACGAAGGCGAATCGTCTCTACTGGATCGTGTTGACGGACTGTCCCGACTTCAGGTTGGTCGAGTAGTACTGGACCAGCGTCTTGTCGTTGTAGGCCGGCAGGGCAGACTTGGCCAGTGGATCCTTGGCGATCGCCTGGAACGACTTCACCTGCGCCGCGGTCGTGAGCAGGCGTCCTCCGAGGGCACGAGTGGGGAGCACCTTCTTGCCCTTGGAGAAGTTGAGCGAATCGCGGACCATCAGCACGGCGCTGATCTCGAAGAGCGCGCCCCAGTTCGCCTGGACGATCGAGTTCCCGGCCGCGATCAGCTTCTGCGTCTCGAGCTCGGTGTCGGCCATGCCGATGAAGAACGTGTTCCGGTCGTCCTTGCCGGCCTCGATCGAGGCCTGGATCGCCTCCTTGCCGGTGACCGTGTTGAAGGTGAGGATCATGTTGATGTCCGGGTGCGCCTGGAGCAGGTTGGCGGTACCCGCCGCGCCGGAGCCCGTCTTGTCGACCGAATAGACCTGGCCGGCGACCTTCGTGTTGGGGAACGCGGCCTTCACCGTCGCGATCGCGGCGTCCGTGCGCTTGATGCCCTCGGGGTCGCTCAGGTTCGCGAGGGTGCCGATCACGGGCTTGGTGATGCCGTTCTTCTTGGCCCACACGACTGCTGCGCCGCCGATCCCCTTGCCGGCGAGCGCGTGGTCGAAGCAGATGTTCTGGCCGGCCCCGCCCACCGCCTGGACGGCATGGTTCAGGAAGAAGATGCCCTTGTCCTTGCATTGCTTCGCGAGCGGCTCGAACGGCTTCGGCGGCACGCCGTCCGCCTTCGAGATGAACGCATAGTTCTGCTGGACCATGTTCGTCATGATCTCCTGCGCCTTGACGGAGCTGCCGTCCTCGCTCTGGGTGGCGACGCTGTAGGGAGTCGGCTTGAGAGCCTTCCTCATCCAGCGCGTCATCGAGAGCTCGAAGAACGGCACGTTCGCGGCGATGATCCAGCCGAACTTCTTCGTCATCTCGGCCGCCTCGGCGGCCGTCGCGGCCGCGCCGACGCCCGCACCGAGGGCCCCGGTCAGACCGGCTGCGCCGAGCCCGAGCACCGCGCCGTACTTGAGCAGCTGGCGGCGGTCCATCTGAACCTCGTCCAGATACTCCTCGACCATTCTCAGGTCGTCGTTGGTCATGTTCATGTGCTCCACTCCTCCTTCGTCGATCGATGCTGACGTTCGAGAGACAGGCGGCGACACAGAAAACCGGGCCGGAACAGGGAGCGCCCAGGCCCGCGAAGACGCCGTGGTGGACTTGTTCTGTCCGTGTCCTCCCTTCTCGCCTCGGAGTGGGCCTCCGTGGTCAGGAGCGACCATAGAGAGTGGGCTCTTTCCTGTCAACAATCCGAGGGTTTGGTTGCCAATCCGAGCTACGGCCTGATCCGGGCGGCCGCACACGACAGGCCGATTCGAGAGCAGCCGTGGAGTCGCCGGGAGTGCTCCGGTGGAGGCTGTCGACCCGAACCGGTGCTACCCGCGTCGACGGTCCGCCTCGTAGTCGTAGCCGTCGAGCGTTGGGGTGTGGCCCTTCAGCGTCCAGCCCCCATCGACGTGGAGGATCTCGCCGGTCAGGAACGCCGACTGCTCCGACGCGAGGAAGACGAGCGGTCCGACGTAGTCGTGCGCCTCGGCGACGCGCCCCATCGGGATGACGCGACCCCAGTCCCTGTCGTAGTCCGGGTTGTATTCCAGGTTCCGCTCGTTGCTCGTCGGCGCAGGCGCGATCGCGTTGACCCGCACGAGCGGGGCGAACTCGAGCGCAAGCTGCCGTGTGAGGGCTTCGAGACCGCCCTTGGTCATCGCGTAGACCGAGTGGTGATCGATCATCAGCGTCGCCGCGCAGGAGCTGATGTTGACGATCGACCCGCCGCCCTGCTCCCGCATGTGGCCCGCCGCCGCGACGGACGCGAAGAACGGGCCACGCAGGTTCGTATGCACGACGTCGTCCCAGTCGTCGTCGGTGACCTCGGCCGCGGGACCGAAGCGCGTCCTCCCGGCGTTGTTGACGAGCAGGTCGATTCGGCCGAACCGCTCGATGGTCTCTGTGACGAGTCGGCTCGCCTCGCCCGCGCGACCCACGTCGGCCTGCAGCTCGACGGCGCTGCCGCCGATCTCCGCGATCGCGCCGGTCGTGGCCGCCGCGCGCGCCGCGTCCGTCTTGTAGTTGACGACGACCGTCGCGCCGTGCTCGGCAAGCCCGATGGCGAGCACCCGGCCGATGCCCCTGCTGGCTCCCGTGACGATCGCGACCTTGCCGCTGAGATCCCCTGTCATCATCTGCATTCGATTGCAATATACTGCGGCGGATGGGCGTGCTGCCAGGCACCGCGAGCACTATCCCCTCCTGTCAGCCCGCGGTGGCAGCGTGCGGGCAACCACGTGGCGGCTCACGAGTAGAGCAGGCTGCCAGATGAGTCGCCTGCTCGAGCACGACGCGAAGCTGCTGCTTGCCGAGGCCGGTATCCCCGTCCCTCGGGGGCAGGTCGTCACGTCGGCTGCCGCCGCCGGCACCTTCGCCCGTCTCCTGCCGGGCGG
>Ga0315283_10006091_pt1 | contig 10725 bp, 8 predicted proteins | sample YL17G09_0_MG_FD_204541 | JGI IMG/M metagenome (GOLD analysis project Ga0315283, IMG submission 204541) | Sediment microbial communities from Yellowstone Lake, YNP, Wyoming, USA - YL17G09_0 | ecosystem: Environmental > Aquatic > Freshwater > Lake > Sediment | place: USA: Wyoming | collected...
AGCCCGAGGCCGTGGCGGTGGAACTGCCACCTACTCTCAAGGATAAAATTTTAGCCGCCGCTAATCGTCTGCCCTATCTCTCGGTCGTGGTTTACCCGGAAAAGTCCGGAAGAACTATATACCTGCCCATAGAACCCGTGGACGGGATCATCGAGGCCGTTCGCCTGGCCCGGGAGCATTCCCTGCCGGTCTTTTTTGTGGATCGGGATACCGAAGGCTATCCATTATTTCGGGACCCCCTGCCGGACCCTTATGCCGTGACCCAAATCGGTTACGAAGCCTATTGCCGGGCTTATTGGGAGGAGCGGGGGAGTGAGACCCCCAACCCCGACGACTTGCTGCGGGAACGGACCATGGCCTGCCACGCCCTGGCCTTAGGCCGCCAATATCAACGGATCCTTTTGGTCTGCGGGTTGGGTCATTTCTCGGGTATCCGCAGGCAACTCGATCTGGAACCGACCAAGCCCCTGGGGCGGGAGACGCGATCCGGGGTCGTGTTGGGGAACCTGAAGGAGGATTCCAGCCGGGAGATTCTTTCGGAGCTGCCCTTTATCCAGAAAAGATACGAAGAGGAGCGCATCAAGGCCCGGTCGACCGGCATTCCGGACGATTTTTGGAATTTGGATCGATTGCGACTCCGCGACGAACTGCTTGGGGAGGCTCAAAGTCAACATTACAAAAACAGTCGGGAGAAATTGACGGAGCCGGCCCTGGCCGTGATGAAAAAGTTCGCCCGCAACTATGCCTTTATCCAAGGGACCTTGACCCCGGATTTTTACCAGCTCCTGGTGGCCGCCCGTGGGGCGGCCAACGATGACTTTGCCTACGAAGTTTGGGATAGGGGTTCCCATTACCCTTACCAGGAAAGCCCATCCCGATTACCGGAAATCGAGGTGACCGCCCAGGATCTCCGGATCAATCAGAAAAGGGTCCGGTTCTATCGGCGCTTCCGGACTTCTCGCCGCCGCCTGGTGCCGGTGCCCGCGAAAAAAAGACCCTCCCCGGCCGAGCAGGAGGAATTTAAAAAAAGATGGCGGGGCGAGACCATCTGCTCCTATCCCCCCGAAGACATCCGGGTGGAAGGCCTGGGAGATTACGTCAAGAAAAAGGCCCGGGGGATTTTGTCTCAGGACCAGGTCCGGCTGATTCCCTTTACCACCTCCCTTTTGGACGGGTTGGACGTGAAGGAGACGCTGCGCCACCTGGTGGAAAATAAAATCTATGTCCGGGAAGAAAGTTCCGTACGGGGCCAGGTAGGGTCCGTGGTGTTTATTTTCGATGAGGATGAGTCGTCGAAGGATCAGGCGGAGCGTTTCCCCTGGAAGATCACCTGGCTGGGGGAGCACGACCAGGAGTCGGACATGGCTTTTTACGCCACCGCGGCCGGTGAAACCGTAGTCGGGCCGGGGATCTCCCGCTGCGAGTACGGGGGCTTTGTGTTGAGCTATCCCCCCTTACGGATGGTCGAGGTTTGGAAAGACCGGTTTTTTAACCCGGCCCGCTCCAAGGCGGAAAGGCTGCTCTTAGCCGGGATTGATTACAGCGAGGAGCGCCTGGTGGCCTATATTGCCGCCCAACCGCCCCGGTCCTTCTGCCGAACCTTTGCAGAGCGTCAAGGGAAGAAGATCGTTTATCTTCCCTTGGGCCAGTTTTCCCCGGTGCTGCTTAAGTCGATCCGCTTCTTTCATGTGCTGGAGAGTCACGAACTTCGAAAAGACGCCCAACGGTATATTCGTTGATTTTCGTAATCTTAGCCCAAGAATATCTTTGCCTGCGATGAATCCGGGTGGGATAAACGGGGTCGGGCCACGATAACTTCTTGCCCATTGTAACCGCAAAATGGCCACACCGAGGGATGGCGGACCACACCGGCTCCTACCATATCGGGAATGAAATGGCGCTTTGCTCTTGACCTAAGCGGGTTAATAGCAGAATGGGAGGATCATCAACGGTCCTGCCATTTTTGTTGGGACGCCCGGCAGGTTAAAAGTAGTTGACGGGACATTAGATATGGGCGGCCTTATTAAGGACCTCCTCGGCCCATTGATTCAGGCTTTTTCCTGAAGTTTTTGCTATAGCAAGAGCTCTGGCGTGGATCTCGGGAGAAACACGAAGCATTAGCTTACCGGAAGCTGCTTTCAATAGCGGGCGACCTGTGGCCGCACAATCTGCTATGTAGTGATCGATAGCAGATTGAAAATCGGCCTTGAGTTCTTTCACGGTCTCTCCATGGAAGGTAATACTATCCACGATCCCGATAATTTTTCCCATAAAAACATTATCCCTTTGATCAAATTCGATCCGGGCCATGTACCCCTTATAGGTCATTACGTTCTTCATGGTAGTACCTCTAATTGTCTAAACCATTCGCGCAGTTCTTCGACTTGATATTTTTTTGCTTCTTTGCCGGGGTGGGGTCGATGAAGGTATCTTCGGCTTCCCTTAAGTTCAAACACGATACGAGAGCCTTCACCTTCTCGTACATCACCTCCGCTGGCAATCACCAGGGTTTCAATGTCAGAAAAAACGATTCCTCCTCGCGTAGGAATTGCAAAGATTGCTTCAAGAATGCGACGGCGTTTTGCCTTCATGCTTAATGATAGCATCAGGTGCTATCACATGCAAGTAATTTGTGATTAGCGTGATATCAATTTATTGACATCTATGGGCTCATCAAGGTAATCAAACGAGTTTGCCGCTGGTCTTGCTGCTGGTCCGCAGCCTGTTATCCAATGACGTGGTTTTCTGATTCCCTTTACCCCTGGAAGATCACCTGGCTGGGAGAGCACGATCAGGAGTCGGACATGGCTTTTTACGCCACCGCGGCCGGTGAAACCGTAGTCGGGCCGGGGATCTCCCGCTGCGAGTACGGGGGCTTTGTGTTGAGCTACCCCCCTTTGCGGATGGTCGAGGTTTGGAAAGACCGGTTTTTTAACCCGGCCCGCTCCAAGGCGGAAAGGCTGCTCTTAGCCGGGATCGATTACAGCGAAGAGCGCCTGGTGGCCTATATTGCCGCCCAACCGCCCCGGTCCTTCTGCCGAACCTTTGCAGAGCGTCAAGGGAAGAAGATCGTTTATCTCCCCTTGGGCCAGTTTTCACCGGTGCTGCTCAAATCGATCCGCTTCTTTCATGTGCTGGAGAGCCCCGATCTGCGTCAGGCCGCCCACCGGTATATTCGTTGATTTTTTTTTGACGAATTCAATACGTTCTCCTGCTCAACCGGATTTGCAGGCGCATACTCGCGGATTCCCAGCTTAAAGCAAATTCTTATCAATGAACGCTGTTTTCTCTCTTGATAGAACCATTATAGGATGTCCCCATATCTCACCGACTGCCCCCCCTGTCGATTGATCTGTCGGATACTTGAAAAGAAATGGTTGCGATAATTATCATCTGGTGATAATATACAAAAAGGAAAAAAATGACTCAGAAAGTGCTCCACATCGGTATCATGCCCTATCCGGATTACAAGACGCGATCCCTGGCCATCGCTCGCGGGGAATATCGGCCGCGGTCCGATGAGCCAAAAGTCTGGTTTGAATCGGTGCGATCCATGGCGCAGGTCCTGAGCAACGAGAACCAATTACTGCTGAAAGCCATCCTGGAGCGGAAACCGGAATCACTCAAGGAACTGGAAGCGGTGACAGGAAGGAGCAGCAGCAACCTTTCCCGAACCCTCAAGACGATGGCCCGGTACGGCATTGTGAGGATGGAAAAGGTGCGCAGGAATATCCGGCCTGTTGTTGAAGCAACGGATTTCACGGTTCAGTTCGGTTTGTACGCTTCTTCGGACCGATAACTCCGTATGAAAATGCAAAACCCAATGGCGCCTTAGTTCGGCGCCATTGATTCAGAAAATAGCAGCCCTTCCTGGACATGATCCGGGAAGGGCGATCCCCGGACCTGTCCCCAATGCCGAGGGCCCATACGGATTATCAGGTAGACTATTCGGATTCCCAGCTTCCTTGAGGAGAATGTGCTTGACTTTTTTCTCTGTCCATTGTTATCAGTAAACTATTTCGACGATAGTTAAGGTTTTTTCTTGCATGGAACCCCATGAAGGAGGAAGTCCAGAAGAAAATTTTTAAACCCCACTTAGGAATAAAGGTGGGGTTCTTGTTTCGAATAAAGGGGTCTGGCGAACCAGACGACAGCGCACTGCAGAGAGTGGCCATGCCTGAACGGGACCGTACACCGGCCAAGATCACCCGCCCGAAGATAAGAGGAGTTTTCCCCAGGGAAAGGTTTTTTCGATGGTTTGACGATGCCGGGTCATGTCCGGTAACCTGGATTTCGGCCCCGGCTGGCTCCGGCAAGACGACCCTGGCGGCCGCCTATGTTGAGGAGAAGAAAATTCCCTGCCTCTGGTACCAGGTGGACGAGGGAGATGCGGATGTCGCCACCTTTTTCAAATACCTGCGGTTGGCGGCGGAAAAAGCCGCCCCCCGTAGGCGAAGGCCCCTGCCGTTTTTGACCCCGGAATACCTGCCCAACCTTTCCACGTTTACCCTGCGGTATTTTGAAGACCTGTTCGGCCGGCTTAAGTCCGGTTCCATCATGGTCCTGGATAATTATCAGACGGTACCGCCGGAATCCCGGTTCCATGATGTGACGGCCAAAATGGGAGGGGTCCTACCCGAAGGAATCCGGGTCATCGTCATCAGCCGCCGGGATCCGCCCCCGCCTTGGGCCGGGCTTCGGGGCCGGGGATTGGTTAAGGTCCTCGGTTGGAACGATCTACGCTTGACCCTGGAGGAGACCGCCGGGATTGTGCCGCTGAAGACCGAGGATTTTTTTTCCGGCGATCGGATCGAGCAATTGCATCGCGCCGCGGACGGTTGGATCGCCGGTCTGGTCTTGATGCTTGAAAGCCTGAAGCGGGGGGCAGAGCTTCCGGACCGGGGAAAACTGGCCCCCCGGGAGATCCTCGAATATTTCGGAAATGAATTTTTCAATCAAACCGATCGAAAAATTCGGGATTTCCTCATGCGGACGGCCTGGCTGCCTAAAATTTCATTGAGCGCGGCCGAAAGGCTTTCCGGCCTGCCCCAGGCCGGCAGGATCCTGGCGGACCTGAATCGGAACAACACCTTTACCGAGCGGCAGGCCTCGGTCGAACCGGTTTACCAGTATCATCCCCTGTTCCGGGAATTTCTGCTGGACCGGGCCCGGGAGACCTTATCCCGGGAGGACGTCGCGGCCCTGCGCCAACAGGCTGGCGGGCTCCTGGAGCAGGAGGGCCAGGTCGAGGCCGCCGTAGCCCTCTTTCAGGACCTGGAAAATTGGGACGCCATGAGACGGATCATTATGAGCCAGGCGGCTTCAATGGTCCAGCAGGGACGAATCGGTCCGCTCGAGGCGTGGTTGGGCAGCCTGCCCCGGGAGGTCCTGGAGAACGATCCCTGGCTACTTTACTGGATGGGCATCTGCCGCCTCCAGGTGGCGCCGCCCCAGAGCCGGCCCTGGTTTGAAAAGGCCTTTGAGGGTTTTCGCTCCCGAGGGGAGACCGCCGGCATCTGCCTTTCCCTCTGGGGCGCAGTACACGCCGTCATCTACGCCATGGCGGATTTCAACCCCCTTGACCACTGGATTGGCGTTTTGGAAGATCTGGGACAGACTATCCAGGGTTTTCCTTCGGTCGACATCGAGCTTTGGTTCGTTTCCGCCCTGTTCTCTGCCCTGGTCTACCGGCAGCCCCAGCATCCCGGGATTAAAACCTGGGAAGAGAAGGCCCTGTCGCTGACCGAGAAAACCTCCAACCCAAATCTCCGAATTCAAACGTTGGCCACCGTCGCCTTGTATCGATCGACCATCGGTGATTTTGCCGAGGCGCTGATGGCCATCGAATCCATCAAGAAGTGGTCTCCGGCCAGAGAATCCACGCCCTTGATTCAAATCAGGCTGAAGACCATTGAAGCGGCTTATTATAAGTACCGAGGTTTGTATGCCGAGTGCCTGCAGGCGGTTTCGGAGGGCTTGGACCTGTCGCGCACCACCGGAATCGCCCTCTTTGCCCCCATGTTGTGTTATCACGGTGCGACCAGCGCCCTGGGAAGCGACGATTATCCGCTGGCCCATGACCTGATTGAACAGGTGAGCTCGGCCCGGGAAAGATTGCGGCCCTATGATCTGGTGATCCTTCACAGCCTGAAAACCCAGGAAGCCTTGTTTCTTGGGGAGTATGACCGGGCGGATCTTCATATAGAAAAAGCGACCCAACTGAGGAGGGAAGCCGGGTTTGATCTCATCAACGGCTGGTGTTATATCCAGAACGCCTATGTCCGGCACGTACTGGGGAGGCCCGAAGAGGCCGAGGAATTCCTGGCCAGGGCCCTGAGGTTTGCCGAAGCGATTCACGGCAGAAACAACGCCTATGGGGCCCGCCTGGCCGAAGCCCATTTTGCCTTTGATCAAGGCCGGGAAGAGGCGGGTTTGACAGCGCTCGGCCAGGCCTTTGCCCTGGGGAGGGAAGGCGGGTTTTATTCCACCTGGGGGCCTCCCCGCCCGTCGGATGTGGCCCGGCTTTGCCGGAAAGCCCTGGAAGCCGGGATTGAGGAGGACTATGCGCGCGAGTTCATTCGCCGGTTTCGTCTGGTTCCCGATCGGATTGACCTCACGTTGGAAAAGTGGCCCTGGCCGCTCAAGATCTACACCCTTGGAGGGTTCGAGCTGCTCAAAGACGGGAAACCGGTCCTCTTTTCTAAAAAAGTCCAGAAAAAGCCCCTGGAGCTGCTGAAGGCCGTCATCGCCCTGGGGGGAAACGATGTCGACGAGGATCGCCTGACGGATATGCTCTGGCCCGAGGCCGACGGCGACCGGGCCCACAGCGCCTTGACCACCACCCTTTCCCGCCTGCGCCGTTTGATCGGCGAGCATATCCTGGAGGTTCGAAACGGGAGGGTAAGCCTGAACCCCCAAACCTGCTGGGTGGATGCCCGGGCCTTTGAAACCCTTATCCGCAAAACCGACGGTGCATCACCAGAGAAGGGCCCGGAAGAGGAATCCCCGATGGTGGAACAGCGGGTGGCCCAGGCCGTCGATCTGTATCGGGGGCCTTTTCTGGCCGAAGAGGGGTTCGAACTCTACTGGGCGCTGCCCCTCCGCGAGCGTTTGAATGACCACTTCCTTTCCCTGATCGAGCGCCGGGGGCGTTCCCTGGAAGCAAAGGAACAATGGGAGCAGGCCATCGCCTGTTACCAGAGGGGCCTGGATGCCGACCACCTGGCCGAGGGATTGTACCGGCGTCTCATGTCCTGCTACCAGAGGTTGGGTGACACCGTAAAGGCGGTACAGATCTATCGGCGGCTCAAAAGCGCCCTCTCCTCCGGTCTGGGAGTCGAACCTTCCCCCAGGACCGAAAGCCTGTACCGAGCTCTGACCACCAGCCCGCGTATTTAATCCCGATCCCTTCGAACTATTCCCCCCCCATTTCGGTCAATCCGTGACCGATCTGTGACTTCCCCCGTGGTATTTTCGAACTAAACAGAAAGGAGGGACACTGGAAACCTATATCGTTCGCATTTACAGGCGCGGCCGGGCCATACCCCACCATTTGGTCGGGATTGTGGAAAAGGGCGGGGACGAGGGCAAGCAGGCTTTCACCTGTCTCGATGAACTGTGGGGTATTTTGAACCCTCCCAAGGTTCGGAACAAGCCCGTAAGGCAAGAGGAAAGGCCGCAAGGCCTTAAAGAAGGTAAACCCCGCAATTCTCATCAAATAAAATAAAAACAGAAAGGAGAGCTTCATGGAATGGGAAAAATTTTTTAAGCGGATGGCATTGGTCGCAGTCTTGGTCTTGGGGGCCTGGGGGCCGGCAGCGCAGGCGGAAAACATCGACTGTATGACCTGTACCGCCTCTACCGTTACGGTAATCGCCGCCGGAGAAGGCTTTACCGTTGTCACTATGGAAGGGAAAGGTATAAACATAGATCATTACGGAAACAAGGTGTTCGACAACATGACTTACCATTCCGGAGCCCTGTTTAAAATTGAAAACGGCCAATACAACGGATCCATATTGTTTAAATATATGGATCCCAGCGGTGATTTTTTTGTGGGGGAAACCCAGGTCGGCAAGGAATGGGGTTGGAAATTCGTTTATGGGACGGGCAAATGGAAGGGCGTCACGGGGAGCGGCCAAACGCAGCCTATCACGAAAGCCAAACCCATAACACCCGGTACGTCACAGGCTTGCTACAGGATAACGGGAACCTATGAATTGAAAAAGTAAGGAAAAATGGTTGGTCAGAAGTAAACATTATCAAATAGAAAGGAGACCCCCATGAAAAAGTCCATTGGAAGGAAACCCTGGTTGTTCATCAGCCTGGCAGCGATACTACTGACTTCAGCGGTAGTTCCGGCAGGGGCGAAAAACAACGACAGGAAGCTCTATGGAGACTATGCAGCCAATTTCTCTCTCAACTGCGCGACATGTAGCACGGCCTTTGCTTTCCTCTTTGGGGTGGCCCCTTACTGCCCCAGCGATGCATTGTCGACCACGTACACTTGGAACGCCCAGGGTGTGTATACCTTCGATGGAAATGGGACCCTTGCCTTTGTCGGAAGGTATCTGGGTGTTTTAAGTGAACCTTTTTCTTTATCTACTACAATAAAAACAAACGTAGTTCTTCCGGGGAAACTAAAATGTCTCGATGGGGGGTATTACACGGTAAACGATGATCTGACTGTTGAAGCCGGTTTCGAGTCATGCACCGTTTATGCAGATGAACTTGAAAACTATCCGATACATGTTATTTCCAATGTCAACCTTAAAGGGCGGCTCCTCGATCGCATGGACGGCCCCGTTTTACTGTTAACCGACACAATGGATCCGGCTTCTCCAACTCCGAAAGCGAATATTGAAATAGTAACCAGCCCTACTCCTGGCGGCCCTGTCATAACTCAAAGAATCTGTGGGATGACCGGGACGGCCATTCCAATCAAGGGGAAACGAATGAAAAAGAATGAATAAGCAAGCTGCGCCCAATCACTCATTTAGAAACCGGGTGGATTCGCTTTGAACCCACCCGGTTTCTTTTTGTCCTGTAATATAAAATGAATTACCTTTTTATTCGGATTCCCAGCTTAAAGCAAATTCTTATCAATCAAGTCAGGCGTTGGAAGGACCCTTTCCTACGAGCGGATTCTTGACCTTCAACCCGGGAAACCGCCCGAAGTCCCGATCCGCCGACCAGAGTTCCTTCACTCCATGAGTTCGGCAAAGGGTGGCGATTCGGGCGTCATGAACGAGGGGACCGGAAACCAAACCGCTTTGAAGGGTGGGTTTCAGTGCCGTCCAATAATGCTCGAATTCACTGAGCAATACGAGTTCCGGTGATTCCAGCCAGGCATCGACCTGGTCGATGGCCGAATCCAGGGGTGAGGGCGGGGCGTAAATCCGGGGATGGGTTACAATGGCTAAAAATTCATGGAGGCAAGGCCAGGGAACAGCCCATGGTGAATTCCCTTCCGCGAGTTCGGCGACCAGAGCAAAGGCGGCTTCATGCCAGGGAGAGTCTGCCCGGTGGGCATAGACCAGAATGTTCGTATCAACAGCGATCATCCGCCCCGGCCCTCGTAACTCATATCGCGAATGCGGTCCCAGGACGCCCCTTCCAAGGGGAGCTGCAACCCCCGGCCTTTGAATACGGCCTTTCGCAAGCGAAAGGGGGAACGTTTTTTACGTTCTGAAATAATCCGCCTCAACCCTTGTTCCACCAAGGCCTTAAGTGTGGTTTGCTCCTGTTGAGCCAATTTTCGGGTCTCTTCAAAAAGACTGTCTGGTATATGTATGGTTGTCTTCATATGGTCATCCATATCATTTATTATGGTTGTATGTCAATAAATATCGGGAATAAAATGTCCCTTTGTTCTTGCCATAAGTTTTTTCGAAAAGCCGCCTTTTTGCCCTCAATACGCAGGCCGGCGGTAGTTGTTTCCTCTCCGATTTATCATGCTGCGCGTCCTGACGTAGTCATGTGCCTCATCACCAGCCGAATCATTGCGATTGGACCTACGGACTATGCCTTACAGGATTGGGCTCAGGCGGGTCTGCGAGTTCCATCAGTCTTTCGAAGTATTTTTGCAACGTTACCCTCCACCACTCATCCCGTGAGGGAAAGATGCTGGATGAACTGGAAGATTGAGGTCAAGCCCTCCGCCGAAGGTCAATACCGGAAAAGGGAATGGCGCTTGAAGTCCCGTTTCAGTAGAGTAGCAGAAACAAAAAAGGACTTAATCCCGCTTTTAATGACGGGACTAAGTCCTTTTTTTCTTGGTAGGCACGACGAGGGTTGAACTCGTGACCCCTACCGTGTCAGGGTAGTGCTCTCCCACTGAGCTACGTGCCTATTTTTTTATTTTAGGATCCTAACCAATTATCGGTTCGACTGTCAAGAAAAAATCCGGTTATAAGTGATGATGGACTCGCCAGAAGTCCATCATCAGCCCGAGCGCGACTAAGCGCCGGGCTGGGGTGGGGGTGGGACCATTGGAATTTACTTCCAATGGCGGGGGAGGGAGAACCCTCCCCCGCCGAGCAGAAAGTCGTTTTTTGACTTTTTGCGAGGTTAAGTGATGGTCCGCAGCCCGGAATAGATGTAATGCAATCCCGATACGACCGTCAGGACCAGGGTCAGGTACACAATCCCCGGCTTCACCCAGGGCGCCCACTGGAGGTATCCGGAAGCCAGGATGATCACAATCAGCAGGGCCTGGCAGGCGGT
>Ga0315283_10006093_pt1 | contig 10725 bp, 10 predicted proteins | sample YL17G09_0_MG_FD_204541 | JGI IMG/M metagenome (GOLD analysis project Ga0315283, IMG submission 204541) | Sediment microbial communities from Yellowstone Lake, YNP, Wyoming, USA - YL17G09_0 | ecosystem: Environmental > Aquatic > Freshwater > Lake > Sediment | place: USA: Wyoming | collected...
TATAACAAGATTCATAACAAAGTTTAATTATAAAATAGATGAATTACCAGATAAAGTAGTTTCATCAAAATATTTAATTAAACATTTAGGTATATTGTCTTGTGTAGAATTTAAAATTTTTCAAAATGTATATTTAGATTATTTTAGGTTTAAATTTGATAGAACGTATACTTAGATTATTTTAGAGTTAAATTGTAAGTCTCTGTGGTTATTAAAAATTGAATAATACTAATACTAAAATATTTATATGAATATTTCAGTAAATAGGGTTCGTCATTTGCAAGGTACTAGATTTTTTTCTTTAATAAAAAATTGCTACCTTTTGCCATCGGTAAGATATTCTTCTACCAACCAACCGAAGATCGCAGATCGCAGATCGCAGATCGCAGATCGCAGACAGTGACATGACTTTAACTAAAAATGAATATAAACCTAAATTACAAAATGCAGAGCAAGCAGTAAATAATATATTATCTAATGTAAATTTACAAAGCACTCTGCCTGTTTTGACTAAACATATAATTAATTGTATGGTTGTTAATGAAATAGGCGTTATTTCTCGTGTTTCTGGAGCCTTGTCGGGAATGGGAATTAATATAAATTCTTTAGTTGTTGCTCAAACAGAATTACACAATCTTTCTCGGATAACTATCACAATAAACGGTCAAGATGAAAAAATTAATAGAGCTAAAAAACAATTAGAAGAATTAGTTCCTGTTTGGGCAGTAATAAATTATATTAAAACTAGTACTATTTATCGCGAAATTCTTTTAATAAAAGTGTCTAGAACTGACCTTGAACCAACTAATTTGTCATGTTGTAAAAAACAATCTATAACTGAACTTGTAAAATTTTTTAATGCAAAAGTAGTAGATATAAATCATGACTGTATGATGATTGAATTAACTGCTAAATCAGATAGAATAGATGCTTTTATGGAATTACTTAGACCTTTTGGAATTTTAGAAGCTATTCGTTCAGGTGTTATAGCAATGCCTAGAAGTTATATTAAAGTTGAAATGCAGGTATCGTTAGAGGAAAAACAAGAAATAATTGATTCTACACTTCTTCCTCCTGGATAAAAAGCAAAATGTTTTTTTTAGAAATAAATATTATAAATACATAATACAAATGTCTATTGCTGGAACATCTACGATTGTAGCTGGTATAATTATATTTTTAGTTGGGTATTGGTTTTTAGGTAAAAGTATTGGTCAAAATGAATGTAAAGATAAATCAGAAAGTACAAGATCGAATTACGGTGGTGGTATTGCGGGAATTGTTATAGGTATTATATTAATGATAGTTGGTTTAGTTCTTAATTTTATGCCACCAAAAGAAGTACCTTTGCAAGTTGAGTATGCTGACACATCTGTTTCGAGTTAATTGTAATATTCACATTCACAAGCAGAAGTTTCAGCAGATGTTGATTTCCAATTTCCAGTCCATTTAGGATAAGAATCTGGTAAAAATTTATTACACATTGTTTGACAAACGTTGTCAGCTTCTGCGTTATTCCATATAAAGCATTTTTTATCATCTAACGATTTTTCACTAGGGCAACCTACATATTTTTTTTGTAATGTTCCTTGGAATGAACATTCGCAAAAAATGTCGTTTTCATTTACTTTACTCCAATTTCCTGTAAAAGAAATATTTTGATCTGGATATTTTGTTTTACAAATACGATTACATTTTGAATGAGCATCTCTATTGTTCCAACTTTTACAATTTTTACAAATAACAAAGTTATTAATGCTTTTTTGTTCTTTTTGTTCTGTTGGTTCTGTTGGTAAGGTATTTTGTAAATTTTCGCGAAAGTTTAGGAATAAAATTATTATAATAATTCCTGCTATTAAAATATATTCTACTTGCATTGTTTTAATATATGTATATAAAAAAATAGTTGATAAATGTAAAAAAATAGTTGATAAATGTAAAAAAATACTTGGTAAATGTAAAAAAATAGTTGGTAAATGTAAAAAAAGAACATTATCGATGACGAACTCGTTTGTTTGACAAGCTTGCTCTACAACAATCATAGTTTTTATTAAAACATGACAGGTCAACATTTTTTTGATATTCTATATTTTTAAAAGAATTAACAGTCCACGGTGGTGGAAAGTAAAGTGATTGTGATAAATAAAAATAAGGATTGGTAAATTCGCAAATATCACTTGCTACAGCTACGCAATCGATACTTTTTTGTTTATCCTTTTCTTTTTGTAAATTTGTAAAAGCAAAACCTTTAATATACGATTCTTTTAGATTTCCAAGCAAATCTAAATGTTTTTGGCGTTTTAGTCCAGAAACTTTTAAATGATTTGGTACATGTTCTTTTTTAAGATCGAGTGGCGAAAACCTTGTCGAATTGTCATCGGTAAGGTTTAAGTCATTGTAATCATAATTTGTAAACATTTCAGTTTTTATATTTATAAAGTAAAATACCAATACCAGTAAAAAATATATTATAGTGTACATTAAAGTTATACAATAAAAAAATTTATATTTTAATTTTTTTTTATATGTATTATTATAAATGAAATTGTTTCATAATCCGGATAAACAGTTTGTTGAAGGTAAATTTAAACAATCAGCAAGACCCAAAACTCCATCTCCTAAACGTAAAGATTTTGCAAAAGTTGCTAATACAAAATCTGATAATCATAGTAGGTGTACATATATACATCCTGAAACAAATAAAAGATGTGTATTGAAATTAGGTTTATATCCTAGATATTGTGAATTACACACAATGTTGATAGATAACGTTTATATAGCGAAATCTAATATAAAGGGTGCTGGGAATGGATTGCATGTAGGTCCATATGGATTTAAAAAAGGTGATGTTATAGGAATATATAGTCATTCTTGGAACAGAGTAGATTTAGGTACGTTAGAAAAAAGATGCAAAGATGATAAATGTTGGAGTTATATTTTCTGCGACGAAGGTGATAGTAAAAAGACAAAATGTTGGGATGGGTTGGATATTAAAAGTACGGTTATAAGAAATATTAATGATGCTCACGGATCGAAATTCAGAAATAATAGTTATTTTGATGTAATAAAGGGAAAGGTTTACGCTATAGCTTCTAGAGATATTAAACCTCATAGAGAAATTTTTATTAATTATGGACAAAGTTATTGGTAAACTTAATTTATGTGAATTTCTTGTTTTTTATTTTCTGTAATTAAATTTGTTTTTCAAAAAATAAAAATATTGTATTATAGTATAATAAAAATGATTGAGCAGTTTATTTCAAACTTATTAGGAGGTGCTAAAAGACGATCAAGCAAAAGACGATCTCCAAAAAAATCTATTTCTACACCTAAACAATCACCAACTTCCCTTGCATTAGGAACCAAGAGAAAGGGACGTAATGGAAAAATGTACCAAGTTAACTACAAGGGAACTAAACTTGTATGGGAACGATGTATTAAAGGTCATTGTTCTGGACAAGGTAAAGTACAACAAGGACCATCTCCTCAAAAAGGTGGAGCCAAGCGAAAGTCTTCCAAGAGAAAGTCTTCCAAGAAGGTTAAATCTCCTAAACGTAAGTCCAAGAAAGTAAAATCTCCTAAAAGAAAGTCTTCCAAGAGAAAGTCTTCCAAAAAGGTTAAATCTCCTAAAAGAAAGTCCAAGAAAGTAAAATCTCCTAAAAGAAAGTCCAAGAAAGTTAAATCTCCTAAAAGAAAGTCTTCCAAGAGAAAGTCTTCCAAAAAGGTTAAATCTCCAAAAAGAAAGTCTTCCAAGAGAAAGTCTTCCAAAAAGGTTAAATCTCCTAAACGTAAGTCCAAGAAAGTTAAATCTCCTAAAAGAAAGTCTTCCAAGAGAAAGTCTTCCAAAAAGGTAAAATCTCCTAAAAGAAAGTCTTCTAAACGTAAGTCCAAGAAAGTTAAATCTCCTAAAAGAAAGTCTTCCAAAAGAAAGTCTTCCAAGAGAAAGTCTTCCAAGAGAAAGTCTTCCAAGAAAGTTAAATCTCCTAAAAGAAAGTCTTCCAAGAGAAAGTCTTCCAAAAAGGTTAAATCTCCTAAACGTAAGTCCAAGAAAGTTAAATCTCCTAAAAGAAAGTCTTCCAAGAGAAAGTCTTCCAAAAAGGTTAAATCTCCTAAACGTAAGTCTTCCAAGAAAGTTAAATCTCCTAAGAGAAAGTCTTCCAAGAGAAAGTCTTCCAAAAAGGTAAAATCTCCTAAACGTAAGTCTTCCAAGAGAAAGTCCAAGAAATCAATGCCTAGTTCATCTGGATCATCTAAATCCGAGTCTCCTAAACGCAAGTCCAAGAAATCAAAGAGTCCTAAACGCAAGTCCAAGAAATCAAAGAGTCCTAAACGCAAGTCCAAGAAATCAAAGAGTCCTAAACGCAAGTCCAAGAAATCAAAGAGTCCTAAACGCAAGTCCAAGAAATCAAAGAGTGTTAAACGCAAGTCCAAGAAATCAAAGAGTCCTAAATATTAAATAGTTTAATTTAATTTATGTTATTATTTCTATTTTAAAGATACAGAAACTTTAAAATAAAGAATGAAGGTTTTTGCTAAAAAAGTAACTGCTTTAAAATATTTAAAAGCGGGTTCTATATTATGCAATGATAATATTAAAAAATATTTTATATTAAAAGACTACAATGCTTTTCAAAATTTAATAGAACAAAGGGTGTTATTAGGCTCTTATTATGAATTTATAAATGAACATGCAGTACTAAAATATTTTTTAGATATAGAAATATACAAAGATAAAGATAAAGAATCGTATGATAATGATATTTCTATAATTAATGAAGTTTGTAAGAGTATAAGTGATATATTTATGGTAAAATTGAATATAACTACAATACAATTTGTAATATTAGAATCTCATAATCAAGAAAAACGTTCGTATCATATTATAGTTAATTTAAAAAGGGATAACGAACCAGTATATTTTAAAAATGTAAAGGGATTTAAAAAATTTACATGTAATTTGTTTACAGAATTGACATCAAAAAAAATCATAGATGTGTCTGTTTATAGAGAAGGTTTGTTTCGTACATATTGTAGTACAAAATTCCAAGAAAATCGTCCATTGGTAAAATCAGAATTAAGTGATGACTTTGATTTTTTAGATACATTTGTATGTCATTGTCCTGGTGGTAATGACGATTCGATTATAGATACAGAATCAAAGTTATTTAAAAAATGTTTCAAGAAGAATATACAATCCGATGTAAACAACAACGTAAACAACAACGTAAACAACAACGTAAACAACGCGGACAACAACGTAAACAACGCGGACGCAATACAAGAAGTTGTTCCTACTTTTTTACCGATTCAAAAGGAATTAACAGAAAAGGATTGTGATATAATAAAACGTTTTGTTAGAAAATTTTATAAACATAAATTGCGAGATATAAGAGAAATAATTATAGATGAGAAATTAAATTGTATTGTAGTGGCTTTAAATGATACTTTTTGTTATAATATTGATAGGGAACACAAGACAAATCATCAATATATAGTAATTGATACATATAGTTCAAAACAAAAGTGTCACGATACAGATTGTTGTAATTTTAAATATGAAGAAATAAAAATAAAGGACTTTCCAAAAGAGTTAAATGAGATAATATTGAAATGTTTGCGAGTAAATAAAATTGAACAAGAATTGATTCAAAAAGCTATCAAAGAATGTAAGGATTATATTACAGAAAATTTTGATACGACTATTAATGAAATTCAATTTGATAAAACAGAGATGGTATTTAGGGGTGATGTGAGTCAAAATTCGTTAATGAAAATGAGTGGTAAATGTCCAGAATGTCACGTTGAACATCAAATTAGTGATAACGGGTATTGTTTAAAATGCAAGGTGTGTAAGAGTATATTTCCAAAAAATACGTTAATTCCTATAGCAGATAAATATAAACATCTTAATAATTTCTTTTTAAATTACAACCAATTAGTTAATAATGGCACGGTAAATATTAATATTCAGAATAATTATTATGCTGGTGAAGAAGATTTTAGTTGTGATGTACAATTAGATAATAGTATTTTTCGTAATAAAGAAATGACAAAATTGTATAATCAGGTGTTAGATGGTCATAAAGTTATAAAGCTGAGTGAACTTTTACACAAATTGGAAATAGATTTTATATATACAAATGGGATGTGGTATTATTTCAATGGTTGTATATGGCGTTCAGACAAAGAATCTTTAGAATTAAGAAAACGTATAGTTAAATTATCAAATCAATTTAATACAATAAAGGCGCATTATGAAAAACAAGGTGGAGATACAAGTAATAGTTTAGTAAAAAATATAAAAAGTTTAACAAATAAATTATACAAGCCTGGGTTTGAAGAAGAAATTATAAAAGGTGCAAAAATGTATTATAATGATGATGTATTTATAAAGAATTTGAATAGTAAGAAACATTTAGTTCCATTTTCAAATGGTGTTTTTGATTTAATTCAAAATAAATTTAGAAAGACGCGAAAGGATGATTATGTAAACTTGATAGTGGGGTATAATTACGATGAAGGTAGTAACAATAAAGAAGTATATGTATTTTTACAACAAGTTTTACCAAATAGTGGTGTTCGTGACTATGTTTTAAAAAAGATGAGTGAATGTTTAAATGGTGATATACCAAATACTAATTTCTTGATGTTTATAGGAGATTCTGGTGCAAATGGTAAAAGTCAATTGTTGAATTTAATGAAATTAACAATGGGTGAATTTGGAGAAAAGGTAGAAGTTACACTTTTAACACGTAAACGTAATAATGCGAATGAAGCAAATTCTGAAAAAATAAAATTAATGTATAAGCGATTTGCTTTTTTAAGTGAACCAGAAGATGGTGAAAAGATAAACATTGGTTTACTCAAGGAACTTACAGGTAGTGAAGAAATAGTAGCACGTGGGTTATATCAAGAAGCTGTTAGTTTTGTTTTAGAGGCCAAGTTATTTTTAGCTTGTAATGAACTTCCAGAAATTAAAGGTGAAGATACTGCATTATGGAGACGTATTCGAGTTATAGATTTTCCTTCACGTTTTCTAGATGATCCAAAGGTGAACGGTGAATATAAAATAGATCGTACTTTACCATCAAGAATGCGTGAAGATGTTACTTGGCGTCAAACATTTATGAAAATATTATTAGATTATTATTTCCGAGATATAAAAGAACCATTGGAAGTACAATTAAAAACAAATGAATATCGTCAAGAAAACAATGATTTTTACAATTGGTTAGAAGAAAATATTATGTACAAGGAAAATGAATTATTACAACTTCGAGAAACATGTCAAATTTATTTAGGAAGAGTTAAAGTTCATTCTAGTGTATCAAGTAAATATAAAAAAGAAATGGAGAAATATATCAAAGAAAAATACAAACAAGTCAAATCTGAATATGGTGTAGTAAAGATCAATGACATTACTTATAACGGTTGGAAACACTTGTGTATCAAAAACTAAAAAGTATGTTTTTTTCATTTATGGTCTTGTGTATTTTTAGATATTTTATAAAAATACACTTTTATGGATTTATTTTTTAAAAAAGGACAGTGTCAAAAAGTTATAGCAAGTTATAACAAGGTTATATCAAAGTTATAGCTATTATGGTTTGGTTATATCAGTTATATCTATTTTTAAACTTTTTCTTAGAAAAAAAATATTAAAATAAATAAATAATAAAATCCCCATTTTGCTATAACTGATATAACCCCTCCATATTTGCTATAACTTTGCTATAACCGATATATAACTGATATAACCCCTCCATAAATTTAATACTTTTTTTAACATTCTTTAAAAAAGTATTAAAAATTGTCAAAAAAATTGTCAAAAAAAATGTCAAAAAGTCAAAAATTTATTAAAAAAAAGTTAAAAATTGTCAAAACGAGTTAAAAAGTCAAAAATTTATTAAAAAAAAAGTTAAAAATTGTCAAAACGAGTTAAAAAAGTTAAAAATGACAATAAAATTGTTAAAAATTTTATTTAAAAAGTTAAAAATTGTCAAAACGAGTTAAAAAAGTTAAAAATGACAAAAAAATTGTTAAAAATTTTATTTAAAAAGTTAAAAATTGTCAAAACTAGTTAAAAAAGTTAAAAATGACAAAAAAATTGTTAAAAATTTTATTTAAAAAGTTAAAAATTGTCAAAACTAGTTAAAAAAGTTAAAAATTTTATTTAAAAAGTTAAAATTGGTGAATTAAAAACAATTCCAATATTGTCATCGACTTTAATAGATTTGACTCCAAAGTTTTCAACTTTGTTAATATTATAATCTGCATCATCGTAAAAAATAATTTCTTCTTTTTTGCATTTAGTTTTATCAATGATTTCTTGAATCATTTCGTCTTTACCAGTATATTCTCGAATAGAGTTCTCATATGGATTTACATTTCTTTTTTCATATATAATATGATCAAACAAATGTGAAATTTCCATTTTATCGAGATAATTATTCGGATTTTTATTATGTGTGGCTATACATAATATTTTGTTTTTAGTTTTTAGATTTTGTAAAAATACTTTAACATCTTTATGATAACGATCGGAATAAAAAGAGTTTACGTTATGAAGATACAGTGTATTATCTAAATCAAATACAAAAACTTTATATGTATCATCATTTTGTTTATATGTATCATCATTTTGTTTATATGTATCATCATTTTGTTTATATGTATCATCATTTTGTTTATATGTATCATCATTTTGTTTATATTCCGATGATAGATTTAATTTTATTAGTTTATCAATGACTTGTTGATTAGTTTTTTTAAATATGTTTTTTTTAGTTTTTTTAATTTTTTTAGATTTAATATTAGATCTTTTCCTTTTATTTGACATATTACGATAAAGAGTATGTTGTTTTTGTATTTATTCAATTTTTTGCATTTATGTATTTTTATTTTATTTGTAATTAATAAGTGTAATTAATATGTATGGTGGTAGAAGTGATGATTTAGAATATATGCAAGAAGTTTTAAAGACAGCTGAACGTGTTGGTGACAAAGCATATATACAAAGATTAAAAAATCAAATAGAAGAAATAAAAAAGCGTCAAACACAACCTACAAAATCTACAAAACCTACATTAGCAACATCAAAAAAAATTGCTAAAAAGGAGGAACCTTTAAAAACGAGTGAAGCCAAGACAGTTGGTAAATTAGGAGATCGTTGTACACCTATAGTTAATAGAGGTGTTCCAGGTAGTTGTGAAACTGGTACTGTATGTTGGTCTGGTGTTAATAGATGCTGTAGTCGTCATGCAAGTGGTGAATTTTATGATTGTGGTGAGACCGGTATATCACCTATAAAAGGTTCACCTACAAAAGTTTCACCAGTACCTTTGGGACCAAGAGCACCACTTAGTTCACCAGTACCGGCTTCCCCATCTACACCTATACATATAACAGATGGAAAAATGACAGCGTCACCTACAACAATGTCGGTTATGTCACCTACGACAACACCTATATTACCTACGACAGCGTCAGCTACAACAACAACGTCGGTTATGTCACCAACACCTATATTACCTACCACAGCGTTGGCTACAACAACAACGTCAGCTAAAACAACAGCGTCGGCTACAGATTCTGATAAAAAGGTAATTGGTGATTATTTTAATTTAAAGATGAGTATTTTAAAAAATATACAAGAATTGCAAAAATTAAAAATACAAAAGGACAAATTATTAAATGTAGTAGGTTATACGCCACAATTAGTATTTCATAATAAACAGACTGTGATGGATGATTGTATTCGTGATGAAAGTGGAAAAGTATTACAATGTTAATTAAATTAATTTTTGATATTTATTTTCCAAGGTAATTATAATTATAATGAAACAAAAAAAACGTGTAAAATCGGTATATGATATGCGTAGTCCTTCAATACGTTCTCAATTAGGTGGATCATTACAGGAAGATATTGAAAAGAAGAAAGGGGAGATTCGTGATTTAGAATCTCAATTATCAGCAGAGAAAAATGCAGAAAAAAGAAAAAGGATAGAAACTGCTTTAGCAGATGCAAAAGATAAAATGACACAAATACAGAATCGTATGAAAGAAATGTTGAAAAATGTAGGTAGTAAATTAAGTAGTGGAATTTCTAGTATATCAAGTAAATTAAGTAGTGGAATGTCGAGTATATCGAGTAATTTGTCTAGTATATCAAGTAATTTGTCGAGTAAATTAAGTAGTACTTTATCAAAACTGTTTGAAAAAAATAAAAATGAAAGGGCAATTAAAGATTATTACTCTATGAAAGCAAAAGTGGTTATGCAAATAGAAATGTTAAAGCGTCAAAAACCTAAAAAGGATGATATTTGTAAGAGGGTATCTGAAAAAACATGTAATGAAATAGTTGGTAAAAATTATCCTTCCCCGGGTGATTTGTTTACAAATGAACAACTTGGTGGTATACCCAGATTATTTTATTATTAAATTTGGGTAATGTATCTTTTGCTAAATATAATTTATTTAATATATTTATATTAAATAGATGTCAAAGAAGTTTAACAAATCCTTAAATTTTAATTACTTGAATAGTAATGTTAGTTTTGGATCAATTTCGGCTAATACATTTACAGGTAGTAATTTAAGTTTGTCTGGCAATATAACTTCTAGTACATTAAATGCTAGTAATGGTATAACGGCAGGTAATATTAATTTTACAGGTGATTTATATAAAAATGGAAGTTTGTATGTTTCAAGTCAATGGACAACTAC
>Ga0315283_10006095_pt1 | contig 10723 bp, 7 predicted proteins | sample YL17G09_0_MG_FD_204541 | JGI IMG/M metagenome (GOLD analysis project Ga0315283, IMG submission 204541) | Sediment microbial communities from Yellowstone Lake, YNP, Wyoming, USA - YL17G09_0 | ecosystem: Environmental > Aquatic > Freshwater > Lake > Sediment | place: USA: Wyoming | collected...
CAAGTCTTTGTGTCACGTAAAATATGTTGAAGCGTCCTTGGAAAGGTTCAAATGGATAGGCCCGGACGGGGCCTTCAGGCGCTAACGTAGGCCGTTAGGTCATGCGTTGCCCGAGAAGCTGTCGCCTAAAGGCGACAGAGATCGTCACCAAAATTGTTCAGCCTGGTGTCTGTATGCAAATTCATGAGGCTGGTCTAGATACGACAAGGCTCAGCTTACTCGACCAGCAAAGAATCAATTTTGCATAAACAATCTAGCCTTTTATCACAGCGACGGGCAACAGCCGGGCGACTTTTCGGGCAATTCCTGCAGCGATGACTGTCTGGACGACTTCGTCCACATCCTTATATGCTTGCGGGGCTTCTTCTGCAAAACCAGACAGGCTGCCAGCCCTTACCTTAATTCCTCGAATTTCCATTTCCCTCCTGAGTTGATCGCCGCGGAATTCGTGCTTGGCTTGATGCCTGCTCATGAGTCGGCCTGCTCCATGACAACAGGACCCCCAGGTTTTTAACATGCTTTCAGCGGTTCCAGTCAGGACATAAGACGCGGTGCCCATACTGCCCGGCACCAACACCGGCTGGCCGATGTGTTGATAATCTATTGGCAGTCCAGGTGATCCGGGTCCGAAGGCGCGTGTGGCACCCTTGCGATGAACACATACCTTCACTGGCTTTCCGTGAAGGATGTGCGTTTCAATTTTGCCCATATTGTGGGCAATATCATAAACCTGCGTGAGTTCCCATCCTTCACGTTTCCCCGAAAATGTTTCTTCGAATGCAAGGCGGGCGGAATACGCCAGTAGTTGGCGATTTGTGAATGCGAAGTTTGCGGCAGCTCTCATGGCTCCCAGGTAGGCCTGTCCTTCCTGTGAGTCCATCGGTGCGCAGACCAGCTCGCGGTCTGGAAGATCAATGCCGTACCGCTTGACGGCTGCCTGGAAATCCTGAACATAATCGGTGCAGACCTGGTGTCCCAACCCTCGCGATCCGCAATGAATCTGGACTGCCAGACATCCCTGGTGCAATCCCATCATGGCTGCTGAGGTTGCATCAAATACTTGATCGACGACATCAACTTCGATGAAATGATTTCCAGCTCCCAGGGACCCAATCTGATCGTGCCCTCTTTTTTTAGCTCGCTCGCTGACCTTGGCGGTGTTGGCATTGTCCAGGCAGCCTTCTTCTTCCGTTCTCTCCAGATCTTGTTCAGGGGCGAATCCATTCTTGAGTGCCCACCGGGATCCTTCGTGCAAGATTTGATCCAATTCGGGCAGGCTCACGCTTGCAACACCCCGGCCGCCGACCCCGCTAGGACAATGGCGATTCATCAGGGTTGCGAGATTATCCATATCGCCTTGTACAGCGTCATATTCGATCCTTGAGGCAAGCAGCCTCACCCCGCAATTGATGTCATAGCCGATGGCACCCGGTGATATCACACCGTGTGGAAATTCGGTCGCGGCCACGCCGCCAATTGGGAAGCCATAACCTTGATGCATATCCGGCATGACTACGACATTTCCGACTAAACCTGGCAAGGTTGAAGCATTAACCGCCTGTTCGAGGGACTTGTCATCTAGGATCTTTGAAATAAGTTCCTTCGTGGCAAATATCCGAACGGGAACCCGCATGTCGCTCCTGAAGGATATGGGGATTTCCCACTCGTTATCGTTAACCTGGATAATTTCGGAAAGCTGCATGCGGGTCTCCAGCAATTTATTCCCGAACTACACTTCTTGTCTTACACATCAAAAACGATCTCTGTTTCGGTGCCCCTGTCTGTCCTATGGATTTGCAGATTGTGAAAGGTTGCGGCTTTGATGGACTTCTTAATGGACTTAATGGGAGCGCCCGTCATATCTGTGCGCAACTGATCACCATCGATGTGGATAGAAAAATGGTCGAAGGCGATATGCTCCTGCTCAGCCAGGAAGATCAGCTCGGAAAGAAAAGCCACCAGGAGATTCTCCGGATCGGGCGAATGGGTAATAAACTCCTTCTGGGTTCGAGGAAAGTCTGCCAGAACTACCCCGGAAAGGGCGTACATGCCGAAGGCCGCTTCAGAAAACAACGTGGGTAAATCCGCCGCCCAAACTCGGATCGACCAATCGGCAGTATGGCGCATTTCTTCGAAGGGCATAATTCCATTGTAACAACTTTCAAGGGAGTAGGGAATCGGTATTTGCAGACGAAAAATATTTTCGGTAGGCTGAAGTTTCCAGGAGTAGAGCCTGAAATTCAGCCAGCGTATTTTCAGAGTCCCTTGTGGTTACCTTTCCTCTCAATTGATGCAACTGGAGGGAGTCCCGAGATAGAAGATCAACTGTTATTTGGTTGCTCTGGATAAACCATTCCAACCCTTTTCGAATGACATCTTCTGTTTGAGCACATGCCGCTGCCAACTCAGAAATCAGGGTTTGACCGGCTTTGTGAGAAATCGTGTATTTAATTAATCCTGCCAGTCGTTCCAATAAAGGACTGACCTCATCCATGCCTGGGTCAAGTGCGAATAAACATACCCTCTCAGGGTGTATGGTATTTATTACCCGATGTAATACATCCGTTGAAGGGGGTGATGTCCAAATGGCGATTGATTTAGCAGCCGCTATGGTGTTCCTATCCTTTCCATTCAATAGTTTTCGATCAGGTCCTTCAGCCCACAAAATTGTGCCCTTCGGCAAAGACTCAAGAATTTCTTTTTGATTTCCACACGAACGATAATCGAAGATCTGCGGTTTGGATGGAGTTACGCTTATCGATTCTGTTTCAACTTGTCTGGCATCCATCCAGACAAGTTGCGCCTGCCGAACCCCTTTCCAGTTACTTCCCCTTATTGAGAATGCCAGGTCGAATCGGCCCTCCGGAATTTGTTGGCTTGAGCCATCCCACCATAAAACATCCTGCCTTTTACCTGGCTCATTTTCGACTGTTATTTTCAAATGCTCGCTGTTTTTACCAATTTCTGCCTTATCCGTGATCGAAAGGTTGCGTACACAGAGAACCGGCTTTCTGTTTCCAGGCCCAAAGGGGGCAAGTTTTTCAATCTCCTCAGCGAGATCAAGGTTCGCCTTTTCAAGTTCCACCCAGCCATCGATCGTCAAGGTTTTCTCTTCGAATTGCTTCTCACCCTGGAGGGCCTCCACGGTCTTGTTCAATCGACGGCGAAAGTCAGGGAGATTTTTAACGGCAAGTGATAGCCCTGCCGCCATGGGATGACCTCCATAGCCCAGCAGAATGTCATTTTGGAAGGAGATGGCTTCGGTGATATTCAAGCCCTCTATCGACCTGGCAGATCCACGAGCAGGCTCGTTGGCAGGTGTAGAAAAAAGTATGGCGGGTTTGCCATACCGGTCGACCATTTTGCTGGCAGCAATCCCGACCACGCCTCCCGGCCAGCTTGGGTGAGACAGGATCAGCACCGGTTGGGACAGAAGTGAAGGGTTAATCTCAAGCTGGGATTCTGCGCCTTGAACCACCTGGTCGCAAAGCAGCTTGCGCTGAACGTTAAGCCCCTCGAGCTGAGTGGCGAGTACCCTCGCCCTGACCGGATCCGATGTGGTCAGCAGTTCAACGGCAGGGTTGGCATCACCCAGGCGGCCAAGCGCATTCAATCGTGGACCGAGCATAAAGCCGATGTGTTCTTCGTTGATGTTGGAAGAAGTTATTTCCGCCAATTCCAGCATGACCTTCAAACCAAGGCGTTCGGACACGGCGAGCTGAGCCAACCCCATCTGGACAAGGTATCGGGAATCCTTCGAGAGAATTGCCAGGTCGGCAACCATACCTATGGCAACCAGGTCCAAAAGAGTATTGGGATGGATTTTTGATTTGTTACGGAATAAGAGCTCCTCGGCTAATTTGTATGCCACACCAACGCCCGCCAGGTTCCCAAGCGGATGGCCAGATGGAAGAAACTTAGGATTGGTGATGGCTGTTGCTATGGGTAGCGAATCGGGCAGGTCGTGATGATCAGTGATAACGAAATCAACATTCCGAGACCTGGCATATTCCACCGCCTCATGAGCAGAAATCCCGGTATCGCATGTTATGACGAGCGAAGCACCTTGATCGATGACCAGTTTCAGATTAGGGATGTTGACCCCATGCGATTCACCCGCTCTAATTGGAATATGATAAATCACATCCGCACCCAGTCCCTGCAGCGTTTGAACTAGAACTGTTGTGGCTGTCTGGCCATCTGCATCGAAGTCCCCCCACACACAGATGGTTTCTTTTCTTTTGAGGGCAGTTTCGATCCTGTCGGCCGAGGTCGCCAACCCAGGGATATCCGTGCCTAAGGAAGGTTTATACAAGGATGGATCGATGAAGGCGTTGATATCATTTTCCGCGGTGACGCCTCGCTGGAATAAAATCTGCCTGGAAAATTGATGGATATCCAGAGCATTGTAAGCTGATTCACCAGGGGGATGGTCAACCCAACGCATAGGGATCAGAACTCTACCTCCTGGATTTGCTCCAGATCAATATTACCTATTGCTTGTGTTGTATCGACTTCAAAAAGGTCCTCTCCAGCTTTTATTCCTCTTTCGCAATACGACCTATATACGCAAAGGCTGCAGAATATTTCTTCCTCAGTCAGGGGGAAGCTCTGCCTGGACCCTATCTCGTTAACGATTTGTTCCAACGCTTGCCAGGTCTGGGATGATTGAAGCGCAGGTGAAATAAGAACTTCAGGCGAATTAGGAAATTCGGCATACCAGTAAACCATTTCAGTCTCTTCATGGTTTGTGTGCGCCAGTCTTCCTGTTTTTCCACCCGAATGATGAAGCAGGGATAAGTAAACCTTTGTTTGCAGGCGGTCAGCCATGAAATCTCTTTTCGGTCTTTTCCGGTAGGTTTTCCAATCATAGATTATGGCATGATGATTATCTTTACTTGCAACAAGATCATATTTAGCCATGATTCGGTGTTTACCGATACGGGCTGACATTGATAACTCGGTCATCGTTTCAAAGCCGTCTAATTTTGGTCCTTGGGAGATAAAGTTCTCCCACCAGCGGCGGAGGCTTTCAGTTGACGCGATTGACGCAATTTTTTCAGCAGGCAGTCCTAAATAATACTGCTGGATCATTCGGTGGAAGATCTGCCCTTCGATTTGATGACGCTCATTCTCTGCCACCGACGCGGATTCGATTGCCGGCCATTTTAACTGCTGGATATAACGCAGCTGGAATCTCCGCGGGCAGTCTACGTAATCCTGAAGCGAGGATTGGCTGAAAGTGAAAGGAGAGGGGAGAGATCCACCAGGTCGTGGTATCGTTTTCATCGGGTAACTAAATTTTCCTCATCCATAGCGTTTGACCTTTCCTCCCACCAGCCTTGTAAAGCTGCAAATGGAATGGATTGGGTCTGATCGCCGGACCGACCGGAGTTCCAGGTGATGATCAGATCACGTTTTGCGCGGGTAATGCCGACGTATAACAACCTAAGCCTCTCCCTGATGTAATCGATTCGGGCACGTTGTGTCGATTCCCCTTCCGGATGCCAACTAAACTCATCATGGGACAAGGCATTTTGTAATTGAGCGACCGCTTCGGCCTCTAAATTCAAACGACCTCGGGCGAACCACTTTTCGGAAATAAATTGGTCGTTTTGCATCCCAGAAGGAAAATCAAAATTATTAACCGACATCAGATATACCCGGTCCCATTCCAACCCCTTGGCTTTATGCATGGTGGATAAAACCACTTTTCCACGATGCCGTTCGGGATCGAAGCCGGAATCATCCGAACTAAAGCCTAAAAAGCGCCGTTCATTTTTTGCCACGACCCCCAATTCCGAAGTCAACTCAGGCAATCGCCAATCAGGGTGATCGACGGATGCTTGCCTCAATACCAGTGCGAGTTTATGGGCAAGAGCAAGTTCAGTAGGCTCAGTGAATAAATCCTGGGCAAGAGTCAGGACCATTTGGTCAATCGGCAGCACGGTCGTCCCCTGCCACCTTTGGATGATTTCCCTGAAAGAAGCCAGCTCTTCTATCAAACCCGGAGCGAGGTCATCGGCCTGAGCATTAATATCCAACCAGGACTTTCCAGGACGGGGAGAGATAAATTCTTCCACATTTTTACATTTTCTGAGCAGGTTGGAAGCTTGATGCAGGAGTGTTTGGATCGATTTGACAGTTTCGGATATCTCAGTTTCTTCGAAAGAGGGGTTATTGCCAATAACCAATTCGCGCACCCTTTTTTCATCACGCCAATCCCTTCTCCAAACAAGATAGGTCTTGGCTAATTTGGCTGATGAAGTAGGATCTGCCAGGTAGGATGCTATATTTGCCACGGCGCCAGCTGTGGCGCGTGTGCTCGATGTGCTGGACAGGTATTCAATGTATTCAATTTTGTTTAGCTTCAAGGCATTGATCACATCCACGCCCTGCATGTTCCTGGGGACCAGAACTGCAAGTGTTTTATCCTGATTCTCGGGCAGCCATTTCCTTATGGATTTGACCACCGCCTCGACTTCTTCATCAGGACTGTATTTTCGCCCCAGTAGTTTGATATCATCCGGTTCATTTTCTGGATTGGGTTGGGGATCCTCCGGTTCAGATGCCAGGATATGCGGCAGGGTTAAAGCCCCCCTGCATTCTGTCAAAGGATGATGTTCACGCACCCAATCTATCAGGGCATTTGCGAGGGCGATTATGGATGGTTGCGACCGTCCTGATACAGGCAGGTCACGGGTCAGATTTGCCGATTTGATGAAATTTATTAGGTATTCCGGTTTGGCTGTAGTGAATGTTTCAAATATCGCTTGGTTGGGGTCGCCGACGCGAACCCAATTTCCATGCGACAACCTACCTAGAATTTGCTCTTGCAAGAAACTTGAATCTTGCGCTTCATCTTCCAGGATATAGGGGAATCTCTCACGCAAGCGTGTGAGCAATTCGGGTGACACTTCCAACGCCTGGAGTGCGAGCCGAATCAGATCGTCAAAATCCACGGCTCCCCGGTAAGTAAGTGCGCGTTGGTAGTTGGTATAAATATCCCAACCCATCTCAGCCAGGGGCAGCGGAAATGGAGTTGCGTCGAGGCGGGACCTCAAGCTTTCGGGTGTTTGCCGGTTATCTTTCGCAGAGCGGATAAAGGCCAGTGCGATGCCGGCAAGTAACTCGGGGAGTTTATCCCGCCGCACCCAATCGCGTTTTGATTCCTCGAGGTCTGAATCCAGCAGGTGGTCTAGTTTATCGGGGTTGGAGGCCAACCAGGCATGGGTTGCTTCCTTTCGGATAAATTCCGCTTCCCTTTCATCAACGATGGCAAAGCGGTTCTCCAGACCCACCAGGGCGGGATTTTCGCGAACGATGTCGTGTGCCAAACCGTGCAGCGTTCGTACGCGATACCCTACATTGGGGATCAGCCCCCTTTGTTTGATGAAGCCTCCGATTCGGCTCGAGAAGTTATCGACCGCAGAATTGACCAGGGTAACAATGAGCACTTCCTGGTCAACCGCCAGTTCGCCCGATGTAATTATCTGGGCCGTTAACGCGCTAAGGATGTGAGTCTTGCCGCTCCCCGGAACAGCAGAAATGCCCATAGTCCCTCCGCGGTAACGGAGGATCTTGGATTGAGAAGGGCGGGGGATGAACTCGATCATTGGATTTTCTTCAAGGTTCGCTGCTATCCGTCGAGCTCGATCACTTTTATTACAGAAAGACCTGCCACGGGGGCCTTGGATGCGCCGCTGGTTTCTATGCTGATGATGCGGCATAGGAAGGCGGTGGAATAATCGCTGGTGTCCACGATGGCAATTTTGTCACCGCTCTTAAGAGCTTTTTTATCGTTATAAAGAGGGTTTGCGAAAGTCAATTTTTGGGGTTTTCCGCTCACGATTGTTACCCACTTATTCAATGGATGTGCGGCTGTGGCTCCATTGGCCCGTAATTGATCAATAACGCTTTTCCTGCTCATGTTTCCTCCTAAACTTGTTCGTTTTGGCTTAATATCTGATTGAAGGCGCGCAAAAGTATCCCGCGTTGTTCGTATCCGCTTTCTCCCAACTCCGAAAGGCAGAGATATATTTTTTGATTGCACCGCCGAATCAATCCGGTTGTCAGTCTTGCCAGTGTCAGATTATTGGCAGCAACTTCGTCAGTATCGGTCCAGACGCGCCCCGGCTGCCAACCTCTGGTAAGCACATGCGGGTGGGTTAACGGTTGGAACAAGCGCTCATACCAGCCGCTTGAACCAATGTCAAGCCAATATTGGATGGAAACAGGCCGGTTGCTCATGAGAAATGTGTAGGCTGGTGCAATAAGCACGGCATCTTCCGATTTTTCTTCCCACGCAGTCACGTATTGAGCTGAGATTACTCCTTCCCGGAGCATCGCGATGTATTCACTTCCGATGGAATCGATATGGAGACCAGCTTGAGCGAGGGCGATCCGGAATTTCTGAATGGACTCGATAAGGCTGGCTGCCACTCGTGCGGAATCAAGATCGAGGTGGAAGTTGAATCCGGGCTGGGAGAGTACTTCACCGAAGAGCCTCCGAAGAAAATGATCCAGCGGCTGAGGCGTTTCTTCCCGGTAATCATCCAGCCATGTCTTCAGAGTCTCGTATCGGCTTCCAAGGATAAACGTGATGCGTTCCTGCATCTCAGTATTGATTATTTCAAATGACCCGAGGGTTGAATCCTTAAACCTGTAAACAATTTCGGCAAGGAGATGTGCGCGCACAAGGTCCATCCCCTCGATAGCCTGTAGGAAAGCATGGACAACGTCATATTTTGCTGGTCTGATCCCCCAATGTGGGTGGGCGATTTCAGCGAAGGTGAGCAGGCTCTGACAGGCTGGTTCATCTTTCAATGACCTGGAAGGGCGGTGGGATCTTGCGGGTATGCCGAGTCGCTCGAGCCGTTGTGCCAATGAGAACCGCAGCACGTCACTGAGGTAAGGGGCGAGAACAACGATATCCGATGGGGATATTCCACTTTTAACATTATCTCGAACTTCAGCTGCGACGGTGTCGAGCATTTCTGGATAAAAACGGGTGTTTATCACCTGGACGTTTACATCCTTGTTTCGTCCTGCAGAAGGCGGGTTGTGCTCAACAGGCGCGAGGATGTGAGCAAGCTTTTCTGCCAAACAGGATAGGTTTTCGGGAGTGATATAGGATTGCTCGAACAACACCGTTTCCGTGCAGAACCCTTCAAGGCTCAGCGCTGATTCCGGGTCCGCTCCCAGGAACTGTCGGTATCCTGCATCTTGATCGAAGATGAGAAGGGCCGAATCCATCTCGGGAATTAAATCCTTGAGGATATCGTGAGCAAGTGGAATATCCTCTTCGGTATTATCGTAAATGATATGGCGGTAGGCATGGTGGATAAAATCCCGCACGATTGTTTCGCCCCAGTACAGTTTTGAGAAAACTTCAAGCTGTAATGAAAAATCCAGAAGATTGTTTTCGAGACAAAAACGGCGGAATTCATTGGCGCATGACTGAGAATCAGCGTATACCCGTCGTTGAGTGGGGTCCCCGCTCCAGGCGGAAGCCAGCCGGTCACCGATCTCGAAGTGTGGAAACCCGACCCCTGCTGATTTATTAAGATTGTCGAGAATTTGGGAATACAACCGGTTCCGATCCATCACCACGGATGCGAAATATCCTTCATCCAGTTTTGGCTTTACGATGTGAGCCATGTGATATTGCGCGGTCTCGAGTGTCAGGAATAATGGAGGTTGGTCGAGTTTGGAAAACCCTCCAACCTCAAAAGCCAGAGGCCAGAACAAATCAAGCAATCGCCTGGCGAGACCGCCTATTGTGGCGAAAGTTACTTCGCCTCCTGTTACCTCCAAACTAATGAGAAAGTTTTTATAAGGGGTTTGCAGTGTCCGCTGAGGAGTCAGGACAAGTATCGAATCTGGGGGGATGCCCATTTTGACCAAATGGGCAATTCGTTCTGTGCCGCAGGTCGTCTTTCCTGTTCCAGCAGGGCCGCGGAGGAAGAGGCTTGATGTTGTTGGAGATTCTATGACATCGCGCTGGGGAGAGGAAAGCATGAAACGAGGGTACAAGAGATGGGATGTTTTGTCAACAAACCAAAACCCCGGAAATCTAATAAGAAGTCAACATCAGCGAAGATGCTTTCCAAAAAATGATGTCACGCGAATCCAGGCATCTTGGGCGGCTTGGGGTTTAAACACCTTGGGGTCGCTATCCCTGAAAAAAGCATGACCGGAGTTCGGGTAAACCACCACCTCATGTTCCACTCCAATTCCATCCAAAAGATGGTCAAATTGTTCAACCGTTCCCACCGGGATGGACACATCCTGGTCGCCAAACAATCCAAGGACAGGACAGCGCAGATTGGCGAGTTGATCAAAAATCTGCTGCATTCCACCACCATAAAAAGTACAGACTGCATCCACCGGCCTGTTAACTCCCAAGATCAAAGACATTCTCCCGCCAAAGCAAAAACCCACACTCCCCACCTTGCCGGTCGAATCCGGATGGTTCTTCAGCGTGTCGAAGGCCTGCTGAGCATCCAGTGCTGCAGTCGGCCCATGCTTCTGGACCAGCTGCATGGCTTTCTCGCTGTCACCCAATTGTGCGAGTTCACCGTGGAAAAGGTCGGGCGAAAATGCGAGGTAGCCTAGTGCTGCGAACCTGTCAGCGATTGATTTTGTCTGTTGGTCTAATCCCCACCATTCCTGAATGACAATCAGGCATGGCCACGGTCCTTTGCTGATTGGTGTAGCGAGA
>Ga0315283_10006096_pt1 | contig 10722 bp, 14 predicted proteins | sample YL17G09_0_MG_FD_204541 | JGI IMG/M metagenome (GOLD analysis project Ga0315283, IMG submission 204541) | Sediment microbial communities from Yellowstone Lake, YNP, Wyoming, USA - YL17G09_0 | ecosystem: Environmental > Aquatic > Freshwater > Lake > Sediment | place: USA: Wyoming | collected...
CTTGGGCTTTGGGTAACGATCGATTTCGGGCCAAGATCGAAGCGCTTGCGGGCCGGCGCGCCACGCCGCTTCCCAAGGGACGGCCGGCGAAGAGTGCGGGAAATGGAGTCTGACCCCAATTCCGCCACAATTCCGCCACGTGCAGGCAAGCTCCCCCTTCGACCACCGGCCGCAGTGCTGATTCGGCTCGACTCATATACAAACCCTTTGAGCGGCTCCACGCGGTTGAGCAGCGTTTTCAATGCAAGGTGCATGGATCATCCAGTCCTGAGAAAATCCCAGTGTGCGCAACTGGCTCTCCCTATTCAAGCGCAAAGATCCCAAGGTCGCTTCCGGCACCTGCGAGAAGTGCTCAAGCACTTCGCTCAAAAGAAAGATCGCCACCTACCCGGTCCTTCTTACCGCCAAGCTCGCCGGCAGACGCGTCGATGTCTACCGCGTCGAACTCGATCAATGCCGAAAATGCGGCCATCTCATGCCCACCCCCGAGGGACAAGCCAAGGTCAAACGTTGTGTCAAAAAAGGAAGAGAATTCTTCCTTAAAAACCTCGAGTAAACACACCGGCCACCCACAGATTCTGCGGAACAGCCGGAATTTCAAAGCGATCCGGCGAAGGCCGCGCTTAATCTCAAGAAGCACAAGGTCGGCTTCGAGGAAGCGGCTTCGGTGTTCGGTGATCCGATAGCGTACACATTTGCCGATCCAGACAATTCGATTGGCTAGGAGCGCTGGCTGATGTTTGATTTATCCGGTAGAGCGCGAATTCTTGCCGTTATCTACACTCATCGACGCGGAACGTTTCGCATCGTTAGCGCGCGAGTCGCGACACGATATGAAAGGAAGATATATGAAGAAGGTTGAAGAAATGCGAGCGGAGTATCGCCGCGATGATCTTGGCAAGGGTGTCCGCGGAAAACACTTCACGGATTTCAAAAAGGGCAGCAATCTCGTGCTGCTGACTCCGGAACTGTCGAAGATTTTTCCGACCAATGAGGCCGTCAACGCCGCGCTGAGTGCATTGGTCGGCATCGCACGGTCTGTGACAGGACGGACATCACGCACTGGTGGACGCACAACAAAGCGGCGCACTGCCTGATAGGTAATACGGGAAACTCCTACTCTCACCCCGCTGTAGATCGGAGTCGGACCACCGCAAGGCATTGATCCACACAGACAAGTCCGTGAACGACCCTCGCCTAAAGGCGAGGGCTTCAAATTACAGCTCAAGCCGGTAACAGTCGGCCTCGCGGCCGACTCGCGAAATCTCCCTTCTGCTGCGCTTCAAGTGTTCCCTTGTCCCCCCGGGACACCCAGGCGCAGCCCGGAGTTATGGTCGCAGACCGGTATCCCCCGGAACCCGTTTAGAAGGGCCGGGGATGAGGGAGCATTTCACATTCTTTGCCATCGTCCCTCACCCGCCGCTATCGCGTCGGCCTCTGCTCCGCTTCAAGTGTTCCCTTGTCCCGGAGGGAGAGGCAATACAACCGCACCCTCTTCTCGCAGTTCCCGCTCTTCTACAGAAATGCTTTCCCGTCGCCTAAAGGCGAGGCGTTTACGGATCCCCTATCGGGGACTCTAAAATAGCGCTCTGCAGGACGCTTGGAACCCTCTTTATTGGTGGCAAAAAGATAGTTTCAAGAGGTCTCCGCGATGCCGCGTGCCAATTGTCACCTCCTGCTTGGTCATGTCTGGCACCTCACCCATCGGTGCCAGGAGCGGGACTTTCTATTCAAGTCCGCTCAGCGCGCTGTGCGGTTTCGGCAACGTCGCGGACTTCCAGGTGGGACATCGCCAATGGGTGGACGCGGCGCTGCGAATGTGTGCGTTGGCGAGGGACGATCGTTGGTCCAAGTCCGTCGCAGTCGGAAGCGATTTTCACGCCGAACCCCGCATCCACGTGACCGGCTCGAGCGGGCTGCGCCCGCTTTTGCCGGCAGGTGATGCAGAGCGATATGTGTCATTCGCCCAGCACCGTCTGCTATGGCAGAATTAGAGCAACGCGGAGGTTTCACCCATGTCAACTGTAAAGGAAGAACTCACCCGCCTGATTCAGGGGCAGCCTGAGGACAGCTCACGAGAAGAGATCATTCGCGAGCTTGCCTTTCACGCCATGGTCGAACGCGGGCTGACCGATTCGGATGCGAAGCGCGCCATCTCAAATGACGAAATGGGGCGGCGCATTCGGTCATGGCGGAAATAGTCTGGACCGACGAGGCCCAGCGCTGGCTTACCGACATCTTTGAATACATTGCCGCGGATAATCCGCAAGCCGCAGCGCGTACAGTACAGGGTATTTACGACCGGGCGCAGGATCTCAGGAGATTCCCCGAGATCGGGTCTCGCTACACTGTCTCATCGCGCCACGTGCGCGTATTGCTCTTCGGACATTAGCGAATCGCATACCTCATCAAAGACGACGGAAATGTCGATATTCTCGGCGTCTTCCATGGGTCACTCGACATCACCAAATATCAACTCTAATGGCACATAACCTGGCGGTGGTGCCGGACGTGCCGGGGAGCGCCCCAAGTTCATTTGGCGCAGTGGTTGACACGCCGCACACCTCCACGTTAGACGGAGTTTATACGGAAAAGCCTAAAGTCCGGTCGGACCAACGTATGACGTTAATCTCGCTGTGTAAGGTCGTAATATAAGAGCGCTTCAGACGCTTGGAAGCTCGTTGTCATAGCCAAAGCGCACGCTATAAGGAGAAGCGATGCCGCGCGCCAATCACCATTTTTTGCCCCCTGCGGATCGGGCATATCACGCGCCGCTGCCATCGGAAGGCCTTTCTCCTGAAGTTCGCGCGGGATCGGGAGTACGACCTTCGCAATTGACGTGGTCCGGCCGGGTACCCGGCCCTGTTAGACCCCAAGGTTGCACGCGAGGGAGGGTTAAGGGTAGGCTGACTGAATGGACACACCGGTTATTTCCTGCAACACCGATGTAATGGGGGGCACTCCGGTCTTTTCCGGCACAAGAGTGCCGGTTCAGACGCTTCTTGACTATCTCGAAGCTGGGGACTCGATCGATGATTTTTTGGCCGGCTTCCCTTCCGTCAATCGAGAACAGGTCATCAGTTTTCTTGAGCAGGCGAAAAACCGCCTGGTCGCCGCTGTCTCTTGAAAATATTTGTCGACGAATGCGTTGATTGGCGCCTCGCGCGCGATATCGTTGGGCACGAAGTCAAGACAGCGCGCCAGATGGGTTGGACAACCTTAAAGAATGGAGAACTGCTTGCGCTCGCATCGAAGCAGTTTGAGGTCTTCGTCACTGTCGATCGCAATCTTTCGTTTCAGCAGAATCTTCCAACCTTTGAGATAGCCGTCGTCGTACTGCAATCCAGATCCAACAGGCTGGGCGACCTTCAACGGCTGGTTCCTGATCTGCTTGCCTCCCTTGCAACGGTGCAACGTAGCGCTGTCACGTATATCGGGGTATGACTTTGGCTCAAGCAAACGCACTGAAGCGTCGCTCAATAAATCGTTATAAGCGCTGTTTGGGTTCTTGACGCCGTGAAATGAAAATCAGCGCTCGCTGCTTGTTGGCAGCGATTCAACTTCTCGCCTCGAATTTTTATGCCGTAGGTCGGGGTCGGACCACCACAAAGCATTGATCCACACAGAGATCCACACAGACAAGTCCCTAAAATAGCGCTCTGCAGGACGCTTGGAACGCCCTATTTGGTGGCAAAGAGAATTATCTTGCGAAGAATTATCTATACGGAAGGAGCAATACATGATCGAACACAGCCATGATCGAACACACCCTTGACACTGCGCACTCCATTCTGTATGTGCGACCAAAGTCCGCGATCGAGCAAGGCGACTTTGTGCAACTCGCGAAAACGGTCGACCCATACATCAAGGAAACAGGGGATCTCGCCGGCCTTATCATCGAGGCCCATACGTTTCCCGGCTGGGAAAGTCTTGCAGCAATGGCGGCCCACTTCCGCTTCGTGCGCGACCATCACAAGCGCATCAAGAAGATTGGGCTGGTCACCGATTCCGCCCTCGGCAATGTCGCAGAGCATTTGGCGTCACACTTTGTGTCAGCCGAGATCAGGCATTTTTCCGCGGGGGAACTCGAGGCGGCAAAACAGTGGGTCATGAACCGCCTTTGATTGAGGAGTTCAGGGGTGGGTCTTGCCTTTCTCGCCCTGCGCCCGTGAGCCAAATTACAACGTCCGCTGAATCGCGGCTGGAAACCCGACGAGAATCGGCCTCGGGCAGTGTTACGCTCTTGCAGTGCCCGGATTACAGGAGGTCGTCATGTTTGCCGTGATTTTCGAAGTCTGGCCCGCCGAAGGAAGGGCCGCCGAGTATTTCGAACTGGCGGCGCGCCTGAAGACCGATCTGCAGCGCATCGACGGGTTCATTTCAATCGAGCGCTTCCAGAGCCTCGTCACGCCGGACAAGTACGTTTCGATCTCCTTCTGGCGCGACGAGGAAGCGATCAGCGCATGGCGCAGGCTGGAAACGCACCGCGCGGCGCAAAACAAGGGCCGCGCCGGCGTATTCGCGGACTATCGTCTGCGCGTCGCGTCGGTGGTGCGCGATTACGGAATGAACGAGCGCAGCGAGGCGCCCGCCGACAGCCGCGCGGCGCACGGGCGATAAACCGATAGACTTCCCTCGCTTCGGCCGCACGCAACGCAGTAGTCTAGCTTGGATAATTCATGAGGGACTCGGGATGATGGCGAGTCGAGTTCCGAGCCAGTTGCGGCTCGACTGGCGCGGCCGATAGAACACTCTATCGGCGAGGCAGGCATGCCGCAAATGGCAGGAAATCGGCCGCCAGCGCCCGAGTAGCCCGACGCGACACGCGGTACCGCGCAAGAGCTTGCCCATAGATACGGCACGCCAGCGATTATCCGCAGGCGGGGGCGTCTTCATGAATTGTCCAGGCTAGGCTTTGACCCGCCTGGCTCGCTCGGACCAACATCCGTGTAACTCATTTGTGATACAGGGTGTGTCTATGGCAGTTTCGCTCAGGGTTCCCGAAGAGATGAAGAAGCGGATTGCCAAGCTGGCCAGGCAGCAGGACCTGACGCCACACGGCTTCATGCTCGATGCGATCCGGGAAAAAGTGGAAGTTGAGGAGCTTCGGCTGGCGTTTCATGCAGAGGCCGAACGCCGGTTGGCGCGCATGAAAAAAACCGGCGTCGGCATACCCGCGGAGGAGGTGTTCGAATACCTGCAGAAGCGCGCCGCCGGGCGCAAGGTCACACGCCCGAAGCCTCGCAAGCTGCGGTGATCGTCTTCGATATTGGGGCGCTCGATGATCTGGAACGTATTTTCGAGTTCGATGCGCAGCGCGACCCTGCGGTTGCGCTCGATCATGTAGAACTGGTGCGTAGCGCGATTGCGATTCTCGACGCGCACCCCGAAATCGGCCGTCTGGCCGGCCGCGGCTCGACGCTGCGCGAGTTGGTGATCTCACGCGGCAAGACTGGGCATATCGCACTATACGAGTACTTCCCAATCGAGAACCTGGTCCGCGTCGTCACGGTCCGCCAGCAGCGGGAGGTCGGATACCAGAGCAGATGATGGTGGTAGCGGGGGCGTCGCCGATCTCAGGCAGCTTCGACGCGCATGTCAGGACTATAGTAAAGCGGCGACATAGGGACCGCTCTCCCACCGTTGCAGCCGAATTATCCTAAGGAAGCACTGAACAAGTGTCTTCCTCGCGAAAGCGGGGAACCATTTTTCCTTGGAAAACATGGATTCCCGTTTTCACGGGAATGACAAATCAGGACTTGTTCAGTGTTTCCCTAAGTCCGACAGGCTCCTATGTCGCGATATCCCGGTCGCTACCCTGGGTGAGCGCTTCGGTCAGAGCGACGGCCAGCTCCCGCAACTGCCTGCGTACCGCGCTCCAGTCCTGCCAGCGAGGGTGGAGGCGCTTGTAGCTCGAAAGGTCGGTCTTGTCGAAATCGTAAGGGGCGGGCTCGGCGAGTTGGCGAGCCAATTGCAAAGCGACCGACACATCGCGCTCAGCGTCGGCACGATAGATATCGCGATAGCAGGCATCCAGCTCGGCCAGCGCGCGCGCTGCGGCAGGCAATCCTGCAAGCGCTGACAGCGCGGCCAGGTCGAGGTAATCGCGCGTGGCGTTGCGGCTGACAGCAAGCCAGCCCTTGATGCGCAGGGTTTCAGAGAGCGTCGGCACCCGCAGGCGCTGGCCGCGGACGCCGATCTCGGTGGATTCCAGCGGGCGGCTGCGACGCAACTGCCGCAGGCCCGTCTCCACGCCTTTGAACTGCCCGAGGATGAGCACCGGGGGGTTAAGTCGCGCGGTGACCCAGTCGGGATCGGTTTCCAGTGCAGTGAGAAGCTGTTCGAAACGCTCGCGCAGGTCCGTGAGGATGAAATCGGCATCCAACGATACGCGATGCCCGGCATAGAGCGCCGCCACCGTCCCGCCGACCAGCACCGCGTCCGGGTGCCTGAGGCCGAATTCAGCGGCGACGTCGATCAGTCGTTCCCAGCGCTCGTCGTTGGTTGTGGATTGCGCCATGCTTCCAGACACGCGCGGAGCAGTTCAGGGTAGCCATAGACTTCGCTCGCCTCAGCGGCACGCAACGCAGCCGTGGCGGCCGCGCCGTGAGGATCGCGCCTCAGCGCGGTGAACAACGCATGCAGGTCGGAGGCGCCGCCGCGCTCGAGGATCGACGCCACGGCAGCCGTCGAGAGGTGCGCGTTGTCGAGATGACGATGTTGCATGGCGCACATTATGTCACGCGGCGCCAATCGGGTCGAAGCCCCCTGTTGCGTGGCGCTAGCAAAGCTCCGCCGAAAAGCGGCACTGTCAAATGACTCCCCATTTGCTTACGCTGATTCGCGGGTGAAAACCCGACGAGAATCGGCCCCGGGCAGTGTTACGCTCTTGCAGTGCCTGGGTTTCAGGAGGTCGTCATGCTTGCCGTGATTTTCGAAGTCTGGCCCGCTGCGGGAAGGGCCGCCGAGTATTTCGAACTGGCGGCGCGCCTGAAGACCGATCTGGAGCGCATCGACGGGTTCATTTCAATCGAGCGCTTCCAGAGCCTCGTCACGCCGGACAAGTACGTTTCGATCTCCTTCTGGCGCGACGAAAAAGCCATTGCCGCGTGGCGCCGGCTGGAAGCGCATCGGGCGGCGCAGAACAAGGGGCGCGCCGGCGTATTCGCGGACTATCGTCTGCGCGTCGCGTCCGTGGTACGCGACTACGGAATGAATGAGCGCAGCGAGGCGCCCGCGGACAGCCGCGCGGAGCACGGTTAGTGCTTTAAGACAACTCTCACCGCAGAGAACGCGGAGGACGCGGAGGAAAACCAAAAACGAGGAAGAACATGTGGGAGTTTAAAAGCAATCTTGACGCCGATATGACCATCGGTACCAGGCTTTTATCTCAGAAAATATTTTGCCTTTGCCTTTCCTCTGCGTCCTCCGCGTCCTCTGCGGTGAATGAGTTAATTCTTTAGGCGAACCGGCTGCGTGCCAGCGCGGCGCCCGCGCCGAGGGCGGCAAGCTTGGCCTCTGCGACATTGCGGTCCATGGGCGCCATGCCGCAGTTCGTGCACGGCTGCAGACGTTCCTTCGGCACGTGCTTCATCGCTTCAGCGATCACGCCCGCGACCTCTTCCGCAGTCTCGACCTTGTCGGTCGCCACGTCGATCACGCCGAGCAGAATGTCCTTGCCCGCCAGCAGTTTCAGCAGGCTGATCGGCACGCGCGAGTGGACGCATTCGACCGAAATCTGATCGAGGCGGCTCTTCGCCAGCGCGGGGAATATCTCTTCGTATTGCCGCCATTCGGTCCCGAGCGATTTCTTCCAGTCGATGTTGGCCTGGATGCCGTAGCCGTAGCAGATGTGCACCGCCGTCTTGCAGCGCAGGCCCGCGATGGCCCGATGCAGTGCTTCTATTCCCCAGCGCTTCACGTCATCCATGTAGACATTGAAAGCGGGCTCGTCGAACTGGATCAGGTCCACGCCCTGCGCTTCCAGCGCGCGCGCCTCCTGGTTCAGCAGTTCCGCAAATGCCATCGCCATCGTCACCTTGTCTCCGTAATACGTGTCGGCGATGGTATCGACGATGGTCATCGGTCCCGGCATGGTGATCTTGAGCTTGCGCTTCGTGTGTGCGCGCGCGATCCTCGCCTCCGCTTCGTGCACCCTGCCGCGCAGGCGCAAAGGCGCGACTACTGTCGGCACCATCGCGTCGTAGCGGTTGTTGCGAATCCCCATCTTGACCTTGTGCTCGAAGTCGATGCCCTCGACCGATTCGAGGAAGCCGTGCACGAAGTGCTGCCGCGACTGTTCTCCGTCGCTGACGGTATCGATGCCGGCATCCTCCTGCGACTTGATCCATAGCAGGGTGGCATCGCTCTTCGCCTCGGCGAGCGCTTCACCCGAGAGCTTCCACTGGGGCCAGAGCTTGTGCGGCTCGGCGAGCCAGGACGGCTTGGGCAGGCTGCCTGCGATAGTGGTCTCGAACATGACGGGAGTGTCCTGGGTCGGTTGAGGAAACGGCATCGGCAGAATCGCGCGGCGCACAACCGGCGGGTCGTCGTCCGGGCCCTCCGCCGATCGCGCATCGCAACTTGGCATGATAGCGCGCCTCGAGCCGAGGCCATGCCCGAGCCCCTGCACCATCGGCGCTCCGTGCTGATTTTGCGTCCGCTCGCGTTATCGGCGAGAATCCGCCGCACCGCCTTGAATCCGAAAAGGGTATCAGCGGACCGTCCTCCCTCGTGCCGAACCAGGAGATCCATGCGGCCATGAAGCTGCTCTTGACCATTTCGCGCGCCATCGATGCCCTGAACGAACGCATCGGGCGCCTGGTGCTGTGGCTCATCCTGGTGATGGTGCTGGTCAGTTCCGCCAACGCCGTTTCGCGCTACCTGCTCAACCTGAGCTCGAACGCCTTCCTCGAGCTGCAATGGTACCTGTTCGCCATGGTGTTCCTGCTCTGTGCGGGATACACGCTGCTGCACAACGAGCACATCCGTATCGACGTCGTGTCGTCCAGGCTGTCTCGCCGCGCGCGCATCTGGATCGACATTTTCGGCACCGTCTTCTTCCTGCTGCCGGTTACGCTCTACATCACGTGGCTGTCCTGGCCCATATTCGTCAACGCGTGGGTCAGCGGCGAGATCTCCAGCAATGCGGGCGGTCTGATCCGCTGGCCGGCGCGGCTGATCGTTCCGGTCGGGTTCTTTCTGCTGAGCCTGCAAGGCGTCTCCGAGCTGATCAAGCGCATCGCCTACCTGCGCGGCCTGATCCCCGATCCGGTGGAAGAGCACGTCGAGCCGGCGCTGGTCATGGCCCGTATCGACGACGGGGCCGCAAAATGACTGCCTTCATCATCGAAAACATGGCCCCGCTGATGTTCGCGGCGCTGGTGGTGTTCCTCCTGCTGGGCTACCCCGTTTCCTTTGCGCTGGGCGCCATCGGCCTTTCCTTCGGGTTTCTGGGCGTGCACCTCAACCTGCTGCACGCGGAGCTGTTCCAGGCGCTGCCCGAGCGGCTGTTCGGGATCATGGCCAACGACACTCTGCTGGCCGTACCGTTCTTCACGTTCATGGGCCTGATCCTCGAGCGCAGCGGCATGGCCGAGGATCTGCTGAACACCGTGGGCCAGCTGTTCGGTCCAGTGCGCGGCGGGCTCGCCTATGCGGTCATCTTCGTGGGCGCCCTGCTCGCCGCCACCACCGGGATCGTCGCTGCCTCGGTCATCTCGATGGGATTGATCTCGCTGCCGATCATGCTGCGCTACGGCTACGATCGGCGCCTGGCCAGCGGCGTGATTGCCGCCTCCGGGACGCTGGCGCAGATCATCCCGCCGTCGCTGGTGCTCATCGTGCTGGCGGACCAGCTCGGCAAATCCGTGGGCGACATGTATGCCGGCGCATTCATTCCTGGTTTCACGCTGACGGGGCTGTATGTCCTCTACGTATTGTGGTGGACCACCATCCATCCGGATATGGCGCCGGCTCTGCCTCCGGAAGCGCGCACCCTGCGCGGGCTCAAGCTGTTGCGGCGCGTGATGCTCGTGCTGATCCCGCCGCTGGCCCTGATCTTCCTGGTGCTGGGCACGATCTTCCTCGGCATCGCCACCCCCACCGAAGGCGGCGCCATGGGTGCGACCGGCGCACTGGCGCTTGCACTGATAAACCGGCGCCTGAACTGGTCGCTGCTCAAGCAGGCGATGAACTCGACGGCGAAGCTGTCCTCCTTCGTGCTCTTCATCCTGGTCGGCTCGACCGTATTCAGCCTCACGTTCCGAGGCGTGAACGGCGATCTGTGGGTCGAGCACCTGCTCACCGGGCTGCCCGGTGGCCAGATCGGATTCCTGATCGTGGTCAACCTGCTGACGTTCGTGCTCGCATTTTTCCTGGACTTCTTTGAACTCGCTTTCATCATTGTGCCGCTGCTGGGGCCGGTAGCGGACAAGCTGGGCATCGACCTCATCTGGTTCGGGGTGCTGCTGGGCGTCAACATGCAGACTTCGTTCATGCACCCGCCGTTCGGCTTCGCGCTGTTCTACCTGCGCAGCGTGGCTCCTGCCAGGGAGTATCTGGACAAGATCAGCGGAAAGCCGACCGCACCGGTGACCACCGGCCAGATCTACTGGGGCGCCGTCCCCTTCGTCGTGATCCAGTTGATCATGGTCGGGATTTTGATCGCCTTCCCGGGCATGGTCACCAGCGCGCTGAAGAAGAGCGCGGTCGATCCGTCCA
>Ga0315283_10006100_pt1 | contig 10721 bp, 8 predicted proteins | sample YL17G09_0_MG_FD_204541 | JGI IMG/M metagenome (GOLD analysis project Ga0315283, IMG submission 204541) | Sediment microbial communities from Yellowstone Lake, YNP, Wyoming, USA - YL17G09_0 | ecosystem: Environmental > Aquatic > Freshwater > Lake > Sediment | place: USA: Wyoming | collected...
GCGAATCTTTGCCGAGCATAGTTCGGGGGAATTTGATTGCTTTGGGGTTGCCGTCTTTGGCTATTTTTTCGATAGCGGGGCCGCCTGGGTAAGGCAGTTTGAGGATTGTTGCGACCTTGTCGAATGCCTCGCCGGCGGCATCGTCAATGGTGCGGCCAAGCAGTTTCGGTTCGAGCGGCGATTTGTATTCGTAAAGGCTGGTGTGGCCGCCTGAAACTATGAGGGCGACGGCGGGCAGCTCCAAATTTTCATCGCTCAACAGGGCCGACTGAAGGTGTGCGTGGAGGTGGTCGATGGCTATCAGCGGCTTATCCCAGACGAGGCTGAGGGTTTTGGCGGCGGTGACGCCGACCATAAGGGCGATGGTCAGGCCCGGCTGATTTGCGACGGCAATGGCATCAATATCGTTTTTTTCGAGGCCTGCCTGCCTGAGGGCTTCGGTTATGACGGGGGAGATATTCTCAATATGAGCGCGGGAGGCGATTTCGGGGACAACGCCGCCGTATTTTTCGTGCAGTCTGTTCTGCGAGGCGATTACGGACGACAGGATGGTTCTGCCGTCTGCGACCACTGCCGCTGCGGTTTCATCGCAACTGGTTTCAATGCCGAGAATATTTATCGATTTACCCACCATTAGTCACCAAATATTTTTGTAAGTTTCGATTTGTTTTAAGAGCCTGCAAAAAAAACCTATGTTGTTTTAGTAAAAACGACTGGATTCCCGCTTTCGCGGGAATGACAGAGTAGCACAGCCAGCTTCGTTATAAGTTTCAAGGTGCGGCTTTGAGGGCCCTTTCGAGGTCGTCAATGATGTCTTCGACATCCTCAATACCGACGGCCAGCCTAAACAGGGTATCGGTGATACCCAGCTCGTAGCGCTGCTTTCTTGTGCAGTCGTAATAAGTTACCAGTGCTGGGTGCGTTATCAGTGTTTCGACGCCGCCGAGGCTGGGGCCGATATAGCAGAGTTTGAGGGCGTCGAGAAAACGTTTCGATGAGCTGATATTGCCTTTTATTTCGAAAGTGACGACACCGCCGCCGCCTGTCATCTGCTCCTTTGCCACCCCGTAATGCGGGTGACTTTCGAGAAACGGGTAATAGACCCTTTTGATGCCGGGGTGATTTTCAAGATAGCGAGCGACCTTTAAGGCGGATTCGTTCTGCTTCTGCACACGCAGAGGAAAAGTCTTAAGTCCCCGCAGGAAGAGATAGCAGCAGTGAGGGTCGATGAGGCCGCCCATCGACTTGTGAAGATTTCGCACCTCATCGATTAGCTTCTTATTTCCAAGCACAGCGCCGGCGAGAATGTCATTATGGCCGGCGAGATACTTTGTCAGGCTTTGCAGGACAATATCTATGCCGAATTCGAGGGGACGCTGGTTCAACGGGGTGCTGAACGTGCTGTCTATGAGGGTCAGGACGTGGTGTTTGTCGGCTATTTTTTTGAGCCTGGTGAGGTCGAATATATTCAGATAAGGGTTTGTGGGCGATTCAGAAAAGATGAAACGGGTATTTTTTTTGATGGCCTTATCGAGAATATCATAATCTCCGAATGGAACGATGGTGCATTCGATGGCGAACTGTTTGAGGTATGATTTGCAGAATTCGAGGGTTTTTTTGTAACTGTCGTCGGTGATGACGATGTGGTCGCCCGACCGCACCAGGGAAAGAATGGTTGTCGTTATGGCACTCATTCCGGATGTAAAGACGACACAATCTTCTGCGCCTTCGAGATTGGCGAGGCGTCTTTCGGCGATTTTAGCGGTGGGGTTGCCGTATCTGCCGTATTCGAAATGTGCTTTGCCTTTTTTGGTGTAGTCCTCGATAGCCTTGCTGTTCTTGAATGTGAAGGTGGCGGTCTGGACAATAGGCGTAGTGAGCGAATCGGCGTATTTTTCTCGCGGCTCGCCGGCGTGGATGGCCCTTGTTGATAAGGATTTTCCGCCGGAGGCATTTTTGTTTTTGTCGGGCGATTTATGCACTATGTGTCTCCTTAGACAGGCTGAATCTATTGGGGGCCCTGGTCTGCGCTCCAGAGATACAGCACTTCGGGGGTGCTAAACTCATAAAGGGTGGTTTTGGTGATTTTCAGGATGCTTTTTCCGCGTGGGCCCAGAATGTCAGTGAACGAGAATTGTCTGCGGTATTCGACCACCTGTGCTTCTTCAATTCCTGCGAGGGACTTTGCCTCCTCCACGGCATCATCGAAATAGCCGATTTTATCAATCATTTTTTCGTTGAGCGCCTCCTGGCTGCCGTAGATGCTGCCGTCGGCAAGTCTCCTGACATCGTCTATCGTAAGCGAAGGTCTTCCCTCTGCGACAATTTTCACAAAGCGTTCATAGGCGGGCTTAACGAGTTTATCCTGCAGGTATTGCTGCTGCTCTTCAGTGGGGGGCTGAAAAGGACTTGGCCAGTCTTTTTTTAAGCCCGATTTGATGACGACCGGCAGGATGCCGAGCTTTTCCTCGAGAAGCTGCTGAAGAACGAAGTAGCCCATAATCACACCAATCGAGCCTGTAATAGCGGTTGGCTCTGCGACGATTTTATCGCAGGCGACGGAGGTGTAATAGCCGCCCGAGGCTGCGATACCCTGCATAAAGGCCACGACCGGTTTGTCTGTTTTTTTGTGGTATTTTCGAATCTCGTTATAGATTTCGTCGCTGGAAGAGACCCTTCCGCCGGGCGAATTGACGCGAATAATCAGGGCCTTGATGCGGCTGTCTTTGGCCGCCGACTTCAACTGACTGTGAATATCCTGGGTCTTTTCATCATCTATCACGCCCTGTATGCTGATTACGGCGATTTTGGTTGCTCGCGGGCCTTCCTGCAGCACTTCCTCGGCAAATATGCCGGCCTGTCCTGTGGCAACAATGGCCGCTGCACCGATTAGGGTGAGCAAAAGAGCGATATTTGCCAGGATTGATATAGTCAGGATGATGCCCCAGAAGATTTTCCAGCCTGTCCTTGATTTTTTTACCGGCGCGGTTGCCGGAATCGGTGCGTATGCCGGAATCGGCGGCGGTTGTATCTGGTTATCGTTCGGTTCGAGACCCATAATATTCTGGCTTTCCAAAAATTGACGCCAGCCATTATAGAGCCGATGTATCAGGCCGTCAATCCTCATCTGCCCGCACTATTTTTAATGTGAGCAGGATACAGATAAATTCGGACGTTGGGATGCATATTCGGAATCGGCCTATCGAGGAGCTGCGACGATATTATGCGGTTTTTGCTACTTTTTAATGAAATCGCCCCATTTATATGCCGATAGTTTTTAAAGGGTTTTTGCGAAAAACATAACTATGGACAGGAATTATTATAAGGATAAATCTGAATGAGTTCCGTCGGAATAAGACTTAAGCTTGTGCTGATTATTATGATAACCAGCGTTACCGTGCTGCTGCTGACAGGGGCTACGTTTGTTATATGTGAGCAGGTTGCCTTCCGACAAGACCTCGTGCAGAACTTGTCGGCACAGGGGCAGATGATAGCTGAAAGCTCCCGGTCGGCACTGGCTTCAGAGAATATCGGGGAACTTCAAAGCGAACTAAACATTTTACGCGCGAGGCCGTCTATTGTTTTTGCCTGTATATATGACAAAACCGGACGGATTTTAGCAAGCTACTATCATGGCGGAACCGTCAAAAGCATCCAGATACCCAAACTTCAGATAGACAAAAGAAGCTATTATTTCGAAAACGGATTTTTAACCTTGTTTGAGCCAATTGTTTTCGATAATGAGGTGACAGGAACGGTTTGTCTGATGTCAGACCTGACCCAGATGTATAAAATGCTCAAGGGCGGTATAGACATAATCGTCATTATTCTTTTGTTTGCCTCTTTAGTGGCTTACTTTATGTCGGCAAGGCTTCAAAAAATTATTTCCGGACCGATTCTTTCTCTTACCGAGGTTGCGAAAATAGTTTCAGAAAAGAGGGATTACTCTGTCCGCGCTATGAAAGAAACCGATGATGAAACCGGACTGCTCATAGAAACGTTCAACAGGATGCTCGAACAGATTGAACGGTGGGAATCGGAAATGGTCAGTGCGAAAAGAAAGCTTGAAATGGGCGTGAAGGAGAGAACCAGCGACTTGACCGTTGCCAACAAAAAACTCCAGCAGGAAATCATCGAAAGAAAGAGAATCGAAGCCAGACAAGCTGAACTTCTGGAAGAGATAAAAAGTATAAACCAGGAGTTAGACAGCTTCGCTTACGTGGTCTCACACGACCTAAAAGCGCCACTGAGAGGCATAAGCACACTGGCGGAATGGATAGCAACCGATTACGCAGATAAACTCGATGATAACGGAAAAGAGCAACTTAAACTGCTTGGAAGCAGGGTCGACAGGATGAAAAACCTCATCGACGGGATACTACAGTATTCGAGAATCGGAAGGGTTAAAGAGGACAAGGTTCAGGTGGACCTGAATAAAGTGGTGAAGTCTGTTGCCGAACTAATCTCGCCGCCGAAAAATATCACCATCACCGTTGAAGACGCGCTGCCTGTTATTAAATGTGAGCAGACCCGAATCGCTCAGGTATTCCAGAACCTTCTGTCAAACGCCATCAAGTATATGGACAAGCCAAACGGGCTGATAAAAATCACCTGTGATGCCGAAAAAGGCTTCTGGAAGTTCGGCGTTGCTGATAATGGGCCTGGAATCGAGGAGAAACATTTTGAAAGAATCTTCCAGTTGTTCCAGACGCTCCAGCCGAAAGAAGGCACAGAAAGCACAGGGATAGGGCTTACGCTGGTAAAGAAAATAGTTGAAATGTACGGCGGTAAGGTTTGGGTGGAATCGAAAGTGGGCATAGGCAGCACGTTTTTCTTTACGCTGCCTGAGCAGGAGAACAAGGTTGTAGAAAATGAGAAACTCGAAGCCAATATTGCTGGTTGAAGACGATGTTGTCGATGCAATGACGGCCAAAAGGGCGCTCAATGATTTAAAGGTCGACAGCCCTTTGGTGACGCGTTCGAACGGCGAAGAAGCACTGGAGTACCTGCGGAGCGGTAACGGTGAAATGCCCTGCGTGATTCTTCTTGACCTGAATATGCCGAAGATGGACGGGTTTGAGTTTCTCAGGGTCGCAAAGGCGGACGAGGAGCTTAAGCAAATTCCCGTTATCGTGCTGACGACCTCCAAAGAGGAGAACGACAAGATAGAGAGTTTCAGGCTCGGAGTTGCCGGCTATGTAATCAAGTCGATTGATTATAAAAAGTTTGTGGAATCGATTAAGATAATTGATTTGTACTGGACATTAAGTGAATTGCCGAATGAATAAAGGGAATGAGATTATGGAAAATGCAAAGTATAAAATTTTACTGGTTGAAGATGACGAACTCGACCAAATAGCCTTTAGGGGACTTCTGGAGACCGAGAAGCTGCCGTATGAATGCACGGTGGCCCGGTCTGCGGCACAGGCCAGGGAGATATTGAACGCTCAACGGTTCGATATCGTGATTTCCGATTATATGCTTGGGGACGGCACTGCGCTGGACATTCTTGAGTTTGCGAAGAATACGCCTTTTATATTTGTTACGGGCGTCGGCGATGAGGAGCTGGCTGTAAAGGTTATGAAGGCGGGCGCCTGCGACTACCTGGTAAAGGACATCGAAGGAAACTATCTGAAGACTGTCCCCATAACGGTCGAGAATGCCGTCAACCATAAAAAGATGCAGGAAAAGCTTAAGCTTCTTTCTCATGCCATTATGAGCACCGATGACGGCATATTCATTACCGATATGGAACACAAAATCATTTTTGTCAACAGCGCTTTCTGTGAAACTTACGGATATAAAGAGACTGAGATTATCGGCAGGGATGACAGTATCCTCTGGGAAAAAAGCGACACGAAAGCCGGCGGCAAAAAGTCTTATCAGGTGGTCGGGGGATGGGAAATCGGTTTTTATCACAAGCGTAAAGACGGCAGCGAGTTTCCGGTCTCTCTTACAAGCTCAGTTGTCAAGGATGACGCCGGCAGCGAGGTGGCAATTGTAAGCGTGGCCCGTGACATTTCGGAACGCATTATGTTCGAGGAGTCACTTCGTGCGGAGAATTTAAAGCTGAAGAATCTACTCAGCGCGAAGGAAAAAGCCAGTGGTGTGAGCTTGCGATAACCCTGCCCCGCTACTGGTGCGGGGCTGCCTGCCTGTAGAGTTCCAGCTGCCTGCGGAGGCGACCGGATAGTTCCTCATTTTTTGCTTCAGTTGCCAGGTTTATCGCCGTTTGTGCGGTTGCTGCGGCCTCATCGAATCTGCCAGCCGCGGCGTAAGCAGTCGCGAGGGTTTCGAGAATCATAGCGTCCCCATATTTTGTCAATTCAGCGGCGCGTTCAGCAGCCTTGATTGCCTCGTGGGGGTCTCTTGTTTTCTGGTCCGGGTTCGTGGCCAAAATTCGTGCGATATTGTTCAGCGGCATCGGCCAGTCAGGCTTAAGCTGCAGTGCCTGACGGTAACAGGCGACGGCCTCATCCAGCCTGCCTAATGCCAATAAAGTATTGCCGAGATTATTGTAGGCCTCCGCATAATCTGGTTTGGCTTTGAGGGCCTGATTGAAGTTGTCGAGGGCGTCGCTGAATTTGCCCTGCTGGGCCAGCAGAATTCCCAGATTGTAATGTGCCACAGCATCATCAGGTTTGAATTCAAGGGCTCTGCGGTAATTGCTGACAGCCTCATCGAGTTTGCCCTGTTCTGAGAGTAAATTGCCCAGATTGCTGTATGCCTCAAAATGGTCAGGCCGAATTTTAATTGCCTGGCGGTAATGGTTTATCGCCTCATTTGTTCTGCCTTGCGATGCGAGCGCAAAGCCAAGGTTGTAGTGGGCGGCAAAGTTGTTGCTTGTTACGGCGACGGCGTGCTCAAACAAAGTGATGCTGTCACGCCAGCGGCCTACCTGCAAGCGTGTACACACCAATAAAACCAAAAGAACAGACGTTGCCGACAGGCCGAGCAGGAGCTTTCGATACCGCCGGCCTGCGAGCAGTTCCGGCAAGACCCAGGCAATAATAATAAACAGCCCCGTAAGCGGAATATAAGTATACCTGTCAGCCAGAGGTTGATTACCCACCTGGACGAGGCCGATGACGGGGACAAGTGTCCCCAGATACCAGAACCAGCCGACAGGCAGATACCTGTGCTTCGATGCCAGCCGAATAACCAGAATCGTTACGGCCAGCAAAGCCAAAACCGATGTTACCACGAGCCAGGCGGACAGTTTCTCGCCGAAATAAGGATAAAGCACCGCTAATTTGGTCGGCCAGAACATCTTGCCGATGTATTTCACATAAGAAACAGGGGCGTTGGCGAAACGCATACTCAGCGGCAGCAAATCAATGTGTGCCACGGCACCGCCGGAGCGCTGGGCGAGAAACGTGATGACGCTTGAGACGGCTGAAAGGGCGAAAAACGGTAGCTTTTCAAGTAGCGTATGGCGGATAGCGGATAGCGGATAGTAAGTCAATCGCTTGAGCGGCCAATAGTCGAGCAGCAGTAATACAAAAGGCAGTGTTACCAGCATCGGTTTGGCCATAAGGCCCAGTGCAAATAAGAAAAGTGTCCCGATATACCGGATTACGCTGTGTCGCCTGACATAACGCACGTAAGCAGCCATTGTAAGCAGCCAGAACATCGTGCTTAAAACGTCTTTGCGTTCGGAAATCCAGGCGACCGATTCAACGTGCAGCGGGTGCAATGCAAAAACCGCAGCGACAAATGCGCTTTGCCAGATTGCGCCGGTTATATCTTTCAGCACCCAGAACAGCAGCAAAGTGTTTGCTATATGAAGCAGCAGATTAGTGAAATGATGTCCCGCAGGGTTCAGGCCGAACAGTCGGCAGTCGATGATGTGCGACAGCCAGGTGACAGGGTGCCAGTTGGCGGCGTGGGCTGTGGTGAAGGCCCATTTGATGCTTTTGAGATTCAGGCCGCTCTGGACGTGCTGGTTTTCGGTTATGTAGTCATTGTCGTCGTAGTTGAGGAACTGATTGTGACGCAGCGGCTCAAAGGCGATAAGCGTGGCTGATGCCAGCATCAGACAAATCAAAAAAATATGAAATTTATTCGACCCTTTGTTCATTTATTCGGCTGTCAAGACCTCTGAAAAACCATTGTGAAAAAATAATAGATTGCCACGGCCTAAACGGCAGGCCTCGCAATGACATAAAAATGCACCTTTCGTCATTGCGAGGAGCGCAGCGACGAAGCAATCTGAAGTTTTTCAGAGGTCTCAATCAATTATATATAAAAAAAGCCCCGACTAAAAGTCAGGGCTAAATATATTGTTCTATTTAAAATGGCCGAGTTGAGCAGGCTAAATATTCCAGTCGCGGGAGCCTTTGATGAGTCTGTTCTGCACTATTATGCCGATTATTGTCGGGACCAGCAGCACAACAGGCAGAAACCAGTTATGGTTGTAAACAAGGTCTCTGATTCTGTCCTGGAATGCCTCCTGATTGTCCTGATAACGATAACAGTATAACTCATAGTGGTATAACAGGGACAGCATGCCGGAAACGATAAGCGAGCTGCCGCCGAGACTGGTAAAAAGCATAACGGCGATTTTGAAGACGATAAACGAAATCATACCGCCCGCGATAATGCCGATGGCGGCGCCTGCAATTATGTATTTTCCCGGCAGCTCGAACGCATACCACAATCCGCCGGTCAATATTCCGCCTGCGATAGCGCCGAGCAGGCTGACAGCCCATTTCATTAAAGGAATCGACACAACAGCCATAAGGCAAAAGCCAACGAGGCCGCCGAGTATTTCCATATTATGCTGAGTGCCGAGCCTTATACCCGCAAACAGGCCGACAAGGCCAAAAGAGATAACAACCAGTATCTTGAATATCCGCCAGCCGTAGAGCAGATATACGACGCCGAATGAGATGGCCAAAACCGCCTGCAGCCACGTTAAAGCCGTTATCTGCTCCCAGATAGAATCAACGGGGACGAACGGCGTGGCTGAATAAGCCGCTCCGGTATGATTTGTTACCTGCGCAAGAACCATTAACTGTTCCATTACTGTATCTCCTTGAACGCTTTTTTACACCAGGCCGATGCTGTTTAGCTGCCCCGCCAGCTACACGCAGTCTCCCTGGTGTTTTTTTGATTATCCATCTCTTTCTTAACTGTCGGCATCTTGTTTTTAACAGGGCATCGGCAGAACAACAACTGCAAAATCGTGCCGAACGCCGTCATCGCCGCAAAGACAGTTGCATAGAACATCTGCCGGCTGCTGATGTGGCTTACAGACTCGGAACCTTTGTACAATAACAGCAAAATCATACCGGCAAAAACAAAGACCGTTCCCATCGTCGCAGCAGCCGCAGCACCGATTAAATCCCCAAAGAAAAATCCTGTTATCAATACTGCCGCAACAATACCTGCTATCATCACCGGCTTAAGTGTCGTCATTTGTGAAACAATATGCCTTGCCTGGGCAAACAGGGTCGCCACATACAGTTTAATGACCTCTATGGTCTGGCCGGGGCCGAAAGTGCCTGCGGTATTTTGTGCATTCTGCAAGGCCGTGGGAATTGTTCCGGGGTCTTCCTGAAGATAAGGCCCGGCCAGCAGAACAAAACCGATAACCGCTGCCAGAAGTGCGGCAAGTATCGTGATAAAAAGCCTCTCAAATACTGCGGCCAGCATCGCAGCCAGCCCGGCGGAAACTGTCGCAGATACGATGTTTCTGCCGGCTACGAACAGGCCGATGATGCAACCGACTACCGCACCGGCAATTATGGCCAGAAATTTTCTAAAAGCCGTCCCGGCCAGCCAGATAACAAGGCCGAGCAGGAAAACGACCACTCCCGAAACAACCAGAATAGTTGAGTCGAGATGCACCGCTGTTTTTTCAAAATGCCGAAGTATATAGAGCATAAGATGGCCGCTGAACGTTACCTTCCTTTTGGCGGACTTAATATTTATCGGCCTGTTTGAGCGGTTTTCGTTAATATGGGTATTTTTGTTTTGCGGGATTTGAGTGAAAGCAGGTAAAGGGCAGATTTTAAGGATGTTATGGCGATAGAAAACATTGCGGATGAGAGGATTTGAACCTCCAAGGGGTAATACCCCACAGGCACCTGAAACCTGCGCGTCTGCCAGTTCCGCCACATCCGCAACGGACGCCATATTATCAGCTTTCCCCGCCTCGTCAAGCCTGAACTGAAAACCACCGTTTCACCACCAGCAACCGCTTACAGCCTACCAGCAGTCTTCCTGCAGGGCGAAATTGCAGTCCAGCCATTTATCGGCAAGCATCGCCAAATCCAGCCAATCATTTGCCTGCAGCCAATCTTCGGCAAATATGGCAAAATCTGTAAAATCGACCTTGCAGTCGCTGTTCAAATCCCCCCTGTGCAGTAATCGTGCTGCGTATATTTAATCGTGGCGTAGTCCTCGCCTGTGCCGCTACCACCATAGCTATCTCCTGTTACATAAACATTACCAAAGCTATCCACGCTCAAGTCGCAGGCAACGTCATAATTGTTTGCCAGCCCGTTGTAGCAAACCACCCATAACTGGTTACCATTAGGATCATATTTAATCGTGGCGTAGTCGTTACCTGTACCGCTGCCATAGCTCTCACCTGTTATATAGACATTACCCAAATCATCCACTGCTATGGAACCGGCAGAATCGGACTTACTTGCTGACCCATTGTAGCGGGTAGCCCACAATTGGTTGCCATTAGGGTCATATTTAATTGTGGC
>Ga0315283_10006103_pt1 | contig 10720 bp, 8 predicted proteins | sample YL17G09_0_MG_FD_204541 | JGI IMG/M metagenome (GOLD analysis project Ga0315283, IMG submission 204541) | Sediment microbial communities from Yellowstone Lake, YNP, Wyoming, USA - YL17G09_0 | ecosystem: Environmental > Aquatic > Freshwater > Lake > Sediment | place: USA: Wyoming | collected...
TAATCCTGAGGTGGATATACTGAAAAAAGTGACCGGCTAACCCCATTAATTGTTGACCTCATCCCATCGGCCATTTACAACGTCATTTGGTGTTCAATTAAAATCGGCGGAGGATGGATAATGAGAATGTTCTTCCCAATATAACCGGCTGTAACATTATTTTCAGGCAACTGCCCTTAGTATACAAGCATTGCCGGCATTCCTTTTGATGAACTAAGGGTATTTAGGAAGGCTGTTTAAACATTCTTTCCAGCAATTGCGCTTTGTATGGTTCGGCTAAAGGTAGTATGTGCCGGCCGGTATAAATCTGATTTCCTTCAATATGATCGATTTTTTGAAGATTGACAATAGTGGTGCGATGGACTTTCAGAAATGAAGAACCTTTCAGTTTTGCCTCCCAACTTTTTAGAGTCCCATGCACGACAAGCTTTTTATCTGTGCAATGGATAGACACATAATCACCACAGGTTTCAATAAACAGTATATCATCAATACCAATCTGGTAAATCCTGCGATCAGTTTTAACACTAATCTTGTTCAACACAGGAGGTGTCCCCGAATTGATCCTTTTCTTGGCTTTGTTTACTGCTTTACAAAATCTCTCAAAAGAAAAAGGTTTTAGCAGAAAATCAACTATTTCAAGATCGAAACCGTCAATGGCATATTGCGGGTATGCAGTAGTAAAAATGACGAGGGGAGGATTTACTAATGAACGAAGAAAACTTACTCCCGACATCTCTGGCAGATTTATATCCAAAAAAATCAGGTCGACATTGTTGTTGTCAAGAAACTCCTGTGCTGAAAAAGCGTCCCCAAAAATCCCACAACATTGCAACCCGGGACAAAGAGAAAGATGTTGCTCAAGAATTGACTGTGCCGCGGGTTCATCCTCAATGATAATGCAGTTCATTGCTGGTGGTTTTGTATTAGGTTGAAGTAATTCAGCGTCTCAAAAATCCAATCATTGCACCCTTCTCGTCTGAAGATCAACCTTCATTTCTACCTTGTAAATTCCATCTTTTTCTTTAAAATGAAGCGAGTGCCGGTTGGGATACAACAAATTTAATCGTTTTTCAACATTTTTGATTCCAATGCCTCCATTCTCTTCTTCACTGGTTTTTTCGCGCAAAGCTATAGTGTTTTCGGTTGTAAACAGAAGCTGTTTCCCATTGAACCCAATGTGTATCAGAATCTTTCCAGGCTCCTTCCCTATACCATGTTTAAAACAGTTTTCAGCTAAAGGTAGCAATAATAACGGTATAATATCCGCGTTTCCGAAGTTGCCTTCAAGCGTAAGTGTAACCTGGGTGATGGAAGGATTTACCCGTTCTTTTTGGAGTTCAACATAAGTACGGATAATTTCCACTTCTTTTTCCAACGGGATTGACTCGCTGCTTGTATCATAAAGTACATAACGAAGAAAATCTGAAAGTTGCAATATCACATCCTTGGTGCGTTCATCTTTTTTTGAGGCAAGCGAATAAATAGTATTAAGATTATTGAAAAGAAAGTGGGGATTGATCTGCGCTTTCAATGCCAAAAGTTCATTTTGTGCCTTCTCCCGGTTAGCTATCAACATCGCTGCATATTGCCAGACTAAAAAAACAATCGTAGTAAATACAAGGTAAGCAGCAACAATCAAAACCAGCTCCCAAACTTTGAAATACGAAATGAAGTACAGATTCGGAAAGATCTGATCGATACAATAGTCATATAAAGCAAAATTTGCCGCTGCTGTAAAACAAGACAATACGATGAAGAATATCAGATAAATGCTAAATTTACCAAGGGTCAGGTAGCGGGAAATCAGAACTTTCAGGTTGTAATATACGGCAGCGGCTATTGTAAGGTGAAAAATTAAGGTGTATAAAAAAGCGGAAATAAAGAAGTCGGTAAATAATGAGATGTCTTCTCTCTTTGCTGCAGGCAGGAACAATTGATAGAGAAGATAGATTACCGGAACCAGAAAAATAATTGTGAGTACAATTTTAAGCCATTTCCATGTTTTTTTAAAACACCATATAAAAGGCACAAGGCAGTATAAATAAAACAGGCAGTTAATCAGAAGCAAGGTGGGCCAGTAGTCCTGAAGCCCTTTTATGACAGTGACTGATTCAACTCCCGGGTTGAATACGATATTCCACATATTGATGGAGATCATCCAGAATAGCAGGTGCATTGCGATGATCAATTGTTTTTTATAGTTTTTAATTTTCATGGCTTCTTTATTTAATACGGTTTAATGTCAACATTGCCTTTTGGTTTTCCCAGTCAATAAAACGAGGTTCGCCTGCATAGCGCTCAATCATGTCTGTCAGCTGGTCCGGGGTTCCGGTAAGCAGCAAGCGGCTGGAACTGCTTACCCATCGGTAATTGACCCTTACACGTTTTTTTTCAATCATTTCCTTCATGTATTCAGCCCCAAGCCACGAAATATCAAGTTGTTTGTTGTATATCACAACCCTTGCCAGCGTATGAACCGAAAAGTAGCTCTCGGTAGCAAACCGGCTCTTTTCCAACCCGGTGTTGCCATTCGGCATAAAATCCGCATAAAGTACTTTATTCACGCGGAAAAGCACCATTTTGAACTGGTAAATGGAAGAATCAGCCTGGCTGCTGACAAGACTTACCATGTAAAAATTCATTGGCCTAAAAACGGTCGAATCCTTCCCCCGTTTGGTTTTTATCGTTTCTTTTGAAATAGATCGTTCAATTCTCCACAAGGAAGTAGTGTCTACCTTTTTCCAGACAGAAGAAGGTGTCTCATTTTTATCTGATTTGTGTTTGGCTTGCAAAGGATTGGCTTTCCAATTGCCTTCAATTTCATGAAACAGAACGACGTTTTTATCCAGGTAAAACGGGTTCAGCGAACAAATCATGAAAAAATCGTTGCAACCTGTCGCGAACAGGATTATTGTCATTACGATGAGTACTTTCAGACGATTCATGATACCAGGGGTTTTAAGTTTCTCGAACGAAGATAGTATGGCTTTCAGGGAGAAAAAAATTATTTCGATGAATGCCCCTGCTTTTTCGATGAAGAAGGGTAATTTATACTTTTTTATACGATTTCAATCCTGCGCTGTTAAATATTGACCTCTGCACATCGACCATCTACAACGTCATCAGGTAGTCAGTTAAAATCGGCAGAGGGTCGATATCCAGAGCGTTTTCCCCAGTTATATACCTTTTCTAAAAACTCATTGTGTTTGTATTTTTTTGCTTGTGCATCGGCATCGTGATTAGCGAGGTGAAGCCCCATGGACAAGCTAGGGCGTGCAAAGTAAAGGGCTGATCCGAACCCGACAGGTCTTAATGGCACCAATACTGTGATGAGTGAATGTTCGCTTTAAGGAGCTGAAGTTAATCAATGAACTGATATATGAAGCCGGATGAATTCACTTATGATAAAAACCATAAGTACTTTTGTTAGAGCCATTTTGAAAGATCTATTTACCACCATCATTCCGGTTAATTTACCAGAAACATTTTTGACGATTTTGAACTGGCAGTTGTCCTTACCAGCGTATAAATACCCGGTTTTAGAACACTGCCGAATTGAATGGTTGATTCAGATTGATAAACTTTGCTTGTATAAATCAATTTCCCTGTCACATCATAGATTGCCAGTGTTGCCGGTTCTTTCGGCATTTCTGAAATTCTAAGTTCCTGACCTTTACAAGGATTTGGAAATATTTTCATTCCCGGAAAGTCTGGGTTCAGAGGATTCAAACTCCCGGAATTTGGCCGGGCGACAGATGTTGGTGCTCCTCCTGTCTGCAGCATTAATTGGATATCATCGAACAAAACGTAATCTTTTTGTTCTGCAACTAAAACTACCCAAACCGACCATGTGCGAGCTGGAGCAATTGCAGTGGTTGTAAACTGCTGCCAGCCCGTGGTTAAAGTAACCAGTCCTTCATTGGTCCCGATGGTATTCTGCCCCTGGTCTTTAAACTCAAGTTTAAGTTTCCCTTTATCGGCATTTTGTGCCCCTTTTAGCCAGCCTTTTACGGTAAATATATCGCCCGGCCTGGCCTTGTTGGCAAAATTGACCCAAGCTCTGTTGTAGAGTTTTAAATAATTGATTCCTGCCTTTGCCGTCGTTGCATCTTTTACCAGAGTTACTGTACCATTTGGCCTCCAACCATCGGCAATTCCCGGTAGATTGGTTTTTTCAAAACTCCCGTTTGTTACCGAACCATAGGGCGCAAATGACGATAAGTCGGATGGTGTAGGAACGGGTAGATTCAAAACAGTTGCAATGTGTTTTGCTAAAATATTGGCAAAGCCTGCATGCTCATTAATTACTGCGTGGTTTTGTCCCCATTGCCATGGAAATTTAACAAAAGAAACATTTTTGTCGCCACCAGCATTAATTTCCGAAACAGTTTCAGCAATATAATCTGTGGGTTCGCCTATTGCCCAACCATAAGATTCTGCAATTACAATATGAGCAGCAGGGTGGCGGGATCGGAGAGCAGTTGTAAAACTTTTCCATCCTACTTTAATTTGAGTCTTGGTTGCACCGGATGAATAATCGTTCGAACTTGCGTTAATTACCACTACATCAGGACTATAATTGTTAAAATTCCATAAATTCGTGCCAGCGGCAGCATCATTCATATTAATTAAATGATAGAATTTGATCAGGTTTCTCCAGGCTCGGTCGGTAATGCCTACACCACCCATGCTGATATTGTGATAATCGGCATTCAGCATTCTGGCAGCAATTCCCGGATAAGTGTAGTAGTCTCCGTTGTTGATTATTGCCCCCAGATCTGCCGGATCATATGCATCCCAGCCGGCCGGATTTGAATCGCCATAGTATTCAATCGACAAACTTGAATTGTTGACAGGCTTAACCAGTAGGCTTCCACCGGTAACGGTAAAACCATAAAAAGCCTCCTTGGTATCGTATTCCGATTCTTTAACCAGTTCAATAGTATGGTTTCCTGACGGTAACCCACTAGCCAATACATAACTGGTTTTTGCCGATTTCGATACCTTAATTAGTATATATGAGCTTGATTTATTGTTAATGTGAGCTCTAAAACAAGATTTGTGATAGTTTGCTGCTCAAAACAGCTGGAGTTATCGTTCATATTTCTTCAGATATGAGCTTCAAATGATCATTTAAAGAGCTGATTCTAAATAGAACTTCTCTATATTCTGTTGTAAAGAATTTTGGTGATTATTCTGTACATGCCGACTAAACTGACTATGCCAAGCCGTTTTGACATTGACCTCTGCACATCGACCATTTACGACGTCATTAGGTAATCAATTAAAATCGGCGCAGGGTGGATAATGAGAGCGTTTTTTCTATACTATCAATTAACATATTCGAAAACACCTTAGCACCTTCAACATTTAAATGCTCCCTATCTTTAAACAATTCAAAATGTCCGGAAAAAGTAGAATCATGCGAAAAATCTAAATAATTTACGTTATTACGATGGATGATTTCAAGAGACAACTTAGCTGATGGTAATGGAGGACTTTGTTTCTCATTAACTGTATGGAAAATTGGTGAGTTTATGATAAAAAGAGAAATGTTTTTTTCTTTACATAAACTTATAATATGTTCTAATGCATTTACTTTGTTCGAATCCACAACTGATTCTGTCGCAATTACAGATTGGTTTAAAATTTCAGGCTCTTGTTTCAATATGTTTATACTCATTACTTTTTTTAACGGGACATATCCTTCAAAATCTTGCTGACGTACTGCATGATAATCTGTATTAAACCTGATAATGTTAATTAAGTTAGAATTAAATGGATAAATTGTTGATGTTAGTTTTATGCTTTCATAGGGACTTTCTAAAAGTACAAGAGGACGTATCTCGGGATATTCTTCACAATAAGGCAAAAGAATATGTAATCTGTCATAATCACCTGTATAATGTAAAATTCCATCGGGTGAAAATTCCAGAATTAATATTTTGGGTGAATGGCGCTCTGTCATTATCTTTATTTGAGCATAAGGCAATATTATACTATGCCCACCATCCTGCCCTGCGTTATAACAACTCATTTTCAGGGCTTTGCTGATAATACGGGAGTCATAATGGTGTTGAGCACGCGAATTACCAAAGATAAGAACATCAGCTTTACATTCCGAAAGAACATAATTTAAAGAATGGTTCTGACCATACGTTTGACTAAAATAGAGTTTATTCAAAATAAAACCAAGGACTTTATCCGTGATTGCAATAATAAAAATAAATATAACTATTTTTATTAATCTTGAAATATTTTTATTCATAATGGTTTAAAATTGAAAATAAATAAATTGACCACCATCAAAAACACCAATTAACAATATCAGAACAATGAGCAATGCATAAGCCATTTGCTCTTTAAGCCAATAATTCGTTTTAAAGGGTAATATACTATGTCCAAAGTACTCATGTCTTAGTTCAATGATAATAAGGAAAATAATACCAGCTATACAATAAAGCAATTGCTGGAAATCCCCTATATATAAAGTTCCGGATAATAAAAAAATCTTTTTTATTATCAGTAATGCGTCTGTAACATTATTGGCTCTGAAAAATATCCATGCAAAACATGACAACATAAATGTAATAAGGATTTGTAGTATGTGATTTAATTTGGGTAGTTTTTCAATTCCTGTTAGTATAGTAAATTTATTTCTAAGTCCTTGAGTAATAATAGCCAACACCAAATAGAAACCATTAAGAGCACCCCAAATAATATATGTCCAATTGGCTCCATGCCATAAACCACTAACGAGAAAAACTAAAAGCAAATTACAATACCATCGGGGAATTGAAACCTTATTACCACCAAGAGAAATATATAAATAATCTTTGAACCAGGTAGATAATGAAATATGCCAACGCTTCCAAAATTCAGAAATATTCCTTGCAAAATATGGGCGATTAAAATTCGTCATTAATTTGAATCCCATGACTTTTGCAGCTCCAATTGCTATATCTGAATAGCCTGAAAAATCACAATATATTTGAAATGCAAAAAATATTGTGGCTAAAACAAAGGTCGTCCCATTATGTTGTTCAGGATTGTTATACACGGCATTAACATAAATTGCCAATCTGTCAGCAATTACTAATTTTTTAAAGAACCCCCAAAGCATTTGTTTAAGACCCTCTACAACTCTATCATATTCAAAGTCGTATTTTTCTCTGAATTGATGAAGCAGGTTTTGAGGTCTTTCAATAGGTCCAGCTACGAGTTGCGGATAAAACATAACATACAATGAATAAATACCAAAGTGTCGTTCTGCTTTTTGGCGACCACGATAAACCTCTATCGTGTAACTCATTGCTTGAAATGTGTGAAAAGAAAGTCCAATTGGCAATAGAATTGACAAATAAGGAATGGGATTTGTAAAACCAAAACCATGCATTAAAAATGAAAAGTTATGATTTATAAAATTATAGTACTTGAAAACCGCAAGAACTCCAATATTAGCAATCAAACTAAATATTAAAAACAGTTTTCGCCGCTTTCCTTCAGCACTTTCGATATATCTCCCGGCAAAATAATCGATCACAATGGTAAATCCCAAAATCAGTATATAAATAGGAACAAAAGCCATATAAAAATAACAACTACTTATTAATAGCAAAAGCCATCTTCGATTATAAGGTAGTACAAAATACAGCGATGTAACAATGATGAAGAAAAACAAAAAGTGAAACGAATTAAAAAGCATAATCTATCAAATTTCTGTTTATTGTTGTGGGTGTCTGTTTTTAAAAATTTTGATATGATTATTAATAGCAATAAAAGGAAATTGTAATAACAAGAGTGGCAACTGCAATTGCTTAACAGGCTAAGGCATATAGCGATATGACGACTAGGGAAGAGCATCAGCCAAACAGGTTTTCGGAGGTACATCTGGCTGTAACCGGACAAGGCAAAACTTTACGAATTGGAATTATTATAATAATTAAAATCGTTCACATTTAATTGTTTAACGAATCCATTGCTCCCAAGACAAAGAAAAGCGGCGCGTTCCAGTTTATGGCTACTTCGTTGGTGGAATAGCTGCATTCTGCATCAACAAAAGATTTAGCGGGGAATTTGGAACGGTTAATATCAGGACAATCGGCAAATGTCACAGTATTTGGCCCTCCTGACAGGAACCCGGGATAAGGCTTGGTGACTCCATCGGATCCTGATGGGCGGTGGTGGATATTCATCACCTGCTTCCAAATTTCATTCAAATAAATGCCGGCTTTGTATGCCCTAACAAATGCTACAAATACAAGAGCGAAGAGTTTGCTTATCCGGTCAATTTCGGTCAAATGTGTATCCTCAATGTTGAACCCACTTGACTTTAGAGCCTTAAAGCAGTCTCAATCTGCCATCGTTCTTTGTATACTGACTGCGCCTGTTCAGGTTTGTTAAACGAAACAATAATCTGAAATTCAGGAGCGCCTTGCTTGTTTTTGACTTTCGAAGCTGATAGATAACAGAGTTGGCCCTTAACGTAAATAATCCCGCTGTAAAAAGCATATCGATTGATCTTTAAATGGTTGAATAACCATGAAGCTTTTACCCTATGTCCATTTCTTGGCATAAACACCCAGAAATTATCTCGAATGCGAATGTGGTACCGAATTCGATTAGCGTTGAGATAACCCAGCCAATGATCGCCAATAAACTCCCTGTCAGCCAGCAGGCAATCAATACTATCCTTGCCAAACAAGCCAATGTAGCATTGAATTCTGCGAAGTGATGAATCTGATTGCACTTCGTTCTCAAAACTGGCAGCAAATTTCTCAAAACAGACTGTTTGAACTTTGCAAAGAGCCATAATAAATAAGCCAAAGAACTTTATTCGGGCTAAATTCATTTTATCCCCGAAAACTTCTGATAAAGTCGAGAGTAAAATACTATTTTTACTCTCAATACTGGTGTTCTTGTATCTTGGTGCCATACCTGGTAGTATTTCATCCAAGATACTGAATATCAGTATATTAAATCATTTTCCAGATATTAGTTATCACCAAGTTATTAACAGATACACTTGATTATCAATTGTTTGTAATTTTTGTCATGTACTAAGTTTCATTTGTTAAAATGTTATGTAAATTCCACAGGAACAAGTCCAATCCCATTGTTTTTAGCAAAGTTTCTACAGTATTATTTATCTGCCGGAGTTAGCGAAATGACTTAAAATTTATTCCTGTTTCATATGTGTGAATTCAAGATAATCATAATTCAAAATTACAATTTAGGTGGCGAATTAAAAATTCTATTTTTGTTCTTTTTGATTTCGCTAAATATAATTAATCTTTCCTTAGAGTTATCAATTTTTTTCCAAGCTTCAGTATCAGTGGCTTAATAATTCCATTGATGGATATATTTTTTCCACTTTTCTTCTATCTTTTTAAAAGTATTGTCACAAAACTGATACTGAAAGCTTTGGTATTCTTTTTCCATTTCCAATTGCAACATTAAATCATTAGCTGTTAATTCAAAATCGGGAAGATTTATTCTGGAATATATCTTTCGTATTACACTGAATGAATCAGCTTTTAATTCTTCGTATGAAATTTCAACCAGGTTTCCGTCAGGAATAAGTTTCTTGTCCTTTTCGTACTGCTCATTAAGATATATAAAGTGGTCAAAAACAATTTCATCCAGTTCCTCATCAGAAATTTCCTGTACGCTGAAATAAGTGAGTATTGCATTCTTCCACATATTCCGAATTGAATAATACATGTGAAATGGATTTCGGTAAATATAGATGAATTTCGCCTCCGGAAACATTCGCAACAGCACGCTGATCCGCTCTGTGTTTGGCGGACTTTTCAAAACAAGCTGCTTACCTGTGTTCTTGAAAGTGGCATATCTAAGCGTATTCAGGTATTCCCTTTGCCATCCATCAGAATACTTTTGAGTCATAAATTGCTGTGACCCATTAAGCCATTCACGCCAGCGCTTAGGAAAAACAATCCCCCAGTATGCTGAATAGGCAGAGGCTTTGTTCATCAGATAATCATCTTCTTCACACGGCTCTGAAAGCTGCTCTATACTGTTATGAAAGAATGGGTTTTTGATTTTGAAAGCATTTATAAGGCGTTGAAACACATGCTGCATCTTCTTTCCAAAAAGAAGATTTGAATTTGGGAATAATGCATCATAGTTCGTTAAAAAACCAAACCGCTTGTCGCTTACCATTAATTTCTGCAAATAGGTAGTACCGCTTCTATAGTGACCAAGTATAAAAACAGGATCTTTTGAAATGATAGTTTTTTTTATTCGCTGCCCGTAAAACAGAAATTGTAAAAATGTAAAAGGAAGAGCTGGAATGATCTGAAGGTAATAGACAGGGAGCAGGAACATTCCTTTAAGTGATATTCTGCCACCTTTAAATAATCTTCTGGTAAATTCAATAACAGAAACGTTTATCATTTGTTATTAATTTAATCAAACCAACCTTGAAAACCTGACATTCGAATATGGGAAATCTACTCCCATCGCAAAAAACAGGAAGAAACCACTTATTGCTGCTACCAAAACGGATTCCCAACTAAAGCCCGGATTAATAACAGCAGGTTTTATCGGAATGACCGTCATGAGGATGCCTACAACAACAGAAAGGATAGCAGTCCACTGATAAAGCCGAAGACCTTTTATGCTGGGAGTTTGCGCCTCGCCTCTGTATGCTTCCTCCACAAAACGACCAAGGCCGGTTAAAATCAGGTATATACCA
>Ga0315283_10006104_pt1 | contig 10719 bp, 10 predicted proteins | sample YL17G09_0_MG_FD_204541 | JGI IMG/M metagenome (GOLD analysis project Ga0315283, IMG submission 204541) | Sediment microbial communities from Yellowstone Lake, YNP, Wyoming, USA - YL17G09_0 | ecosystem: Environmental > Aquatic > Freshwater > Lake > Sediment | place: USA: Wyoming | collected...
CGAGACCTGGGGTCTCGGCCGAAACAGGGGTTTCAGCCGCAAGGTCTCGAACGTGATCGAGCAGAAGGTCCGTTTCCTGCACCACAGGCAAAGACGCAAGGTGAGCCTCATCGGGTGGAGCCTTGGTGGCGTGTTCGCGTTCTACGCGGCGCACGTCGCCTCCGAGTGTGTGCGCTGCGTGATTTCACTTGGCAGTCCGTTGCGCCTCGATCCGGACGCGCGGCCTCCCCCGGGCGTGAGCGCGATGTATCGCGCCATCTCCGGCAACGTCAGCCCGCTGGCACACCAGGCCCGCTCCCGTTCGCGATCCATGCGTGCGCCACCGCCGGTTCCGTCGACCTGCATCTACTCGGATCTCGACGGCTTCGTTTCGCCGTCGCAGGCGACGCTCGACGGAGATCCGGCGGACCACGAGAACATCCGCGTTCCCGGCAGCCACATGGGACTCGGCTTCAACAGCGTCGTGCTGTGGGTGCTGGCTGACCGTCTTGCACAGCACGAAGGCGACTGGCATGCATTCCAGGCGAGCGGAGCATCCGCACCGTTACTGAGGGCGCTCGGCCTGCGGACTGCAGCTGCCTGAGACTCATTCGCATTGCGCCGGCCGCGATTGATTTCGCTCGCCTCGACCGTCTAACGGGGAACACGAAGGCTCCGGTCGGAGGATCCAATGCTTGCTCGAATCGGTAATCGCTCGCAGCGCGCCGGCGCCCTTCTCTTTGCGACGACTCTGGCCGTGACAGGCTGCGGAGGGGGCGGCGGAGGCGGCGGAGAGACGGACCCCGGCGGCGGCACTGGTGGCGGCACAGGCGGTGGCGGACAGGCAACCGCGTACAAGATCGTCGCGACCAACGACCTCGGCATGCATTGCGTGGACGCAGACTTCTCTGTGTTCTCGATCCTTCCGCCGTACAACGTCGTGAATGCGCAGGTCGTGCGCACCGATACCAACGGCAAGCCCTCGCTGCTCGGCGACACGAACGTCGTGCTCCGCTATTCGGCAGTGGCGGACGCGAACGGCTCGGTCAACAGCCGCAGCCTGGACAAGACCAACTTCTGGCGCTACGTGTCGCATACCTATGGCGCGAACCTGGCGCCGGGGCAGGGACTGAAGGGACTCTACATGCCGGCCGAGGCGACGACCCCGGACCAGACATCGTTCAGTTGGAAGACCTCGAGCGGCATGTTCAAGGCGGAAGGCATACCGATAGTTCCGGTGGATGACGCCGGACGCGGGAACCGGTATCCGCTCATGCGCCTGACGGCCACGGACAGGACATCGGGGCAGTCGCTGGCCACCCTCGACGTCGTGCTGCCGGTCTCCGAAGAGACGACCTGCTCGGAATGCCATGCGACCGGGGCGAACGCCGCGAAGCCCGGCACCATCACGTGGTCGGCCAATGCGAACCTCGAGGTGCAGTCACGCGAGAACATCCTGCTGCTGCACGACAGCCGCATGGGCACGAACCTGATGGCTTCGAAGCCAGTGCTCTGCGCGGGCTGCCACTACTCCGCGGCGCTAGATCTCGCGGGCACCGGCCCGAGCGGCGCGCAGGTCGGCAAGGCGACGATGTCGTCCGCCATGCATGCCTATCACAGCAACAAGATGCTGACGGCCGCCGGTGTGCCGTATCCCGACAGGTGGGTCTCGCAGGGCGGAACGCCCCCGTCGCCAGCGACGCAATCGTGCTACCTGTGCCATCCGGGCAAGAGCACGCAATGCCTGCGGGGCGCAATGACGAATGCGGTCACGTGCCAGAACTGTCACGGCGGCATGAGCGCCGTCGGCGGCATGACGGCGCTGGCCTCAGGCGGCAGCATCGACGGCACCAACGACGGCAAGGCACGTCGCCCATGGACCGACCTGCCTCGCTGCCAGTCCTGCCATACGGGCGATGCAACCAGCCACGTCACGCTCGCCGACGCGTCGCTGATGGCGACGGACGGCATCCGCACCCTGCTTGCCTTCGACTCGGCCGACGCGGCCGCGTCGCCGCGCAAGGCCGCGAACTCACGCTTCGCGGAGAACACCAACGCGCTCTACCGCTACAGCAAGGGCCACGGCGGCGTCGCGTGCGAAGGCTGCCACAACAGCACGCACGCGATCTGGCCGAACCCGACCGATGCCCACAACGACAACGTTGCGGCGCGGCAGGTGCAGGGCCATGCCGGGACGATCACCGAATGCACCGCCTGCCACGGTGCAGGCACTCTCGCTCTGGCCCTCAACGGCCCGCACGGCATGCACGTGGTCGCAGACTCGCGCTGGCGGAGCGGCGGACACGGCAACGTCGCGAAGCAGGGCCGCCAGGCGTGCGCGGCGTGCCACGGCGGGAATTTCCGCGGCAGCGTCTTGTCCAGGACCGCGGAGCAGCGCAACTGGGGATCACGCACGGTAGCGAAGGGTACGGCGGTCGGCTGCTACGATTGCCACAACGGCCCGAGCGGCGGGGACTGACCACGCGAGACGAAGGCGAGCGATTCGTGAAGCAACTCACAATGTGCTGGCCTTCATCGGCGTAGACAGTCCTCGAGGCTCTCGTGTCGTTACCGGCGTGCAGCCATGGACACGGAGCCTGGGGGTGCGGAGCGAATTGGATCCTCCTCCCGCCGGAGGTCCGCCCCCCGGAGCCCGCCGCGCACATTGCGCGGCGGCTCCTTCTCACCGACGGGCTGATCGCGCATTCCGCACGGCCGCCAAGGTAACGCGACCGGACGTCGCTGACCGCAGTCAGGCGGGCGCGTGGCCCGGGTCGGGGCGAATCGTCCAGAGCAGCCACTGCCCGAGCAGCGCCACGCCAAACACCGCGGCACACGCCACCAACGCGGATTGCAGGTATTCGAGCACCGGGGTATGGCCCCCCTGGTGGGTTACCAGCAGCATCAGGATCGGCGTATAGAGCAGCGCACGGAGCCAACGTCGCGTTCGCCCGGCGGTTAGAACAACCAGTGACAGGACGACGAGGAAGACCGCCCGCACGGCAGCGACATCGCTGAGCTCGATGACGGCCACGAGCATGAGCGTGCCGAGCAACGTTGCGGCGAGGACCGCCAGCGAGCGAAGGGCCGAGCCGGAAATGGCGGGATGGCCGGCGGCAGCGACCGCGAATGGTATCCACCAGCCACGAGTGAGGTCGACGGCACGCGACGCGAGCCATGCGACCAACACGAGGATCGCCAGCAGCATCGCGAAGCTCAACGCCGTCTGTGGATTGACCGCCCGTGCGTCGACGATGACGTCGCGCAGCAGCGTCCTTGCGAGCACGTAGCCCAAGCAACTGCCGACGAACAACGCGAGGGCCGGAGCGAGCACAGCCGAGGGAGCCGCGGGCTCGCTGGAGCCGATGAGCGTCGCAGCCAGCACCGCCAGCAATCCGCGCTGCAGCCCCTGGGAACTGGCGGCGCCGACGATTGCAGCCACGGCGACGATCAGGGCGATGACACCTCCCGTCGACTGCGCCGTGATGGCTGCGGCCGCATACGCTACCGGCAGCAGGATCGCGAAACCCGCGACCGGACGCGCCAGCAGGCTCATCTGGGCAGCGAGCACCGCGCCGAGAGCGACGTAGTGTGCCTGTGCGGTGTAGCCCGCCGCGTACAACGCGGCCGCTGGCCCCAGCACCAGCACGAGCACACCGATCGCCTTGCCTGTCATTTTCCTGGTCCCTGCCCCCAACGACGAATGTGCAAGTTCCGGACCACGACAGGCCTGACCCTTCCTGCTCAACGACTTACAACGGGATTGACGCCGGCACACCCAAGCGGCGAGACACGATATGTAAAAACGGTCGACAGGAAACTAACGGTACCCGGCCCGTAATCAGACAGGTCCAAGGCCGCGGCGCCGCTATCGACGACGTTCGAGCAGCGCGAGGGCCTCGACGTGGTGGGTGAGCGGAAAGAAGTCATAAGGAAGGATCCGGTCCAGCGAATAGCCTGCCGCCTCGAATGACTCCAGGTCCCGGGCCAGCGTGCCGGCGCTACAGGACAGGTAGGCAATGCGTGCGGGGCGAAGCTCCTCCGCGAGGGACGCGGTCACCTCGCTCTCGAGTCCCGACCGCGGCGGATTGACGTACGCGACGTGCGTCTCCGCTCGCTCGCTCCACCAGGCCCGGATCTGCGGCAACCGCTGCACGCATGTGCCACGCAGCACCGTAGCATCGGGCGCGTTCAGCGCCGCGAACTTCACCGCCTCTCCGGACAGTTCGACGCCCAGCGACGGACTTCCGGCATGGGTCCACTCGCGCAGCGTGCTGCCGAGCCCGCAATACAGGTCGAGCACGGCCGTGCCAGCGCCAGGCGCGAGGTATTCGCGCGCCGCCAGCAGCGACTCACGATGCAGCCGCGGAAAAGCCTGCATGAATGCGGTCGGACCATGCAGCAGGCCGTGCGGATCCCGCGACTGCGGTGCGCCCCACAGGTGCTGCCAGCCGCTGCGCGCAAACAGCTTGCGCCCTGCCGCCGGATGAAGATGCAGCCATAGACCCTCCAGGCCGGTTTCCCTCGCGGCCTCGACCGCACGCGCCAGGATCTCGTGATCCACTTGATGCGTCTTGACCACCAGCGTCGCCTGCGCGCCCGCCACGTGCAGATAGGCCAGCGGCAGTTCGTCGCCCCGCGGCAAATGCTGCGCGAGCGCGTGTACCAGTGCCCGTACGCGCCCGGTGTGCACCGGACAGTCGTGGATCGCGATCAGCTCGTCACGACGCATCAGGCCGAACCGCCATCCAGCGCTCTCGGACCACCGGACCGTGAGCGTGACACGATCGCGATAGCCGAGCCGCTCGGCTGCCCGCGGCCCAGTCACGAGCTCGAGCCGGTCCGCCCAACGCCGCAACGTGCGTGCGAGGTAGTCCTGTTTCTGCGCCAGGCTGGCTGTTTCGTCCATGCGCCGGTGACGACAGCCGTGGCACGTCGGCTCGCAGCCCGGGGGCAATTCCTGGTGTAGGCTCACGATCCGATGTTGCGACGATCTCGAGGGATGCTCAATGCCGGATGATGCCGCCAGCCGCCTGCCGACGTTCGAGGACGTGCTCGCCGCGGCTGGCCGCATTGCCGGACATGCGCGCCGCACGCCGCTCCTCGCCGGCACGCCGCTCGATGCGCTGACCGGCGGACGGATCCTTCTCAAGCTCGAGACTCTGCAGCACACGGGATCGTTCAAGTTCCGGGGCGCCTACAACCGGCTCGTACAGCTCGACGCGACACAGCGCCGGGCCGGGGTAGTGGCCTTTTCGTCGGGCAACCACGCTCAAGGGGTCGCGGCGGCGGCCCGACTGCTCGACATGCCGGCAACGATCGTGATGCCGTCGGACGCTCCTCGCGTGAAGATGCAGAACACCCTGGCCCTGGGAGCATCGGTCGTCGAATACGATCGCGAACGCGAAAGCCGGGAGGAAATCGCTGCACGTCTTGCCAGCAAACGCGGCGCGGTGCTCGTACCCTCCTTCGACGATCCACACATCATCGCCGGGCAGGGCACGGTCGGCATCGAGATCGTCGAGCAGGCAGCCGTACTCGGCATCCATCCGGACGACGTCGTCGTGTGCTGCAGCGGTGGCGGACTCGTGGCCGGCACGGCGCTCGCCGTCACGGCGATGTTGCCCTCGTCGCGCGTCTGGTCGGCGGAACCCTCCGAGTTCGACGACCATCGCCGTTCGCTGCAGGCCGGCGAAAGACTGCGCAATGCTCCCGGCGCGCGCTCCATCTGCGATGCGCTGCTTGCCCCGACGCCCGGCGAACTCACGTTTCAGATCAATCGCAGGCTACTGGCCGGCGGCCTGGCAGCGACCGACGACGAAGTGCGCGGCGCAATTGCCTATGCCGCGCGAGTGCTGAAGCTGATCGTCGAACCGGGCGGCGCGGTTGCGCTGGCAAGCGTAATGGCCGGCCGGCTGGAAACTCGCGGGCGAACCGTTGCGATCGTCCTGTCCGGCGGCAACATCGACGACGAGATGCTGCGAGAATGCCTGCTGGAACCGCCTCGACCCGAGACCCGCGATGTTTGACCTTCATGCCTGGCTGGTCGCGCTCGCGACGCTGCTGACCGCGGGCGCGCTGACCTGGCTGGTGAGCGTCGCGCAGCGCAACGTCACGATCGTGGACAGCCTCTGGCCAGTGCTCTTCATCCTGGCCGCGCTGGCCTATGCTGCGAGCGTCCGGTCACCAGGACCGCGCACTACGCTCGTGATCGCGCTGGTCTCGATCTGGGGCCTGCGGCTCGGCGGCTACCTGACGTGGCGCAATCACGGCAAGCCCGAGGATCATCGATACCGGGCCATCCGGGCCCGCAACGAGCCAAACTTCGCGTTCAAGAGCCTGTATCTGATCTTCGCCTTCCAGGCCGTGCTTGCTGCCGTGATCTCGGTGCCGTTGCTTGGCGCGATCAACAGCGCTGCCCCGCTCGGCCCGCTCGATTGGGCCGGTGTCGCCCTCTGGGCCATCGGCTTCGCCTTCGAAGCGGGCGGCGACTGGCAGCTGGCGCGATTCAAGGCGGACCCGGCCAACTCGGGCAACGTGATGGATCGCGGCTTCTGGCGCTACACGCGCCACCCGAACTACTTCGGCGACTTCTGCGTCTGGTGGGGCTTCTACCTGATGGCGGCGGGCGCAGGCGGATGGTGGAGCATCGTCGGGCCCGCGCTGATGACGTTGCTGCTCTTCAAGGTATCGGGCGTGGCATTGCTCGAGAAGGACATCGGCGAGCGGCGGCCCGCCTACGCCGACTATGTCCGGCGCACGAACGCATTTTTTCCAGGGCCGCGGAAGGCATAGCGCATGACCGCCGCGTCCGCGCGCGCCAACGGCGACCGACTGGGCGAACTCAGGTCCCGTCTCACGCTGCCGCTCATCTGCGCACCGATGTTCCTGGTCTCTGGCCCGGACCTCGTCATCGCAGCCTGTCGCAGCGGAATCATCGGCTCCTTTCCGGCACCCAATGCGCGCCCGCTCGAAGTGCTCGACGAGTGGCTGACGCGGATCTCAAGCGAGCTGGCCGGGACTGCGAAGGCCGAGCCTGCGCGCACGATCGCGCCGTGGTCGCTCAATCTCGTGGTGCACAGCTCATACGAGCGACTGAAGGACGAACTCGAGCTCGTGCGCCGCCACCGCCCGCCCATCGTGATCACGGCGCTTGGCAACCCGGCGCGTGCCGTCGAGACGGTGCACGCCTACGGCGGCCTCGTATTCGCCGATGTCGGCAACCTCGTCATGGCGCGCAAGGCAGCGCAAGCGGGCGTGGACGGGTTGATACTCGTCTGCGCCGGCGCCGGAGGTCACACGGGCTCCATCTCGCCGTTCGTATTCGTGCACGCGGTGCGGCAGTTCTTCGATGGCATCATCGTGCTGGCTGGAGGTCTCTGCACGGGCGCGGCAATCCGTGCCGCGGAAATCGCAGGCGCCGATCTCGCCGACGTCGGCACGCTGTTCATAGCCGCTCGCGAAAGTCTCGCATCCGACGAGTACAGGCAAATGGTAGTCGACGCCGGCGCGGACGACCTCGTGCTCACGCGGGCATTCACCGGGGCGAACGCCTACTACCTGCGGCGCAGCATCGAGCGCAGCGGACTCGATCCAGACAACCTCTCCGGCAAGACGTCGATGGACTGGAGCCAGTCCGGCCGCGAACTCAAGGCCTGGAAGGACATCTGGTCGGCCGGCCAGTCGGTGGAAGCCGTGCAGCGCGTCGAAAGCGCGGCCGAGATCGTCGAGCGGTTGCGCCGCGAGTATGCCCAGGCTCTTTCGCTTCCGGGCTTCAGCTCGAAGCCGGGCGCCAGCTCGCACGGGTGACGCGCCACTCGCCGTCGTCGAGCTTGAGTTCCAGCTCGACGTCGTACACGTCGGCGGCAAGATCGAATGCGGTCGCCGCAGCGGCATCCCGCCCGAGCGTGCCGAGCGTGAGACTCACCTTCGCCATGTCGCGGTACGGGAATTCGACGGACTCGACCTTAGTCAGCAGGTGAATCGCCTGGTGGGCGACCAGATAGCCGCGCAGATACTGCTTCAGTTCATCGCGACCGCCACCCTGCCCGTCCTCGAAGGCAGGCGCGACGAGGTCCATGATGCCCGACAGGTCGCGCGCCTCCGCGGCACGCTCGCCTTCCGCGACCAAAGCCCGCACCTGGGTCTCAGGCGTTGACCGCTCGCTGCATCCGGTGACCAGCACCGCAAGCGCTGCAAGCGCTGCAAGCGCCGCAACGCGCAGTCGATTGCGTTGGCAAGACAAGTGCCTCTGTGACAGCATCGGCACGCACTCCAGTCACCGGACGTCGCCCATTCTCGCATGCAGGCGCTTCGCTACCATTCGTTCGGGCTCCCGGGCGAACTAAAGCTCGAGGAGGTACCGCCACCCGGACCTGCCGCGGGCGAGGCACTGGTGCGCGTGCGGTACGCAAGCGTGAATCCTGTGGACTGGAAGATCGCCGCGGGCAAGTTCCGTCTGCTTGTGAGGCACGGCCTGCCGAGAACCATGGGCAGCGATTTCGCCGGTGAGGTAGCGACCCTCGGAGGCGGCATCGATGGTGTCAGACCAGGCGACCGAGTCTGGGGTTTTGTCGATCCGTTCGGGCGCGCCCGAGGCACGTTCGCGGATTTCTGCGCCGTCCCGGTGAAATCGGTATTTCCGCTGCCGGCAGAGATCGATTTTCGCGATGCTGCCGCGCTGGCATGCGTCGGCGCCACGGCCGTCACCCTCTGCGACCTCGCGAGCGTGTCATCCGGAAGCCGGGTCCTCGTGAACGGCGCATCCGGCGGCGTGGGTCACATAGCCGTCCAGGTCGCCAAAGCACGCGGCGCGCGGGTCACGGCGACCGCGAGCGGCCCGCGACGCGAGTTCGTAGCGTCGCTCGGTGCCGATGAATTCATCGACTACGGAAATACGCCCGTCGCGCAATGGCCATCGGGTTTCGACGCGGTGCTGGACTGCGTGCCGAGCCTGCCGCGCCGCACGCACCGCGCGTTGCTCAATCGAGGCGGGCACTATGCGAGCACCTTGCCCGATGCCGCGACGTTCCTGCTCGACCCGATCGCCAACCGGGTTGGCCCGATCCGCCGGCACGGCGTGATGCTCGCGCCGAGCGCCGCGGCGATGGAGGAACTGCTGGGCTACGTGCGCAAGGGCCTGCTGCGCTGTCACGTCGAGGCGGAATTCCCGCTCGCGCGCGCCGCCGAGGCGATCGAGCGGTCGCGATCAGGGCGCGTGCAGGGAAAGCTCGTCATCCGCGTCGCGTAATGATCACCTTGGCCGCGGGATCGAGCAACGCTTCGGGCGCATCGTCCCAGGCGGCGGTGAGACCGGTCACGAGTTCGGGTCGGATCTGCCGCGACGCCACCAGCGGCATGATCTCCTCCATGCAGCGGCGCGAATTCACGCGTCCGTGCACGAAACGGATCCCGGTTCCATACATCGCCAGCAGCGGCATCGGAGTCTGCTGCTCGTAATAGATGCCGACGCTCGTGCAGACGCCGCCTGGCCGCGTCGAGCGGATGGCAACGGACAGGCCTGCCGCACTTGCACTCGCCTCCACCGTGATGTCGTAGACTGGCCTCACCCGCTCTGGCGCACTCGCTGCGACGTCGGTGACGCCGAACGTACCTGCCAGCGCGCGCCGGCCTTGATCGGCGTCTACGTAAGTGACTTTCGAGGCGCCCAGCGCAACCGCGATGCTGGCCGCGTAGAGCCCAACGCTGACCGCGCCACCACCCACCACCAGCACGGAACTTCGCGGCCGGTCGCGCAGGTACGGGCCGACGGTACGCCAACCGTCGACCAGGTTGTCGGGAAAGCTGCCGAGCGCATGTGGATCAAGGCCCGGTGGGATCGGCACGAGCATGAAGTCGGCGAACGGCACGCGCACGCTGTCGCTGAGCGCTCCGCCCCAGTCGCCGCCGAGCTCACCGAACCCGTACATCGAGCGCGGCGGCACGCCGACGCAGTTGCCCGTCAGTCCTTCGCGACAGAACTCGCATTCTCCGCAGCAGATCTGGAACGAGCAGGCGACGATTGCCCCAGGACTCACGGAACGCACGGCGTCACCGACGTCCGTGACGATCCCGACGAACTCGTGCCCGAAGGCGTATGGACCCTTGAAGGGTGCGTTGCGGAACAAGCCCCGCTGGCCGACCGCCGCGGGCAGGTGATTGCGCAGGGAGTGCATCAGCCGGCCCCTGAACGGCGCCTCGCCGTAGAGCACGGACCGGTCGAGGTCGCAGCGCGCAACCGAGATCGGCCTGACCAGCGCCTCCTTCGGGCCCTGCAGGCGTGGAGCGGGGACCTCCCGCCATTCGAGCCTGCCGGGCCGAAGGAACGTCAGCTGCTGCACGTCAGGCGAACGACTGCATGTTGGCGACGGCGTGCGTGAGCGAACCCACGACCACGGTGACGGCGATCATCAGGCCCGCGAGCACGCGAGTGAGTAAGCGGTTCGAATCGTTGCAGGTGAACATGGCTGGATTCTCCGTTGGTACGGGGGACAAGCTACTCGCATGGATTGATCGGATAAATGGCTCTATTCCGTTCACTCTATTCAGGAATACAGAATAATCGAGGCTCGACCGTCAGCCGGTCCACTCGACGCGCGGGCCAGATCCGTACGCGTCCATCGCCTCGAGCAATGCGGTCACTGCGCGGCGCTCCTGCCCCGACATCTCGGGCCGCCAGACATCGAATGACAACACCGCGAGCGTTTCGCTTCCCGGGTTACGCCACTCGTGCTCGATGGA
>Ga0315283_10006107_pt1 | contig 10717 bp, 12 predicted proteins | sample YL17G09_0_MG_FD_204541 | JGI IMG/M metagenome (GOLD analysis project Ga0315283, IMG submission 204541) | Sediment microbial communities from Yellowstone Lake, YNP, Wyoming, USA - YL17G09_0 | ecosystem: Environmental > Aquatic > Freshwater > Lake > Sediment | place: USA: Wyoming | collected...
CGCAGAGGGGCGTACGCATGGGAAATCTCCTGGAACTGGGGAATGGAGCGCCGTCCACCGCTCTTCCCGCGTAGCGAGCCGCAGGCGAGCGGCGAGGATCACCAAGACGGTATCGCGGAATTGAAACGTGTTCTAGTCCTGGAAGCGGAGGAAGGGGACGGTCCTCCAAGTGGCCTGGACGAGCACTCTAGGGACAGGCCTCGGCGAGGTGTGTCCCCAAACTCCCCGGCCAGTCCACGTCGAGGCCCGTCGCCGCGGCTTCTCGCATGCCGTCTGCGCCATATCTGATGAGCGCGATTGAATTGATTACCCGAGATCGGAAGGAAAGGGCCGAGAGCTGCGGAACACAGTCACGATCTAGACGGGGTCTGGGCTCGCTCGGTACACGATGCGGAAAGGCCAGACGATGCGTTCGCGGAGTTGCGGCTCGCTGCACTCCGGAACGATCCGCCCGATCTGGGGCTACTGCGACAACCTTTCGGCCGCTGCCACGAGACGGCGGACGACGAGGTCGGCGTAGAGCGACGAGTCCAGCGCGATGTAGTTACGAATCGAGGTCGGAAACGGAACGCGGCGACCATTCGATGCGGGTCACGCGCCGCAGCGCCGCTCGACTTCCTCGTGCGGCACCGCTCACCCGCGTCCAACTGCGCGAGCCCCTCGTCGATCTTGGCGAGAAATACGAGTTGCTCGATCGCATCGTCGATGGTGGCGTCGACCGGTAGATCCTTCAACGCTTCGAGGATCCTGTCTTTCGGAGCTGCGTTGGTTCCGTCGGCCATTGCCGCAGGCTGGCGCGCGATCATCGGGTCCTCGGCACCCGCGCTGCGACACCGAATGAGATCGGAGCCATCGCGAGGAACTTCGTTCCCACGGCGACGCGCAGGAACCACTACGCGCCGCGTTCGTTCGTACCGCTTGCGAGTGGCCACATCCTGAATTGAAAGCTCGAGTCCTGGAGGCGGGAGAGTTCAGAGATTGCGCAGCAGGCGATCGTAGTCGCCGTGGTTGCCGATCCAGAACCAGACCCACGTTTCGCCGTCGCGGACTGCGAGGGCGCGGTAGCCGAGTCCGATGCGCGCCGAGTAGATCGGACGCGTCGCATGGACTGGCTTGAAACGCAGGCTGGGATGATCGGGGTTCTGCCGGAAAATTGCGTAGGCGCGGCGTGCGCGACGCTGTACATCGACCGGAAGAGCGCCCTGCGCTCGCCGGAAGCGCTCGGTCGTAACCGAGTTCAACGCGTGTCTGGGTCGAGAGGCTGGGTCTTCCCGCCGCGGTGCTCGGCCAGCGCTTCGTCCGCCAGCTCGTCGAGTGATTCGGACGACCCTGCGAGCGCGGCGTCGAAGCGATCTTCCGCTTCAATCTCGGCGAGGATTGCTGCGGCTAGGTCGTCCTGCGCGGATTCCGGCAGCCGCGATGCGATCGCGAATGCGTGCTCGAGCGACTTGGTCATGAGCTGGCCTCTGGGATATCTGGGGTGAGGCGAAGCCGCGAGTGTACCGCGAGGAAGGGTTCGCGCACATGGCTGAGACACGAGTTCGGGTCGCCAGATCGCAACGAGTCCCAGCTTCCGCTCTCTCACCTCACTCCGCCGCCCGCGCGGGGACCTTCCAGCGCCGTGTGCCGTTTGCGCCGTACGCGCCGAGCAATCCGAGTGCGGCGAGGCTGTCGAGCACGGACTCGACGGTGTCGCGTCGCGCGCCTTTGAACTGGCTCGCGACTTCTTCGATCGACCACGACGCATCGCCCTGCGTGACGAGGTTCCGCACCAGCGCGATCTGCGCGGGCAGCTTCGCCGGCCATTTGATCGCCTTCGCGGGCGTGGTGATCGGCGCGACAGCCTTCGCCGCTTTGTCCCACCAATACATCACGTAGTCGCAGGTCTCGGGGACGTCGGGATACGCAGATCGCAACGCCTCGACGTATTCGTCTCCAATACTCGTCTTCAGCCGCCGGACGCCGATATACGGCGGATTCCCCACGATGAAATCCGCATCCGGCCACACCGCCTTGCGTGGATTCACGAAGTGCATCAGAGCGGCGCGCGCACTCTCGTCCGGCACGTCCTCGCCCGTCACCGGACTCTTCTTCATCGTGAGCCCGTCCCAGCGCGTGATGGGCTTGCCGTTCTCATCGAGCGCGACCTCCTCGCGGTCGTACGCGAGCACGGCGTCGCGGCGTTCGATGTTCTTGTAGTCGCGCAGCACGGGTTCCTGCGGCGCCACGTTGCCGCGCGTGCGGAAGTGCCACTGGAGATAACCGATCCACAGCACCAGCTCGGCGATCTCCTTCGCCCACGGCTTGATCTCGATGCCCAGAAATTGTGCCGGCGTGACGGTGACGTTCTGCGCGTCCTTCAAGATCGTGGTCGGCGACAGCTCGGCGACGAGGTTCAGCACTTCGGATTCGAGGCGCTTGAAGACGTCGAGCGTCACGTACAGGAAGTTTCCCGAGCCGCAGGCTGGGTCGAGCACGCGGATCTTGCAGAGCCGCTCGTGGAAGGCGCGCACCACCTTCTCGGCTTGCGGCTCCTTCGCGCGCGCCACCAGATCGCGCACTTCGGCCTGCACCAGCGTCCACTCTTCGCGCAGCGGATCTTCGATGGTGGGCTTCACCAGCCGCTCGACGTAGGCGCGCGGCGTGTAGTGGGCGCCGAGTGCGTGACGCTCGCGCGGGTCGAGCGCGCGTTCGATCAGCGTCCCAAAGATGGCCGGCTCGACGTCCGACCACTTGCAGCGCGCGGCTTCGAGCAGTCGCTCGAGCTGCGGCTGCGTAAGCGGCAGCGTGCCCTGCTAGGCGAAGAGTCCGCCGTTGAAGCGCAGCAGTTTGCCGGTCGGCCAGAAGCCGCCCTCGTTCATCGCGGCCCACAGGTTCATCACCTGCACCGGGAACTTCGCCGGATTCGGGATGCACTCGTCTTCGAGCAGCTTCACGAAGGTGCGCTCGGGCAGGAGGCCGACGTCTTCCGCGAACATCGTGAAGAGGCAGCGCATCAGGAATGCCGCGACGGTTTCGGAACCGTTGCCGGCTTCTTCGAGTTCGCGCGCCAGCTCGGCGATGTGGCCTGCGACTTCGCACGTCACCTTCGCCGCGCGGCGCGCGGGGTCGAGCGCGTGCGGTTCGAGGAAGATGGCCCGCAACGTGTCGCGCTGCGCAGGCAGATCGCGCAGGAAGAAGCGGTTGGTCTGCGCGTTCGGGAAGGCGCGGTAGTCCCAGCTTCCGTCGAAGGTCGCGTAGAGATCGAAGCAGTAGCCGATGTCGCAGGTGAGCAGGAACGGCGGCCGCCGCTCGATGGTGCGCGCGTAGCCGAGCGCCTGGCCGAAGGCGTCGCGCATCGCGACGTTCCACGCGGCCGTGCCGCGCTTCGCGGTGCCGAGCTTCGGCGAGCCCGCCTCGGAACCCTGCTTCGCTTCGAGCAGGAAGCAGCCGTCCTTGTAGAGATCGATCTTCCCGATCGACTGCTTCTGCCCCTCCGCCACCTGGACCGCATCGCGTTCGAACACATAGAGATCGCGCGCGGGATCGCCAGTGGTGGGATCGGGGCGCTTTACCTTGATCGCGTCGCACAGCTCGGCGAGAAACTGATCCTTGTTGGCGCGCTCGGCGGCGCCGGACTTCGACCAGCGTTCGATGAATGTTTCGAGGGTCATGGCGCGCGCATGGTACGCCACTCGCGATGCACCTATCCCGCGGCGGTGAAATCAGATTGAATTTTTCGCACCGTCTCGCGCGACTCGCGGCCCGATCGTCGCTATGGAGTGACGTTCGCTTCGCGCCCATTGCGCAGCCGGAGGCATCGCCATCCGATGACCGAACGAAGTGCTTCGAGAATCGTGCCGGGAGCGCTCGTCCTGAACACCAGGGTCGAGTCCTGGGGACCCGGCAAAGTGCTCACGTGCTCGGGCAACACCGCGACGGTCCATTTTCGAGATCTGCCTTCAGGCGACAACCGGCGCAAGCTCGGGCTCTCGTTTCTCGCCCTGATGTCGATCCAGAGCGACCCCGTGCTCGATCTCGTGGACTTGACGAAGCTCGGAACGATCCCGGGCAAGGGGCGGCGCACGAAATCTCGGCCGCGGAAGAATGTGGGCTCGTTGGAGCAAGCGATCGAATTCTTTCTCCAGAAGTACCCGATGGGCTTCGAAGACGCCGACTACCTGAAGGCCGAGCGCAACTACAAGTGGGCGTCGCACGAACGGTGGCGCACGACGCTCGGCGCGGGGGAAGGCGAGCGCCTGCTCGCTGCCGGTGATGTCGGCGAGGTCTGCAGGCGACTCGCTGCGGTCGAAGGCCCGACGAAGTTCCTGCACAGAGTGGAGAAGATCGCGCTGCACGAGGCATTGAACGAGCTGGCCGCGATGCGACCGTACCTCGACGCGCTCTTCGCTCTCGTCGAGGAAGCCACGCCGAGCGAGGGATGCTTCACGGCCTACGCGAATGCGCTCGAATTGTTTCCCTCTCGCGGTCAGACGAACGTCTTCCGCTGGACGGCCGCGTGCGTGTTCCCCGCAATGGCTCGACCCGACACGCACCTGTTCGTGAAGCCCCAGTGCACGCGTCACTGCGCTGCGCGTCTCGGCCTCGAACTCCAGTACGAGCCGCAGCCAAAGTGGCTGACCTATCGATACCTGCTCGACCTCGCAGCAAGGCTCCTCGAGACGCTGCAGCCCCGCGGCGCCCGCGACCTGATCGACGTGCAGTCGTTCATCTGGGTCACGCGCGACCTGCCTTGAGCGCAGGTGCCCCGGGTCGCGGCGAGTCGCCTCGCGCGGAAGTCGATCTGCGACGTGAGCTGAGAGAAGGCGACGGTCCTCCAGCTGACCTGGAAGAGGACTCGAGGGACAGGCGTCGCCGAGGTGTGTCCCTCGAGTCCTCAGCCCGTCCACGACGAGGACCGTCCCCTTTCTCCCCTTTCTCTTCGAAATGGCCGATCCCGGTCAACAGATCGGTCCATTCTGGGACTGCTGCGCGGCGCGCCGGTCGTCTATTCCTCACATTGAACGGGACTCTCGAGTGTGTGTACCGGTCGCGACTTCCGAAACCTGGCCGCGCGTGGGTGCCCGCGCCGGTAGAGGCGCAAGACGCCGGCCGGTCCGCCCGGTCTTGCCCCCCGATCCTTCCTAGGATCGTTCCGGGGCGAGATCGGGCGTCGTCCGCGCCAGGCGCCGGCTTCCGAGTACCATGCCGCCGCATGGAACCGATCCACCACGAGCTGGTTCGTTACTGCGAGCAGTTCGGACCCCTGCTCGACCGCCTCTCCTGTGGCTTCGTCGCTCGCGATGCGGGCGGCACGATCCGCCTCGTCAACGAACGCGCCCTCGGCTGGCTCGGGTACGAGGAGAACGAGATCGTCGGCCGACCGGTCGAAGATCTCGCTCCCCGCGAGCTGCACGACGCGATGGCGGACGAGCGCGAGGCGATCGACGGCGGCGATCTGCGGTCGCGCCTCTTCGTGCTGCGGCGCAAGGACGGCTCGGTGTTGCCGATCGTCACGCTGCCGCACCAGGCAATTACTGTGGACGGCCGTTATCTCGGCGCGTACTCGTTCTTGATCGAGCTCAGCGCGATCCAGACGGCAAGGCCGCTGGGCGAAGCGGCCGAGCTGCGCGGCACGCTGAACCGCATCGCGCTCGAACTGCAGGCGCTCAGCCAGCGCCCCGACCTCGCCGACTCGACCGACGCCGCCTGGCAGACGGATCCCGCCTTCGCGCCGCTCTCCACGCGCGAGCGCGAGGTGCTCGCGCTGCTCGCGCAGGCCGCCCGCGTCCCCGCGATCGCGACGCACCTCCACATCAGCCAGAACACGGTCCGCAATCATCTGAAGGCGATCTTCGCGAAGCTCGGCGTGCGCTCGCAATCCGCGCTGATCGAGCGCGTGCACGCCGCCGGGCGGCGCTGAGGAACGCGTCGGCGCGGGGGGCGATGGCGAACGTGCGCGTCGGCGAGCGATCACCGCGCCGCCAGGATCTCCGCCAGATGGATCGCCCTCGGTCCCGCGTGCTGTTTGCGCCGGATGCCGTCGAGATGCAGCAAGCAACTCGTGTCGGTGGCGGTCACGAACTCGGCGCCGGTGGCGGCGAGATCGGCGAGGCGATCGCGACCGATGCGGGCCGACAGCTCCGGGAACTCCACCGCGAATGCGCCGCCGAAGCCGCAGCATTCGTCACGCGAGGGCGTCAGCAGCTCGAGTCCGGCGACGCCGCGCAGCAAGAGCTCGGTGGGGCCGGGCTCGTTCGCGACGCCGGCGGTTTCGCTCGCGCGGCCGAGGCCGAGTTCGCGCAGGCCGTGGCAGCTCGCGAGCAGCGCCACTTTGTGCGGGAAGCGCGCGCCGAGATCGCTGCAGCCGAGTTCGCGCACCAGGAACTCGGACAGCTCGAAGGTCCGTTCGCGCGCGCGGTGGCCGGCCGCGTCGTTGCCGACACCGAGGGTTCCGTAGTGGCGCCGCACCGTCGCGACGCAGCTTGCAGACGGGCAGACCACGGCGTCGTAGCGCGCGAAGCGTTCGAGGTGCGCCCGCGCGAGGCGGGCAGCTTCGTCGGCCAGGCCGAGGTTCCAGAACGGCTGTCCGCAGCAGGTCTGCTTGGGGTCGTAGTCGACGGTGCAGCCCGCCCGCTCGAGCACCGCGACGGTGGCCTCGCCAACCGCAGGCGCGAGCTGGTCGACGTAACAGGGAATGAAGAGTCCCACGCGCACGACGCGACGCTAGCGCCTAAGATGGGAACTCGACCTCGAACGGACTCGGGTGGAGCCGCGGCCCACCGGGCCGCAGGCGAGGCCCAACAAAGGAAGTGCGCATGCCGGCTCGCAAGCAACGCAACATCACCCGATTCGACTACGGCAACTCCCACGGCTGGTGGGTTCGCATCCGCCGGGGCAGCCGGGCGGTTTCGCATTTCTTCTCGGATGGCATCCACGGCAGCAAGCGTGCCGCGCTCGCGAAGGCGCTCGCGTATCGAGACAAGGAATTGCGTCGTCTCGGCCCGGTGCCGAAGAAGCGTTCGCGGCTGTGCGCCTGCGGCTGCGGCAAGCGCATCACGCGCCGCTACCCGAGCGGCCGCTTCGTGCGCTTCGCGGTGGGATGCAGCCGCTCGAGCCCGAAGCCGCGCAGCGCCGTCGCGCGGCGGCGCTGACTCAGCGCGGGAACTTCGCTCCGAACGGCTCGCCCGCGAGCCTCGTCGCGTTCGCAGTGAACGAGATGAGGTGATAGAAGCCGCAGACGAGCAGCATTTCGAGCCGCTGCACGTCGTTCCACTCCGCAGCGAGCGCGCTCCACAGCGCGTCGCTCGCGGTGGCCGAATCATGCAGCTCGTCGGCGAGGCGGAGCAGCAGCCGATCGCGCGGGGCGAAGGCTGGATCGCCGGCGGCGCCAATGCGTGTCGCGGCGACCTGCGCGGCATCGAGCCCCACGCGCGACGGGAAGAAGACCGCGTGCACGCCCCATTCGTACTCGGCGTCACAGCGCGCACAGGTGCGAAGGATCAGCAGCTCGCGATCGCGCGGGGCGAGCGTACCGCGCGCCAATACGTAGCGACCGACGCCCCGCAGCGCTTCCGCCATGGGCAGATGACGTCCCCAGAGCCGGAACAAGCGCAGCGCCGGTCCGCTCCAGCCCTTCGGCATCAGCGACGCCAGGTGCGCTTCGAGTTCCGGCGGGTACGGCGGGGCGAGCGGGGCGATGCGTTCCGCAGCGGACGTGGCTTCCATCGACGATCTCCCTGTACTATGTTTTCCATAGCGCTGCGGTACTCAAGCTATCGCTATGAAACTAATAGTCAAGACGGGGAAGGGGGAGATGCGTGGCGGCGCTGCGACGAAGTTCCAAAGCGGGCGCGACGCCGCGCCCCGCACGTGCGGTGCGCAGCCGGGCGAGCGGCCGACCGATCATGGCGCTACTCGATCTGCTCGGGCGGCGCTGGGCGCTGCGCGTGCTGTGGGAGTTGCACGAGGCCGGCCCGCTCGGCTTCGCCGAGTTGCAAGTGCGCAGCGTGGGCATCGCGCCGAGCGTGCTCTCTCAGCGACTGAAGGATCTCGCCGAGGCGGGACTGGTGATCGCGGGCGACGACGGTCGCTACGCGCCGGGACGCGACGCCGAACACCTCGCGCGCATCTTGCTCGATCTCGACACCTGGGCCACGCGCTGGGGTCGGCGCGTGTCGTAGTTTCGCGTCAGCCGCGCGGCGCGCGCGGCCGGCGCAGCAGGCCTTCTTGCGCGACGGTCGCGATGCGCTGGCCGGCCGGCGTCAGCATGCGGCCGAGCACCCAGGCGCGTCCGTTCTCCGCAATCGGACTCTCGCTCGCGTAGAGAATCCAGCCGTCGAAGCGCGGCGGGTGATGAAGCCATACCGCGTGGTCGAGGCTCGCCGGCAGGCGATCCTTCATTCCGCCGTGCAGCCGCGCGGCCGTGCGCAGCAAGGTGCGATCGCTCGCGTAGATCAGCATCGCCGCGTGGACGCGAGGATCATCGGGAAGCGTGCCGCGCGTGCGCATCCAGACCATCCGCGTGGAAGGAGCGATGGCGCCGGGGCGATCGTCTTCCGGGCGCACCACGCGAACCTCGATCGCGTCGTGCGGTCGCGGCGCTTCGCCCGTTTCGCCGGCACGCACGCCTTCCCAGTCGGGGAGACCCTCGGGACCGGCAAGTCCGGCGAGCGCCGGCTCGTGCGCGTGCGCCACACCCTCTTCGTGATCGGTGAAGCTCGCGGACAGCTCGAAGATCGCGTCGGCGCCCTGGCTGGCAAGCACGCGACGCGTCGTGAAGTTGCGGCCATCGCGGACGCGCGCGACCTCGAAGCGCAGCGGCGTGCCGGGTCGCCCGGGGCGCAGGAAGTAGCCGTGGATCGAGTGCAGGCGCCCGATCGGGGCGGTCTGCATCGCGGCCATCGCGGACTGCGCCGCCGTGAGACCGCCGAAGAGTCGCCGCATCCCGCTGGTGGGCGGCGCCTCGAAAACATCGTCGCCGACGCGCGCCAGCGTGAGGCGATCGAGCACGCGCGCGAGCGGGTCGCGCTGCGTGTCGTCGGCATCAGGCAACATCGCGAGTGGATAGCGGCTCCCCGCGGCGCCTGCCTCGGGCGGCACGTCCGGCTGGCCGCGGTATCGTGCGCGCGCCGCGCCCCGAAGGAGATCCCGATGATTCGCCTCTACACGGCCCAGACGCCGAATGGTCGCAAGGTTTCGATCGCGCTCGAAGAGTTGGGCCTGCCGTATCAAGTCGAGCGCGTGCGGCTCGACGCCGGCGAGCAGCTCGCGCCCAGTTTTTTGGCGCTGAACCCGAACCACAAGATCCCGGTGCTCGACGACGACGGCCTCGTCATCTGGGAGTCGGGCGCGATCCTGCTCCATCTCGCCGAGAAGCACGGCAAGCTGCTGCCGGCCGATCCGGCGGGTCGCATCCACGCCATCCAGTACGCGTTCTTCCAAACGGGCGGCATCGGACCGAATCTTGGTCGACTCGGCGCACAGCTCCGCAAGCCGGCGGCCGAGCGCAACGTCGAGATGGTCGAACTCTTCGGCGAGGAAGTGTCGCGCATCCTGGCCGTGCTCGATCGCATCCTCTCGGATGGTCGCCCGTATCTCGCCGGCGAATACTCGATCGGCGACATCATGCACTACCCGTGGCTCCAGCCACTGCACGCCCTTTCGGCGCCGCCGCTGATGGACCAACCGCACGTCGTGCAGTGGGTCGAACGCATCGCCGAGCGACCGGCCGTGCAGCGCGGCATGAAAGTGCCCGAGTAACGCGATGCAGATTGCTGGCACGGCGGGACTGTTCGCGCGCCGCAGACCTCCGCCGGGCTCGCACCCGGGCGCCTTCGTTCTGCCGCAACACACCTGCGCGACGACGATCCGCGCGCTCATCTATGGCGAAGGACGCTGCGAGGAGCGCGTCGTGACGTCGTCCGCGGAACTGGCGGCGGCCGCGAACGCGCCGGGCGTCACGTGGATCGCGATCGAAGGTCTCGGCGACGGCTCGGTGTTGCACTGGCTGCGCGACGCGCTTGGCGTCCACCCGCTCGCAGTCGCCGATCTCGCGAACCTCGGCCAGCGACCGAAGTTCGAGGACTACGGCGACCGCGATCTGATCATCACGCAACTGGTGCTGGCGAACGACGACGAGGACGTCTCGATCGAGCAGGTGTCGCTCATCGTCGGGCCAGGCTGGCTCGTGAGCGTGCTCGAGCGACCCCTTCCGGTGTTCGAACCGATTCAAGAACGCATTCGCTCGGGCACCGCGGTGGTCTGCCGGATGGCCGAGGACTTCCTCGCCTACGCGATGCTCGACGCAGTGATCGATTCGTACTTCCCGTTCGTCGAGCAGGTCGGCGAGGTGCTGAACGACATCGAGGACGACGTGACCGGCCGGCCCGACCAGCAGTCGCTGAACCAGCTCCACGCGGTGCGACGCACGCTGCTGTCGGTCCACCGCGTGATGTGGCGCCAGCGCGACGCGATCAGCCAGATCATGCGCGACGAGCGTTCGCCGTTTGGCGAGGCGGTGCGCGTCTACCTGCGCGATCTACTCGACCACGCGATGCAGGTGCTCGACTCGATCGAAACCTTCCGCGAGATCGGCGTCGGACTCTCGGATCTCTACTACTCGAGCGTCAGCAATCGCCTGAACGAAGTGATGCGAACGCTGACCGTGATCTCGACGATCTTCATCCCGCTGACGTTCCTGGTCGGCGTCTATGGCATGAACTTCGACAACATGCCG
>Ga0315283_10006109_pt1 | contig 10716 bp, 13 predicted proteins | sample YL17G09_0_MG_FD_204541 | JGI IMG/M metagenome (GOLD analysis project Ga0315283, IMG submission 204541) | Sediment microbial communities from Yellowstone Lake, YNP, Wyoming, USA - YL17G09_0 | ecosystem: Environmental > Aquatic > Freshwater > Lake > Sediment | place: USA: Wyoming | collected...
AAAAGCTTTCTTGCTGGTAATTGATTCTGTCTTTGATGGTCCATGGTGATTAAATTTAGCAGATGTTAACATATAGGAGTTCGTTTGTCTGTAGGTTTTCGACTACAGCGTGTAGGTTTTCAACTACATTTTGTAGGTTTTCAGCTACACCGTGTAGGTTTTCAACTACATTTTTTGCTCCCCTCCTGTTTTAGGAGGGGACTAAGGGGTGGTAAATGGAGAAGGTGTTCTGTAAAATGAGATTTAGTAAGCTCCACGCTGCTGTTCCGCCTTAATGCTGCGTTTTTTCTTTTTGAGACCCGGCGCTTCCTGAAGTAATTATCTCAAAATCCTGTCCTGGAGGAGATCGGAGAGGCATCTTCTGCCGTCCAGGATACAGTGAACATAAACAACAGATTTCTCTACTTGATAAATGATTCGATAGGGCTTAAATACTACTTCCCGGAATTCCAGAACTCCGATTTGTTCCAGTTCAGGCGGATAATGCCCCCGGGACGGAAGTGTTTCGAGAGTGGCTATGGTTTTCTCTATATTGTTGAGCAGGCGGTCTGCTTTTTCAATAGAATCATTTCTGGATACATAGCGATAAATTCCCCATAAGTCGTTCTCAGCATCAATGATGATTTCAACACTATATTTCACTTTTGTTGCGTTTCCTTTGCTTTTGCCCTTATGACGCGAAATACATCCTTTGCAGGTCTGTAATTGCCTGCCTCAAGGCTCTTCCTGCTCTGGGCAAGTATCTTAAGCATGGCAAGACTCTCCTGAATCCTTTCGTATTCACGGATATCCTGAAGTATTGCCTTTGCCTCTCCATTAAGGGTAATAACGACAGTGCTATTCTTCTTAGTTAAATCACGAATAATTTCAGAAGCATGAGATTTGATATAGCTTATCGGCTTAACATCTTCACTGAGTTTCATAGGATCACCTCTCTCTAAATATGGTCTTAATTTAGTCTAAATAATAGTCTACTCATTTTGCAAGGGGAACGGTTAAAATTGCAGTTGCTTCATTCATTTAACAAAACTCGACGCATTTCACGATGGAATTTTGTCACGGTTAAGGGGCAGACCCCGTAGTCTTATATTTACAACAATGACAATTATTGTGATTCTGTTTACGGCAACGGGCCGAAGCTCATGTTGTTGTTGGTTTCGTCGGGTTCTGTAACAGTATTGCCGGCGTCAATCACTGCGATAATATATTTGCCCGCGGCACTGTCTCCGGCCTTGAAACTATAACTGATGGATGTATTTTTGCTTTTTCCGGCTGTGATCTTTCCTGTAGCTACCTTTTTTAAAAATCTATCACTGCTCTCGAAGTCGCTGTTGTCAGAGAGGTAGTATCCGACGAAGGAAGCTTTGGCTTCCTGCTGCCCGGCGTTCCGGACAAAGAGTTTCCCTTTGATTTTGCATTTAAAGCTTTTGCCGGACTTGCGGCAGGTCTGTACGAGAGATGTCCATGTTCCGGTAAGGTCGGGGCCCGACGAGAGGGAGGGGTTTGCTGAAGCTGTCACGCCGGTTGAAATATTGCCTGCGTTATCTTTTGCGCAAAGACGGTAATAGTAAATCGTATTATTATCAAGCCCTTTATGGATATAGGCTTTGTCGATCCCTGAATATGCCTGTGTGCCGACGGAGCAGGATGCCGGGGACCCGCCGGTATTATAAACAAGTTTATAGCTTTTGATGCCGCTCTCAGCATCAGTGAACCCTGACCAGCTTAACGATACCTGACTGCTTCCAGGGACTGCGTGGAAGGTCCCGTCTAAGGGCGGAGCCGTATCCTTTTCATAATAAAACCATACATAAGGTCCTTTTATATCTCCTGACGAAGTATGGGCTATAACGCGCCAGTAATAGATATTCCCGTCTTCCATCTCCGGGGACAGTATTGAAGGGGAAGATACATTGCTTCCTATTTTACCGAGGGGTTCTATTACATCTTCTCCGAAAAATACGTCGTATCCCGTTATGCCGGTTAAAGAATACCAGGAGAACAAACCATTATCGTCAGTGATGATATCGCCATTATCAGGAATTTGATTGTATATCCCCGGCGGGATGTTTGCAGGAGTTTTAATGAATACTATTTCGTACTTGCCTGTTCCGCTATGATTGTAAGCTTCGACTATCACAGTGTATAACCCCGTTTTCCCGAGCATATGATCAATACCATAGCTTCCGAGGTTTTCACTTTCAGCCGCTTCTCCGTCTGCCGGATAGAGCTTTATATACATACCGTTCATATTCCCGGATTTTTTTATCGTATAAACTTTGACAATGTCGCCTGTCTGTCCGTAAAACTGGAAGGAATCGAAATCCGATACATCATTGATCGTACCCGGGTATTTCATGCCGGAAATCATGGTGCAGCCGTCCAAATCCCCCGGAGCGGAAACCGGACCGGGAATTTTCTGGAATGTCAGCGAATACTTCCCTGTCCCGCTTGGAGCGTTGGCTTCCACGGATAGGGTATACAAACCGGTTTTCTTAAGCTGCTTATCGATGCCCGAACTCCCGGAATTCTGACTTTCAACTGAACCATCCCTATCATAAAGTTTTAAATATGCGCCTGACATGGAGCCGGAAGTCTTCATTGCACATATTACTACCCTGTCTCCGGCCTCTCCATAAAAAGACCACTTGTCGGTTGAAGAGATTGATTCAATAGTCCCTGTTAGTGTCTCACCTGATCTGATATGCAGGCTTTCAACGCCCAAGGCAACAGATAAAAAATAAAAGAAGCCGATTATTGAAAGATAAATCGTTTTCATAATTCCTCCATTTTTTGAAATATATCCATTAAAATTTAACTAAAATGCAAGAGACTGTCAAATAGAATGTTTCTGTGAAACCCACCGGGGTCAGATTTGACTATTGCCTTTTAGGATATGCATTAAAAAGATGGAAGCAGACCGTCAAATGCAGGACATACTTTATCCTTAGACTATCCTCGTCCCTTCCGCAATAATCGTTTCTATATATTCTTTCAATGTTTTTGACGCATCATCGGATTGGGCCTTGAATTGAATACCCATTCCCGATAAACCATCAGTATCTTTTTCCAGTGGGTTTTTTGTATACACAATGGTCCCCTGCAGGCTAAACGACCCTCCATCCAAAAAAGGCAGCGTTACTTCTACTTCAGTGCCTAAAGGGAACGGGTCATTTTTCTTTACATATACGCCCCCTTCAGAGAGTGTTTCTGTAATAAGGCTGTATGTTTTTTCGTTGTAGATCACGATCACCTCTTTATTTACTGAAACCCGGCAATGCTTCCTTCTTGCGAAAAGGCATCCCTCCAGGGCTTTGTGAAGTTCCGCAATGGGAACAGGTTTTTTCAAATATCCTGCGCACCCGTTTATTCTGCATTTTTCGATCGTCTCTTTACTGTCGTCGCCGGATACCATAATCACCGGTATCGAGGAAAGATCCACTTCTCTCTTTATATGCTTCAGCACAACTATGCCATTTATCGGTTCCATGCCGATGTCAAGCAAAACCGCAGCCGGCCGCTCCAGGTTCAATAGCCTGAGGACGTCCAATCCACTATCCGCATGGATCGGATTGAAACCCATTTTCTTCAGGAAAATGCCCAAATAGGCCCCAGAAATCTCATCGTCATCTGCTACGAGTATTGTGCTTTTTTTAGGGTCTGTCATTTTTTTCTCCGTAATGTTCAATCTATCGCGTTTAAAGAGGTTATACCATAATCGGTTTCGTTTGTCTGTCAGGTTTCCCCTACAGCGCGTGTAGGTTTTCAACTACAAGAGTAGCCGCAACCTTTAGGTTGCGTCCCAGCAGCAGGCTAAAGCCTGCTGCTACCGCACATACCCGTAGGTACATTTCCACTTTTCGATTGATAATTCAATGGGCTATTTGTTACATTGACAGAAGCCCTGATTCGTTAAATAAATAAAAGCTGTAGAGCAGCGTCAGTGAATCGCACATATCAATGAAAGATAAAATTGCAAAGATATTTGAAGAGAGCATCCAGGTAAAGGGAAAATTTGCCGATGAAAAGAATATCGACAGAATCCTCGATGCGTCAAAGGCAATCGCCGATGCCTTCAATGCCGGAAATAAACTGATACTGTTCGGCAACGGCGGCAGCGCGACAGATGCCTCGCATATCGCTGCCGAGTTCATCAACAGGTTCAGGCGGGAACGTCCAGGCCTCCCTGCCATCGCACTCAATACCGACATGGCAGTGCTTACGTCGATCGCAAACGATTATGATTTCTCCGATATATTCTCGAAACAGCTGAAGGCACTCGCCTCTGAAGGGGACATCGTCTTCGCGATCAGCACCAGCGGGAATTCCCCCAATATCCTCAAGGCAATGGAAGTGGCCAAGAGAAAAAGATTGACGACCATCGCCCTTACCGGACTGAAAGGGGAAAAATTCGCTGCGAAGGCCACGTATCCTTTCATTGTCCCGTCAGAGAACACCGCCCGAATCCAGGAGACCCACATAACCCTCAGCCATATAATCTGCCAGATGGTGGAAGAGATCCTCTTTGAAGCGCCACGGAAAAAATAACCCTCCTCAGAGGGATGCGCAGGTAAATTAGGCATGAGAATACTCGGTATCGATCCAGGTCTGGCTGCTACCGGTTTCGGCGCAATCGAATGCGGCAACCCCGGACCAAGCGTGCTGAAGTGCGGCTCCATTAAAACGCCGGCAGGAGAGCATATCTCAAACAGACTGTTCCAGATCCATACCGATATAACGATGCTGATCCGAACGCTGCAACCGGACCTGGTTGCGGTCGAAAATGCCTTTTCCCTTGTGCGGTACCCGAAGGCCGGGATTGTCCTGGGAGGTGTGCTGGGCATTATTTACCTCTCCGTGTTTCAGAACAATGTTTCGATGATAGAGATAACGCCGAAGGAAATCAAGAACGCGCTGGTGGGGTACGGCAACGCGGATAAACAGCAGGTGAATACCGCCATCAAAAAAGTACTCCATGTTACCACTATCAGGTCTATGCACGCATCGGATGCGTTGGCGGCAGCCCTCGCCGCATTCTACCGAAAGACACCCCGGAGGACCAGATGATCTCCTATCTAAAAGGTTTTTTGAGAATAAACCATGCGAACGACGATAAAATCACGCTGATCGTCAACGGCATAGGCTATGACGTATTAATCCCGTCCAATGAAATGAAGAGGATCAAAAGCGGCAAGGCAGACGGTGATGAACTCGAACTATACGTATCCTACAACCAGACGGAACGGCAGCCGAAGCCCGTGCTCGTCGGATTTCAGTCTTCTCTGGACAAGGAATTTTTCGAATTGTTCATCTCCGTGGAAGATATCGGACCGATGGCTGCTGTCAGGGCGCTTATGAAACCGGCAAGGGAGATCGCCCGCTCTATCGAAGATAAAGATGTGAAGGCGCTGCGGCAGCTGAAGGGAATCGGCGAACGAAAGGCGGAAAAGATTATTGCCACCCTGAAGGGAAAAGTTGCAAAATATGCCTTAATGCAGGATATCGAGATAGCACCCGCAGCTGCGGAAGACTTCAGGAAAGAGGTCGAAACAGTGCTCGTAACGCAGCTGGGGCATAAACTTTTTGAGGCCCGGCAGATGATAGAAGATGCGATAAAGCGAAATCCGCTCATCAGTTCCTCAGAAGGTCTGTTCGAAGAGGTGTACAGAGGGCAGAAGCAATGATCCACGAAGAGACCGATAACACACCCGACATTATAAAAGAAGACCCTGTCGAAGAAGAGATCCTCGTTACGTTACGGCCGACAAGCCTCACTGAATATATCGGACAGGAAAAGGCGGTGGAAACACTGAAAATCGCCATAGAGGCAGCCTTGCTAAGGAAAGAGTCCCTCGACCATATCCTTTTTAACGGTCCGCCCGGACTCGGAAAAACAACATTGGCCCATATCATCGCAACAGAGATGGGGACAAAAATTATCACCTCTTCAGGTCCCGCCCTCGAAAAAGGCGGTGATTTGATGGGCATCCTCACCCATCTTGAAAAAGGGGACATCCTCTTTATCGACGAGATCCACAGGATCCCGAAAATCGTGGAGGAGTTCCTCTACCCTGCGATGGAAGACTACGCAGTGGATTTCATTTTCGACAAAGGGGTGCATGCCCGCACACACCGGTACAGGCTCGAACCGTTTACCCTGATCGGCGCGACAACAAGGTCGGGGTTGCTGTCTTCTCCCTTGCGGGAGCGGTTCGGCATCACGCGAGACCTCGATTTTTATGATGAAAAAGACCTGGTCCTCATCATAAAACGGTCTGCATCGATCCTGAATGTTCCCATCGACCATGAGGGCACATATGAAATAGCCCGGAGGGCACGGGGAACGCCGAGGGTTGCAAACAGGCTCCTGAAACGCGTCCGCGATTTTGCCCAGGTCAGGGCAGAGGGAAAAATAACAAAAGATATCTCGATGAAGGCGCTGGAACTGGAGGGGATCGACGAATACGGACTGGGAGAGACCGACAGAAAGCTGCTGAAAACCGTCATCCTTAATTATAAAGGAGGCCCGGTCGGCATCGAGGCCATTGCAGCAACCCTTCAGATAGAGACCGACGTCCTCCTTGATGTTGTTGAACCGTATATGCTGAAGTCGGGGTTCATCATCAGGACATCCCAGGGCCGCAAAGCCACGGAAAAAGCTTACAACCTCCTCGCTTTGTCTCACAAGGATGAACTGAGCCTGTTCGAGGGGCATAAAAACAAACGCCATTCATGAGTCCTATTCTGGTAGCCGCAGGCTTTAGCCTGCGTTTGTAATGCATTGAAAGCATTGAAAACACGCAAACTAAAGTTTGCGGCTACATCTTCAAACTGATATGAAACTTTTGATGCATATCTGCTGCTCCAACTGTTGTTTATACCCTCTCCGGACCCTGTCCGCAAAAAGCATCTCTGTCAAAGGGTTCTGGATAAATCCGAACATCCACCCGTACACCGAGTACCGCATGCGGCTGGATGCACTCCAACATCTGGAGAAAGAATGGAGCCTTGATATTGAATATGCCGACCATTACGGGCTCAGGGAATTCATGAGAGCAGTGGTGCATGATGAAGACAACCGGTGCATGCACTGTTATTCGATGAGACTGGAACAGACAGCGATAGCGGCAAAGAAAATGGGACTTGACGGGTTCACCACATCCCTCCTTGTAAGTCCGTATCAGAAATTTGATATGATAAGAGCAATCGGTATGATGATGGGAAAACGGCATTCGATCCCGTTCTATGGAGAGGATTACCGCCCCGGATGGCACGAGGGCGTGCGGATGTCCAAGGAACTCGGACTCTACCGGCAGAAGTACTGCGGATGTGTCTATTCAGAGATGGAACGGTACGTGAAGAAAGAAAAAAAGTAGGTAGTAGGTAGTAGGTAGTAGGTAGTAGGTAGGGAAAAACAGTAGCCGCAGTCCCGAAAGCCTTCGGGATAGCCTGCGTATTTTTTGGAGAACCAATACACTATGACAGACGGAATACCACATATCGGAAAATTGTTCATAGGGCTCGGCATCGTCATGATCGCCATCGGTGTCCTGTTTCTTGCCGCAGGCAAGATTCCACGGATAGGAAGGCTTCCCGGGGACATCATGGTCCAGAAGAATAATTTCACGTTCTATTTTCCTTTGGCCACAAGCATTCTGCTGAGCCTGCTCCTGACCTTCCTGTTCTGGCTCTTCGGGAAGAGGTAAGCGGAGCGTGACGAGAAAAATCCTTCTTCTTTGCAACACCGCAGCATTCCTCTTGATGATGCTCGGAGCTGCCTATGCCGCTGAAACTATTAAGGTGCTCATCCTCAATGAGACCTACCCGAAACTGCCTGCAAAGAATGAACATCTTGAGAAGATCGGGGCCATGGAGGGGGACCTCCTCGTCATGGGCACAAAATATACCGGAAATATCACTGTATGGAAAAGCGAAGAAGGACTCTATGTGGTCAACGAGATACCGCTCGAAGAGTACGTTAAGGACGTTGTTGCCGTAGAGGTGAGCCCTGACTGGCACAAGGAGGCATTGAAGGCACAGGCAGTCGTCACGAGGACCTATGCGCTCTATCAGAAGATGACGAACGGAAATGCGATCTACGACATCGCTTCATCGGTCCTCCACCAGGTATATAAAGGGAATAATCCCGATGCCCGGGTTTCCTCGGCGGTCGAGGAAACAAAAGACGAGGTGCTCACGTTTAACGGAAAACCGATAGCGTCATTCTATCACTCGACCTGCGGCGGAAAAACAGAAAACCCCGAGGAAGTCTTCGGGAAGAGTTATCCGTTCTTGCATTCCGTCGAGACAGGGTGTACGCTCTCTCCCTATGCAACATGGGAACGAAGCATCCCGGCTGCGGAGATCGAAAAGGCGTTAAATATCGCGGGGATAAAAAAGATCCTGATAAAGTCTTTCACCTCAACGAATCGTGTAAAACAGCTGGATATCGTGCACTCTTCGGGAACGCAGACCGTCAACGCAACCGACCTCAGAAAAGCCCTTGGCTGGAGCCGCCTGCCGAGCACGAATTTTTCGATAGCAGGGGATAGAGATCCCTTCGTATTCGGGGGGAAAGGATACGGCCACGGAGTCGGCCTCTGCCAGTGGAGCACACTCCAGATGGCGCGTGAAGGGTCTAAATACCGGGAAATTCTCTCCTTTTTTTATCCCGGAACGTCGATTCTATTCTATGAAGACCGCTGATTTCGATTTCCCTCTGCCCCAGCATCTCATCGCAACAAGGCCGTTAACAGAACGCACCGGCTCGCGCCTCCTCGTACTCCACAGGGACGGCACAACAGAACATAAGCGTTTTTCCGACCTTCCCGCGTATCTTGCCGCAGGGGATATGCTGATAATGAATAACACAAAGGTCTTCCCGGCAAGGATTTCCGCCTTCAAACCAGACGGCGGCATGCTCGAAATCCTGCTCATCAGGCACATGGGAGATAATGCGTGGGAAGTCCTCTCGCGGGGAAATTATAGCGGGAGACTGCGTGTTTCAGATGAACTTCAGGTTGAACTCCTTGAAGGGAAAAACGCCCGCCTCGTCTGTCAGGGCGATCTTATGGAGGTAATCTGGAAATACGGCACTATGCCGTTGCCGCCCTATATAAAACGGAAGCCGGACGAATCCGACAAGCAGACCTATCAGACAGTCTATGCAAGGAACGAAGGTTCTATAGCAGCGCCCACTGCAGGACTCCACTTTACAGACACATTGCTGAAGGAGATCAGGGCGAAAGGCATTCGCGTGCGGGAACTGACATTGCATGTAGGCATCGGTACATTCAGGCCTGTCAGGGCAGAGCACGTTGAAGATCACAGTATGGACACCGAACATTTTGAGATGGACAAACAACTCCTTTCTGATATTGAGGAAACAAAGGCTTCCGGCAAAAGAATTATCACTGTCGGAACAACCACAACACGGGCAATAGAGGGATTCGCGAGCGGGAGATGCGTCCTGACAACCCTGAACGGCCGTTTGAGCGGAATGACCGACATGTTTATATACCCCGGCTATTCCTTCAGGGTAATCGATTCGCTCGTCACGAATTTTCACCTCCCGGGTTCAACGCCTCTCATGCTCACATCCGCTCTCTGCGGTAGGGAAAGGCTGATGCAATCCTATGCGGATGCCGTCACCAAAGGGTATAGATTTCTCTCCTATGGGGATGCTATGCTTATCGTATGAAACAGGCCGATTTAAAAGAGAAATCATCGGTGTTCGTCATCGGCAAAGGAATAATCGTCATTGTCCTGACAGGGATTGCCTCTCTCAGCTTCCTGCTCGGTTTTTTTGTCGGTAAAATCAGCCGTCCACCCGAGATGAATCAGCCGTCTGCCATTACTGACCGGGGCAACGCGGAAGAGAGTATCCCTGTTTCGAGAGAGCAAAAGACATTGCCTCAGCAGGCAGACCCCTTGCAGCAGGCAGGAGAAATGCAAGCTCCGTATGATGCAGGACAGAGAGATGCAACGAAGGCGATCCAAACCGTTTCTGAAACGCAGGGGGCACCGCAGCCTCAGGCGCCTCAACAAACAAATGAACTGCAGAAAAGCGGCGTGAACAGCAAGGCCAGAAAAGATCAGGGGTCCAATGCGGCATCGGAAACAAAGAAACCCGATGAGACGCACGTGAGCGACAAGACGAAAAAGTATATGGTTCAGGTAGGCGCATTCAGGAAGGCATCCGATGCAGATGCCCTCAGATCAAAACTCGGCAAGAAAGGCTATAAGGCATTTCTGATCGAATTAAAAGCAAAAAACATTGAACCTCTCTATAGAGTGGCAGTTGGCTCATTCAGCACAAGAAACGAGGCTGAACTTCTGGCCGTGCAGATGAAGAAGTCCGAAGAATTAAACACCTTTGTAACAGTTAGATAGGGCTGGAGGATCTACGGTAACCATAGAAATCGAACTCGACAGCGAGACAGAATCAACGCTTCTCTTCGGCAGGCTCGATAAGAACCTCAAGACGATTGAAGAAACGCTCGGCGTTACCGCCTCGCAGAGAGGGAACAAAATTTTTCTTCAGGGCGACGACGGGGCCGTTGAAAAGGCGGAAAAGGTGTTGCAGGATATCCGTTCAATCAGTGCAGAAGGGTATACCCTCAACCCGGAAGACATCCGTTATGCCCTGAGAGCAGCCCAGTCCGAATCCGAATACACGTCTGTCAAAGAATTGTTTCTGAACAACATCCCTGTCTC
>Ga0315283_10006110_pt1 | contig 10711 bp, 9 predicted proteins | sample YL17G09_0_MG_FD_204541 | JGI IMG/M metagenome (GOLD analysis project Ga0315283, IMG submission 204541) | Sediment microbial communities from Yellowstone Lake, YNP, Wyoming, USA - YL17G09_0 | ecosystem: Environmental > Aquatic > Freshwater > Lake > Sediment | place: USA: Wyoming | collected...
CCGCCGACGTATGCACCGATGTTCGCCTCTGTCGGGCGATCCGGTGCCGGCATGGCAGGTGGACGGGCCGGAGGGCGGTGGGCCGACGGAGCCGACGCTGCAGCGCGCGCCGCGCGCTGCGCCGACGCCTTGCCCATCGTCACCCGCAGCACGGTTGCGGTGACCGCGGCGATGGTGAGCAGCAACGCAACGGCCTGGTAGACGCGATTGGAGGCGTCGGTGCCGGCCAGTCCTGCATGCACCGCGACGAACCACACCAGCAGGTAGCTGCTGTAGTGCACGCCACGCCACAAGGCCTTCGGCAGCTTCTTCATCAACAGCGAGGTCGCCTCCACCAACACCAGCAGGTAGAGCGCGATGACACCCAGTGTCACTGCGCCGGGCTTCCACACCGAGGCCATCGGCACGAGGATCTCGCGGGTGCCGAAATGCGTGTAGTTGTCGGCCACCAGCGCCCCGAGGTGGACCGCCGTACCGATCACGGCGAGGCCGCTGAACCAGCGGTGCATCGACAACAGCCAGGCGGGTCGATCGACGGGCTTCAGCGCCCGGGTGGCCAACAACACGCCCCACACCAGGCTGGCAACCAGCATCACAGCAGCGACCATGCCGCTGGCCCGAGAGAGGTACCACCAGGTCTGCGAGCTCATGATTCACCTTCCGCGGACCGAGCGCCGTGCTCGGAACTGAAGGCATTCCAGCACTCGTTGGTTCGTGCACTTCCATCGGCACTCACCACCCGCGCGCCGAGGCCCATCGAGTCGAGTCGGGGGAACATCAGCCTGGGTCCGTTCACCAGAACGGCCTTGGCGAACACCTCGGCCCACGCAGCTGAGCCGGCGATCACCGTGGCTTCGATCACCTCGTCCCCGAGATGCGCGCCGACCGGGGCGCACGTCCGCGGGTCGAGCAGATGGTGCACCCGCTTGCCGGCGGGATCCAGCCACGCTCGATTCACGGTGCCTGAGGTGGCGACGCCCGCATCCATCAGCATCAGGTGAGCCTGGTTCACCGAGTCATCGAAGGGATCGGCAACACCCACACTCCATCCCGCGTCGGTGGGGGGACGACCACTGGCACGCAGGTCGCCGCCCACGCTGACCAATGCGCCGGCTGCACCGTGCGCGAGCAACGCGGCCACCGTCATGTCGGCGGCAAGGCCCTTGCCGATCCCGCCTGCATCGAGCGCAGTGCCCTGCGGAACGCGAACGATCCGGCCCGCGGGATCGAGCTCGATGGCTGCAGGATCACCCCGCATCGAGGTGTGCGGTGCGATCGAGGTGACCGCCGACGGGTCGTCCCAACTCGCTGCGTATCCCAATCCCACCAACGGAGCCAAGAGCGTGGGATCGAATGCGCCGTCTGTGGCGGCCCAACCGTGCACCATCGCGGTCACCAGTTCCACCGTGCACGGATCCACCTCCACCGGCACTCCCGCCGCGGCGTTGATCCGGCTGATGTCGCTGGTGGGGATGAAGCGGCTCCATCGTTGTTCCAGCCGCACGAGCGAATCGCGGACGAGCCCGTGGTGGGAGGCATTGCCACCCACCACGAACACGTCGACACGACAGCCCATGGCTCGGAAGCTGTCGGTCATGACCGCAGTCGACATCGCGATGTCCCGGATCAGCCCGACTGCTTGGTCTGGGGGGCGGGCGCCGGCGCAGGAGCAGCGGCGGGGGCAGCGCTGGAGCCTGCGGATTGCGAGGTCGAGCGCCTGGATGTGGGCCGCGACTGCTGCACGGGCGGGGGTGGTGCCGGAACCCCGATCGGGATGATCTTGGGGGTGGGCGTCAGCACCACGACCGGCAGCATCTCGGGGGGTGTCACCGTCGGCTGGGCCAGCGCAGGGAATCCCGGCGCAGGAGCCGTAGCCGTGCTGTCGACCTGCTGACCGTCGGCCTTGGCGGCGGCGGCATAGCCCATGTAGGCAACCAGACCGAGCACCATCGAGGTCGATACACCTGCGGTCACGATTCTGGTCATCTGGGCCGGCCGGCGTGGCTTTGCCCGTAGCGCTGCCAGACGGTCGGATGTCTCGGCCGAAGACGCTCGTTGGTCAGTCATCGCTGGGCTCGCTCTCGTGCTCGCTCTCGTGCTCCGGCTCGTCTTCGGAGTGGCTCGCCACTGTGGTGTTCGTCGGCTGCTGCGTCGTCACACCGGGTCCACTGCTCTTGCCGTCATCGGTTGCACTGCTGTCCTCGCCCGTGATCGCGACGTTCTGCGACTCCACCGAGGTGCTGACGATCCCGAAGAGCAGGTTCGCCTTGAACTCGACACGGGTGGTGCCCGACTGGAAGACGACCTCGATGTCGAGCGGATCCTTCGACTCCGACCCGACGACCTCCCACCCGGGGCTCGGCGCCGCCGACACGATGGTCAGCACATCGCCGGCCGTGTCGAGCGTGACCAGACCGGAATCACCGATCTGGTAGATCGCCTGGGTGAGTGTCGGCGCCAGGGTCGTCGTCGGCAGCGAGTTGGCGAGTGCCCTTGCCGTTGCGGCAGTGGTCAATGGGTCGTTGGTCACCGTGGTCACCGACTCGCCGCCGCCGGCGTCGTTGTGCGAGGCGAGCACCTGGGTGTTCACCAGCGCTGCGGCCGAGCCGGCCACCAGAACTCCGGTGAGCGACAGGATGGTTGCGATGCGAGTCTTCATGTGGACTTCCTCCTGGTGGATCCTGCGTCGGGCTTCAGTGCAGATCCGATGACTGCACCGTACGCAGGCATCGACCAACGGCCGTCCTGCCTACATCCAAGAGACATCCAAGAATTCAGGAATCAGCCACGATCGTCGGCGTGCGGCCGCAAGGAGGTACGAAACAAGACCACAATGGATGTCGTGAGGATTCTGCTGGTGGAAGACGACCGGTCGATCGCCTCGTCACTCGTCGAGGCGCTGGGCGCCGACGGACACGAGGTCACCCACGTCGGCAACGGTGCACAGGCATTGGCGGCCGACGAACACGACATGGTGTTGCTCGATCTCGGCCTCCCCGACATGGACGGTCGAGACGTCTGCCGAGCCCTGAGGCAGAAGAGCACGGCGCCGATCATCATGCTCACCGCGCGCAGCGAGGAGTTCGACCGCGTGCTGGGCCTCGAACTCGGCGCAGACGACTACGTCACCAAGCCGTTCAGTCTCCGCGAGCTCCTGGCGCGAATTCGCGCCGTCGGCCGGCGCACCATCGACGCGGACAATGCAGGTACGTCGCGCGACAACGCGCCACAGGTGATCGGGCCGCTCGTCATCGATCGACGTTCCCGGCGGGTGCATCTGCACGATGACGAGATCGCCCTCACCGCGAAGGAGTTCGACCTGCTCGCCTTCCTTGCGTCGGACGTGGGTGCCGTGCGCACCCGAACCGAGATCCTCGAGAACGTGTGGGACGCGCACTGGTACGGACCAACGAAGACGGTCGACGCACACGTGGCATTCCTGCGCAAGAAGCTCGGCGACAACGGCTGGATCGAGGCCGTGCGCGGCGTGGGGTTCCGCCTGGAGCCACCCTCGTGAGGTGGCGGTTGATGGCGGTGTTCATGGGTGTCATCGTGCTGGTGCTCGTCGCGCAGGACGTGCCGCTGGCATCGCATCTCCGCCGAGTCGAGACCGAGCGCCTCCTCGCGGGTCTCGAGCGCGACGCGTTCATCATCGGTGGGACGTCGGAGGATCTGCTGTCGGGGGAGGGTGCCACCGATGCCACCGATCTGCGCACCACCGTCGAGCTCTACAGCAACCGCGAAGGCGCAACGGTGGTGGTGACCGATAGCGCCGGCATCGCCGTGGCGGTGAGCGACGACGAAGCCCGGGTGGGCACCGACTACTCGAACCGACCCGAGATCACGACTGCCCTGTCCGGCACACCGAGCTCGGGGCAACGCAGGTCCAAGGACCTCGGCGAAGAGATCGTCTACGTCGCCGTGCCGGTGCTGTCGGGCGCGCGAGTGGTTGGTTCGGTGCGCATCACGTTCCCCGCCGAGGTGATCGACCATCGCGCCAACGACAAGGTTCGCGGGCTGTTGGTCGTGGGCGTCATCTCGATCACCGCCGCGGCGATCGCGGCCCTGTTCATGGCAGGCACGGTGGCCCGCCCGCTGCGCCGCCTGCAGCGCAGCACCGAGCAGGTGGCCGCCGGCGACTTCGACATACGCGTGGCCAACGACGAAGGGCCACCTGAGGTGCGCGGCCTCGCCGATTCGTTCAACAGCATGACCGGACGCGTGGCCGAGCTCGTCGACAAGCAACGGTCGTTCGCCGGCGATGCATCGCATCAGCTGCGTACACCGCTCACGGCGCTGCGGCTGCAGCTCGAACGGGCTGCTGCGATGATCGATACCGACCCCGCGGCAGCCCGCGAGCGCATCGAGGCCGCCAGCGCCGAGACCGAGCGCCTGCAACGCCTGGTGGAGGGATTGCTCATGCTCGCTCGGGCCGACCGGCGCGAGGCGATCACCGAGGTGATCGACGTCGCATCCATCGTGCGTGAGCGCGCCGAGATCTGGAGCCCACTCGCCGAGGAGCGCGGTGTGGCCGTCCGTTCGATGATCCCAGCGTCGGCCGTCGCGCGTGCGGTGCCTGGCGCCCTCGAGCAGATCGTCGACAACTACATCGACAATGCGCTCGCCGTGGCGCCGGCGGCCAGCCAGCTCGAGATCATGGTCGGCCGCTCCGGCGAGTGGTGCGAGGTGCACGTGCTCGACCGCGGGCCGGGCATGAGCGACGACCAGTTGATGCACGCGTTCGACAGGTTCTGGCGCGCCCCCGATGCACCACACGAGGGTTCGGGGTTGGGTCTGGCCATCGTGCACCAGCTGGCGGCAGCCAGCGGAGGTGACGCGGCGATGAGCAACCGGCCCGGCGGTGGGGTCGATGCCAGTGTGCGCCTCAGAGCTGTCAGCTCAACGTGAGAACGACGGATGTCGTGCCGGCGCGCTGATGGCTGACGCTCACGTCCACCTGCGTACCTGCTGACCCACGCACCACCCAGCTCGCCAGCGTGCGATCGGGCGAGCCGTCGCTCCCCCCTGCAAACCGTGCGTCCAATCGGCCACCGAGTTGGCCGAGTTCGAGCCGGGCCGGGCCACCCACCACCTCGGCCCCACCCAGGTGTGCCACGAGCGGCAACACCAGTTTGTCCTTCTTCGCGTGGTTGCTGACGTACGTGGGCAGGTACCCGGTGTTGGCGATGCCAACCTCGACGCGCCACGTGTCGGCTCCGAGCGGTGTCGTGCGCGTGTGCACCACCGACACGCACGGTGCGGCAAGTGCCTGGAAGACGGCGAAGTCGGCGTGGCCCTGCACCTCGTCGGCCACCAGCGCGAGGGGTGGGTTCGTCCACGTGCAGAACTCGTTCCACCCGCCCAGTTCCACCGCACCGAGCTGCGGATGCTGGAAGGGGTACCAGGGCACGAACATCTCGGGGTGACGCTGCTCGCTCCAACGCAACACCGCCACCTCCTCGGTCTCGGTGGGGCCGGTGAACCAGAAGTGCGTCGACTGCTTGACCCCGGTGGCCGCCTTGATGACGTCCCAGAACTCGGTCGTCCAGCCGAACACGCCGAGGTGTTCGTACGCCCAGTCGTCGGCAGCGCCGCTCATCGTGTCGGCCTTGTCCCAGGTGAAGTCCTCGAATACCGAATGCACCGGATAGCCGGTGAGTTGCTCGCCCCGCTCGCCGAGTTGCCTCCACATCCACAGGTCGAGCGGGGGCAGCGCCGAGTCGGCCTTGGTGCTCGAGGGCCGCAGCAGAACGCCGCCGCTGGTGTGGTAGGCGTTGTAGCCGCACACGTTGGGCCGCGCAACGATGGCCCGTACCAGCGCGTCGATCTCGGGCTCGCTGAGCGGATGGTCGCCGCTGCCGCGCACCGAGGTGCCCCAACCAGCCGGGAAGTTGCGGTTCATGTCGAGTCCCTCGGGCGGGCGCGGCGTCGGGATGGTGAAGCCGTCGTGATCGACGATCTCGCCTTCGAAAAGCAGCCGGTAGCGAGCCACGCCGCTGGCGACGCCCTCGATGGGCACCGGCGCCATGATGCGCGGGTCGAGTGTGGAGGGTGTCCAGGCACCGTTGGGGTCGGGGATGCGCATGGTGAGGATGCGACCATCGCCGTCCATGTCGCGCTCGTGCAGACCCGGGGCGCGGTGGACATCGCGCCACGGCCAGGGCCGTGTGCTGCTACGCCGGTACTGCGGTGAGTCGGCGAGTGCCCACTCCACACCGTCGGGATTGACGCGCGGCACCACGTAGAAGGTTCGGGTCTCGAGCGCCCGGGTGACAGTGGGATCCATGCCGTGCCCGCTGACGAGCCGGTCGATCAGCGACAACGCGGCCACGCCGGCGGTCACCTCGACCGAGTGGATGTTGGCGTCCACCCAATGGGCGGGCTTCGAGTGGTGCGCGCCGGTGGACGAGTCGGTGATGGTGACCAACCACAGCTCGCGGCCCTCGTGCGAGCGACCGTACGTCTCCACCTCCACCAGGTCGGGGTGGGCAGCGGCCGTGTCGTGGAGCCAGGCGGTGAGCTCGTCGTAGCGCAGGAACCGGTCGAAGGCGTAGGTCACCCCACGAACGGTAGTGCCCCATCACCACCCCGTCCCCTGCGGATTCCGGGCGCCACCACTTCGAGACGACCTGGGGTTGTGAGCGCACGATGGCGCCCGGAATCGCCGACGAGAGGAGGCGGGGGCGTGGCCACAGTGGTGGGTCAAGGGCGCAGTCGGCTAGAACACTGTCGTGACCGGCACGCTCGTCATCCTCCGCCACGGCGAGAGCACGTGGAATCAGCAGAACCTGTTCACCGGGTGGCACGACGTGCCGCTCAGCGAGAAGGGCACCCGCGAGGCCGTCGCCGCCGGCGTCACCTTGGCAGCGGCCGGCCTCCGCTTCGACGTCGCCCACACTTCGGTGCTCACCCGTGCTGTTGTCACCTGCAACCTGGCCCTCGAGGCGATGGGCCAGGAGTGGCTACCGGTGCAGCGGCACTGGCGGTTGAACGAGCGGCACTACGGCGCGCTGCAGGGCCTCGACAAGAAGGCCACCACGGCGCAGCACGGAGCCGAGCAGACCAACCTGTGGCGCCGCAGCTACGACGTGCCGCCGCCACCTGTCGGTGTCGACAGCCCCGAGCACCCGATCAACGATCCGCGCTACCGCTTGCTGCCGCCCGACGTGTTGCCGGCAAGCGAGTGTCTCTACGACGTGGTCTTGCGGGTGCTGCCGTACTGGCACGACGTGGTGGCACCGCAGCTGCTGACTGGCCAGGACGTGCTCGTCACCGCGCACGGCAACTCGCTGCGCGCGCTGGTGATGCACCTCGAGGGAGTGTCGCGCGACGCGATCGCCGGGCTGAACATCCCCACCGGTGTGCCACGCCGCTACCAGTTCGATGACGCCCTGCAGGTGCAGTCCGCCGAGTACCTCGGCGATCCCGACGCCATCGCCGCCGCAGCTGCGGCAGTGGCGGCGCAAGCCGGCACCAACTAGCACAGCAGCGCAAGCCGGCACGAAATAACACAGCGGCGCAAGCCGGCACCAACTAGCACAGCGGCGCAAGCCGGCACCCGCTGACGTCACGCGCCACATCGCTGCCGGTCTATGCTGCGGACATGGCGAGCAAAAAGGCATACCTCGAGCACCTGCGCAACGTGTCGTTGTTCCAGAGCTGCTCACAGAAAGACCTCGAGAAGATCGCGAAGGCCGGTGATGAGATCACCATGCCGGCCGGCTCGCTCATCGTCGACCAAGGACAGACCGGGCGCGAGGCCTTCGTCGTGCTCGAAGGCACGGTGCTGGTGAAGCGCAACGGCAAGCGGCTCGGTGCCTTCGGGCCCGGCACCGTGGTCGGCGAGCTCTCGTTGCTCGATCACGGTCCGCGCACCGCCACGGTCACCTGCGAGACCGACTGCACACTGCTGCTGCTCGACCAGCGTCACTTCATGGCCGTGGTCGACGACGTGCCGGCGCTGGCGCACAAGCTGCTCGCCAGCCTCGCTGGTCGCATCCGCGATCTCGACCGCCAGTACTACGGCTGATCCCCACGCCTCGGCGCTGACGGGGTGGGGGCGTCCGCCATCGGTCAACTAGCGTTCGGCTTGCCATGAGTACGAACACGTCTGCTCCCGCGCCCGCCGAATCCGGCAGCAAGCGCCTCAAGCCCCACCAGCTGGTCATCGGCCTCGGCTGTTTCATGGGTGCGTTCACCCTGCTCTCGGGAGTGATCCCGTTGTTCACCCATTGGCACGGCGACAAAGAGGTCGCCCGAGAGGTGTTCGGCGGCATCCCCGGTCCGATGCAGATCGCGTTCTACACCCTGTTGCCCGTGGCACTGGTGTGGGGTGCGGTGGTCTTCGCCGATCGGGTCCGCAACTGGGAGCGCGGCGCCCCGGATCGCCGCCGCACCACTCACAAGAACGTGAAGCGCCGCTTCGCCGACTTCCGGGCCGGCGTCTACATGCGCACCCTGCTGCGCGACTCGGCCGCCGGGCTGATGCACTCGATGATCTACTTCGGGTTCCTCGGCCTGCTCGGTGTCACCACACTGCTCGAGATCGACCACCAGCTGCCCGAGGACCTCAAGTTCCTCCACGGCCGCACGTACATGGCGTACTCGGCATTCGCCGACTTCGCCGGTCTGGTGTTCATGGCCGGCATCGTGTGGGCCGTTGTCCGCCGATACGTGCAGCGTCCCTACCGCATCCGCATCAAGAGCAAGCCCGAGCACATCGCGATTCTCGGCACGTTCTTCATGATCGGCCTCAGTGGCTTCATGGCCGAGGCGTTCCGCATCGCGGAGGCCGGTGTGCCGAGCTACGAGAAGTGGAGCTTCATCGGCTATCCGATCAGCACCTTGTTCGACGGGATGAGTCTCACCTCACTCGATCGCTGGCACGAGATCTGGTGGAGCGTCCACGTGGTGAGCTTCCTCGTCTTCCTCGCCCTCCTGCCCGTCACCATGCTGCGCCACGTGTTCACGTCGCCGCTCAACATGTACCTCAAGGACCGCGATCGCCCCAAGGGCGCGATGAGGGCGATGCCCAACCTCACCGAGACTTCGCTCGAGACCTTCGGTGCCTCGGTGGTGGAGGACTTCACCTGGAAGCAACTGCTCGACACCGATGCCTGCACCATGTGCGGACGCTGTACCAGCGTCTGCCCGGCGCACGCGACCGGCAAGCCCCTCGACCCGCGCGAGATCGTGCTGAAGACCGGCGAGGTGATGGCAGCCACCGCGGCGCACGGCCAGGTCAGCCCACCGCTCGGCATCGACGGCGAGATCACCATCTCGTCGAACTCGCTGTTCGAGCGCATCACCGCGGAAGAGATCTGGAGCTGCACCAGCTGCAAGGCGTGCGACGAGATCTGTCCGGTCAACATCGAGATCCTCGACAAGATCCTCGACATGCGCCGCTACCTGTCGTTGATGGAGAGCAACTTCCCGGCCGAGCTGGGCAACGCCTACCGGGCCATGGAGAACCAGGGCAACCCGTGGGGCATGAATCAGGGCGAACGCGGCGATTGGGCCAACGGCCTCGACGTTGCGGTCGTCGAGCCGGGCGAACCGCTGCAGGCCGAGTACCTCTATTGGGTCGGGTGCGCCGGCAGCTTCGACGACAAGAACAAGAAGGTCACCCAGGCGATGGCCAAGCTGCTGAAGCGAGCGGGCATCGAGGTGGCCATCCTCGGCCCCAGCGAGATGTGCACCGGTGACTCGGCGCGCCGCAGCGGCAACGAGTACCTGTTCCAGATGTTGGCCATGCCCAACATCGAGATGCTCGACGGCATGGGCGTGAAGAAGATCATCACCCAATGCCCGCACTGCTTCAACACGTTGAAGAACGAGTACCCACAGCTCGGCGGCAACTACGAGGTCGTGCACCATACGCAGTTGCTCGAGCACCTCATCGAGAGCGGCCAGCTGGATGTCAGCTCGGCCAGCCTGGAAGAGCGCATCACCTACCACGACTCGTGCTACCTCGGCCGCCACAACGATGTGTACCTCGCACCGCGCAAGGTCGTCGGCAGCATCAAGGGCATCGAGGTGGTCGAGATGCAACGCAACGGCACCAAGGGCATGTGCTGTGGCGCCGGCGGTGCCCGCATGTGGATGGAGGAGAGCATCGGCACCAAAGTGAACGACGAGCGTGCCCGCGAAGCCATCAGCACCGGCGCCGGCCGCGTGGCTACCGCCTGCCCGTTCTGCTACATCATGCTCGACGACGGCGTGAAGGCGGCCGGCGTGGAGGAGGATCAGGTGAAGGTGGCCGACATCGCCATCCACCTGCTCGACGCGATCGAGCAGGGCGAGCGCAACCTGCTGCAACACGACGCCCCCCTCGCCCCCAGCGTCGGCGACTGACCATGGCCAGCGAGCGACCCGGCCCGGTGTTGGTGACCGGTGCGAACTCGGGCATCGGCCTCGCCGCCACGCTCCGATTCGCCGGTCGAGGCTGGCCGACGTGGGGCACCGTACGGTCGAAGGCGAAGGCGAAGGTCCTCACCGACGCCGCCCGCAACGCCGGTGTGGCCGAGCACGTGCATCCATTGGTGCTCGACGTCAGCGACCACGATGCCGTGGTAGCGGCTTGGCCGACGCTCCCTGCGTTCTACGCCGTGGTGAACAACGCCGGGTACAGCGAGCTCGGTGCAGTGGAGGAGGTCAGCGCAGCCCAGGCGAAGAAGCAGCTCGACGTCAACCTCATCGCGCCGGCCGTGGT
>Ga0315283_10006111_pt1 | contig 10710 bp, 8 predicted proteins | sample YL17G09_0_MG_FD_204541 | JGI IMG/M metagenome (GOLD analysis project Ga0315283, IMG submission 204541) | Sediment microbial communities from Yellowstone Lake, YNP, Wyoming, USA - YL17G09_0 | ecosystem: Environmental > Aquatic > Freshwater > Lake > Sediment | place: USA: Wyoming | collected...
GCCAAAGCGAATGGTCGGGTTCTGCATCTCTCGTGCCCGAGCGCGTTCCATCGGGAGCGCGTTCGCGAGCGCTTCCTTGCGCGCATCGAAGAGCTGGCGAGCGAAGAAGCCGGCGAGCCGATCCAGGTGACGCTCGACATCGGCGCTCCGCAGTGCGCGGTCGCGTCGATCGCGCCGAGCGACGACGCGGAGGACGCACGCGACGCCGCGCGCGCGCGACGCGTAGCACCCGCCTCCGTGCGCGCGCTGGAACCTCGCACGCGCAGCATCGCGCTCGTGCCCGAACCAGCGCCGCTTCCGCCGCGCCCCGATCTTCCGCAGCACACCTTCGCGAGCTTCGTCGTCGGACCGGGCAACGCGCTGGCGCGCGAGGCGTGCGTGGCGCTCGCGCAAGGACGCCAGCTCGCGATGAGTCCGCTCTATGTCGTGGCGCCCCATGGGCAGGGCAAGACGCATCTAGCCGCAGCGGTGGTCGGCGAAGCGCGCGAGCACTCGTCGGCGCGCGTCGTGGTTGCCTCGGGGGAACAGTTCACGAACGAACTGTTGGCGGCGATCCGCGCCAACCGCACCGCCGAGTTCAAGGCCCGCTACCGCCGCGACTGCGATCTGCTGGTGCTCGAAGACGTCCAGTTCGTCGGCGGCAAGCGCCAGACCCAGCTCGAGCTGCTGCACACCCTCGAATCGCTCGCGCAGCGCGGCGCACGCGTGCTGCTCACCGCAGAACGGCTCCCGAAGGAGATCCCCGACCTCGACCCGCGCCTCGCTTCGCGGATGGCGAGCGGACTCTGCGCCGAGATCGAACCGCCGGACACCGAGCTGCGCCGCGCGATCCTACGCGCCAAAGCCGCCGCCGGCGGCGTGCGACTGCCGCCCGGTGCCATCGAGCGTCTCATCGCGGTACCCGGCAGCGTGCGCGATCTCGAAGCCGTGCTGATCCAGCTGGTAGCGACCGCCTCGCTGCTCAAGCGCAGCATCGACCTCGACCTGGTCGAGTCGGCGCTGCGCAAGATGCTGCCGCGGCTGGCGGCGCAGGGACTCGACGTGGAGCGCGTCGCCGAGACGGTCGCGACGGCGTTCCAGACGACGCCGGCGGCGCTCGCGTCGCGCACGCGCCGTCGCGAGGTGCTCGTGCCGCGCCAGCTCGCGATGTATCTCTGCACCCGCTACACGGACGCCTCGCTCCAGCGCATCGCGCAGCTCTTCGGGCGCAACCACCCGTCGGTGGCCAACGCGGTGCGCGCCGTCGAGCGCGGGCTGCTCGAGCGCGCCCCGCTCCGCTACAAGATCGAAGCGCTGATCGCGCGCCTCGACACGCTCTCTGGCAAACCGTCGAAGCCTTCGAAGCACTGAAGTTCCGCGGAAGCTACGACGATCATCCGCCTCCGCCGACATCGCGCGCAAGCGGGCCTCCTCCCGCCGCGAGAGCCGTGGCAACATGCACGACCAACGGAGGAGGCACGATGGCGATCACGCTGCGAGAGGGACGACCCGACGACGCCGAGCGCTGCGGTCGCATCTGCTACGAGGCGTTCCGAGCGATCAACGAAGCGCACAACTTTCCGCCTGACATTCCGAGCGCGGAGATGGGCATCGGCCTGCTGTCGATGATGATCGCGCACCCGGGTTTCCACGTGGTGGTGGCCGAACGCGACGGCGCGGTGCTCGGCAGCAACGTGCTCGACGAGCGCTCCGAGATCGCAGGAATCGGCCCGATCACTGTCGACCCGAGCGTGCAGAACGCGGGTGTCGGCCGCCTGCTGATGCAGCACGTGATGGATCGCGCGAAGTCGTTCGCGGGAGTGCGACTCGTGCAAGCCGCCTTCCACAACCGCTCGCTCTCGCTCTATACCAAGCTCGGCTTCGACCCGCGCGAACCGCTGTCATGCGTCCAGGGAACTCCGCTCGCCCGGCAGCTCCCGGGTTGCTCCGTGCGCGCTGCGACCGCGGACGATCTCGCCGCCTGCGACGCGGTCTGCCGGCGCGTCCATGGTCACAAGCGCAGCGGCGAACTCAGCGACGCGATCCGGAGCGGCAACGCACGCGTCGTGGAGCGCGCGGGGCGCATCACCGGCTACGCCACCGGAATCGCGTTCTTCTGCCACGCCGTCGGCGAGAGCAACGAGGACGTGCAGGCGCTGATCGCCGCCGCGCCCGCGTTCCCGGGTCCCGGCTTCCTGGTCCCGACGCGCAACGCCGCGCTGCTGCGCTGGTGCCTCGAACAGGGACTGCGCGTCGTGCAGCCGCTGACGCTGATGAGCATGGGCCGCTACGAAGAGCCGCGCGGCGCGTGGCTGGCGTCGATCTCGTACTGAACCATCGCAGCTCAGGGACTCGCGCGATCCATGCTGCGCTCCGCGCCGAAGCGATCGAGCGCGAGCCCCTTGTACTCGGCGCGGAAGCCGGCTTGCTCGAAGGCGCTGCGCAGCGGCGAATCGAGCGCGGGCTCGCCGTCGATGCGCTCGATCCGCAACGCGCGGCGGCGTCGGTCGGCGAGGATCCCGCGCAGCGCGCCCGCTGCCAGCGCCACCACTTCGTTCCCGCCCGCGGCCGGAAAACTCAAGAGCTGGCGGCCGCTGGGATCCAGATGGAGCGCGAGGTCACCGTCCACGAGTACTACGCTCGCCCCGGCACTGCGGCGCGGCTGTCCTGCATCCTGGCGACGCGACGCGGGCCACGGCAGCACCGCGCCGTAGGCGTTGGCCGGGTCGGTCGCGGCGAGCAGCACCGCCTCGGGCGCCTGCGACCCGGCGGATCCGTCCCCCCGCCCACGAGCCGCGCGCAGCTGGTCGACCGCGCCGGCGAACGCGAACTGCGCGCCGCCGAGTCCGTCCACGAAGTGACCGCGGCGGATCTTGCCCGCCTCTTCCATCGCGCGCAGCACCGGATAGACGGCGGAGAAGCCGCCCGCGATCGCTTCCGCGGCGAGCGCGTCGCGCGCGACGACGCCCCAGCGGTCGAGCAGCACCAGCGCGCGCGCATGCGCGCGGCGCGTTGCATCCGCCGGCGTCGGTACGAGTTGCGCAACCAGCGACCAGCGTCCCGCTGCCGGCGACGGCGCGTTCTTGCCGGGGCGTCGCTTTTCGGCGCGTGCTGCGAGAGCGCGCAACGGATTGAAGGTGTCGTTGGTGACGAGTCCCGCCCACACGAGATCCCAGAGCGCGTCGAAGACCTGCCGCTCGGTGGCAGAACCCGCGATCGCGAGCAGCTCGGCGAAGAACGAGGCGCCGCGCCGTTCGAGGTGATCGAGCACCGCGTGATGTAGCGCACCCAGCTCGGCGGGAACCTCGGGAACCTCGACCAGCAGGCCCGCGCGCTCGCGGCGGTACAGCGCGACGCGACCGTCCCGTTCGCCGAGCGCGCCGCAGCCGACCCACACCAGCTTCCCGAGTGCGCCGCGCTCGTCGAGCATGCGCGGGTCGAAGTCGCGCACACGCGCCGGCAGGATCATGCGTTCGAGAGCCGAGAACGGCAGCGGCACGCCTTCGAGCTGTGCGAGCGCTTCGTCGAGCCGGCGCTCGCCGCCGTGTCCCGCGCCGATGCCGTGCCACGCCGGCAGGAAGCGCGCCAGCACGCGCGCCTCGACCGCGGCGACCTCGCCGCGCAGCTTCGCCATCGTGCGGCGGCGGATCCGGCGCAACACTTCGGCGTCGCACCACTCTCGTTCGCGACCGCCCGGGCGGAACTCGCCCGAGAGCAGCCGCCCGCGCGCTTCGAGCAGTCCCAGCGCCACCTCAGCTTGCGCGGGCAGCAGATCGAAGCGACGCGCGAGCTGCGCCGCTGCGAACGGTGCGTGCGTGCGCGCATAGCGCAGCAGCAGTTGCTCCATCGGCTCGACCGTCGCTTCGAGCAACGCGCTCGCGAGACCCACGGGCGGCACGCAGCCGAGCGCGTCGCGGTAGAGCGCGGCGTCTTCGGCGGCGATCCAGCGCGACTCGCCGGCGATGCGCATCGCCACGACGCGGCGTCGCGACTCGAGTTCGCGCAGCCATTCCGCGGGATCGACCTCACAGCGCAGCGCCAGCTCTTCGGTCGTGAGATCGCCGACGCGGCGCAGGAGATCCACCAGCGAGTCCGGGTGCGAGACGCGCAGCGCCTCGGCACGTCCCTGCAGCTCGTCTTCCACTTCTTCGAGCGCGCGCGCGTCGAGCAGGTCGCGCAACTGCTCCTGGCCGAGCAGGTCGCGCAGCATGTTGCGATCGAGCTGGAGCGCCTGCGCGCGCCGTTCGGCCGCGGGCGAATCGCCCTGATACAGATAAGCAGCCGTGTACGCGAACACCAGCGAGCGCGCGAACGGAGAGGCGATGTGCGTCTCGGCCTGGTCGACGCGCACTTCGCGCGCGCGGATGCGGCGCAATAGCTCGACGAGGCCCGGCACGTCGAAGACGTCTTGCAGGCAGCTGCGGTAGGTCTCGAGCACGATCGGGAAGCTCGGGAACTGGCGCGCGACGGCGAGCAGGTTCTGTGACTTGAGCCGCTGCACCCAGAGGGGAGTGCGCGAGCCCGGCCGGCGCCGCGGCAGCAGCAACGCGCGCGCCGCGTTCTCGCGGAAGTTTGCCGCGAAGAGCGCCGAGTTGCCGAGCTGCGCGACGACCAGGTCTTCGACGAGTTCGGGATCGGGCAGCAGCGCATCGACGCCCGGCAGCACGTCGGCGTCGGCGAAGCGCAGCACGATGCCGTCGTCGCTCGACACCGCCTGCACTTCGTAACCGGATTCGGCGCCGAGCTGCGCTTCGAGCGCCAGCGCCCAGGGCGTGTGCACGCGCGCGCCGAACGGCGAAAGGATACAGACGCGCCAGTCGCCGAGTTCGTCGCGGAAGCGTTCGATCGTGATGGCGCGATCGGTGGGCAGCGTGCCGGTCGCTTCGCGCTGCTCGTGCAGGTGATCGAGCAGGTTGCGCGCCGCGAAGGCGTCGAGGTGGTGCGTGTCGCGCAGCCAGGTCTCAGCTTCGTCGCGCGGCTTGTCCGCGACTTCGCGCACGAAGGCGCCGAGCGCGCGGCCGAGTTCGATCGGACGACCCGGTCCCTCGCCGTGCCAGAACGGCAGGCGTCCCACTTCGCCGGGCGCCGGTGCGACGAGTACGCGGTCGCGTGTGATCTCGGTGACGCGCCAGGTCGAAGCGCCGAGCGTGATCGTCTGCCCGGGGCGCGACTCGAAGACCATTTCCTCGTCGAGTTCGCCCACGCGCGGACCTTCGGGGCCGACGTGCACGTGATACATGCCGCGATCGGGGATCGTGCCGCCCGAGAGCAGCGCGAGCTTCGCGGCGCCTCGTGTGGGCGTGAGCACGTCGAGTTCGCGGTCCCAGACGAGTCGCGGTCGCAGCTCCGCGAAATCGGTCGACGGGTAGCGGCCCGCGAGCATGTCGAGCACCGCGACCAGCGCGTCTCGCGAAAGGTCGCGGTAGTTCGCCGCGCGGCGCACCACGCGCTCCAGCTCGTCCACCGCAAGGGGAGCCACGCCGCACATCGCAACGATCTGCTGCGACAGTACGTCGAGCGGATTGCGCGGAATCTGCGTCGCCTCGACGGCGCCATCTTCCATGCCACGGCACACGACGGTGGCTTCGAGCAGGTCGCCGCGGTGCTTGGGGTAGATGCGACCCTTCGACACCTCGCCCACCTGGTGTCCCGCGCGCCCGATCCGCTGCAAGCCGCGCGCCACCGAGCCGGGCGACTCGACGAGCAGCACCAGGTCGACGGCACCCATGTCGATGCCCAGCTCGAGACTCGACGTCGCGACGATCCCGCGGATGCGCCCCGCCTTGAGCGCCTCCTCGATCTCCCGCCGCTGCTCGTGCGCAATGCTGCCGTGGTGTGCGCGCAGGATCTCCTCGCCCGCAAGTTCATTGAGCCGCTGGCACAGCCGCTCGCAAAGCCCCCGCGAGTTCACGAACAGAATCGTCGACCGATGCGCAAGCACCTCCTCGAGCAACACCGGATGAATCGCCGGCCACAACCCCAACGAAGGATCCACCCCCTCGGGTGTCAAGAAACTTGAAATAGGTGCCGGGCTCCTGTTGTCAAGTTGTTGTGACGCGGGCGTGACCGGGCGCGTCATGTCGGGTACTGGCACGCGGATCTCGATGTCGAGGCGCGGGCGCGCGCTCGTGTCCACCACGGCGACGGGACGATCGCCGCCGAGGAAGCGCGCGACTTCGGCGAGCGGTCGCGCCGTGGCGGAGAGACCGATGCGCTGCGGGTCACGCGCGGTGAGCTGCGCGACGCGTTCCAGCGACAGCGCGAGATGCGCGCCGCGCTTGCTCGGCGCCAGCGCGTGGATCTCGTCGACGATCACCCACTCGACGCTGCGCAGCGTCTCGCGCTGGGCCGAACCGAGGATCAGGTAGAGCGACTCGGGCGTCGTGACGAGGATCTCGGCGGGATCGCGCGCCTGCTCGAGCCGCTCGCGCGCGGGTGTGTCGCCGGTGCGCACGGCGACGCGCGGCATGCGCACGGGAAGGCCGAGCTTCTCCGCGGCGCGGCGCACCCCGACGAGCGGCGCGCGCAGATTGCGCTCGATGTCGTAGACGAGCGCCTTCAGCGGCGAGATGTAGAGCACGCGCACCCCGGGCCGTCGCGGCGTCGCTGCGGGAGCGGAACCGACTGCGCCGTCGCGCGAAAGGCGATCGATACACCAGAAGAACGCGGCGAGCGTCTTGCCGCTGCCGGTGGGCGCGATCAGCAGCGCGTGCTCGCCAGCGGCGATGCGCGCCCAACCCTGCGCCTGCACGGGAGTCGCGCGTTCGAACGACGACTCGAACCACGCGCGCGCCGCGGGGCCGAAGGGGGTGAGGGCCATCGCGCCATTCTAGACCGGGATGATTCGCGACACCGCCGTTGAGCGGGTTTCAAGCCACCGCGCTCCTCTCCTTCGCGGAGGAGCTGATTCTGGCGAGGTTCGGTGAAGCTTCTCATTGATGAGTCGCTTCCCCAGGAACTGCCACTCCACCTCAGTGACCATGAAACGGTCACCATCCCGTTCCGCGAGCGGGCATCCAAGAAGAACGGGGAACTGCTTCGCCTGGCCAGCGCGGAGTTCGACGTACTCAGCACGACCGACCAGAATCTCGAGCATCAGCAGAACGTCTCGAGCTTCGAGATCGCCGTGATGATCCTCGTGGCGCCTTCAAACCGCCTCGATCATCTGATCCCCTGGTTGCCGAGGGTACGTGCGCTTCTCAGTTCCGTTCGTCCCGGCCACCTCTACAGAGTTGTGATCTAGCTACCTCGAAGCACCGTTCAACAGGATGGCGTGGGACTCCATCCCTTCTGGCCGTTCTGGGGCTTCGCATCGGCCGGCTTGTCGGGTTAGCGTCGGACCACGGCAGCCGGCAGTTGCGCCTCTGGCCGTTGGAACGCGGAGGGGAACCATGAGCATCGAGGGCGGTTGCTATTGCGGCGCGTTGCGCTTCGCGGCGGACGGCGCGCCGCTGTTCAAGGGGCAGTGTCACTGTCGCGAGTGCCAGTACATCTCTGGCGGGCATCCGAATGCGGTGATGGGGATGCCGGCCGCGAGCTTCAAGTACACCAAAGGGCAGCCGAAGCTCTTCAAACGCAGCGACCTCGCCAATCCGGTCACGCGTGAGTTCTGCGCACAGTGCGGCACGCACGTCCTGGCTCGGTCGCCCGGCCTTCCCGGCGCTGTCCTGCTGAAGGTGGGAACGCTCGACGATCCCAGCATCTATGGCGGCCCGCAGATGGTGATCTTCACGATCGACAAGCAGACCTTCCATCATGTGCCCGAGGGCGTGGTCACGTTCGAGCGCGCGCCGGGCTAAACGCCGTCGCGGGTGAGGATCCGCACTGAGATCTCAGGCACCCACGGCGGTAGGCTTAGGGAGACGAATGAAAACTCGACTCCATGCCGCGATAGCAGTCACCGCGCTCGCCATGATGATGGCCTGCGATCCAGGCTCGCACTCCGGCCCTGCTCCGGCGCGCTGCGACGAGGCAGGCATTCAGTGTCAGCTCCCGGAGGGTCCCCTCGGCGTCTGCGAACGCGCAGCTTGTGGAACCACCGCAACGCCGCCGTGTTTCGTCTGTGTCCCGCAGCATTAGTCTCGAGCTTCGTTGCGAGTGAGGTGCATGGATGAATCACGCACGCGCGCTCGTCTTCGTATCGGTACTGGTCGCATGCGTCGGTTGCGACCATGCGACCAAGTACGCCGCGACGGCGCTGATCGACCCGGCGCGGGTGATCTCGCTCGCGTCGGGCGCACTGCGCTTCGAGGTGGTCTACAACCCGGGCGCGTTCCTCGGCCTCGGCGCAGGCCTTCCGCCGTTGGTTCGCACGCTGCTGCTCGGGGGACTCATGCCGCTGGGACTGCTCGTGCTCGTCACTGTTGTGCTGCGATGCGTCGCAGCGACACCATTTCAGCTCGCCGCGCTCGGCCTGATCGTCGGGGGTGGCGTCGGCAACTGGATCGACCGCATGCTGCACGACGGTCACGTGACGGACTTCGTGAGTCTGGGCGTCGGCCCGCTGCGCACCGGCATCTTCAATTTCGCGGACGTCGCGGTGGTCGCGGGCATGCTCGTGTTGCTGCTCGCGAGTCGCGCGACAGCCAACGCGGCGCGCGAGCCGGAATGAGACGAGCAGGTTTGGGAGCAGCAGGCGGATGATCACGAAGCGGAACTCGACTGTTGCACTGGTCCTGGCAGCGGCGCTCGGCCTCTGCTGGTTCATCTCTTACCGACCGATTCTCGTCGAAGGAATTGTTCCTGCTGCGGGTCCGTACACGCTTCCGCCTGCGGTTCCCGGGCTCCGCCTGTTCGTCTTCAACACGGGCGCCAATCGGATGTCGTCGCTGTTGGTAGGCGGACAACGTCCGTGGCGCCCCGTGCCGGCGATGGTGATCTCGCATCCGCAGGAGGGTCTCATCGTCTTCGATACTGGACTGTCCGATGCAGTTGCGCGGGATGGCGAAGTGGCGATGCCAATCCCGATGCGCTGGCTCTTCGAAAGCCGAGGCCGACCCGAGCATGTCCTCGACGCACAAATGATCGAAGCGGGATTGGACCCGGCACGCGTGCGCTGGCTCATCGTGTCGCACCTCCACGATGACCACGTAGGAAGAATCGGAGCATTCCCAGCCGCGACCGTCATCGGGGGACCGGGATCCGGCACTCATGCAGAGCAACTTGGCTTGAAGGGACGGTGGCGGGAAATCACGAGCGAGGAGACGTCGCGACCGTTGCTCCCGTTCGACGGAGCGCTCGATCTGTTCAACGACGGCAGCCTCCTGCTGATCCGAGGCGGAGGCCACGCGCGCGAAGACTTGATGGTCCTGTTGAGCCTGCCCGAGGGCCCTGTAGTGCTGGCGGGCGATGCGGCGGTTCACCGCGACTGGGTCGAGTCGGATGACGTGCAACGGATCGCCACCGACCCGGCTCGCGCTGCCACCGTCCGCAACCAGATCCGCGCGATCGAGGCCGCTTTCCCGCGACTGGTCATCCTCTTCGGGCACGACCTGAGCGACCTTCCGTCAGGTCGAAGTGACATCACTCTTCATGCACCCGAACGCTTCTCGGTGGAGTCATGGCCGATCTCGCCTTAGCTTGTCGCTGAAGCAGGGACGATGAAAACCAAGAAATCAGCAAGCAGCGTTGGACTGGTCTACTCGACGCAACATGGCCGCATCTGCCCCGGCTGCCGGATGCCCGTCGCGAACTGCCAATGCAGGCGCGCGGCCAAGGCGCCGGATGTGAGTGGCGCGGTGGTGCGCGTCGGTCGCGAGACGAAGGGGCGCAAGGGCAAGGGCGTGACGGTGGTGACGGGCGTGCCGCTCGCGGGCGACGCGCTCGACGAGCTGGGCTCGAAGCTGAAACGCATCTGTGGATCGGGCGGCACCGTCAGGGACGGCGTGATCGAGATCCAGGGCGACCACCGCGACCTGCTGGTGGCGGAACTCGCAAAGTTCGGCTGGGCGGTGAAGCGCTCGGGCGGCTAGCAGGAGCGCGCTGCCGTGAGCGGCAGCTGCGTGCGGCCGCGCACCAGGAACGAATCGACGAACGGCGCGACGCTCTGGCTCGGCTCGAACTCGGCAAGCAGCGGCACGAGACCTTCGAGCGCCACGCGCGGCGAGAACGGGGCGTAGTCGAGGGTCATGGTTCGCTCTTGTGCCGACATCGACTGGACCGCCGTCCGACACCAGACGCTACCTGCCCTCGCGGTATCGCCGCTGCTAGCTTCGCGCGACGATGGCCCGCGTACTGATCCCCCTCCCCGACCGCGACTTCGACGTCACCGAGGTTGCGGTGCCGTGGCGACTGCTCACGCGCGCCGGACATCGCGTCGAGTTCTGCACCGAGAAGGGCGGCACGGCGCCCGCGGCGGACCCGCTGCTGCTCGACGGCGTGCTCTTCGGACAGCTCGGCGCACAGCCAGAACCGTGCGCGTTCTATCGCGAACTCGAAGTCGATCCGGAGTTCCGCGCACCGCACGCGTGGGACGCGACGGAGTTTGGCGACTACGACGGCCTGCTGCTGCCTGGCGGTCACGCGCCCGGCATGCGCCAGTATCTCGGTTCAGCTGCGCTTCAGCGACGCGTAGCTGCGTTCTTCGCGAGCGGGCGACCGGTCGGCGCGATCTGCCACGGCGTGCTGGTGCTCGCGCGCAGCATCGATCCAGCGACGGGGAAGAGCGTGTTGCACGATCGCCGCACGACCTGCCTTGCGAAATACCAGGAGCGCACCGCCCACTGGCTCACG
>Ga0315283_10006112_pt1 | contig 10709 bp, 6 predicted proteins | sample YL17G09_0_MG_FD_204541 | JGI IMG/M metagenome (GOLD analysis project Ga0315283, IMG submission 204541) | Sediment microbial communities from Yellowstone Lake, YNP, Wyoming, USA - YL17G09_0 | ecosystem: Environmental > Aquatic > Freshwater > Lake > Sediment | place: USA: Wyoming | collected...
AGGTTTTTAGAAATTTAGTCAGATAAGTAATGCCACTGAAAAGAAATTGAAGTAATTTTGTTTGCAATAAAAAGGATTAAAAATACTTCCTTAATACAACTGCAATTATGACGACCTTCTCTACAACGGTAGAAGAAGAACTGCAAGATATTGAAGCACCGGGGTAGATGGCAATCCGTTAAAATGCTAAAATAATTATAAATTCCAGTTAACTATGAACAAGAAATTATTTGGTTTAATACTACTTGCGGGGATCATTCTCTGTTCGTGTGTTCAGAAAAAGGCGGACCAGCCGGTAATTATCTCTGAGGATGGAATGGATCGAAGTATCCTGCCAATCAGAGAACCGATCCGACCCACCTACAAGGAACTTGACGTGCGCAATGCTACCGCACCACCCAGGTTTGAAGTAAAAGCACCAGAAGGAGCTCCTAATGTTGTGGTTATATTAATCGATGATATGGGTTTTGGAGTCTCGGAAGCTTTTGGCGGCCCTGTCACAACACCCACTATGGACAACCTTGCTGCAAACGGGCTAAAGTACAACCGTTTTCACACCACAGCGCTTTGCTCCCCTACCCGGGTAGCTTTATTAACCGGGTATAACCATCACAGTAACAACATGGGATGTATCGGGGAGGCCGCAACAACCTTTCCCGGGAATACTTCGGTAAGGCCTCAAACCATTACACCGATGGCAGAAGTATTGAGACAGAACGGATACAATACCGCCGCTTTTGGCAAGTATCATGAAACTCCACCCTGGGAAATCTCAATTTCTGGACCTCAGGACCGCTGGCCAACACGTTCAGGTTTCGAAAAGTTTTATGGATTCATAGGAGGTGAAACCAATCAGTGGGCTCCGCTTGTTTATGATGGGATCACACTGGTCGAAACGCCTGAAGATCCGAATTATCACTTTACCACCGACATGACCAACCAGGCTATTTCTTGGGTACGTTACCAAAAAGCTTTAGCACCTGATAAGCCCTTCTTCATATATTATGCACCCGGAGCTACCCATGCACCCCATCATGTTCCAGAAGCATGGGCCGAAAAATATAAAGGTAAATTTGACCAGGGATGGGATAAGCTTCGCGAACTGACTCTGGAACGCCAGATAAAATTAGGTATTGTACCCCCTGGAACAAAGCTTGCACCAAAACCAACTGACATTAAAGACTGGGATTTACTATCAGCCGACGAAAGGAAACTATTTACCCGTCAGATGGAAGTGTATGCCGGATTTGCCGAACAAACTGATTACGAAGCCGGAAGACTTATTTCAACCATTAAAGAATTAGGTGTAATGGATAATACTATAATAATCTTTATTGCCGGTGATAATGGTGCCAGCGCTGAAGGCCAAATGAACGGGATGTTCAGCGAGATGACCTATTTCAGCGGTGTACCGGAAACCGTTCCCGATATGTTAAAGCATTATGATGAATGGGGCGGACCAAGCACCTATCCTCATTTTTCAGCAGGATGGGCAGTGGCAATGGATGCTCCTTTCGCCTGGACCAAACAGGTAGCTTCTGATTTTGGAGGTACACGTAACGGAATGATAATTCAGTGGCCTTCAGGTATTAAAGCTAAAGGAGAAATGCGTTCGCAGTTCGGTCATGTGATTGACATAGCTCCAACCCTATTTGAAATTGCAAAGATACCTGCACCAGTAATGGTAAACGGTATACAACAGGATCCTATTGAAGGCACAAGCCTGGCATACACATTTATTGATGCGGCTGCTGCAGAGAGACACACTATTCAGTATTTTGAAATGTTTGGCAACAGGGGAATTTATCAGGATGGCTGGTATGCACGTACAATCCACCGTGCTGCCTGGGAAATGAAACCACGCGCCTTACTGAAAGACGATAATTGGGAATTATATAATACAAAAGAAGATTTTAGTCTGGCAAATGATCTGGCTGCACAAAATCCCGACAAACTGAAAGCAATGCAGGATCTGTTTATGGCTGAGGCTGAAAAATATCATGTTCTGCCGATTGATGACCGCCTCCTTGAAAGAACCAATGCAGAATTGATGGGCAGACCAACAGTAATGGGTGACAGAAATGCGGTTACTTACGGCGAGGGCATGAAAGGAATGGGTGTAGATGTTTTTATTGACCTTAGAAATTCATCCTATACGATTACTACAGAAATAACTGTAGATGCCAATGGAAACGGTGTAATTGTATGTCAGGGTGGTCGTTTTGGCGGTCTCTCTTTTTATATGAAGGGTGGGAAACCTGCATTTACCTACAATTACCTGGGGATGGAATCAACACAGATCATAGCTGACCAGTCACTGAAACCGGGAAACTACAAATTGGTTTACGACTTTAAGTACGACGGCAGTGGAATGGGTAAAGGAGGTATTGCTACTATTTCAGTAAATGATAAAAAGGTTGCTGAAAAGCGGATCGAAAAAACGCAACCCGGGATCTTTTCTGTTGATGATCTGGCAGATGTTGGCACCGACGATGGTACACATGTCGCAGATTATGGAGCTTCAGCAAAATTCAATGGGAAAATCAACTATGTGACTGTTGAAAGGAAAAAATAGGTTACTGATAAATAGCCCTCAACGTAAATTACTTTACGAAGAGGGCTATTACAAAATATTTAATTCCATTTTACCATCAGTGCTGTGTTCCGCACAGATCGGTAAGGACAGCTGATTGCGCCAGCCAGGTTCATCAACGACAGGTTTTACTTTCGCATTCTCCGGTTTTGACAATTCACTGTCACTCTCATCATAATTACAATATCTTTTCCTTTACTTTATTACGGATTTTATTTATTTTCATTGGAAAGAGCTTCTACAGAATTCATAACTTAACGATTCTTAATTCTAAAATCACTGATGTATGGGAAAAGTCTTAATTACTCTATTCTTACTGCTTGCCTTTTCATTGAATTCAGCATATTGTCAGGATCTTAGTACTTCAGATTCAATAGATAACGGAACTTTTGATCCTTCAACAATGCTTTGGTTCAAATCTCCGGCTTCCGTATGGGAGGAAGCCCTTCCTGTAGGAAATGGCCGTCTTGGAGCAATGGTATTTGGAAAATATGGAGAAGAAAGAATTCAACTTAATGAAGAGACATATTGGTCCGGAGGTCCGTATTCAAGTGTAGTTAAAGGTGGTTACAAGGTATTACCTGAAATTCAGAAGGATATCTTTCAGGGGAATCCAATTAAGGCACATAAGCTTTTTGGAAGATATCTGATGGGCTATCCGGTTGAACAGCAGAAATATCAGGCTCTTGCAAATCTCATTCTTTCCTTTGAAAATGAAAAGGATGTTTCAGGCTATAAGCGCTGGCTCGATCTTAAAACAGGACTAACATCTGTTCAGTACACAGTAAATGGGGTTACTTACCAGAGAGAAGTCTTATCTTCAGTACCCGATCAGACAATTGCAATCAGACTAACAGCTGATAAACCGGGAAGTGTTTCTTTCACTGCCGAGCTGCGCGGTGAAAGAAACGGCTCCATGTCAAACTATGCAACTGATTATTTCAGAATGGATGGAGTTGGGAATGATGGGTTGAAACTATCAGGTAAATCGGGCGACTATATGGGTATAGAGGGGAAAGTCAGATATGAGGCCAGATTGAAAGCTGTAGCTGAAGGCGGTACTGTGAAAGTGGACGATACTGACCTTATAATTGCAAATGCCGATGCCGTGACACTGTATATTGTTGCTGCCACCAACTTTGTGAATTATAAGGATGTTAGTGCCGATTGTCACGTAAGAGTTGAGAAATATCTGAAGGATATTGAGGGTAAATCATATGACAGCATAAAGGAAGCTTCAGTTAAGGATTATAAATCCCTGTTCGACAGGGTAACACTTACTCTTCCTTCAACTATGACCTCATTTCTTCCGACTGATGAAAGGATGAAAAGCTTTGCTGTTGAATCCGATCCTCAATTGGCTTCACTTTGTTATCAGTTTGGAAGGTATCTTCTGATTTCATCATCACGCCCGGGGACACAACCTGCCAACCTTCAGGGAATATGGAACAAGGATATGAATCCTTCATGGGATTCAAAATACACAACAAATATCAATACGGAAATGAACTATTGGCCGGCAGAGTCAGGAAATCTTTCTGAATTGACTGAACCACTTATTAAAATGGTTAAAGAACTTACCGATCAGGGGGGCCAGGTTGCAAAAGAACATTATGGGGCAAAGGGCTGGGTGTTTCATCAGAACACTGATATCTGGAGAGTAGCAGCACCCATGGATGGGCCAACGTGGGGAACTTTTACGGTAGGAGGAGCGTGGCTGACAACACATCTGTGGGAACACTATCTTTTTACACTTGACAGGGATTATCTGAAAGATGTTTATCCGGTAATTAAAGGTTCGGTTGAGTTCTTTATGAATTTCCTGATAGAACATCCAAATGGTAAATGGTTAATTACCAATCCTTCCACTTCACCTGAAAATCCGCCCAAAGGGCCAGGTTATAAATACTTCTTCGATGAAGTGACAGCAATGTACTATTTTACAACTATTTGTGCCGGTTCATCAATTGACATGCAGATACTTACAGATCTCTTTGGCTATTATATTGAAGCAGCTGAAATACTTGGATTGGATGAAGGTTTTGCAGCTAATGTAGCAATTGCCAGATCACGTCTGGTACCTCCACAAATCGGATCGAATGGAGCACTTCAGGAATGGTCCGATGATCTGGATCAGATGGAAGATAAGCACCGTCATTTTTCTCACCTTTATGGTCTCTATCCGGGAAATGTTATTTCAGCAAAAAGAACACCTGGGTTAATTGACCCAGTTAAAAAGGTGCTTGAACAACGCGGAGATGGGGGTACCGGGTTTTCAAGAGCATGGAAAATGAGTCTCTGGGCCAGACTATATGATGGGAACAGGGCATACAAAATATTCCGGGGGTATATCATGGATCAATGTTACCCGCAGCTTTTTGCCAAATGCTATACTCCTCTTCAAGTCGATGGCAGCCTGGGAGTAACTGCCGGAATAACAGAAATGTTAATACAATCTCATGAAGGGGTTATAGATCTTTTACCTGCTCTTCCTGATGACTGGCCTGATGGTTCTTTTAAAGGAGTATGTGCAAGAGGAGCTTTCGAACTTAAGTTCAGCTGGAAAGCCAAAGCAGTGATATCAGTTGAAATTCTGTCAAAAGCCGGACAATCTTGCAGGATGCATGCAGGCAATCTCAGGTCTGTAACAGAAAACGGGAAGAAAATAAAAGTAAAAACACATTCTGATGGTTCCGTAGAATTCAATACACGACCGGGGACAATCTACAGACTTGGTAAAGATTGAACCATAACTATTCCTTAAGCTTCCGGATAAATATTATTAGATTTGTTATTCAAACCATAATTAATACATAATGAAAAAAAGACTGTTTACCATCAGTTTATTATTGTTTCTGTTAAATGTGGCATCATATCAGATAATTGCCCAGACAGACAAACCTGTTTTAAAGCTTGAGGATATTTTTAAGAACAATATGTATAGGGATAAAGGTTACGGGCCAGTCCGGTGGAGCAAGGATTGTAAGGGCTATCTGACATTTGAAACTAATAAAGAGGCCGGAGGCAGGGATATAGTAATTTATGATGCAAAGACAGGTGTCATGAAAATAGTATGTTCCGCGAAATCTTTTATTCCTGAGGGAAAGACAACCTCATTATCTGTTTCGGATTATGTATGGTCGGATGATAATACAAGGCTTCTTTTGTTTACCAACACCCGCAGAGTCTGGAGGTATAATACAAGAGGGGATTATTGGGTGCTCGATATTGAATCAGGAAAATTGAGGCAATTGGGCAAATCGTTTGAACCGGCTACCCTGATGTTTGCAAAGTTCTCTCCGGATGGCTCAAGGGTGGCATATGTGAGTAAACAGAATATTTATGTTGAAGACATTCAATCAGGAAAGATTATTACTCTTACCGCTGATGGTGGTGGCAACATAGTCAATGGTACATTTGACTGGGTTTATGAAGAAGAACTCGATTGCAGGGATGGATTCAGGTGGAGTCCCGATGGCAGAAAAATAGCTTACTGGCAATCAGATACCAAAGGAATTGGGACATTCTATCTGATAAACAATGTTGATTCGATCTATCCTGTGATAATTCCATTTCCCTATCCTAAAGTAGGGACCTCAAATTCGGCAGTAAAAATTGGAGTAGTATCATCGGAAGGCGGTCCTACGAAGTGGTTTGATATACCCGGAGACCCTCGGAACAATTATCTGGCAAGGATGGATTTTATTCCAAAATCCGGTGAGGTCATGATCCAGCAACTCAACCGCGTTCAGAATACCAACCGTGTCTGGATTGGCAATACTGGAACGATGGCACTTAACAATATTCTGACCGATGAAGAGAAAACATTCCTTGATATTCATGATAATATTAAGTGGCTTTATAATGAAAAGTACTTTACATGGACCAGCGAGAAAGACGGGTGGCTTCGGCTCTATCTTGTTTCAAGAGACGGCAGGGAAATGAAACCGGTTACCCAGTCGAATATTGATGTAGTAAGCATTAATTGTATTGATGACAAAGGCGGATACGTTTACTATATTGCATCACCCCAGAACTTTACACAGCGCTATCTTTACAGGAGCCGCATAGACGGGAAAGGGATTGCTGAAATGATTACTCCGGCTGATAAAGCCGGTCATAATTCTTATCAGATTTCAGATGATGCCCGATGGGCAATTCATACATTTAATAACGCTGTTACTCCCGACAGAATTGCTCTCATAAGCTTACCTGATCACAAAGAAATAAGGCTTTTAGAAGACAATGCAGCTTCAAAACAGAGATACGACAGGCTGGGGCTGAATCCCAAAGAATTCTTTAAAATTGATATCGGAGAGGTTGTTTTGGATGCCTGGATGATTAAACCTGTTGGTTTTGATCAGTCAAAGAAATACCCTGTAATATTCTATGTATATGGTGAACCTGCCGGTTCAACAGTCCAGGATTCCTGGGGGGGAGGAGATCTCTGGCACCAGTACATGGCCCAGCAGGGATATATCGTTATAAGTGTCGATAACAGAGGGACAAAAGTACCAAGGGGTTCAGAGTTCAGGAAATCTGTTTACCGGCAGATAGGGATCCTTGCCTCTGCCGATCAGTCGAAAGCAGCAGAGAAGATTTGTTCGATGTTCAGCTTTATTGATTCCCAGAGACTCGGTATATGGGGATGGAGTGGAGGTGGCCAGATGACTTTGAATTGTCTCTTCCGTTATCCTGAGATATATAGAACGGGTATTGCTGTTTCATTTGTTTCTGACCAGAGGCTCTATGATAATATTTATCAGGAAAGGTATATGGGACTTCTGGATGAAAATAAGGATGGTTACATTAATGGTTCCCCGATAACCTATGCAAAAAACCTGAAAGGGAACCTGATGATCATCCATGGTACCGCCGATGATAATGTTCATTATCAGAGTTTTGAAATGCTGGTTAATGAACTTGTCAGAAACAATAAAATGTTCAGCATGATGTCCTATCCGATGCGCTCTCATGGGATATACGAAAGAGAAAACACTTCTTATCATCTCAGGGAAACCATGGAGAAATTCTGGAAAGCAAATCTGGTTCCAGGGGGGAGATGAATACCGGGTTGTCTTAAAAAAATCCAAAGCCGATGATGCCAAGCATTTTCAATGATGTTATAGGTCCTGTAATGAGGGGCCCTTCCAGTTCTCATACCGCCGCTTCACATCGCATCGGGACTATCATCCGACAGGTTTGTCCTCCCGAAAATGGAAGGGTACATGTTGAATTTGACAGGAAAGGTTCACTGTCAACAACTTATGAAGGACAGGGTAGCGCCATGGGTCTTATTTGCGGACTGCTTGGCGTAAGTATTCTGGACCCGTCTGTTGCCAGATATAAAGAGCTGGCTGAAGATCGTAAACTGAAAATTGATTTTCAGATCACAGATTTCGAGGCTTCTCATCCTAATACTTACAGAATTCAGGTTGAAAACAATAAGAAGGAAAAATTTAGCTTCATAGCAGTATCAACAGGCGGAGGGATGATCCAGATACAGAATATCAACGGCTTTGAAGTTTCAATAATAGGCGACTCTTTTGAAACCCTGGTTTGTTGTGATTCCCTGGCCGGTGAAGCAGCTCCAAAGCTTTTTCAGATTCTGAAGAACAGTATCAATCATTCAGAGATCAGTCTTTTTCGAAAAGGTCAGGATAGTTATCTTATCAACATCAAATCGAGAGTTTCGTTACTCAGGGAAGTTAAAGATCTCATAACTGACTTTAAAGATATTACATGGATACGGGGAATCGATCCGATAATGCCGGTTCTTGCCGGAACAAATGAAAAATTGCCTTTTTCAACGGTCGATGAACTATTGAAATCTGCAGAACTGAATGGATCTGATCTGGCTGAACTTGCCATCCTTTATGAATGTTCCCGTGCAGGAATAGACCGGGATGAAACACTGTCGATGATGAATGATATTGTTTCAAAGATAGAATACTCTATTCAGGAAGGGTTAAAAGGGACAACTTACAAAGACAGAATTCTCGGCCATCAGGCTCACCTGATCCTTGAAGCTGAAAAGAATAAAAAAATATTCCCGACCCCACAGAATAAGATAATTGCGTATGTGACGGCTATCATGGAAACAAAGAGCTCAATGGGCATCATTGTGGCAGCTCCTACGGCAGGTTCTGCAGGAGTGTTGGGAGGAGCTATTTTCAGTGTGGCTGAAGGTTTATCCGGTAATCGGGAATCCATTGTGAAAGCATTTCTGGCAGCTGGTCTTATAGGTGTGCTTATTGCACACAAATATACTTTCGCTGCAGAGGAAGGGGGATGCCAGGTTGAGTGTGGTGCTGCATCAGCCATGGCTGCAGCCGGACTGGTACAGCTTATGGGTGGGACGGCCAGGCAGGCAGTCAATGCATCTTCCATGGCTTTGCAGAATGTTCTGGGGATGGTCTGTGATCCGGTTGCTGACCGTGTTGAAGTACCATGCCTCGGTAAAAATATACTGGGAGCTACCAATGCGCTGAGTGCCGCGAATATGAGCATTGCCGGATTTGATCCGGTCATCCCTCTGGATGAAGTAATTGATGCCATGAAATCTGTCGGGGAAAATATGCCCTCCTCATTGTGCTGTACAGGTCTCGGGGGATTATCAATAACCCCGGCTTCATTGAAACTTCATAAGGAGCTTAAATCAGAAAACCTTTAATTTCTGTACATCTGTAATGAAATAAATATATCGTCGAATGAGATCTTCAAAAAATGTTAAGGGAAGTCGGTCAGGTATAATAAACACAAGGATCTGATGGAATTTTTTGATAGCAGGACCATATCAGATATTGCCTCTCATTCAGAGTGGATTGAGGCTATGGAAACGGCATTGCGGATAACCATAACCGGCAGGTATGTTATGCCAAAGAGGATGCATCTTGATTATGGTGAGAACACATTCCTTGTTATGCCCTGCATAACCGATGAATACTGGGTCACCAAAATGGTTTCATTTTGTCCGGGCAACAAAGAAAAGGAACGTCCCTCAATTTATGGAACAGTTGTATTAAATGATACAATTACAGGGGAGCCCCTGGCAATATTGGATGGGGGCTTACTTACTGCGATGCGCACGGCGGCAGTTACCGCAGCCGGCATAAAGCATCTTTCTCAGCCGGATAGTCATTCATTGGGAATAGTTGGCACCGGGGTCCAGGGAATTTACCAGGTACTTTTTGCCTGTTCTGTTCGCAAAATAGACGACGTATGGGCATTCGACAAGGACTCCTCCAATCTGAAAAAGTTTGCGTTTGATTTGAATTTCAGGTATCCGGATATCAGGGTACATCTGGTAAATAATTCTGAAAATGTTGCCCTGAATTCGCAGGTTATAATTTCTGCAACAAATTCACGGAACCCGGTCTTTAAGAACTCGAAAGAATTATTTACCGGAAGGACATTTGTGGGAATAGGGTCCTATAAACCTGACTGCAGAGAGTTCCCTGAGCAGCTCTTCAGGCAGATAGATCAGATTTTTGTGGATACAATGGATGGAAAAAGTGAGAGTGGTGACCTGATAACTCCCCTCAGGAATAACTGGATATCTGATGAGAATATTATCCCGATAGGAAGCCTGATAGCTGGGAACAGTGTTCCTGCTGAAAACAGGACCCGGTTATTTAAGACTGTTGGAAGTGCAATTTTTGACCTCTTTGCAGCTAAACTGGTTTATGAAAAACATATAGGTAAGAGTCATAAATAAGCAATTCCTAATTTTATTTCAATCAAAATGAGATTTCACCTTCCATCAATTAAGCATGGTTCCATTAAAATCACTGATATTTTTATTATTCTCATACGCTAATATTTAATTGTTCATTTAGTACACGAAACGAAAGGTTGCACCTGCAAAAATACAAAGTCAGTATTATTGAAAAAAAGCCCCGGCTTCACTTCATATTTTTCTATAGTTATATTGGTAATATCTATAGATGCTAATTTCATAATATTCATCATTAGTTACTTATCATATGATTTCTCCTGGGATGACAGTAATAATCTGTTTTATTCCACCTCTCAGTACCCCTAACGATATTCTATTACCGATCACATCTTCATTGAGGTATTTATGAAGATTATCAATACTTGCCACAGGCTTGCC
>Ga0315283_10006116_pt1 | contig 10708 bp, 5 predicted proteins | sample YL17G09_0_MG_FD_204541 | JGI IMG/M metagenome (GOLD analysis project Ga0315283, IMG submission 204541) | Sediment microbial communities from Yellowstone Lake, YNP, Wyoming, USA - YL17G09_0 | ecosystem: Environmental > Aquatic > Freshwater > Lake > Sediment | place: USA: Wyoming | collected...
CGACAGGCCGTACCGGCCACCCACGACGTTCATCTCGCGCCCGGCCTCTCGAAGTGCCGTGACCACATCGACGTAGAGTGGATCGCCCACGGCACCCGGTTCTTTGGTGCGATCGAGCACGGCGAGACTGCGCACCGACTTCGGAAGCGCCGCGACGAAATCGGCGATGCGGAAAGGCCGGAAGAGGCGGACCTTGAGGACGCCGACCTTCTCGCCGCGCGCGTTCAGGTGATCGACGGTCTCCTGCGCCGTTTCGGCCCCCGAGCCCATCAACACGATCACGCGATCCGCGTCCTTAGCTCCCGCGTAGTCGAACAAGTGGTAGCGGCGCCCGGTGCGCTCGAACAGGACGTCCATCGCGGCCTGCACGTGAGCCGGGAGGGCCTCGTAGAACGAGTTTCCGGCCTCGCGCGCCTGGAAGAACACGTCGGGGTTTTGCGCGGTGCCGCGCAAGCTCGGGCGATCCGGGGTCAAGCCGCGCTTCAGGTGCTCGCGGACGAGCCCCAGACCGAACAGGGCCATCAGGTCCTCATCCGAAAGGTGGCGCACCTTCTGGAGCTCGTGACTGGTTCTGAATCCATCGAAGAAGTGGAGGAAGGGAACCCTCCCGCGCAGCGTCGCGGCGTGGGCGACCGCCGCGAGGTCGTGAGCCTCCTGCGGCGAATTCGAAGCCAACATGGCGAACCCGGTCGGACGGCAGGTCATGACGTCGCTGTGGTCGCCGAAGATCGACAGGGCGTGGGTGGCGACCGTTCGGGCGGCGACGTGCATGACGAACGGCGTCAGCTCACCCGCGATCTTGAACATGTTCGGGATCATCAGCAGGAGGCCCTGCGATGCGGTGAAGGTCGTGCCGAGCGCGCCGGCCTGGATCGCTCCGTGGATCGCCCCGGCGGCGCCCCCCTCCGACTGCATCTCGATGATGTCGGGGACGGCCCCCCACAGGTTCGGCATCTTCTGGGCGGCCCACTCGTCCGAAAGCTCACCCATCGTCGACGACGGCGTGATCGGATAGATCGCGATCACCTCGCTCGCCCGATAGGCAACGCTTGCCACCGCCTCGTTTCCGTCGACGACCTTGGTCAGCATGGAGGGCTCCTCGCTCATGAGAACCGGTAGTCTGTGATCGGGAGCGACCTCGACGCCCGGGCATTCCGGACAAATCTATTCCGGAATCGGGCTGGCACGGAGGCCCGTATACTCACGCGCCATGTCCAACCCGAAAACCGACGCGTTCGCGACACGTTATGGCCCAGCCGCCCTGGTCGCCGGAGCGTCCCAAGGGATCGGCGCAGCCTTCGCGCGCCAGTTGGCGGCGGCCGGATTGCATCTCGTCCTCGTTGCGCGACGCGCCGCCCCCCTCGAACAACTGGCGGTAGAGTTGCGAGCGGCACACGGTGTCGACATTCGCACCCTGCTCTGCGATCTCGGCAGCGAGGCGGCGGCCGACGCGATCGTCGAGGCCTGTCGTGGTCTGGAGATCGGCCTTCTCGTTTACAACGCGGCGGCCTCGTCGGTTGGACGGTTCCTCGACACCCCGGTCGCGACCCATGTGCGAAGCGTCCACGTGAACGCACGAGGCCCCGTGATCCTCGCCCACGCGTTAGGCGGCCCGATGGCCCGGCGCGGCCGCGGGGGCATCGTGCTGATGTCGTCGCTAACCGCGTTTCAGGGGACGCCGTTCGTCGCGTCGTACGCGGCCACGAAGGCGTTCAACCTGGTGCTGGCGGAAGGGCTGTGGAGCGAGCTCAAAGAGCACGGCGTCGATCTCCTCGCGTGCTGCGCCGGGGCGACGCTCACCCCCGGCTACGAGCGCGCCACACCGGCTCGCGCCGAGTCCCGCTTCGCTCCCCAACCGCAAGATCCGGCGGAGGTCGCCCGCGAAGCGCTCGCGGCGCTCGGCCGCCGTCCGCTCGTCATCACCGGCCGGGGCAATCGCATCGCCTCGTTCGTGATGCGCCGCCTCTTCTCGCGCCGGCTCGCCGTCGCCACGATGGCGAGGGAAATGCGGAAGCGGTACGACTCGCCATGAGGACAGTTCTCGTCGCAATCCTCTTCGCCGGAGCCGCCCAGACGGCTTTCGCCTGGGGCCCCTTAGGCCACCGCGTGGTGGCCGGTCCTCGCGCGGCATCGGTTCGAGCTCGGCGTCTACGCGTTCCTTCCGGACGCAAGCTTCAGGCACAGCGACGGCGCGGACGGAAAGGTCGAGGGGCCGACGCACTACCTCAACCTCGACGCCCCTGCGGGGGAGACCGCACGGGAGGGCACGGTCGACCGGCGCGTCGCGCAGTTCCTCGAGTTGGCGCGCGACCAGTTGAAAGACGTGCGCGCACCGAAGGGCAGCTACTTACGCGGCGCCACGGCCCAAGGAGACGCGCGGCGCGTCTACCTGGGGCTCTACGACCTCGGGGTGATGGCGCATTACTCGGGCGACGCTTCGATGCCGTACCACGCCACCGCGGATTTCAACGGTTATGCCCTGGGGGAAGGGGGCATTCACTTCTACTTCGAGAGCGATTGCGTGAACGCGCTCGAACCCGGCCTGGCGACCGACGTGTTGGCGGCCGCACGCAAGAACAAGACGCGCTGGCGAAGCAGCTGGAAGGCCGATCCCCTCCACCCCGCGGAGCTCGTCAAGGCCATGCTCCAAGACAGTCTGAGCCGCGTGCCCGCGGTTTCCGCCTTGGACCGGCGCCACGCCGTGACCCAACTGCAGGCGCCGGGAAGCACACGGAACGCGCAGAGGAAGCCTGCCGCCGAAGGGTGCCTGGCGATGAGGGCGTTGCTCGTGGAACGCCTCGCGCGGGGCGCCGTGCTGACCGCCGCGCTCTGGGAGACCGTGCTCCCCAAAGACGTCGATTTCAGCGCCGCCTACGTCCCGCCAAACTGAAGGGAGAATTGGGGGCGATGCGGCCGGGATGCTAGTCTGTAGGCTCCCTGCCGCGGGCCGCGACCCCGCCCACCCGAGGATCCGAGCAATGGCCACATCCAGAGGACCCTTCGCGAAGCGCCAAAAGGAACTGGCCCGGCGCGAGAAACAGAAAGAAAAGCAGGCGCGCCGGCTGGAAGCGAAGGACCGCCCCGCCGACGCAGAGGCCCTCCCCGAGGGCGAGGATCCGGATCTCGCGGGAATCCAGCTAGGCCCTCAGCCGCCTCCGGACGAAGCTCTCCCGAGCGACACCCCCTCCAACGAGAAACCGGCGCACGAAGACTGAGCGGCGCCGCTTGAGCTTGCCGCGACCGGATCGAGCACGACGACTCGCCGCCACCCTGCTGATCGGCGCCGGCGGCGCCTACGTTCTGGCCTACCTTTTCGTCGCATTCTCCAGGATGGGCTATCCGTTCGAGCTGGAGTGGATGGAAGGGGGGATGGTCGACCACGTCGGGCGCGTGCTCTCGGGGTTGCCGGTTTACGCGAAGCCCTCGATCGAGTTCGTTTCGTTCCTCTACCCTCCCCTTTACTACGATGCCGCGGCGGTTTTCGCCGTCGTGCTCGGTCCAGGGTTCCTGCCCCTCAGGCTGCTCTCGTTCCTCTCCTCGATCGGCGTCTTCGCGCTGCTCTTTCAGCTCGTCCGGCGCGAGACGGGGTCGGTTCTTGCCGGCGGGGTGGCGGTGGGGCTGTTTGCCGCGACCTACGACCGGGTCGGGGGATGGTTCGACATCGCTCGCCTCGACTCGTTCTATTTGATGCTCTTGCTGGCTGGGATCTTCGTGCTCCGGACCGTTCCTTCCGCGTGGGGGGCCGTCGGCGCGGGCGCGCTGCTTTCGGCGGCGTTCCTGACGAAGCAGTCGGCGCTCGTCATCGTCGCGCCGCTGCTCGTGTACCTCGCGCTGGCCGACCTCCGGAGGACGTCCTGGTTCGCCGGCACCGTGGCGCTGGGCATGGGTGGCGGCAGCTTTCTGCTCGACCGGGTCAGTGGCGGGTGGTTCCATTATTACTGCTTCTACTTGCCGTCCCGGCACCCTCGCCTCGACGGCGGCTTGACCGCGTTCTTCACGGCCGACCTCCTCCCGGCCCTCCCGTTGGCGACCGTCCTCGCGGCTTTCTACGTCGCGACCCGCCTCCGGGGCCCCGGGCAACGCGCCCGGTTCTTCTTCCCGTTGATGGCGGCCGGGATGGTCGTGAGCTCGTGGTCGGTGCGCAACATGGTGGGAGCGGAGGTCAACAACCTCCTCCCGGCGTTCGCCGCGGTGGCGATGCTCGCGGCGCTGGGCCTGCACGAGCTCCGATCGCGTGCGCTGGCGGTCGAGGCGACCTCTTGGCGCCGTGGCGCACGCGCCGCCGAGGTCGCCCTCCTGGCCCAATTCGCGCTTTTGGCCTACGACCCCAGGGCGCACATCCCGGCCCCGGCCGACGGCGCCGCTGGCAAGAAGCTCGTGGCCCGCCTGCAGGCAATCCCCGGAGAGATTTTCGTACCGCACCACGGATACCTCGCTCGCCTGGCGGGAAAGCGCGGCTACGCGCACACGCTCGCCATGGACAACCTCTTCCTCGACGACGACGGCCCGGCGCGGCGCGATCTCGAGGCCGAGATGCGCAAGGCGCTCGCCGAAAAAACGTTCTCCGCCGTGCTGCTTGAATCCGACGGGCGTTACGGCGTGGCAATCCTGAACAGCTACGACGCGACCGAGGCGTTGTTTGATGATCCGGGGGTCTTCTGGCCGGTCACCGGGGGACGGCTGCGGCCGGAGGCCCTTTGCCTTCCGAAGTAGGCGCTTTTAGGCCACCCCCCGTCAGGCGGCGCATGAGGAAGAACTCGTTGACGGGACGATCGTCGCTTATGGCGAGGGTCGCGGCACGTGAGTGGTCGATCAACAACGAGTCCACCGCGTACTCGTTCCCGAGCATCTTGCGGAAGAAGCTCACCGGCGGGGAATCGTTCCATTCCCTCATGTCGGAAACGGCGGCCTCGGGCATGCGGGCGACGAGCTCTTCGGGCGAAAAGCGCGGGATCGGGTCGTTCGAGGCGATGACGTGGTAGCCGACGTCATAGATCGACCCATAGACCCTGACGTACGGGAACGACTCGAGCACCGACAGCGTCATGCCGGCCACCGTCTCGCGGTCGCCAGTCGGGAGCCACGCCTGGAGAATCGCGCCGGGCTTCATCTTGCGCTTGGCGCTCGCGTAGAACTCTTTCGAGTAGAGCAGGCTGCTTCCGGCGGCCGCGACCGGCGGCGGCGGATCGATCGTGATCAAGTCGAACTTCTCCCGTGACCGATCGAGGAACCGGCGGCCGTCGTCGGTGACGATGCGGAGCCTCCCCGACGACGTGCGCACCAGTTCGGGCCCCTCCGGGGAGAAGTAGCCGAATAGCTCGGGGACAGACGGCACGAGCTCGACCGCGGTGACGTTCGCTCCCCAGGAGGCCAGCGACCGGAAGCTCGTCCCCATTCCGAAGCAGATCACGAGCGCGTCGATCGGCTTCCCGGGAGGGCTGGACAGATGGGCCGCCGGGAAGTGCGCCATCATCTTCGTGATCGTCGTCAACGTGGTCATCCCCGTCCCGTTGACGTAGAGACTCCGTCCCATCCCGGTCCCGGTGGCCACGACCGTGGCCACGTGGTCCCGGCGCACCTGCGCTTGCGGGAACCTTTCCTCGAACAAGGTCGTCGAAAACCAGACCGCGGCCGACGCGGCGAGGGCGGCGAGGCTCCAGGCCGCGTGGCTGTCGCGGCGGACCGATGACGCGATCAAGAAGAGGAAAAGGGGTGCCGCAAGGACGAACGCCGCTCCGCGGGTACCCATCGCGGGGAGGAGTACCAGGCCGGCGACGAGCGAGCCCAACACGCAGCCGAGGAGATTGATCCCGTAGGACGTTCCGGCGCGCGCCGGGTCGTCTCCGGCCTCGCGATCGATGAGCGCCGGGGTGAGGAAACCGAGCAGGGCGCAAAACGGCGCCAGCCCGATGAAGACGCGGGCGATCACGTTGATCTCGGGGAACGTGACCGACGCCGAGAGCAACGGGAGAAGCGACGCGGCGCAGAGCCACGGGAACCAGAGCCCGATTCGACCCGCGAACCGGGACCGGCGCAGGCGTCGGTACACGAACGAGCCGAAGGTGGTCGCGAGCAGATAGATCGCGACGATCTCGGCGAAGGAGTAAACGAACGTCCCGTTGATCGTGGGGTAGAGCCGCATCCACACGACCTCCATCCCCATCGTTGAGAAGCCGGTGGCGAACAGGGCGAGCCTCCGGATGCGCGAGGCCGGGTCCCGGGGAACGCTTGCTCGGGCGTCAGCCGCGGTTTCCGCGGGGGCGAGTCGGCGAAGCCTGAAGGCCAGAAGCGTCGCCACCGCGATGGCCGCGTTGAGGAGCGCGGCGCCGCGGCAGCTCGCCAGGAATCCGAAGAACTCGACGAGGAACAGGGGCGTCACCACCGCGCCCAGCAGAGCCCCGGCCACGTTGGCGAGGTAAAGCGCGCTGAAGGGCTCGCGCCCTTCCCCCGCCGCGCCGGCTCGGTTCAAAAAGGCGATCGCCGAGGGAAAGGTGAGGCCCATTGCGGTGCAAAACGGGAGGAGGATCGTCGCGAGGATCAGCGTGCTCGCCGCGCCGTAGAGACCGCCGCTTTCAGGCCCCGCGGCAAGGAGGGCTTCGCGCCCGGCGGACAGCAGCGCAGGCACCGCCAGCCCGCCGAGGCCGACGACGAGCTCGGCCAGGGCGTAGACGCGCAAGGGGCCGATCCCGAAGCGGACCTCCATCCGCCGGACGAGCCGCGCGGCCAGCACGCTGCCCACGGCGAGCCCCAACATGAACACGGCAAGAACCGTCGCGACGACGGAGGTGTTGACGCCGAACTTCGCGAGTGCGAGTCGCAACCAGACGGTCTGGTAGAGCAGCGCGGTGAAGCCCGAAACGAAGAAGCAGAACAGCAGAAGGGCGCGCGCGGATTTGGGGTTGATGGACCCGGCACGAGTGCTCATCGGCCTACTTTACGACAGGAGGTGGGGCCCAAAAAAGAAAAGGCCCGGGCCGGTGCTTTCGCACCGGCCCGGGCCGAGGAACTCAGGTAACTAGCCTCTAGGGCTGGATCGTGAACGTCACCTCATACTCCCAGTTGGAAGTGCCCGCAGTCGTGTCGACCCAGGTCGGGGTCGTCGTTTCCGTGAGCTTGACGAACACGGCGTCCGCATTCAGCGATCTCCGCCAGATCGAGTAGCTCGTCGCGACACCGCTGCCGTCGTCCATGACCGGGTTCTCCCAGTTAAGACGCGTGTTGTTGCCGGACTCCTTGGCGAGCGTGAGCGAAACGTGGTGGATACCCTTTCCGTTGTTGATCTCCTTGGCGAGGCAAATCGCGTCCTTGCAGAGGCTCTTGGTTCTCGCCGGGTCGGACATGATCGCGTCCGTTGTTGCCAACGACGCGGCCACGGTTGTGAGGACGCGGTTGTGAGAGTCGTGGCCGCTGCCGCAGGCAGAATCGACTTCTTGATTCTCGCAGACACGCTGGCGACAGATGTTGAGGGCCAGGCCCATCAGTTCGTTTTCGCCCTTCTGGCACTCCTCGCAGTCGGGACCGTCCGGGGCGTGCGGACCGTGGTTGTCGAAGACCGCGCAGATCTGGTCGACGGTCGAGATACCGGCGAACGTGGTCGTCAACTCACCTACGCAAGCCGCGTCGGCCGCTGTGAGCGCATCGCTGGCGGAGGGCTTGCCGTGTCCGCCCTTGCACAGCTTCGCGTAGTACCCAGAGCTCTTCGGCTTGGGTTGAGTGTTGCAACTCGAGCCCGTGCACACGCCAGCCTGACAGCTGTCGCCGCTGGTTCCCGCGTTGCCGTCGTCGCAGACCGTTCCGTTGGGCAGCTGTCCGTAGCCGCAGAGGCCCGAAGCGGGATCGCAAACACCAGCGATGTGGCACTGATCCGGGGGTGCGCACACTACAGGGGTTCCGCCAACGCAACCGGTCGCCGGATTGCACGACTCGATACCGTCGCAGGCGTTGCCGTTGTCGCAAACCAGAGGCGTGCCGGCGACACAACCGGTCGCCGGATTGCAGGTTTCGGCACCGTTGCACACGTTGCCGTCGTCGCAGGTCAGAGGCGTTCCGGCGACACAACCCGTCACGGAGTCGCAGGTCTCGACGCCGTTGCAAGCGTTGCCGTCGTTGCACGTCAGAGGCGTGCCGGCGACGCAGCCGCTCGCCGGGTTGCACGTTTCGGCACCGTTGCACACGTTGCCGTCGTCGCAGGTGATTGGGGTGTAAACGCAACCCAGGGTCGGGTCGCAGGAGTCGGTGGTGCAGGCGTTGCCGTCATCGCAAACGACCGGCTGGCCGCCGACGCAGAGGCCTGCGCCGTCGCAAGCGTCTTGGGCAACGATCGTGCCGGTGCACGCGTTGTTGTCGTTGCAGAACGTTCCGCCGGCCGAAGGCGCGTGCGAGCAGGCGCAGGCATTCAGCTGGTCGGCGAAGTCGTCCGTGCAAGCGTTGGCGTCGTCGCAAACCGACAATCCGCCGCAGGTCCCGGTTCCGTCGCAATGGTCGGCGGAGGTACAGGGGGACCCGTCGTCACACGTCGTGGTGGTGGGCTCGGGCGGGAAGATGCAGAACAGGACCGGGTCGCAAGCGTTCTGCGTGCAGCCGTTGAAGTCATCGCACAGAGCGCCCGCCTGGCTGTTATCGAAGCGGCAGCCGTCGCGCGGGCTGCACGAATCGTCCGTGCAGACGCTGTTGTCGTTGCACACTGTGGGTACGGTCACGCAGACGGTGCCTTCGCAGTGGTCACCGCTGGTGCACAGATCGGGAACGCAGGTCCCGCCGGCGCAGTTGATGTCCCTGCAGCCGTTGTCTGCGGCGGCGACCGTGTCGAAGGACACTGTGGCCGAGTCGTTGCTCGGGTTGGGGTCCGTCGACACCGAGGTGATCGTCGCCGTGTTGACGATGGTCACCCCACCGATGCAGTTGTTGACCTGGGCGGTCAACGTGTAGATCGTGGTGCTGCCGGGGGCCATGGACGCGTTGATGCAGTAGATCGGCGCGTCATTGGCGCCTGCGGTCGGCAACGAGTAGCACGCGACGTTGTTGCCGCCGAGCGTGTCGTCGACATTCAGGCTGAGGAACGTGAGGTTCGCGTCGAGCGTGTCGTCAAGCGCGACTTCTTGCGCGATCTCGGTGCCGTTGTTCACCATGGTGATCGTGTAGGTCACGAAGTCGCCGGTGGCCACCGGTCCGGCCGGGCCGGTCTTGGTCACCGAAACGTCGGCGGTCGTCGTGCCCGGGCCGGCATTCTGAACCGGACCGCAGTTGTTGGTCATGCTGCCCGACCAGTTGTTCGGGTAGGCCGGCGCCCCCTGGCTCAAGAACTGCGAGGCGGCGAAGTAGCAGACCTCGAGCATTCCGGTGTAGCTCGCTCTCCACTGGAAGTACGACGAGGTAATCGCCGGCGAGAGAGCGTTCAGCGTGGGCTGGGGAACGTTCGCGGTGGTGTTCTTGCGCGGGTTGGCTCCGAAGCCGAAGTTCGAAATCCCGGCCGGTTCCGCGTCGTACACGAGCGGCTGCGGGATGTCGGTGAGGCTTGTGCCCCCAGCAGCGCGCTGCGGGTTGCCGGCGCCGAACCAATCCATCAAGTCGCCCTTGTTGGCGAGGAACTTGAAGCAATCGGTGTCCTGGTTGTAGGCGAAGGTGCCTTTGACGTAACCACCGTTGGTGACCGCATTGCACGTGAGCAGGTCGCCCGGCCAGAGGTAGTAGTTGTCGTTACCCGTAGGTCCCGACTCGTCTTCGAGCTGTGCCGCGGCGAGCGGCGGACGGACGTGAGCATAGAGCTCGTAGGTCGAAGACGCGCGGGCCGCGGTGCGGCTGACCTTGATGTACGTCGGCACGCCGGTGCCGGGCGTTCCGGCGATCGTCGGGGCGTTCGCGCCGCCGCGCGAGGTCACGTCGTCGTCGTCGAACTGGAGCGTCTCGGTGTCGGTGGTGATGCGCATCCGGAAGTCGTAGTCGTTCGAGGCTTTCGCGTCGACACCGGCGAAGATCGCCGACCCGACAGGAACGACGCCGAGGCTGTAGAAGTCCTCGTCACCTTCGTTGTAGATGCGGCTGCAGGTCTGGCCGGAGGAGCACGTCGCTCCGGGCGTGGGGACGAACGGGGTGGTGGTGCAAACGCCGCCGCCGGGGCATCCGCTCAAGCTCGAGCAGTAGCGGCCGTTGACCGCGGCGATGGAGCTGCCGACGCAGACCGGCGTGCAGGCGATGCCGGTGTCCACGTTGGTGGCAATCACGACGCAGTGCGAGTCACTCTGGCAGGTGCCCATGCAGGTCGCGCCCTGGTCGCTGACCGGGTTGCAGAACGCTTGGGTCGTGCACGCTCTGCCGGCGTTGGGCCCGACATCGCAGCGCGGATCGCAGTCGAGATCGACCAGTTGCTGGCAGACCCCGTTTCCGGCGCCGCAATTGTCCGTGCCGCTGGCGACATCGACGACGCACTGGGCGCCGGAGATGCTGCAGCGCATGTTCGAGTTCGGCAACGTCTGCTCGAGGAACGTGCTGCGGGTGCAGACCTGTCCGGCGCGGTCGCCGAGGTAGCAATGGGCCGCGGCACCGGCGGTGCTCTCACCGATCATCCCGCAAACGAGGGGTGTGGCCGTCGCCGGCGTGTCGTTGGGCTCGACCTCTGAATTGCACGGCCGAACCTCGAGGGACATCGCGCCGCCGGCGTTGAGCGACGGAACGCAGGTCGCACCGGTCGCGCAATCGGAGTTGGCGAAAC
>Ga0315283_10006117_pt1 | contig 10708 bp, 9 predicted proteins | sample YL17G09_0_MG_FD_204541 | JGI IMG/M metagenome (GOLD analysis project Ga0315283, IMG submission 204541) | Sediment microbial communities from Yellowstone Lake, YNP, Wyoming, USA - YL17G09_0 | ecosystem: Environmental > Aquatic > Freshwater > Lake > Sediment | place: USA: Wyoming | collected...
CGAATCCGGGTGTGGTGCCCTGCGGTCTGGGGAGGACATGGAGTTTGTGACATCGGAGCGCTTCTACCCCTGGTGCGTGGACCTGGGCTCGGTCATGGTGACCACGAAAGCCGTCGAAGCTGCAAAAATTCGCTTCGTCATCAACAAGTTACGCAAGGACCGCACGGGGAACACGCTGGAAGGCATGGTCATCCCAATCGCCGATCACAAAACGTTCGCGATACTCCAGATGTCAATCAGGTCGCCGAGCGATTTCACCACCAATGCAGACGGCAACTTTTTTCATATGCTGGCGTCGCACCCAAAGATATCTTCGAAAGTTTTCAGAAGAGTACTGCTGCTACATCTGTAAAAAATACATGACACTATTTGATTGCTTTCAGGAGAGGGAAAGGAGCAGAAGGAAAAGGGAAGGGGGGAAGGGAGGGGGCTTGCAGTATCGATTGGTCGTGGTCCTTCCGGTGCTGCAGTTGCGCGTCCACCAAATTTCCCGTACGCCAGGAACGGAACCAACACGCGCTCCTCGATCTTTCGTCGTCGCCTTTGCTGTCCACCTCTAGGGCTGAAGTCCATTCCTGATGACTTTTTTCCTTTCTTTAGAATTGTCTCGCCTCTTTTGACGGAAAGTCCGTGTGGTATGCATCAGGCAAACATGTCGCTCTCTCTCGCGCTCTTTGATGCTTCGCTGACCTTTCTTGTCCCTTTTCTCTTTTCTTTCCCTTTTGGTGGACGCACTCTTTTTCTCGCTTTTTCCCCTCCTCCTGGAGAATAGGAGAGGAAAGAGGGAGAGAGACTCTCTTTCCCAAAAACAGATGGAGCAATGGATGGAGCAGCATCAGCAGCAGCAACAGCAGCAAAACGGAAACAGGCACGCGACACCCACCAACAGCCTTCCCTCCCCTGGCGCACCATCATGATCAGACACCTTTTGGTCAGTGGGCGCGGTTTTTTGGGGGCGGGGAGAGAAAAAAGGTCAAACTTTTGACCCGAGAAGAATAACTCGATAAACTCTGCGAAGGGCGCATGCAAAGGCGCGCCCGCCGTTCATGATCAAGAAATCCACGGGAGGACGGGTCGTGTATGCAAAGTTGCTCCAAAGTGAAGACGGGGACCTCTTGAAACAGTCAGTACTCTCTCTCTCTCTCTCTCTCTCTCTCTCTCTCTCTCTCACTCTCTCTCTCTTTCTAAACAGGGGACGCCGAACCTAGAACAGAAGTGGCTTTAATCCACATCGGTTTCCTCTTTTTTTGTTTCCTTGCTCTCTCGAATTGCTTTACTAAAAACAATGAGCTCTACACGCCTTATTACTGGGCAAAAGTCGTACCTGGTGCAATAATTTTGCATAATAAAGAACTAACGATGACAGGATAAAAAAATCCATAGGAGGGCGATAGGGAAAAGAAAAGAAAAAGAATAAGGAAAACAAATTATCCTCCGCCCCCTCCCACCCAAAAAAAAAAGCATGTTTCCCCTTTTTTCTTTTTCTCGTCCTTTCTTAACTCAGACCTGGCGCGACGGCGTGGGTTTCTGAATATCGTTGCTGTGGAGGAAGGAGGAGCACGGGAAAAGGAAAGAAACCTCGCCTACTTTGACCGTCGTTCCCACGATCTTGCGTTCCGCAAGACCGTCGCTGCGCTCGGCCGCATGCACCGACGCAAATATGCTTCGCCAAAGACGGCGACGAGGCAACTATGGGTGATGCCGCCTGCTGCTGCCGTGGGGCTTCAATGAAGCAAGGAAACACTGCCGCGATTGAGCATAGGAGCGAGGGATGATGTCGTCGTACGGCTGTCGGTTGGCACAGGTCAAGAAATGCTAACGCCGTCCGATCTTTTGTCCCTCTTTTATGCCTATTTGAATTCTATGTACTTTCGATTCATTTTCTCCTTTTCTTTTTCTTTTTCTCTCATCTTCTATGACTGCGTGCGACCCGACGTTGATGATTTAGAGCGAGGGAGCGGGAGGCACGAGTTCCGGGTTTCCGGCGAGGTCGGCGATGTGGCGGTAGCACGGCATGCCCTTCTCTGCTGCGCCCGCCTTGAAGACGGCCATCGAGACCGCCAGGATCGCGTTGGCGTGCTCTCGAGAGAGCTCGAGGGGCTTAAAGCCTAGAGGTAGAAAAAGAGGTTGTTCTTGTTCTATTTTTGGAGCCCTTTTTTGACAGGCCTTCCTGTTTCTCCTTTTCTCACTCCGTTGCCTTTTCTTCAATCACTTTTTTTTGCTTCCACGAAGGATGGCGCAATTTCCGCATTCGTGCCGCCCTTCAATCACCGTGTAGATTGTTCCCTGAAGTCGAAGTTCAAGTTCTATTTGAAGCCATGCGCGGACTCATCTCGCGGATCGTCTTTGCCAGGTGGCTCATGCTGCTTCATGTTTTTGCAAGGTGGTGCCTCGGCGTTTCACCCATTATCGAGGTAATGGGAGAAGAGCTCACCTCCGCGGCTTTAAAACATCAGAGAGACGTCGCCTCCGACGGAAATCCGTTGCTGCTCGCAAAACAACCTCCAAAAGGTGCCTGTGGAGACTGGTATCACAAGTATGCCAAAGTCCATGCGCAAATACGGCAACATGGCAGAGGCCGGTATATGTTTCATCAGTGCGACGAAGGCCAGGCGGGCTTTGTAGAGCTCCATGGTACGACGATACAAGAAAGACTTCCATTCCGCGCTTAAAAAGATTTTTGAGCGCGGAGGGGCAAAATGCCTCAGATTCTACGCGAGAGGCAAAGTATTTGCTCTTTCCAACCCGTCGTGCCCCAGCCGCCGAGGCAACATTAAAGGACATCAAAGTGGCCAGGCATAAAGAGATGAGTGGTCTTACCATGTCGAGCGTGACATGGTAAGACCACTCATCTCAGCTGTGACAGCTTTTTTCGATATCGGATGGCAAGAGCACGATATATCCAGACGGACAAAAGCCGTTCTCTTTGCAGACGTTTCCGTGACCTCACGTGGAGCTTACGTGACGAAGCTGTCGTTAGGTCTTTGCGGTTGCCGAAGAAATTGGCGTTGTGCGTTGTGTCTTCAGGAAGAGTATATATTGCTTGGAAACGCCCTCCGATGCTCATGTTTTTTTCTGACGCTCGCACTATAGTTCGCACTAGTTGATCACAGGGCATAATTAATCAATTTAACTGAAGCTGAGCCCCTTCAACATCTTCACCAACAGAGGAATTGCGCGTAAAGGAACTATTTTCTAAGTCGAAGACGAAATTGAACTGCATCGTTGTGCCGTGAAAATATTATATGCCAACTTCCTCGTTCTCCAGTCACTGGCCACTTTTCTCCGACTACCTTTCCTGCTTGACTCAAATGGTATCTATTTGAATGCGGTCCCAAAGCCTGTACTTGCGCAGCAAAGGGTCTCCGAATGGGTACTCCGTTTTATATCGATGGCCATACAATGACTGTCAGGGGTGTCGCGGCGGTGGCAGTTATGAACGAAATAGTGGCTCTGCCGCCGCCTTCGGATGTCAAGAACAACGGGCCAGGATGCCACTGAGCAAATGGTGGCAGCTGACGCCGCTACTTCTCCTGGCGCTTCTATGTGCGTCGTGCGGTCTCGTATCGGCGGTGGCAGAAGTAAAGAATGAATCCACCGACGCCCAGCGCACCTTGCTGCTGTACATCCCCATGCACGTCTCCGAGACGCTCGAGCACCTGCAGGAGCTCTGCGATCGCACGCTGTCCAAGGACCCCTGGGTGACGGGGAGCGGCAGTGAACAGAAAGACGAAAAAAACATCAATCCAATCGCCTTTGACATCCTGCTCGTCGTCAGTGGGCCTTCTGACGCCTCTCGAAACGCCACGGAGCTTTTCGGTGTCATGCGGTCGATGCTCGAAGCGGCAACGGAGAATCTGCTTCCATCTTCACCTCGAATTTTCACCGCCTTCAAGGCCGTGGGCGTCGACAAGTACAACCTCAGTCTGGCCGAGGAGGACAAGGACTCTGAGTGGGTTTCGGGGCCCAACTCTGTGTTTTACGACGCGTTCGCAGAGGGCGGCGAGATTTACGAAAAATACGTGCGCTTTTACGCGCTCGTGCAGCAGCTGGAGACGGACGTGTGCGCGCTCCGTGGCGGGTGGCTCTCGTCGCTTTTGAGGCCGATGTTTTTAGGCGAAGGAGGAGAGTCCGAGTCGTCGTTGTCGTCGTCGTTGTCTTCCCCTTCCATCAAGACCTCCCCTTCACGACTGATCATGAGCGGTCCCACGATCAGGAGCGCTTGCATGTACGTCGTCAAATACGACGAGTGCCAGCCCTTTGAGGGCTATGAACCCCACATGACCGAACACATAAACGGCAACGCCGTCTACCGCATAAGCGAAATGCTGCAGCAGGTGCTCAAGTCGTCCCGCGAACAGTTTGCCAACGCAGAGCCTTTTGACCTCGCGATCCATCACGTGCTCAAAGCGTCCAACGCGAGCTTCACCCTGGCGCACAGCAACCCGCTCTATCACAATATGGCCACGCTGCTCGACAGGGACTGGTTTTTGGACGTCCGGTACCACGGCGTCGACGATATAGCGGTCCTGCACGCGCCCAGGAGGCTTCGCTCAGATGGGCTCAAGGCGGTGGCGACACGGGCTCGGGGATACTTGCCTGCGACCACGGTGGTTTTGTCCGAAGAAAGCATAGCTGAGCAGCGCGGCAGAGCAGAGAATGCTTCTTCTTCCACCAACAACACCACGCTGCTCAACAACTTCAAGGCAGCCGCGGACGAGCTGCGGCTCTCTGGGGTGATTTATATCGCTCTGAGTGAAGACGTTTTCTTCAGGGCCTCTCGCATCGTGCCGCTGCAGGTGCTCCCGGCTTTTGAGAGGAAAAGTGACGATCTTCTTCTTCTTTCAAGCACTGGGGGAGGAAAAGTCGATTCTTCTTCCTCCTCTGTTGCTGCGTCTGTTTCGACTACAGCCGCTGGACTTGCTGCTGCTTATGCTTCCAAAGAAGAAAAAGGAACCGCAGCACGCGCCACCGCCGCTTCGGCCACCACCGCCGCCGCTGCCGCCGCCAGTGCTCTCGCATCAGCCGACCCAAAGAGCTTCGTCCTCACGTGGCCCCCCACAGCACCATCTCCTGCCACTCGCTTGCTCGCGACAATAACGCAGCTCGTGACGCAGGGCTACTCCCCTCTCGTGGTCGACGCCGCCTCGGCGCCGCTTCAAAACTACGACATGGTGCTCTACGGATTCCCCAAGGACGCGGTTTTCTTCGCAGATACGAGTCCGGGCGTCGGGGATGAAGTGCGACGACCTTTTAGATCAGAGACCAGCGACGATAGCAAAACTTCAACCGTCGAAACGATGTACGCTCCTGCGTCGGCCTTCACTGCCAACTTTCTGCAGGCGTGGGCCGTGAAGACGATCGAGAGGCAACACCAGGGACAGGAAAGAACTGCTGGTGCTGCTGCTGCTGCTGCTGCTTCAGCGGCGCCAGAGGACACGAAACTGCTCAGTATCGCCGACCTCAAAGCCCTCGCGGCCTGCCGACTCGAGACCATGAGCGGGCTAACGCCCTGCCCCTGGCGCGGCGTCTCTGTGGAAACGCTGCCCGTCCACTGGTTTCCGCCTCAGTCTGCGTTTTTCGGGAGCGGGTGGACAAGGCGCGCGAGAAATCACGCTTTGCTTTTGGACATGAGCAGCGGAGATCAACGAGATGGTACTGTCGATGGTGGTGGTGTTTCGAGCGTAGCATCCCGTTCCTCCTCCTCATCGTCTTCTTCCAAAACGATCTTCCGCCTCCGGCAAGCTGGCAAGTGGCACGCCCCGGCTCGCTGCCCGACGTTCTCTGTGCTCTCTCGTCTACCAAGAGACCTCACACACGAGACTGTCTTCGACGAGCTCGCTGAACACGCCGAGTTTCTCTCCTTTGTGCGGGAGCGCAAGATCGCGTGCGCTGTGCTCCCCGGGTTTCACGTTCCTTTGACAGGTGCTACTCTGCCTGCGGATGCCTTGCTCGATTTGGACACAATACACGCCTCCGCAGGCACGCAGGCAACGATTTTGCCTCGCGTCCAGGACGTAGAAGAAGCGAGCCAAGGTTATGTTGCGTTTGTTCATAATCGTCATCGCGAGAGCGAGCAGACGAGGAGCTCTTCGTCGCAGCACTCGAGGAAACAGAAGGACTTATCTGGAGACGAACTCTGCTCCGCTTTTCATCATTTCGCGCCGTCGCCGTCGCCTACCGCCTGCCTCGCCAAAGACATCTCGCGTGCTCTTATCAAATCAAGATCGGCTCTGCCTTTGTCGTCGTTTGCTTGCGCACTCGACGCCCAAAGAACGATCGAGGAGGTAGTTTTGGTGGGCTTGCGGGGTGCGAGTGGTCTCGGCGAGGTTGCCGCCAAGGTCTCGAAAGCTACTGCTGCTTTGAAATCTTCATCTTCTCCTCCCCCTCCCGACGCCGCCACCGTCTTGCTCACGGGCGCGTGGCGGCTGCTCCCGCGTGGGTCGTTTGGAAATGTTCATTCGTTGTCTCTTTCCCTTCCATCATCATCTTTAGCACCATTGCCACCCACCATCGTCACACTCTCGGACCTGCACTCGCACGACCAGAAACTGCAATGCGATCAGGAACTCAACCCGAAGCCGTCGCCGCTGGCAGACGAGGCGTGGGCCGGCGTCTTGGAGGCGCTGCTTTGCCGGCATGCTGTGCTCTCTGTCGACGTGTCGCGACAGCTCTTGTCATCCCTCTTGGACGCCGGAAAGAAAAGCGCTCCTCGATCGAAAGCAGCAGCAGCTGGTCGCCGAAGGAAAACCACCAACAAAAACTTCGCCGAGCTCATCACAAGGCACATCCCGCCGTCGATCCTGCTCGAGGACGTGAGGGCGTTCGCCAAGTGGCTGGCCAGGCCGGACAGGCCCAACCTCGTCCGCGGCCGTTCGCTCCAGTTTCTCCTTGCGGGCGAAGGAGGAGGAGGAGTTGATGGTGGTGATGGGAAAGAGCTCAGCAGCAGCATTAGCAGCGTCTCGTCCGCATCAGCAGCAGCATCAGCAAGCAAAATCACCTCCTCCTCCCCTCGCCATAAAGCCGCACTCCAGTCGTTGTATATGCTGGCCCCGACCATCGCGAAGACTCGGGCAGACTACGCCTACCTCCCGGCCGCGGCGGACGCGACCACGGGTAACTTACTCCCTTGGTCGAGCGTCATGGAGATCGGAGAACTGTACCGCGTGCGCCCCACGCTGCTCCCTCCGAGCCTGGCCGCGATGATGCACCCGGAGGCGGTGCTGGAGTTTCTACTGTCGCCCGAATCGTCCACGCTGCCTCTGAATGTTGTTGCTGTGGAGGCAGGAGGAGCATGGCAGAAGGAAGACATCGCAAACACTTTCGACCACCTTTCCCGAGATGCCGCGTTTCGCACGTCCGTCGCTGCACTCGACCGCACGATGAGACTTCGAGCGACATGGCCGCTACGGAATAAGAAACTATGGATGTTACAGTTCACCGGGGGGCAGCATCGAAGGGAAGGGACGCTGTCAGTTTCAAGCATGGAAGCAAGCGATGACATCGTCGTGCGACTGCGGCTAAGTTAAGGCACGCATAACTGTGCAACGCGCTCTTCAACTACCTCACTCTGGCCGCGCTCATCGATGACCGCATCATGTGCATGCACGGAGGCATCGGCAGGTCCATCAGCAGGATTGAGCAGATTGCCGAGCTCCAGCGGCCCTTGAAGATAAAGTCCAGATTTTGAGGTATGGGCACAGTCATGAGCTCCTCTGTGGGTTTGATGTGATCACATGAATACCTCTTTTTCTTACAGTTCTCCCCGTGAAAGTTATCCTTCGAGTCTCTTTCGCAAGCCTGCTTCCGCACCCTTCGGTCATTTTCGATAAAAAGTGCACCGCAGCTCCGGACGCGAACAATGTGCTACGATCCTCGATAAAAGGCTACTGGTTCTGACACGCTGTAGTCGGTTTCAAAGTCCAGAACGTTCATTCGTCGATCCACAGCGAGGAAGTGCTGATCTGTCCCCGCAAACTGGGCCATGCCCCCACGCGTTTTTTTCTGGTACGTCTCCACTTGACATCCACGCCAGACGCTCGCCATGGCCTCGGGACACGTCCTCGTGATCGCTTTCTTGTCGACTTCCCGGAATGGCGTCTTGTGCACGCCGAACGATGCGACTTTGGGCAACCTCCCGGCTTCGTACGCAAACTTGACAGCCACGTGAACCGGCGGGACATCGATAGAACGATCTCGTGCCGCGAGTTCGTAGATCCCGCGAGCAAAATAGATGTCTTCGTTTTCGGTCTCTTTGAACTCGAAGCTCTTGGTGATGCGGATCATCGTCTTGATCTTTCGTAGGGAGAGCCCGCCGTTGCCAATGTCCATCCCATGCCACCGGTCGATCCACGGGGCTCCGATATAGTCGTATCGTAAGAAATCTTCGATCGACCACGGTGACATCGAGCACAGCACGCTATCTGTTTGGAAAATCAGGACGTGTTGTGCCTTCAGTGCGGACCAGAAGCGCGTTGAGGAAAGCAGTTTCGAGTATGATGAAGAATTGGCAGAGGATAGAGCAGGAAAGCCGTTCCTCTCCAGAGAAGCCGTGTGCAAGAGGCCATGTTTTCTCTGGAGACGAACGATCTTGTTTGTTTCGAGGTATGGAGAAACGTCTTCATTGTGCAGGATAAGAATCGGCCACTCGGGTCCCAGGTTGGCCGCAAAGTTCGTCAGCGTGTATACCAGCGTGGAGCACGGTTTGTGCAAGACAGTCATGGCTCTGAAACGTGATCTGGGCAAACGATCCAAAGCTGCTGCCTTTGATCGCAGTCGAAGCGAGTGCTTGAGATCCGTTGAATGTTTGCCCTGAAGGGCTGCCCGTTTGAGAGTACGGCATGCACCAATAAGCATCAAGAAAAAGATGCACTGCTTCACAGCATGGTGCAGTCGTTGTCGACTCGACATTTCATACTTGCGGCTTATGAATTTCACACCTCGAGGACACTATGGGGGGATCACGAGCAGTTGAGAAGGTCTGGAGGCGCTTTCCTTTCTTTCGTTCGCAGAGAAAAAAATACGTTGACGTAATGCATGGGCATCTCTAGGGTTTTTTTTATTTCTTCCGTCCATATATTGTGGAAGATTTATTGCGCCACTGGCATAAAAAAGGCGGGTGCCATTTTTATGCGCAAAAATTTGCGTTGAAAAATCAGGACGTGTTGTGCCTTTAGTGCGGACCAGGGGCGCGTCGAGGAGAGTAATTTGGTGTACGACGTCGAGTCCACCAAGTTTAACGCCGGAAAGCCATTGCTTTTCAAAGAAGAGCCGTGCGCAGAATGCCGTGCCTTTTCTGAAGACGGAAGATTTTGTTGCGTCGCAGGTGCTGCGAAACTCCTCGTTGTGCAGAACGAAGAGGGGCTACTGTGGACCCAGGTTGGAAGCGAAATTCGTGTATCCCAGCGACGAGCACGGCTTGTGCAAGATGGTGACGGCCCTGAACCGCGATCTTGGCAAAGGATTTAGGTCTGCGGTCTTTCTGCTTTCAAGAGCTGCGCACCTCAGAGCATGGTAAGCTTCCGAAAGTATCAAAAAGAGCAGGATGCCCCGCCATTGCATAACAATGCTGCGGAAGCATTGTTACATGCTCGGCTGCTTAATTAAAAACCGTCTCCGGGCTCGGGCATGAGTGAGCTCTATGTCTTCGCTATGGCTTGAACCAATATGTCGGTGGTGATTTGCATAAAACCAAAAGGAGTCGCATGTAACAAAAAGTAGGGAAACGGAAATGATTAGAGCTTCTCCCCCTTTTTTAATGCTCTTCCTCTTCTGCGATTAGGACGTGTGAAATGTGGCAAAAAAATTGATAAAGCAAATACATGATCTGTTTCCTTTTCTTTCCCGAGATTCTGGAGATATCAGCGTCTCGAACGATTCCGGCCACTCTGAGTTGGTGTTGCTACATGTAGAAAAATGTCACTGCCGGTTGCAGCTTCTTATTCTTTTCCTCTGCTGCCGGCAGCCGGTATTCCGTTCAGTAGACGCAAAACGGGTAGAGGCAGGTGCATTTCTCCTCGTGCTACGGTGTCAACCTTGTTCATTGTGCTGATTACATCGTGGCGTTTGCGAGCCTTCTTTCCAGCGACGCAAGAGCCCATTCGTGCTGCTAAATCAGATCCCGTCAAGCATGCTTCGTTGCCGCGACGCTTCCTTTCGTTTCAGGTCTGCAATGGCTTTGCCAACCAACGCCTTTCCATTATGTACGCAGCGATCATCGCCAAGGAGACTGGACGGAGCCTCAATTTGCCAACTGTTACAGAAGGAAAAAGCTGGGGTCTTTTTGAAAAAAAGTGGCGGGGGTAACTCTCTGCAACGCGCCCTGTTGGAGCTAACTTCTGTTTTTCTCTCCCATCCCTTCTTCTCCCTCCTTGCGCCCTCGTCGCTCCCAGGTGAGTCCTTTCTTTCGCGCTTCTTAGGTAGCCTTCGATCGTCTTGCGCGCGGTTGAAGTAGACGGAAGCTGAAGGAAGAAGAAGATCGAGAGCTGAGGAGCCAAGGAGCCGTTTTTTTTTCTTTTTTTCGTATGGAAGAGAGAGAGAGAGAGAGAGAGAGAAGAGAGCGTCTTTGCTTTTTTCCTCTTCCTTGCAAGAGACGGGACTGATAAAAAAACATATCTCTCTCGGCCGAAAGTCACCACTCAACGTCTCAACCGGCCAAGCGAGCGGGGTGCTCTCAGAGAGGGGACAGGAGAGAGAGAAGGGAAGGTCG
>Ga0315283_10006118_pt1 | contig 10707 bp, 5 predicted proteins | sample YL17G09_0_MG_FD_204541 | JGI IMG/M metagenome (GOLD analysis project Ga0315283, IMG submission 204541) | Sediment microbial communities from Yellowstone Lake, YNP, Wyoming, USA - YL17G09_0 | ecosystem: Environmental > Aquatic > Freshwater > Lake > Sediment | place: USA: Wyoming | collected...
ATCCATGTCGATGTGGGGGACATGGACAACTTCTACCTGAACCTGGCGGTGTACGACCTGCAGGCGTTCCTGGACACGGTGTCCACGCCGCGCGCGCGGGCCACGTTCCACTACGGCCGGCCGGAGCAGGGGCACGGCTGGCAGCACGGCACCCAGGCGCAGATGCTGCGGGAGATGGCGGCACACATCACCCGCCGCGCGCCGCCGGGCACGGCGACGGCGGGCTGGAACTATCGCTGAAGCGGCGGGCGTGGAGGAGGCACAGCCGCCATCCGCTCGAGGAGCTGACCGAGCTGCTTGATCTCCTCGCCATAGCGGGTCCAGTCCCCGTCCCGCTGGGCCTGGATCGCGCTCGCGAACCGGCGCCTCGCCTCGGTCAGCAGCGACTGGAGAGCGGGCTCCACGACGGCGACGGCGGTCGAGTCACTGGACCGGGCACGAGGCGCATTGGCCCCACCGAAAAGCGCGGCGAGAGCCCCGTCCAGCGTCTCCTGCATCACCACCTGGTTCTGGTAGGCGACGACCACCCGCTTGAGCTCCGGAATCCGTCCCCCCTCCGCCTGCAGGTACAGCGGTTGGACATAGAGCAGGGACTTTTCGATCGGGATCACCAGGAGGTCTCCCCGGATCACCTTGGAGCCTCGCTGATCCCAGAGCGAGACCTGGCTCGAGATCCCGGTATCCTGGTTGATCCGGTTCTCGATCTGCTGCGGCCCGTACACCAGGCTCTGCCGGGAGAGCCGATAGACCCGGAGCTTGCCGTACGCCTCGCCGTCGTTCCGCGCCACCATCCACGCCGCCAGGTTGTCCTTCCCCTGAGGCGTATACGGCACCATGTAGATGAACTCCGCCTTCGCCTCCTCGGGGAGGCGCATGATGATGTGCCGCATGAAGGGCACCGCCCCGGTCGAATCGGCGACCACCGGGATCTGCCACTGATCCTCCCGATGGTAGAAGTCCTCCGGCGCCTCCATGTGGTACGTCGTGTAGAGAGCCGTCTGGACGCGATAGAGTTCGTCGGGATAGCGGATGTGGGCGCGGAGGCTGGCCGGCATCCGGGCGATCGGCACGAAGATCCCGGGAAAGATCCTGGCCCAGGTCTGGATCAATGGGTCGGTCGGCACGCTCACATAGGCGGTCAGCGTGCCATGGTAGGCATCGATCACCACCTTGACGCTGTTGCGCATGTAGGTGGTGCCGTCGCCCAGCGGCTTCGCATACGGATATTGGCCGGTGGTGGTATAGGCGTCGAGGATCCATTGCAGCGAGCCGTCCGTGTCGATCACCAGGTATGGGTCGCGATCGAACTGGAGGAACGGCAGCGCCTTCCTGGCCCGATCCAGGATGTTGCGATAGTAGAGCACCCGGCTTCGGCTGGTGATGTCCTGGGAGAGCAGGATCTTGGACGACCCGAACCGTGCGGCGAGGATCAGGCGGCGCACGATATTGCCGACCTTCACCCCGCCGGAGCCGGCATACGCGGCGTAGACGTTGGTTTCCCCCTCCGGGTGGTCGAACTCCCGTTGTTCCGTGCCGACAAACACGTAGTTGTCCGGCATCTCGCCGTAGTAGATCTGCGGACGGGTCACCTTGAGGGAGACCGTCGATACCGGTGGCAGGTCTTTCACGAAGAGCACCGGCAGGCCCTCGGGGGTGACCTGATTGACCGGGCTGAGGGTGAGTCCCATGCCGTGCGTGAAGGTCAGGTGCTCATTGATGAAGCTCTGGGTCGGCAGCGACCTGACGTTGAGCTCCCGCGGCGAGAGCAGCACCTGGCGATACTTGCCGTCGATCCAATACCGGTCGTCGTCCACCGAGAGGAAATCGAAGTAGGTCCGGATCTCCTGCAGCTGCCCGAACGTCTGAAGCAGCGGCCCCCGGTCCCACAACCGGACGTTCTCGATGGTCGGCGCGTTGGCCCGGATGTCGGCCGCGGTCAGGCTGGCTTCGCCATTCAACTGCCTGATTTCCACGCTGTCGAGCCCCCAGGCCCGGCGGGTCGCGGCGATGTGATACCGGAGATACGGTGTTTCCCGGGTCAACTCGGTGGGGGCCACGATCAGCTTCTGCATCACCTGGGGGAACAGACCCCGCGCGACGAACGCCACGGCCAGGTAGCTCCCGATCGCCCAGAACCCGTAGCGAACCAGCTTCTGCCTGAACCCGCCGATCAGCACGAGGACCGCCCCCGCCAGCGCCACCAGCCCGGAGAGCTGGATGGCGGGAAGCTGGGCGTGCAGGTCGGTATAGCTGGCGCCGGTCAGGGGACCGGTGTTCGAATAGAGGAGGTTGGGGATTTCGACCAGCCAGAGCCGGGCCGCGGTGACCACGAACCCTACGGCCAGCACGATGGCCAGATGCATGCCAGCCGAAGGTTCCACGCTCAGGGTCCGCGGGGGGGCGAGGACGATGTCCCCGCGGGCCCAGTAGACCGGCACCAGGAACAGGAGGCAGAGGACCACCAGGCTCGACAGCAGGCCGAGCAAAGCGGAAAGGGCCGGCAGCGTGAACACGTAGAAGCCGAGATCGCGAGCGAAGATCGGGTCGGCGATGCCGAAGGGCGTGCGGTAGATCGCCTGGAGCACCAGATCCCATGCCGGGGTCACCCCCAGCCCGAGGACCAGGCCGACGAACACCGAGGCGGGCAGACGCAGACGCCTGGACCACACCGTCAGATCCAACCCTGGGCCCGACGGCCCCAGGGTGACCAGCACCGGGTACGGAACCAGGCCTCGCTGCGCGATCCGCAGGTTCGCATAGACGAGGCCGCCAGCGACGGTCCCGACGATCAGGAAGAGCAGCGACCGGGTCGCCAGCTCACGGGTGAAGACGACCTGGTAGCCGATCTCCTTGAACCACCACCAGTCCGTGACAAGTGGCCCGGCGAGCGGCAGGACCAGGAACAGCACCGCGAGAGTCGCGAGGATGAGAACAACACTGAGCCGACGCTGTGGCAAGGAATTTCCTTCTGACCGAGAGCTGCAAGTTATCCCCCCATCCCTCGCCCCTGCTACCTTGGTATTCCATTGGGTAAGGGATTCCCCGAGGTGCGGCCTGCGTCAACAGCTCAACCGAGGACATCGCATGGCTGAGGACCTGCCTGGCTTCGACCGGTTCGATCACCTGATCGTCCTGATGCTGGAGAACCGGTCGTTCGACAACCTGTTCGGGTACCTCTACGAACACGATCAACCGGAACGCTTCATTGGCCGAGGCGAGCGGATGTTCCGCGGTGTGGCCGGCCGCACCGACCTGACGAACCCCGACTTCGGCAATCCGCCCATCCACGTCCCGGTCCGCAAGGCGCCCTGGGAGACGGCGGAGGACATGTGCCATCCCAGTCCGGACCCGGGGGAGTTCTATCGGCCACATGTCAACCGGCAGGTGTATGGCCGGGACGACGTGACCGAGCCGGTCGAGAACCTGAAGCCGGCACCGATGAGCGGCTTCGTGCAGGACTATATCCGAGCCATCCGCGAGCAGGAGTTCTTCGACGGGGTGGAGCCCAGCTTTGAGCACTATCGCCGGATCATGGACTGCTTCCCGCCGGAAGCGGTTCCCGTGCTGAGCGGACTGGCCCGGGCCTTCGCCGTTTCCGACGAGTGGCATGCCTCGGTCCCGAGCCAGACGTTCTGCAACCGATCCTTCTTCCACGCCGGACAGTCGCGCGGCTACGTCAACAACGCCGACTACTTCAAGTGGCTGGGGAACGACTGCCCCACGATCTTCGATCGGCTGACCGACGCCGGGCTCGAGTCGCGCATCTACTGGGACGAGCAGGACCCGGCACCCCTCACCCGGTTGCTGCATTCGGGGCTCCGGCATGAGCGGCATGCGGAGCGGTTCAGGCACTTCGGCCAGTTTGCGGAGGACTGCCGAACCGGCGACCTGCCGGCCTACACGTTCATCCAGCCCCGTGTGATGCTCAACCACAACGACATGCATCCGCCGGTGGCAGTCAACCAGGTGGTCCACTCGAGCGTGCTGGCCGGAGAACTGCTGGTGGCGAGCATCTACGACGCCGTCAGGAAGGGCCCGAAGTGGATGCGGAGCCTGCTGGTGATCGTGTTCGACGAGCACGGCGGCTGCTACGACCACTGGCCGCCTCCGGCGGCGACGCCGCCGTGGCCGGTATTACCCCATCCGCCTTATCCGCTGGAGGAAGGGTTCCGATTCGACCGCTTCGGTGTCCGGGTGCCGACCGTGTTCATCTCACCCTATGTCGAGCCGGGGACGCTGATCCGGGCGCCCGGGGCAACACCGTTCGATCACACGTCCATGCTCCGCACCATCTGCCGCCGGTGGGGGCTGCCGGGCCTGACCGACCGCGATCTGGCCGCGCCGGACTTCGGCGCGGTCTTCACCCTGTCAGACGCCAATGGCCGGCGCGACACGCCGCCGGTGCACCCCAGACCCTACACCCCGATTTCCGCCGCCGAGGCGCACGAGTCGCTCTTGTCGGGCTTCCAGAAGGCGCTGGGCCACCTGATCGCGCACGTGACCGGGCGCGAACCGCCCACGGGCGTGCAACGCATCGGCGAGTTGTTGCGCCACCTGAAGGGGGCCTGACCCCCAAGGTCAGAGCGCGCCCTCCGGGACATCGTCCACCGTGCGGGCATCGGTGTGCGCCGGGTCGTGCTCGATGGTGGCCATGTACTCGATCAGGGGCGACACGGCCACATCCTTGGGGAAGCTGATGATGTCCGTCTTCCCCGTCAGGCTCATTCCCCCGGTGCGAAAACACCGCTCCACGTACTCGGAACAGAACATGCCATGAGGCCAGACCGGCTCCGTCAGCTTCACGTTCCGGCCCCAGCGCAGCAGGCCCTTGATCAGGTCCAAGACCCCGAAGGGCAGTCCCAGATCGGCCTTCGCCTCTGCCATGACGGCCTTGAGCTTGGTGTCGACCTCGGGGATGGTATCACGCCGGAGCCGATACCAGTCGGCCCGGCCGGGGTACTGGCTCACGGCCACGCTCAGCGGGATCGCCTGGATACCAGGACCCTCGGCCTGAAGGATCATCAGCCGCTCATGCCACCAGCCCACGATCGTGGCGTGGGAGTAGAAGGCGTGGGTCAGCGTCTCGAAGATCTTCGAGCTCCTGTAATTCCCCCGGAACAGAAAGAGGTCCCCGGTCTGGATCTGCTTGTTGATTTCGTGGTACTTGACGCGCCGGGTGGGCGGGACTGGTGTCTCGACCATGCGATCTCCTCGGAGAGGGTGGAGTCCTGCTCGGTGTCAGTCCCAGGCGCCGGGCGCGAGGGTGTCCATCAGGCGCTTGGGGTTCCGGATACCCTGTTCGTCCATCCAGGCGCGGGCCCGCGAGCGCAACGCCTCTCCGGCCTCACCGCCCAGGAGCGCGCCGCGTCGCCAACCGGCCGCCGCATGGTAGTGGGCCATCCCCGCCTCGGCAAAGGCCGCTTCGGCGGCCGTCAGGTGTTGCAGCGCGGCCCCGGGATCGCGGCGGACGCTGGCGATGCCGGCCCGAGCCAGGCTGGCCTGCGCCCGGGCCCAGATCGCGCCTTCCGCGTCCAGGCGCCGGGCATCCCGTCCCGCTGACGCCAGCAGCTTGCCGGTGGCGCCCTCGCGTGCGAGAGCGATGGCCAGGCGGGCGCGCATGAACAGCGCCTCGACGTGGAGGGCCTGGGTCCGGGTCAGCAGGGACCGCCGGTAGGCCGGCCACTGGGCGTTGATCCGCTCCCATCCGATGGCGGGGCGCCCCGCGTACAGATCGATCTCGCCGCGGGCGTGCATGTCCCAGTAGTGCTGCACCTGGAAGCTCTTCCGGCTCCAGGCCTCGAGGCTCCGATCCTGGACCTCCTGCGCCAACTCGGCCTCGTCGGCGATGAGGTGGAGTAGATAGAGGTTCCTGACCTGGATGTAGGTGGTGAGGTAGTTGTCCTTCCGCTCCCGTGCCTCCTTGAGGAGCGCGGGCGCGCGCTGGGCGAGTTCTTTCCACCGGCCCAGGTTCACCAAGGCGTGCAGCTGGTACAGTTGCGCGCTCTGGGTTTCCCAGGCCACCCCGGTGCAATGCTCCCGCAAGAACGCTTCCCCACGGGCCGCCAGCTGCAGTGACTCCGTGAATCGTCCGCCCAGGTTGGCCTCGGCGCTCTCGAGCACCATGAAGAGCCCGTTGGTATAGGGCTGGCTGACCTGGTCCAGGAGCGATTGGCAGTGCTGCCGCAGGGAAGCGATCCGTTCAGGGGCACGGGTTCCGGCCGCCGAATGGGCGCCAAAGTACATCATCAGCGCGCGAGTCACCCGGTACGGCTCCCCGGCCCGGAGGGCGAGAATCAGGTTGAGCGCCTGGAAGTTGGCGGCCTGGATCACGTCCACCATGGCCAGACCGATGGCAACCGACCAGCTGACATCGATCCGGGTCAGCACCTCGGTCGGGACTTCGGACGGCCGCCGGGGTTTGAAGGCCAGGCCGCGAACCTGGAGGTAAAGGTGACGCGCCAGCAGGGACACCAGGGCCCGGGTCGGGGTCGAGGGCAACTGCATCCCGACCATCCCGAGCACGGCCCGGATCACGGTCAGGCCTTCGTCGATCACACCGCTGGTGAGGAACTGCTCTCCCGCCCGCCGCTTCAGATCCAGCGCTTCATACGGCTCGGCATGCTCGGCCGCGGCAAGGAAGGCACGACCCGCCTCCTCGCCCCGGCTGGCATTGGCGAGCGCCTCCGCCAGCTTGGTCCGCAGCCCGGTCCGCTGCGACACTTCCGGTTCCCACAGCTCCAACCCCATCTGGTAGAGCCGGGCCGCGCGGTCGAAGGCCAGCGCCTCGGTGGCCTGGTCGGCGGCGCGCAGGGCATGGCGGGCCGCGAGTTCCTTGTCGCCGGCATTGAGATAGTGCTCCGCCAGCGTCTCCGGATCCACGCCGCTGACCTGGAGCGCGGTGGCCAGGCGGTTGTGGTATGACGGCACCAGCTCCGGCGCGAGCAGGGTCAGGACCGTCTCCCGAATCCGGTCGTGGTAGGTCTCGAAGAGGTTCCGGATGTCGCCGGCCCGGCTGCGGACCCATTGGTCCACGCGCAGCTGCTCGACGACGGCCGTGTCGCCGGGGTCCAGCCCCGCGGCCTGATTGGCGAGGCGCAGGTCGAGGGGCCGGCCCGCCACCGCAAAGACCTCCAGCAGGCGTCGCGCCGCCGACGGCAGTCGATCGAGCCGGGACTCAATGACCGCCTCGAGCCGCACCTCCGGACCGCCCTCGACCGCCGCACCCTGATAGCGGGCCAGCTGATCCACGAGGAAGGGGTTGCCCCCGGACTCCCGTACCAGCGTTTCCACCCGCGCCGCGCTGCCCGTCCCACTGGCGCTCAGCCGGGCACGAGCCAGCTCCGTTGCCTCGGCCGAGGAGAGCAGGCCGATTTCGATGTCCCACCGACGCGCGTCGATCTCGCCAAGGTCCCGCTGCTCCTCGAGCAGACGGAGCAGGGCGCTGGCGTCCGACTCGTCGCTCCGGTAGCAGGCCACCAGCAGCAGCGGCGGCGGATCCGGGGCGCGGAGGATGTCCACCAGCAACAGGCCGCTGTCGAGGTCGCCCCACTGGAGGTCGTCGATGTAGAGCACCAGCAGGCGCTGGTCACCCAGGCGGGCGAGCAGTTCGCGCAGGGCGGCGAAGCCGCGACGCCGAAGTTCCTTGACGTCCTGGACGTCGTTGCTTCCCCGCCGCCCGCTCGAGCCGCCGACTTCCTTGAGGACGGGAAAGAGGCGAGTCAGGGCGGCCAGGTCGCGGGGCAGGTAGCGGGCGGCCTCGGCCGGCGCCAGCCGGGCCAGGTGACGACTGAGCCCGTCCACCAGGCTGTCGAACGCCTTGTAGGGCACGGACTCCCGCTGGTAACACCGTCCCACCATGGTCAGGATCTCGGGATCCGCGGCGAGGTCGGCCAGGAACCGGCGCGCCAGCGATGACTTCCCCATCCCGGACGGCCCCTTGATAAATACGGTGGCGGCCTGGCCATTCCGCACGTGCTCGAGGGCCTCCCGCAACGCCGCCAGTTCCCGCTCCCGACCCACGAAGACGGACGGTGGTGCCGGCGCCGGCGGCTCGCGCTCAGGCATGGCCTTCCTCGCCAGGCGGGCCAGGATGTCGGACCCCGATGGCCGGGTCGCCGGATCGGTGCGCAGCAGCTCCTGGCAGAGCAGGTCCAGATCCTCGGGCACCCCCTTCGCCACGGTGCGGGGAGCGGGCGGCGACTCGGTGCTCCGGTGGAACACCATCTGGAAGTAGGTGCCCTCGAAGGGCAGTCGGCCGGTCAGCGCCTCATACAGCATGACGCCCAGGCTGTACCAGTCGCTCGCCTTCGACACCGGGCTCCCCGTCCCCTGCTCCGGGGACATGTAGGCCGGGGTCCCGACGATCTGGGTGCTCTGCATCATGTCTTCGGGGCCGAGCGCGGCGACCAGCCCGAAGTCGAGGATCACCACCCGCCCACCCCGCTCCACCAGCACGTTGGACGGCTTGAGGTCGCGGTGCAGCAGGCCAACCTCATGGAGCGCCGCAATGCCCTGTGCCAGCTGGCTGAAGGTCTGCCGCAGCCGGGATTCGTCGAAGGTGGAATGGAAAGCGCCGCTCCCGACTCCGCGAACGTGGTTCAGGAGGTCCTGCCCTTCCACCAGCTCCATCGTGAAGTACCAGGCGTCGTCCTGCGAGGCCAATTCGCCGAGGCGCACCAGGTTGGGATGGATGACGTCGGCCAGGGCACGGAACTCCCGCTTGAAGCGGAGCAGCATTCCCGCCTCGGTGTACCGGAGCACCTTGAGCGCCACGCGCTGCCCACTCTCCTGGTCCCGGGCGGCGTGCACCACGCCAAAGCCCCCCTCGCCGAGGGGCTTCAGGAGCTCGAACCGACCGATGGTCTCGATGGGGATCTCGCCGGCTCAGTGGCGGGTGGCGGCCTGCAGCACAACCGGCGTGGCCGTGGCCTGCCGGGCTCCGGACCGCCCCCGGAGGACATCCTCGCTGATCGCCTCGCTCAGGCCGCCGTCGGCGTCGGTCAGGAACGTCGGATGGAAATGTGAGGCATACTGGCCTGCGACCCGGAAGGCGGGCCGGTACACCCGGTCGAGCGGCTCGGTGGTACTGACGTAGGTCCGCGCCCCGGTGGCGGATCCGACCCGGCTCGGCAGCGTCGCGAGCAGCGGGGCGCAGAGCAGCGCGCCGTTGGCCAGGCAGAGGCCCAGCTGTTCCGCCGAGAGATGGCGTCGATACCGCCGGGCGAACCGGAGCCCGTGCCGGAGCACCTTCGTCCGGTAGCCGCGCATGCTCTGAAGATCGCGGACGAAGCCGACGGCATCCGCCATCGGATCGAGCGGCGTGGCGGTGATCGTGGTGGAGTCGAGGTCCCGGATCCGGGTGCCGGGGAGCAGGGTGCCGGCGTCGAGGGCCCGGTAGAAGTGCGGGGTTCCCGGGTACGGGATCGGCAGTGACAGGAACCCTGGCAGGGTGATCTCGTCGCATCCCAGGACGAACTCGAGCTCGCGCCGGATCTCCGCGATGGGGCGGGTGTAGATGTCCAGGATCAGGCCGTAGGTGAAGATCACGCCCTGTTCGAGGCAGCTCCGGATCAGCTCCACCGGGGCCTTCCCACCGTTCTGGCGCTTGTTGTGGTCGGCGACCCAGTCGGGATCGAAGGACTCCACGCCGGAGAACAGCCCGCGGCATCCGTCTTCCCGGGCGCGAGTGACATTCCGGTCGTCCAGGAAGAAATCCCCCGTCACCAGCGCTACCCAGTACTTGAACTGGCCCGCCTGCCAGGCCTCCCGGATCACCTCGAGCCGGGCCTCATAGCTCTTCCGGTCGCTGCCGTAGAAGTTGTTGTCCACGAAGGCCAGGATCCGCCTCTGCCCCAGCGCGGCGAGCTGGCGGCGAAAGAAGTCGAGCCCATGGGGTTGGTATCGCCGTCCCTCGGCGGTGAGGATGCAGAAGTCGCACTTGAAGTTGCAGTACCGCGTCGACTCCACATAGCCGACCCGCCCGATCCACGGCGCCAGGTCGTAGCGAAACCCCATCTCGCCGGCGGCGTAGTCCGGCCCGTACAGGCCGGCGATGACGTCCCCGATCTCCTCGACATCGCCCTGGCAGACCACGTCCAGGAAGGTGGCACAGTAGGACGGGAAGGCACGGGCCACATGCCCGCCACCGACGACCACGACCCGGGGGTTCAGGCTCCGGACGTAGGCGGTGATCTGTCGCAGCCGGTCGAGAGAGGTCGTGAGCCCGGTCAGTACCACGAGGTCGGGCCAGCCCAGCAACGCCTCATCCTCGAGCGGGCCGTCCGAGTGCTCGTTGTGGAGCCGAATGTCCCACCGGTCCGGGTGGAACCAGCCCGCCAGGAACAGGGGTCCGATGGTCTGGGGGACCTTCCCGGCCCGCGCCACGTCGCGCCTGGTTTCGTCCAAGTAACAGTTGACGATCAGGACCCGTTTCCGGCCAGCCTGGTGCATGGTCAAGGACAGGTCTCTCCTGATTACGAAGCGAACGTCACCCGCAGGGGGGGGTCCCCTGAGAGAGGCATCTACTGATTGGCGGATGCTTTACCCTACTCCGGATCGGCCGGCGTCGCAATGACCGGGGTCCAGCGGGAGACCGTGGATTCCTCAGGCCCCGACCATTCCCACCAGCCGCTGCCGGATCAGCGATTCGGCCTGCGCCATGATGCGGTCGATCAGTTCCCGCACCGTCGGCACGTCGTGGATCAGCCC
>Ga0315283_10006119_pt1 | contig 10707 bp, 7 predicted proteins | sample YL17G09_0_MG_FD_204541 | JGI IMG/M metagenome (GOLD analysis project Ga0315283, IMG submission 204541) | Sediment microbial communities from Yellowstone Lake, YNP, Wyoming, USA - YL17G09_0 | ecosystem: Environmental > Aquatic > Freshwater > Lake > Sediment | place: USA: Wyoming | collected...
ATACCCGTTGCTCGGCTCCCGCTCCGTGATCTCACCGGCCACGGAGGTCATCATGATATCCCGGACCCGGGCTGTGTCCTGCGTCTGGCCGAGCGCCCACCCCAGTTTCATGTAAGCGACTTCCGGGAGCATGTTGGCCCCCGGGATGACGCCGAGCTCCATCATATCCCTCCCCGTGTCGTAGACGTACATCTGGACATATCCCCACAGGGTCTGGACGGTCATGTAAACCGCAATGTTCTTTTCGTGGGCCCGTTTCAGCGAGGGGTAGAGGGGCTTGTTAACATGGCCGAGTCCGGTCCCCGCAATCACGATCCCGCGGTAGTTGTTGTCGATCAGGGAATCGATGATGTCCGGCTTCATGTTCGGATAGTAGTACACGATGCTGACCTTTTCCTCGAACGCGGTATTGAGCGACACGTTCCTGTCGTCTCTTCTCCGTGCGTAGTCCGGGCGCAGGGTGTGGATCGACTCGCGGCTCACCATGGCCAGGGGGATGTCCCCGATGGTGCGGAACGTGGAACGGTAGCTCGAATGCATTTTCCGGACCCGGGTCCCCCGGTGGAGAAGCCCGTAGACATCGGAGGTGGGACCGAACATGCACACCATCACCTCCGCGATATCGCTCTCGGCGGCGGTTTTCACGCTGTGCATCAGATTGAGAGCCGCGTCGGACGAGGGTCGGTCGCTGGATCGCTGGGAGCCCACCATGACGATGGGCACCGGGGAATTCTGGACCATGAATGAGAGAATCGCGGCCGTATGATGCATCGTATCGGTCCCGTGCCCGATGACGATCCCATGTACTCCTTTCTCGATCTCCCCCGCTATCGCCTGCGCGGTCCCGACCCACTGCTCGGGCCCCATGTTCTCACTGAAGACGCCATAAAGCTTCTCAGTCTCGAGGTTGCAGATATCGGCAAGCTCCGGGACCGAGCCGTACAATTCTCCGGGTGAAAAGGCGGGAATCACAGCGCCGGTCCGGTAGTCCAGACGGCTGGCGATCGTCCCCCCCGTTCCGAAGAGCTTGACGCGCGGCTTTTTCGGATCGTAGGGAAACGCCTTCTCGGGAATCTTGTAGTGCGCCTCCTTCCGCCCGTGGACGGCAATGGTCCGAACGTTTCCTGCGGCGATGCCTATGTTGTAGCCGCTCCGGAGTTTCATCACGATATGGTACGGGTCGGCCGTCTCGGACCGGGGCAGAATGATGCCTGCGAACGTTCCCCTGTCGGTGTGAACCTCCGCATCACTCCAGACCTGGGCGTCAAAGGATTTCAGCGTTTCGAGCGCTTCGCCCCGGTACCCTCTGTAGCTGTCGTTCAATGTCATGGGCGATCCTTCTCCTGAGCCCGGTTCAGCCGCCGGGCGATTTCTCCTCCCTCCACTCTTCCACGTACCTTCTCCATGATACGCCCCATCAGCACCGCCTTCCGCTTTTCAGGGTTATGCAGCTTCATGCCGGACACCTCCCCTTCTTCCTTGTCGATAAGGGTGGACAACTCCCCGTCGGGGAGAGGGCCCGGCAGCGCCTGACGGGAGAACTCTGAACCGGAGGCTACCCGCACGAGCTCGGGGAGGATGCCCTCTCTGGCAAGCACTTTGTCCCTGTACGCCAGGAGGATCTCGCGCATGGTAAGCCCTGAAAACTCCACCGGGCGCCTCTTTTCCTTCGAAACGCGCCTGGGGTACTGAATCAGAGTGACGGCCGCCAAAGTAGGGGGGATATGCCACTCTTTGACGGCTGTTTCGAAAATCCCGGCATAGGGAGAAATGCACAGAGGGGGAAGGAGGTCTTTCGGAACGGAGAGTTCGAGGTACCATCGCTCATTCTCCCAGAACGGAGTGGGCATCTTCCTTGCAATCTGCCCGAGGTGCTCCTGTGTGATTCTGCTCGGGGGAAGATCGGTGTCCGGATACATGCGGTTGGGGCCCGGGAGGATTCGCTCGAACCCGTTGGTGCCGTCACGGAGTGCCTGCCGGGTTTCGGAGGGGACACCGGCCGTTGCCTCTTTTGCCCTGATGGCGATCTCGGACGCCCCAGTCTGCGCGTCCTGCGCGCTCCCCCACACGATGACCGTCGTGTCGTCGTCCGATGCCCCCGTCGCTTTTCTGACCATCTGCCATTCCGACGAAGAGAGTGTTTCGGTCGCACTGTCCGAATGGATGATATTGGGAAGCGTGGTCAGGCACGCCACGACGCGCACACGGTCGGAGATTTCGCGGGAGAAATATGTGTCGGTCTGCGTCTGCCAGTGAAGGAGTCCTTTGAAACCGCGCAGCAAGACCGAGTTGACGATCTGTCCTGATTCCAGGGCGTTCCGCAGGGGCTGGTAGCGGGTCTTGCGAAGCAGTTTGGAGACTTCTTCCGTCTTTGATTCGAACGTGGTCTCCGTCACCCCGCGCCGGTTCAGCTCGTCGCGCAGTCGGAGCAAATTGTGCTGTCGCATTGCCTCGTTGTATGTCAGAAGGGGGATGTCCGGAATGCGCGGGACCCCTTTGATCTCGATACGTGTCCCGCCCGGGACACTCACGTTGACGTCCTGGCGGGCGGCCCCGCGCCCGGTTCTGACGAGCCCCGTGCTCCTGACCAGCCTCCGCAGGATGTCCGCCACCTCGGCGACTTCCTGGGGTGTCCGCATATCGGGAGCCGTGACCGTCTCAATCAAGGGCATCCCCAGCCGGTCGGTGCGGTAGGTTCTGCGATGCCCGACGTCGCTCACTTCGCGGCACGCGTCTTCTTCGAGCCCCAGCTGCACAATGCCGATCCGCCGTCCCTTGTATGGGACCCCGCCGTCGACGCCGACGATCGTCGTCCGCTGAAAACCGGTCGGGATGCTCCCGTCCAGGTATTGCTTCCTCGCGATGTGGATCTCATCGACCATCGTGCACCCGTAGAGAAGTCCGATCTCCAGAGCGATATCCAGCGCCTCGGCGTTCAATTCGAACGGCGGCGTGTCGTCCATTTCGTAGGTGCAGACGGTCTCATGGTTGATCTGATAGATGATCTCCTTCTTCGTCTTGAATTCCATCAGTGCCGTCCCGTCGTACTCTCCGAGCTCCGAGAGGGTCGGGCGCATGTGGCGCAGGATCTCCGCGTTAAAAGAGTCACTGTACCGGCCTGCAGGGCAACGGCAGAAGAGTTTTTTCGAGGTGAGAAGCTGCTGATGGATTTCAAGCCCGGACTTGAACCCGAGAGCGGCGTAGTCGCTCCCGTTCATCTCGCTAAATGGTTTGAATGTCATACGGCCGAACTGTTGGGACTCAGGGTGGTTGTGCGCAAAGAACGAAGGTCGGGGCGACAGCGACGTCCGCATATAGGATGGCAGCAATGAACGCCGCGTGCGGAGAAAATGACATGACAGCCGATGGCGCCGATCCATGGATGGGCGCATCGTCACCTTCGTAAGGTAGGAAACAAATACGAAAAATCAACAATACGAAAAATCAACGTGTTGTAGCTCGATAGAAATGTCACCACCTAGAGCTCGATAGATATGTCACCTCTCCCTCGTAGGGGGAGAGGCGTTTTCGCCGAACAGTGCCTTGGGCTCTGGAGGTTCGGCCAGCGTTCTCAGGCCTCCAAGCGTTTTGGACCTCTATGACACGCACATCAGATTGCCCGGGGGAGGTTCGGTTACATAACCACCATTACAACGGTCGCACAAGGAGTGGATTCCGTAAAGCCTGTAGCGCTCAAATCGCCGGAGGGCCATACATCTCCTAAGGGAGTACCTTAGAACACTACTTGAGCTGATCGACGATCCAGTGCCATAGCGCCATTGCCCGCGTCAGATCATCCCTCAAGTCCTGCCTAATCACCATTACCACTGCTGTGAATCGACATCGAAAGGCGTGCACAACGAGCGAACTGGTGACATTTCTATCGAGCTGTAAAGGTGACATTTCTACCGAGCTATTACAATACGAAAAATCAACGCCGGAGGGGATGGCAACAGAACCTTTAAGGCAGTATATTCCCTGCACCATAACCCGGAGGTGACATGAACCTAATCGAACGCGCCAGGAAATTGATACTGTCCCCCACGACCGAGTGGGCTGCGATCGCAGCGGAGCAACCGAGCGTCGTGCAGATCTTTACAGGGTACGTGGTCCCCCTCGCTCTGATTCCAGCCCTCGGCCAACTTATCGGCACGGGGCTCTTTGGCCGGGATCAGATGTCGGCCATGACGTCGGGCATCGCGACGGCGGTCATTTCGTTTGTCAGTTCGATCGCGGGCGTGTACCTTACGGCACTCATCGTCGATTTTCTGGCGCCGAATTTCGGATCGCAGAAGAACTTCGGCCGTGCCGTGCAGCTTGTCGCTTATTCGTACACGCCCGCCTGGCTGGCGGGCATCCTCCACATTGTCCCCGCTCTCGGGTTCCTCGTTTTTCTGGCGAGCCTCTATGGACTCTTCCTGGTCTATCTGGGGCTTCCCCCGACGATGAAGACACCCGGTGACAGGGTCGTAATCTATCTGGTTGTTACCATCGTCGCGGTGATCATTGTATCGGCCGTGCTGGCAGCGCTCCTCGGGGTCATCGTCTTTGGCATGATCGATCTGGGCTCGGTATCGATGACGGGCTAACGGGCTCCGTTTGCCTCTTCTTTGTTGTCATCTCATGCCGCGTTGAACTTGCGTTTCATGAGCGGGATCTGTACTTTCAATGCCCGCGACCACGTTCTGGTCATGATCTCCAGCAGGGTCCCGACGGGCGTTCAGCAATGTCTTCAAATCTATCCCCATGGCAATTTGACCCCCACCGATGAAGGACACGTCCATGAAAACTCCTCTTCAATTTCCCCTGGCCATTGCGGCCATTTTTCTCCCTACGGCAATACTGTTGACCGGCTGCTCTGTCTTCCAGAGTTCACGTAAAATCGACATGACGCCGTTCTCCGATAATACGGTCACGATGTTCATTGAAGCAGCCAAGATCTCAAGGCCGTTCCACTGGGACAATTTGAAGCCCTACATTGGAGTGCCCGAATTCACGGAGTTGCGGCCGAAGTCGGTCAGGATATACTCGGGGTTTCAGAGCATTGTGATGTATTCAAACCAGGTCGTTGCTCTCAACAATGCGAAGATGAAGGAGAAAGAGAAGAACGTTCAGCTTGTGAAATATCTCAAAGAGGCAACGCGAAACATCTTTGACCGGGGGATCATCGGCATCGATTCAACCGGATTGAGCGACGTTTTTGCTGAAATCACGAGTGCGGAAACCTTCATAGAGGGAATCGCGGCGGCCTCGCCACTTACCGATGCGGTGGTAACTGCCATGGGAGATGACCTGAAGGCCATCGAGTCGGCAATACCGGCGGTGGTCGCAGCAATCGATGGCAAGATCGAGGTCGAGTCTTCCTCCAGGAGAGCGAACTACAAGAATCTGATCAGTCTCCAGATCGGGACGATACGTGGGATGGGGCAACTTTACAATGCACGGCGTGGAGATCAGGCTTCGCTGGACACGCTTCTCAGGGAAGACCCGTCAGTCAGGGAGTTCATCCCTTCGCCGGAGAAGGCAACGGGCAAAGGGATGTCCGCTGCTGAGACATTGCTTACCGAACGGCTCATGAGGCTCGACACCTTCATTCGTCAGATGGATCTCGATGTGGCAGTGTACAGAGCAAAGCTGCGTGAACTGGAGGATTGGCGACTCAACGTCGATGAACGGATAAAGATAGCGCGGCAGGCCCTGTCTGTCTGGGCGCAGTCGCACCGGAACCTCGGGGCGGGCATTCCCGTCCCCCCCCTGATCGATGTGACCGGTTTTGCAACCGGTCTCCTCCGCAAGGCGTCGCCTATCCCATGACGTGTGATCCTCCCCCGTTCTTTCGGGCAACGGGAGAAGATGCCATGTGTATGGGTGAGTTCTCCTGCTCGAAGAGCAGCCTCTACGGAAGTGAAGCGACCGGCAGGTCAACATCGCGTTGACCTCGGGGTTGGGTTCAGGAAAGGGACAACACACCGGACGAGGGGGGGGGAATCCGGACGAGACGTTCAGGCTTGAAGACGGCGGCGCCCCGACATTCCATATCAGGGCGCCGTCGAACGACTGTTGAGCCTTACTTCTTGATCGGCGGGAATTCTCTCAGGATCTCCGCTGCCCCGGCGTCCGCTTTTTCCTGCGCAGCCTGCGGATCGTCGGGCGGATTCACAACGCCGGTGGCGGCCCCACGCCAGACCAGTTCGTAATTCTCCCCCGGCTTCTTGATGATATCGACAAAAACCGTCCCTTCCGTGTAGTACGATACATCGATGTTGTTGCCATACCCGCCATATCCCATCCCTCCGCCCCAGTGGGAACCGTAGTTGTACCCATAGTTAGTGACATTGATCTTGTCCTTCGCGCCGGCGTGTACCATCACGTAGAAGTCAGCCGTGCCGCTTGCCGGTTTCTGAAATCCTTTCGCTGCCAGAGCCTTGTCCACGGCGATCATGACTCGTTTCTGGAGGAGCGGAACTTTGGCAAGCGCGTCCTCTCCCCCCTTCATCGTAGCCCACTGGTACGTCTTCAGCCCGGTAAAGTCAACCGTCGGATCGTAGTCGATCTTCACAGTCATGGAGGAACAGCCTGTGAGGAGCAGCCCGGCAACAACGAGGAGAGCGATATTTCGGAACATGGTTACCTCCCGCTTGTTCGATGGAATCGATTGATTATTCAGTTAGAAGAAAAGAGATTTTTCCTGCAATAGCAACATCGTATTCTTTGTTTCCTATTCACGGGAGCATCGTCCCCTTGCATGCCGCACCGATTGTCCGCATATTATCGTGATGTGCGTCCCGCATGCCGCATCATCTCTTCACGCTTGGCGGACGCCCCTCTCCCCATCAAGCAGCTCATGCCAGAATGAGAACCCGTGTTGCCGTCGTATCCCTCCTTTTGATTCTGCTGGCTCCCATTCGGGGCGGAGCGCAGTCGGCCGAGGCATGGCTTGACTATGTCGCCAACTGGAGCCCCGAGGGCGCCTGGAGTTTCGAGCTCAATCCCGGCCTCGCCAAAGGGCTCGCGGGGGCTTCATGGCTGGACACCTACCTGGCCTCTACGGCAATCTATCAACCCTTCAACTGGGTGAGCACGGAAGGGAACCTCGAAGTCCACTATACGTTCGACAAGTCGACAGAGAATGTCCTCGAGATCCGTCCGTGGCTCGGCCTCAATTTCATCTGGGCGACATTCGGCAGATACCTGAATCTCTTCTACCCCTCTCTCAGCCTCCGGCTGGAGGAGCGGTTCCTCTGGTACGCGTCGAGCGGAACTCAGGAAACGAAAACTCGCGCCCGCCTCCGTGTCTCCACCCGCTTTCCCCTTAACAACCAGATGCTCACGGCGGGTACGTACTACCTCCTCTTTCTTGCAGAAGCATATGCACCCCTGGGGGGGGAGGTCCGGGAGGTGTCCGCTGACCGGAAGCGGCTCCAGGGAGGGCTCGGGTATGTGATCGGCTCTGACACGCGCATAGAGCTCCAGTACGTGCTCATGAAAACGCGCAACAGCTACTCGAATACCTTTGAGGAGAGCAACAACATCGTCTGGCTCGCTGTCCGGAGGTACTTCTGAACGGGACGGCGCAGACAGAGTGATCGCCGGCCGGAGCGTTCGGCCGGTCGCGATCCCCTGAAGGCGGCCGGACCCCCGGCCGTTCCCGTAGCCGGACCGGGTCACGGGCGTTTGAATTTCTCCGGTCACGGATCTTGACCTTCCCCTTCCAGTCCTGTCTTCTTTGGCCGGGGCTAGATGTCCCCCACCCCGTAAATCCCGCCATTGAGAAATCCGCTCGGCATCAGTCCGGAATATGTCCGAAGACGCTCGCTCTCATCTCTGGTTCACATGTCCGCTCCCGGCTCGCCGGGCTTTCTCGCCGGCGGCGCATACCATCGATCCCTGGGAACGACAGGCGGAGATTCACGATCAGCAACAAAATTGGGTGACATGATCTGCACGCCGTATTCGTTGAATGTATCCTGAATGTTCTTGTGGAGGTCCGAAAAGATCCTGAGCATTTCTTCCGGAGTGGTTGTGTAGACATTGAGCTCGTACCTCACGTAGAAATCATCCAGGCTCTTCTGCAGGACAAACGGCTCAGGGTCCTTCAAAACGCCGTCAGTCTTGTCGGCCGCCCTGAGGAGAAGCGCATGGACCTGCCGCCATGGCGCATCGTAGCCGATGGTGACGCTTGTCGGGAGAATGAGCTTCCCTTCTTTTGCCCGGACGCTGTAGTTGCTCACGTGCACACCCAGCACCGTCGCGTTGGGAATTGTCACTTCCACATTCTTCGGAGTACGGATTCTCGTTACCAGCAACCCCCGGCTCACAACCATGCCGAGGGCATCCTGAATCTGCACGATCTCTCCCACTCTAAAGGAGCGCGTATACGTGAGGATCACTCCGGCGACGACGTTCCCCACTGCGGAGGTCGAACCCAGAGAGACGAGCACGCCAATGAAAATCGACGTACCCTGAAACGCCGGCGAATTTGAACCCGGGATGTAGGGGAACGCCACCACAGCGGCAAACGCCGCGACAAGAATTCGGACGATCTTGAACGTCGGCATCGCCCAGTCCGCGAAGAAACCGGGGAGCACAATCCTCCCCTTCTCGACTTCCACGAACAGGATCCGCAGGAATTTCAGCACATACCGGGTCAGGAAAAAGAGGACTATCAGGAAGAAGAAATTCGGGAGATATTCACGAGCGCTCGACCCGAGTATGATCAGAGGCTGCAGCGTGAGATCGAGAAGACTGTTGGCAAATGCACGCGTCCAGATGAACCGTGTAAGGACAAACTCAAGGTACGCGTAGATCAGAAGTATCACGAGAACCCATTTCACGAGTCGGGCTGTAAGTCGTAAGGCTGATTTGAGCCAGTCCGCTCTTATGAACTCCTGCTTCTGGATCGTGATTCCGCGCACGCGTGCATCCAGAGCGTTCTCCAGCCGCCGCCGGAGCCACGAAAGCAGACGCAGAATCATGACAAGCACGATCGTCGCCGCTGCGGAAAGGAGAGCCCCTTGGAGAAGCGTCGTCTTGCTTCGATCCTCCCTGTACCGTTCGACTCCTGTTCGTATCGCCCTCGCATATCGTTGCGCAAGGTCCGATCGGGTGGTTCCCTTCAGTGAAGCGTCAATATCGACAACGGAGAGGAGAAGATGGTCTCCCACGACAATGTCCGATGACACCTCGGACTCCAGAACCGCGAGCGAGTCAAGGGGGACACCCGACTCCGCCAGCGTCTCGATGATTCTCCGGCCTACGGCTTCAGCCCGCTTCTGCGCTGAATAACCCCTCACCCCCGCCTGAAGGGCAAAGAGGGTGTCGTTCCCCAGTGTCACCGGTCCGACAAGAGAAGTGTCGACCTTCAAAGCCTGCAACATGAGAACCGAATCAGATGCCTCAGATCCCGCCGCAATCGAAGGGATCAGGAGAAGCAATGCGCAACAGAATTTCATCATTGTCCTGTCCGTGCGAATAGGTAAAATGAGCGAACAACCGGGCGGAAAAAGACCTCTCACTGTCACCCGGCGGCCTGACTCGCCATGAACGCAAGAACCCACAGCGCGTGTTGGAAATACACAACGACGACCTCCCTCAGCCCGGGAGCTCCCTCGTTGTGATTCGACACAAGATGGAGCCCCGCATTGGCCACATGCCAGATGTAACAAGGTATGAGACGAAGCAGCCTGGGAGAAGAACGATGAATGGGGAGAATCCCCCCGGTGAGGAGGAGGCCTATGGAAAAGGACAGGGGCGATGCGGAGCCGGGTCTGGCGCCCCCCGGGTCTCAAATGCGCCCGGTCAATCAAAAGGTAGGGTTCGATATCGAAACAATCAAGAGAACCGACCACCCGGGACATCGTCTGATCCGGGCCGCCACGAAATTCGCATCCTCTTGTGAGAACGCGACTTCCACGTGCGGATTCAGCGCAATGTGTCCGGAGCCCCTCCCTGGAAGTGATCAGCAAAGTGACAACCGAGATCATGGCAAGCCCCGGCATAGAGCGATCCGAGCGCAAACGGAAGACGTACTAGTTGCCTCACCTAAGTTTCTACTCGAAAGTTGTCTCGTTGCCTCAGTTAAGTTTCTACTCATGGTTTTGAGCCCCCCTGTGGGGGACGGCTGAGATGATTGCGATTTTTGTTGTTGAAGTCAAGATGGTTTTCACCTGCCCCCGTGGAGGGGGTCTTCCGGTTGCTGTGGATGTTTCTTTCGAGTGAATGTTCCTCCTTTGCGCCAGGGATGGTCGGGACTTTGGATCCGGACGTGGGAGGGTAGCTGAGGCGGGGGGCCGGCCTCGATGGCAGAGCGGAAGAGCGCTTGCTGGAGGCGATTAAGGACCCGTTTGAGCTCGACGACATTGAGGCTCTCATACTGGCGCGTGAGATTGATTTTGACCTGCTCCGGGATCTGCGGATGCGCCAGGACCCGTTTGTAGGGTGTCTGAGGCTCGTCGTAGCGCCGTGTGACCTTGCTCCCGTGCCTGACCTTCTCTTTGAGCTTCATGACCGGCACGAAGAAGTTGGTGTACAGTCGCGCGACCCGGTAGAGCTTACGGAGAAGTTCCAGTTGCTCGGGGGTATCGTAGCGGTAGTAGCCGACCAGGTGCCGGACAATGGAGTTGTTTTTCTGTTCGACGTAGCAGTTGTCGTTCTTGCGGTACGGACGACTGCGAGTGAAGGTGAGGTGCTCCTCCTGGCAGTACTGTA
>Ga0315283_10006122_pt1 | contig 10706 bp, 12 predicted proteins | sample YL17G09_0_MG_FD_204541 | JGI IMG/M metagenome (GOLD analysis project Ga0315283, IMG submission 204541) | Sediment microbial communities from Yellowstone Lake, YNP, Wyoming, USA - YL17G09_0 | ecosystem: Environmental > Aquatic > Freshwater > Lake > Sediment | place: USA: Wyoming | collected...
AACACCCCGTTATTCTGCACGTCGTCCATTTCGGCCATCAGCCGAAGTTCGTTGAGCGCGAAGCCGGAATCGGCCTTCTCGTCTTGCACCTCGTCGTCGGTGCCGGCCAGGTGGCGACCGTGCGCCTTGTCGATCAGGGCCTGGTAGTGCGGAGCGGTGCTGGACGAGTAGCGGGTGTCGCTCGCTCGGTTCACGTCCGACCACATCGACGGGACGGCGCCAGTGTATGGCTGCGACGGGTACGTGGGATAGCGGCTCATGGCTGGAACCTACCTTGCTTCGCGGCGTGCCGCGACTTTCGTGCAGTGAACGTCAAGCGGCTTTCTTCTTTCGGCCGAACGCCAGCCAGCCGCCGATGGCGACCACCGCGACGACGGCCAGCAGGCCACCGGTGCCGAATCCAGCCTTCACGACCGGCTCCGGCTGATCTTCCTCCGTCACCGTGGCGACCTCGATCGGCACCGACGGCGGCACCGCCGGTGGCGTTTCCTGAACCGGGGGAGGGGGCGAGTCCGGCGGTGGACTGATGAGGGCCGGAGGCTTGACGGGTGGCGGCACGCGCCGAGGCGGACGCACTGGCGGCTCTCTGAGTCGCACGGCGGGAGGCAGCGCGGCGCGCGCTTTGACTGCGGCCGCGTAGGCAAGCAGATCGGACACCTGCTTGTCGTGGGCGGCTTTGACTGCGGCGAAGTAGGCGAGCAGATCGGCCTTGGCCTTGGCGTCCCGCACCGCTTGCACGTATGCGAGCAGGTCGGCGGCGCGCTTGTCGTTTGCCGCCTTGACGGCCGCGGCGTACTTGGCAACGGCAACCCAGTCCACCGGTGGCGGGACGACGGGGCGACGCGGAGGCTCACGCAGCCTCGGCGGCGGAACGACTGGTCGCCGCGGAGGCTCACGCAGCCTCGGCGGCGGACAGATCGGAAGCGTCTCAACCCAGCAAGGCGGCGCGGTGGGCAGAGCAAGCAAGCCGAGTCCGCGCAACGATAGTGGTTTGCAGGCAGCGTGCGCGGCATCGTGCTGCGCCTGCGTTGCACACGCGGGGTACTGGCTCGGGTCGCCAGGGCCCCTACGATCGTACACATCTCCAAGTCCGTGATAGCTCATGTGATGGTGTTCCTTGCGGGGACGGTCAGTCGATTTTCCAGGCGCGCCATGTCGTGACGCGAGCGAGCATGGACGCTTCGCGGGTGCCAGCGACCGTGTCCACGACGATCCAGCGCCCGCTCTTGGGCTCCTTCACGCGCGAGAACACGTGACTGAAGTTGTTCGGTGCGCCGAAGCCGACGGTGATAAATTCCGCTTCGCGCCCAAGCTGGCGCGCCATCGTGGAAATCAACAGCGCAGCGTCGTCGCAATCCCCGACCGCGACGCCGTGCCGCGATATTTCCTCGACCAGACGCTGCGGGTCTTTCACAAGCTCCAGCGCGACTGGATCGTTGGCGTATTTCACTTTCTCGCCGACGAAGTTTCGGACGGCAAGAATCTCCGACAGGTAGTCTTTTGGCTGAAGGCCGCGCGTGCAGTATTCGACCGCGCCACGCACAAGCATCGACCGCTCACCGCGCGCGCCGAGGCATAGCTCGCGCATGGTGTCGATGGTGGTCTGCGGGCCACGGAACGCGGAGATTCGGGTCGGCGGCGAGTCGGTTATTGCGGGCATGGCGGTGCCTGACGGTCCGCCTCGAAGTCGAGCCAGCCCCGAGCCTACCCGCTACCTGGCTACGTCGGCAAGAAACGTGCGTCCGGGGGGCGTCCGGCGGTCAGGTGCCGGGCTTTTCCCGTGGCTTGCCGGCAGGCGCGGGGTCGCCGTCGCCATCATCGACGCGGTGCCCACGTAGCAGCACGCGCGCGGCGGGGTCGCCCTTCCAGTACGGTTCGATCCACTTGTACCGGCGGAGCGTGTTAGACGGACCCCACGCCTGCTGTTTCGGGTGACCGCGCACCAGGAACTGGTGCTTCGGCACGCCGCCGCCGTGGCGCCCCCCGGCCAGCGCCTCGCGCACCGTGTCGCGTAGATCGATCGTGACCGGCTGCGCGAGCAGGTAGCGCGAGCCATCCGGCGGGGCGCCCACGGTGCGCTTGGAGTGCGAGCGAGCCGGTGCCCCTCCACTGCCCCATCGGCCCTCCGCGCGCAGCCGCTCTGGGTCGCTCAACACCACGCACGCGGCACGCACCAGCCAGCGAAGCATTTCGGCGGCCACCGGTCCGCCCGCGGCTGCCTCCGACCAGGGAGCAATCGCGCCCGTCTTGCTGACCAGAAACACTGGTTCGATACCCATGCACCAAATGCGCTGCGGCTGCGTTTCGCCAAGCAGGTCATTCGGCACCAGCAGCGACCATGCTATCCACGGCGCGCGCAGGTCATCACTCTCAGGCACGTCGGTCAGGCACAGCGCCGCGGCGAGCTTGTGCGACACCTCCAACCGAGCAAACGCGCTCGACCTCCACGCCTCCAGAAAGGGAGACATTCGAGGGACATCGAATCCACCTCGCTCACCCAACAGGCCCGCCGCCACCATCCTTGGGCACACCGCATCCAGCAGATGGCTCACAACGTGTGCAGCGCCCCACACATCGAAGCCATTATGGCTCTCGAAACCCTCACCGTCCTCGACCCAGCGGAGCACACTGAACGTGACCGATGCCGACATGGCCAGCACCTCCAGGTTCTGCGCCGAGATAACGGGCGGTAGCACCAGATCCCGCACCACCTCACCGACACGGCGGAGCCAGCGCGCCTCCTCGTCGAAGCCCGCCGCGAGAAGCGTGCGCAGCATGAGCGCGTGGCGCGTAGCTGAGCGGGCGCGGTCGCCACGCTCACGGCACCAGTGGTTCATCTTCCGCCCGTATGCTGTCAGCAGCCACCCTTTACCAGGTGAAACATTACGCCACACCTCGCTCAGCGTGGCGTCCACCCGAGCGACGCAATCATCCACTGTTTGCAGCGGCTGCTCCATAGCAAGCACCATGTACGGCGCGAATTCGTGCGCGCGCTGCTCGTCCTGCGTCTCCGGCACCGGCAGAATCTCTGCCAGCGTCTGGCGTACCGTCGTTGCGAACGCCACCAACGAGAACACGGCTCGGGTGTAGTCCACCACCACCACCCATTCCGTGCCCGTAGCAATAGGACGGCGTAGCGCATCCGCTATCGCGTCGTACGTCGGCCGGTACGGGTCGCCGGCCGCTGGTTTGGGCACCGACGCAAATCGAAGCCGGTTCGTTCCGCGAACGGATGCTTTCCCGTCGCGGGCCACCAGAATGATGCACGCGGGCGCCGCTGGATCGCGCGACAGCATTATGCGTAGTTCCGCTTCTGCCTGCGCCCGAATCGTCTCGACCACTTGCGCCGCTTCTTCGTACGTCATGCCCGCACCCTACCCCGTGCTGCCACTGGCGTCAAGGCTGCCACTCAGGCGGCGCAAGACCGGCGTTTCCGCCTCAATGCAGCAGGCGGTGCAGCAGGCTCCCCGGCATGTCCCCTGGTAGCTCCACGGTCCCGCCGGGGCGGCCGCGCATCACGTCGCGGAACAGGCCGATGACGCGCGAGTACGCAGCGACGCTCTCCTTCTGCTCCATGAGCGGAATCACGTCGTCCAGATCGCCCTCCATGCGACGCGCGACTCCGCGGGCGACCCAAACCTTCATCATCATCGCGCCGTCGCGCGTGTAGCAGACCTGCACGCCCTGCCCTGCGGGCTCGACCGTGATCGCACTGGCGGTGCCCACCGGCGGGTCCGGGTCGCGCTCGTCGGCGAAGCTCACAGTCGCCCCAGCAGATCGGACCAGAGGCGCATCACGATCTTGATCGTGTCGTCGCCCGCCCACTTCCGCACCACGTCGCGGAGGTGCGGTCCGTAGCCGCCTTCCACGGCGTCTACGAACAGCGGCGCCCCTTTCGGGTCGTGCACGTACAGGTGCATCACCCCCGCGGCTTCCTGCTCCGCGTCGTCGCCGGGATACGCTATCACCAAGATCGGCGCGCCGTGCTTCGCGAGGTAGCGCGTGCGGAGCCTCCGAAACTCCTCGCACTGGTCATCGGTGAAATCGTCGTCCCACTTGACCATGCGCGTGGGGTCATCGGGGTGAGGGAAGATGATCCGTCCGTTGGCGTCGGGGACGCCCTGATCGCCGGAAGCCACTCCTATCATCCCTGCGCGAGCACGATGCCCGCGGCCGCCCACAGGTCACGCAGGAACTGCTGGCCCTGCCGACGCACCAGCGGGCTCGCGCCCTTGCCGGCCTTCTGTAGCTCGACGACGACGCGCTCGGGCTTCAGGCCGGTGATCACCGCGACGAGGTTCTCGCGACCGAGCAGAGGGAGAAGCTCGCGAGCGATGTTCTCTACAGGCTCGCCCGACGCCATGGCCTGCTCCAGCACAGGAGCAAACTGGAGGATCATTTCCGTCGGGATCACCGTCGGCACCGATCCTGGCGGCGCCTGCGGAATGGACGGCTCGGGTGCGGCCTGCTGTAACTGCGGCGGCGCCGCCGGAGGAGCGGCGGGCGGAGCGCCCTGCGGTTGGTATGTTTGCGGCTGGTACGTTTGCGGCGGAGGCTGGTAGGCCGGCGGCGCCTGCGCGTACATCTGCTCCGGCGGCGGCGCGTAGCCCTGCGGGGGCGGCTGGTAGGCCGGCGGCGCGTAGCCCTGCGGGGGCGGCTGGTAGGCCGGTGGCTGGAACGCCTGCGGCTGCGGGGGCGGCGAGTGCATCCCAAACTGGTCGAACGCGGCGCGCGGCTGCGGCGCGCCGGGGTCCAGCGGGCCCGATGCGTCCTCCGTGCCGAACCGAAGCGGGCTCGGCTGGAACACGTTGCCGTCGCGGCCACGCAACGGCGGAGGCAGTCCCGCCATCGGGGCAATACCGGCCATCTGCCGGGCCATGCTGTTCTGCGCGCCGACCTGCATCGCCTGGTACTGCATCGCCTGCACCTGCTCGGGGCTGGGCCCCGGCGAGGCTCGTAGCTTGCTGACCGTCTCGCCCGCTGACTGGACAATCTCAGGCAGCTTCTGGACGAGATCCATGCCGATGCGACCGAGCATGTCCTTCCAGTCCTTCGGTGGCTCCGGCTCCTCGGGGGCGCCGTTCGACGGACCCCACCCGAGCGCGGCCGCTGCTTCCTGCGCGCGCTCGATGTGCTTTCCGATGTCCTTGTTTTCCTCCGCCTCTTTCCGCCAGCGCTCCGACTCGGCCGTGAGGCGCGTGATTTCCTGGCCCACGGTGGTGACCCGGTTCTCCAGCATGTCCTTCTGGCCGGCGAGCCGCGTCTCGTACGTGGTCTGCTGCGACTTCAGATCGCGCTCGTGCTGTCGGCGTTCGTCGTCGAGCCGCGTCTGATTCTGCGCCCGCTGGTCGTCGAGCGCGCGGCGCATTTCCTCGCGCACCTCCGCGAGGCGCCGCTCCGCGCGCGTCTCGGTTTCCTGCACGCGCGTCTCCGCCTTGCGCTCTGCCTCCTCCGCGCGCCGCTCCGCGCGGTCGATGTTCTCTTTGAGCCGCTCCTCCTGCCGCTTCATTTCGTCGCGGTTCTGGCGGTCGAGTCGCTCCGCTTCGTTCCGCGCCTGCTCGGTGCGCCGGGTCGTCTCGTCGCGATAGTCGTCCTGCACGCGCTTCAATTCCGAGGCGTGCTTCTCCTGAATCCGCTGCACCTCGGTGGTGTGGCCCTGCATGAGCCGCTGGATTTCCTGACGCGCTTGGTCCAGCGCCTCCTTCGCGCCCTTGGCTTCCGCCTGCGCCCCCTTGGCTTCCGCCTGCGCCGCGGCGAGCGCGGGAGCGGACGCCGACTCGCTCGGCTTCAGCACCGCCGCCATCTTCGCGAACCCGTCCACCATCTGCGCCGCATCGGTCGGTCGGTTCCGATCACGCTCGTCGCGCTCGCGCGACTCGCGCTGCACCTGCTCGGAACGGGCCTCGGCGCGGCGCTTTTCTTCCTCGGCGCGCTCCGCTTGGAGTTCCGCCTGACGCGCTCGCTGCTCGGCCTGTCGCTCCAGGGCCTTGACGCTTTCAATGCTGTTCCGGTGCACCACGTCCAGCATCGGCCCGAGCGACGCGCTCATGCCGGCTCGCTCCTCGCGCACCTCACGTTCTTTTGCTTCCTCGCGAGCACGCATCTTCTCCTCGTGCTCTAGCTGCACTTCCAACATGCGAGCGTCGGCGGTCGTGGTTGGCCGCATCGCTGACCCCTGAGAGAAACCTGGCTGGATGTATCGCATGTCGTCGCCTTCGCTTTCGTCTATTTCGTCGTCGTGAAGCACCGCCGCTTGGAGGTTTGGCGGATACACCGAGGGTGAGATTTCGACCTTCACCGGGGGCGACAGCGCCTTGTGGCGCATCCGCCCGGTGCGCGGATCCATGACGCCGCCGCGCTTCGGTGGTCCGTAAAGCACCAGCGTGTAGTCGCCGCCCCCGTAGTGGCCGACGAAATCGCGGTCGGTCATGTAGCGCTGGATGGGGCGCTGCGTGCCCTTGCAGATCACGCCGCCGAACTGCTGCGGCGCGCGGCGGATCACCTCGATGTAGTATTGCCCGTCGCCGATGGTCGGGCACTGGTTCATCAGGTCGGCCAGGTTCTTGGGCGGCTGCACGCCGGCCAAGTCCTCGACCTCCCCACCGCTCGACGCGATCATACCCTCGTTCAGGTGCGGCTCGTCCTCCGGCGGGGGCAACGGGTCGGAACCCAAGGTGTAGAGCAGCGTCTCGCGCGCCACCTGTTCAATGGGAGGCGGCTCGGGAGCCGTGCGACGCCGCGCCACATCCTCAATGCTCCGAATCGGAGTCACCCGGGCGCGCCCGTTTGATCGCTCCGGGGGCTCCGTCTCATCGTCCGGCTCCGCGGCGATGGGCGGCGGAGCCGCTGCCGCGCGCGCAGCTTGCACTTCCCGCACCTCTGCGGAAGTCGTGGGCACCAGTCCGTTCAGCTTGCGCTCCGCTCGCCGCGCAGCAAGCGCGGCCTGGCCCTTCGCCAGTGCCGCGCGCTGTGCGTCGTTCATTGGGCGCTTCGGTTTCGACTCCTTTGGCGACCCGGCGCCGGGCTCAGCGGCGCTCACTGCTTGGTGCCAGCGGCGGGACTTTCTCCATCCTCGCCGTCCCCATCATCATCGTCGTCGTCCCCATCCCCCTCCCCATCGTCGTCGTCCTCCTCGACGGTGATTTCGGCGATGCGCGCCAACGCCTTATCCACCTCGCCAAGCTCCGCCTCGACCTGGACCCTCTCGTCGCCCGCGACGCGATCCTTCGACCCGTCGAGCAAGCTGCGGTAGGCGAGCAACCGCTGCGTGAGCATCGCGGAGTCCTCCGGCCGGAGCATCGAGTCCGCGGCGCCGGCAGCCTCCATCAGCAAAGGCTCAACCTCGGTGTGCAGGTACTCGCGCACCGCGACCGTCTCCTTGAACGAAAGCATCGCGAAGTCTCTGAGCAGAGGCATCACCGTCTCGGCGACCTCTTGCATGATCGTCGCGGGCGTGGCGCCGCTCAACTTCGCCTGTCGGGTCAAGCGCGCGGTGTGCGCTTCGATTTCCACCAGCACCGCGTTCAGTCTCTCCAGATTATCAGCCATCGTTCAGGTTCCTTTCGTCGTCGTCTGGGCGCCAAGCGCCACGTCTACATCGAAGTCGTCAGTGACCTCGTTGTTCTTTCGCTCTTGCTGTATCGCGAGCGTGCGCTCGTCGAACGCATCGATCAGCGCCTGCTCGTTGCCGAACACGGGGCTGCGTAGCTCGCACGCCAGGATCTGCTGATTGCCCAGGTCGAGAAACTCGCCCTCGTCGGTCCGGCGCGCCGTGCAGAGGCGCACCGCGAGCGATCGGTCTAGCTCCTCGGGGAAGGGCACAAGCTGACGCGCGTAGTGCTGGCACTGCGGCCGGTTCGGCTCGACCTCGACGCGGAGGGTGCGGCGCCAGAACGCGAAGCCCGCCTCGCGCTCCACGAACCACGAACCGTCGGGGCTGCGCTGCACCTCGTTCGGCTTGAACCGATTGAGCACCGCGCCCCACTCGTCGCGCTCGACGAAGCTGGAGCAGTCGCTCATGCAAACGAAGCGCGACGGATCCAGGTCGGGTGCCTGCGCATCCTTCCACGCCTGCGACACGATCGGCTTGGGGAGCCCGTCGGTGGGATCCATGCCCATCGGAGTCGGCTCGTTCTTGAACGCCTGGTAGAGCGCGTCGGTGATGCGTGGTCCCTCGACCTCATGGCGCACTGCGGAGGCCGCGCCCGGCCCCTCATTGTTCGTCGTCATCGGGTCGGAGGGTAAGTCCTCCCCGTCCTGCTATCAACCCCCCGGCTGCAACCGCTATGCGACAGGGGTAGGGACGGGCTGGTTCAGATAGGGGGCCACGTGGCTCTCCCGAAACTCGTCCGCGACGATCTGGATGGTCGGGTTCAGTCGCGGCTCGGGGCGCGGCGGCGCTTTGCCGGTCGCCTGGTGGTACTGCGCCGCCAGGTTCTGATACTGGCGGGCCAGGCTCTCGATTTCGGTCAGCATCATCGCCTGCGCGTTGCCGTGCTCGGCCCCGGTGCGGACAAGAAGGCGACGGCTCTCGGTGGCCTCGGTCACGCAGCCATCGATCTTCACGAAATACTCGCGAGCCTTCCGCGCCTGCTCGTCCCGCTCGGATCGCGCGCGCTCCGTCTCCCCACGCTGGTGGGCCAGGTCTTGCTCCAGCCCGGCGAGCGCGGCGGCAAGCTGGTCGAGCGATGCGAGCGCCACGGTCCCGTGGTGGCTCACGCGGTAGCGACGCACGAACACGCCCAGGGCGACGCCGAGGCAGAGCGACACGAGCGCCAGCACGATCGGGTGAGACAGCATAGCTGCCAAGTATCAGTCGGCGCCTGCGCGGCGCAAGGGCGGTCAGCGGTTCGCGTACTTCTCAGCCAGGCGGGCGAGCCCCTCTGCGGCGGCGTCACGGCGAGCCGCCGGCTCCACCTGCGCCTCCGGGTAATGCTCCGCCCCGTGGCAAGCAACGCAAAGCCACCGGATTTCGTTCGGCTTGTCGTAGTCGGGGTGGTGAGTCTGGGCCTCCGGGGCGCCACAGCGTTCGCACGGCTTGCGCGGCAGCGTGCCGGCCTTCACTCGCATTTTGATGCGGCTGCGGGCGCGGACGCGCTTCGCGTACTCCGGGTCGGCGCGGTAGCGGGCAACCGATCGCGCCGAGTCGTGCTTCCGTGCTCGCCAGGCACGCATCGAAAGCCGGTGGCACTCCCGGCAGCGGCGCTGCCGACCGTCCCCACTGGCGGACTTCGCGAACTGGTCACGGGGCAACCACGAATGACAGGTACCGCAAAGTTTTTCGTCGGGCAGCGCAAACTCGACGCCCGCGGCGATCATGCTTTTGGTCCGCTTGGGCCTCATTGTTGATCGTGAAAGTGTGTCACTTACCGTCCTGCGGGTTTCTTGACCGCCCCATCGTACCCGCCACCGCTGCCGCCGTGGCGAACAAAATGCGCCGGTCCCGCACCACGGCTGGTCCGGCCACCGCCGCGCGGAGACAGGGCGCCAGGCCCTTCACGTTCTCGATGCCGAGCGCAGCGTAGAGCGCCGCTACGTCGTGCAGGTCGATGACCTCGACCTTGAACGCCTGCCCGAGCGCCATCAGACCGAGGCGGATCACGGCCACGTGCTCCGGCGGTTCCGACGACTCCGCCTGCGGCCCGAGCACCATCACGGCGGGCGGGTTCCGCTGGAGCACCACGTCGAGAATCAGCCGGTGGGAATGGATGCGCCGAGCCGCGTCGATGGCGTCGCGAACCGTGATGCCCCGGCCAGCGTGGAGCACGTCGCTGTCCAAAATCTCCGCCCGCGGGGCACCGTTGAAATACAGCACCGAGTATCCGAGGGCGCGCAGCCCCGGCGCGATTCCGAGCGCTATCACGTGTTCGGGGAGGCAACGTACACGCAGGTGCAGCAGCGCGCAACCCGGGGGGCCGGACGGTCAGCCCGTCGCGGCCTTTTCTGCGGCGCGCAGCCGCTTGTCGATCTGCTTCAAGCGGTCGTTCAACGTGTAGTCTGGCTCGCGCGTGCCCGATAGCTCGTCCACCATCGCGCGCCGCCAGCGTTCGGTCGCATCTTGGATCGCTTCTGCCACCGTCTTCAAGAATCTAGATCCGGGCTCCGTCTGATAGATAACGTCACTTCCTCCGACGCTGACGCCCTCGCCCCACGGCTTGACCCATCGCTCTGGCTCCGGCGGCGTGAGCTTCGCCGCCTCGCGCCGCGCCGCCTCCCGTGCGGTAAGCAAGTCGGCGACGTGCTCGCGCTCCGCCATGAGCCGCGCGATCGTCCCCGCCTTGCTCGCAAGCTTGCGCGCGACATCCGGCCCAAGCCCCATGCAGCCGGTGCCAACGATCATGGTCGTGCCGTCGTCCGTCTCGACGTAGGCGTGTACCTCGTGGAGCCGCCCGCAGCGGTCGCACTCGCGCGCGTTGCCGCTGCCAGGGATCGCCGCCCACTTGCCGTCCGCAATTTCCTCGTACTCGCGAGTGTCCACGACGCGCAGGATCTTCATCGGACCACGTCCGGCAGCAACGTGAGCGCCGACGCATCCCAGACCCGCTCGACGCTCGCCTCCATCATCGGGCGGTACGTGCGGTGCGTGAACACTGTATCGTACTTCAAGTCGCGCTTCTCCTCGATGCCTTCGATGTTCGCGCAGTCCACTCCATCGCCGAACAGATCGCGCGCGGCGTACTCGCGGCCCTCGAAGATGTCCCAGTAGA
>Ga0315283_10006123_pt1 | contig 10706 bp, 16 predicted proteins | sample YL17G09_0_MG_FD_204541 | JGI IMG/M metagenome (GOLD analysis project Ga0315283, IMG submission 204541) | Sediment microbial communities from Yellowstone Lake, YNP, Wyoming, USA - YL17G09_0 | ecosystem: Environmental > Aquatic > Freshwater > Lake > Sediment | place: USA: Wyoming | collected...
ACTCGACGCCGCCTGGGATCTCTGGTTCGATCTGGCGCAGGAGACCAACGCGTTCGATCCCGCGTACTCGCACGGTGTCCTGGTGGGCTGGACACCGCCGGCGCGAGACGCGAACCACGACGCTGGAGGCGGAGCGGCAAGGACGCCCGATCGCCGTGTGTGAGCAGGGCGCGGACGGTGTCTGGGAAGGGGGATTCTGTTAACCTGCTGAGCGGAAAGCGAACGGAGACTCCTCTCCTGCGGCCTATCGTCGGCTGGTCTGGTGGGCGGTGATGGCGGAGGGTACATCGCGGCCAATAACTCACGGTAAGCAACCGCACCGAAGTGTGGCGCTTCGAGATTGTCGGGGCCGGCGCGCCGTTCTATGCCGGCAACACCCGGGTCCCCGAGCCCTACGAGATCGGGACCCGCGCGGAGTTCGATCGTCGCTCCGCCGATTGTCTCGCTCACACCGACCGCGTCCTCCTGATGTCCCGTGACAGTATCGCGCGAAGATCTGCCGCATTGTTCTTGTGGCAACCGGAGACCACGCTGATTGTTCTCATGCTCAATCCCAGAAGGCCATCTTGTAGTGTCTTCTGATGACGCTGTCCTTGGTCAGGAGAGGCGCACCCGCCAGCTTCGCCTGTGCCACGATGATTCGATCAAAAGGATCCCGTGTCCAGGACTGTTCGAGCGCCAGGCAGACGACAGAGGCAAACGCGCTTCCGCACACGCGCAGCCCTACCGTCTGTTCCAGTGCATCGCGGATGACCCGTGATTTCGTCTGGATCCGGCCGGTCTCGTGGAGATACTCGAGTTCGAGAGCGACCATGGGAGACATGAGCAACTCGTGGGCTTCCAGTTTTTCACGCCCCGCGGGGGTGAAGCGGCGCAACTCCTTTGCATAGAGCCAGACCACCGCATGCGTATCGAGGTAGATCACGGCTTCCACTCCCGGGACCAGTCCAGATGCACAAGCTCCTCCGGATCCCCTCGGATGCACTTGTGCGGCTTTAGCCGGGCAAGCTTCGAGGCCGGTTTCTCCGCGACAATCTTCAGCAGACGGTCGCCCCGCTTGACGGACAGCGGCTGCCCGGTTTCCACAACGCCATCCAACAAACGATAGATGTTCTGTCGCAACGCGGAGACGGTCACGGTCATGGCGCCATCACCTCCCGACCGATGTGCCATCGGTGTGCTGACAGCTTCGCACAACGGAACGTACGACGTCAAACACAACTACGTACGATTGCGCGCCCACCTGGAACTCAGGGAATCGGGAAGCAGGAGAGGCCGCATCAGGGGCGCGCCTCGCCGAACGGGTATGCCTGAGGTCCGCCATCACCGCGATCTTCTCGCGCAGAGTCCGGACCTCAGGCACCCGGTCGAGTCCGACCACCTTGCCCAGCTCCCCTGGGGGCACATGCCGCAGCCCTTCCGGTTGGCGAATCCGCGCCAAGGCCATGAACCCCAACGTGATCAGAATGTGCAGGGCACGATAGAAGCCCCGGGGCAATGAGAGATGGCGGCCCAGTCCGCTCAGCAACCCGCTGCCACACAACGCGGGCAGCCCCGCCAGCAGACCGCCCAGGTCCACATCTCGACAGCGCTCGAAGCGCGTGACGGCGCTTTTCAGCACACCCAGGGCCGCCGCCATGCACTCGTCGGCACCCGTACAGGCCGTGCCCATCCCCTCCGCGGCCCGCGCATCCACGCGGCCGCGCTCCGACTTCGGCGGCTTTGCCCGACGTCATCACCGCGCCGCCGCGCCCGGGGTGCGGCGCAAGAAAGGACGCGGGACCCCGCTCGTCCAGTTGCCGGGTCCAGTGCATGAGCGTGCGGTGCGGCACGTCGCAGGAAGACTGGGACATCGGTAGCCCTGCCGAACCAGGCACGCCGTTTCTGCACATCGGCGCAGATCGCAAGGGTGCAGAATCTTGCACGGCGCGCCGGGTGCGGGGTCGCGGTGGACGGATCTTGACGCGCGGGCTGTGACGAGGCCCCGGCCACAAGAGACCGGCGCGACGCTGTGAGCATGGCGCGCCGGCGGTGTCTGGGAAAGGACCTTCTGCCAACCTGGCGAGGCGCACCCCGCCAAGGGTCTCTACTTCACCGAGTACCCGGCAGGCACCTCGAACAGCGAGGGGACGGGCTCACGCCGGCTGATGTTGGTCAACCGATACGTCGTCTCGCCGGCGCGGGGATCGACGTGTGTCGTCATCACCAGCACCTTGAGTTCCGGCGAGAACCACTCTTCCGAGACCACCGTGATCGGCTGCTCGTTTCCGATCGCGCCGACTGGTATCACGGTCGTCGTCCGGCTGCCTCTGGCCACGACACCTTCGATCGTCTGCTGGCCCAGATCCTCCTTCGAAGACGAGGACGCGGATCCGGCGCCTTCGCTCACCCAGGTGATCGGGCCCACACTCGTCACGACCGACTGGCCGCTCGTGACGTGCGTCTTCAGCTCCCCTTCGCGGATGGCCTTGGCTTCGGTCTCGCGTCGAGCATCGGGCGACACGTAGACGGCGACACCACTTGCGCCCTGACCACCGCGGCCCCCTCTTCCACCAGCGCCGCCCGACGATACGAAGGACATCGCGATCTGGGTGCGACGGGCCGTGTTGGTGCTTGGATCCAGCACGTAACTGGTCCCGGCTGCCGGATCACTGATGACAATGCTCGTCACGTGACCATCAGCGTCCATCGTTTCGCGCCGCGTGCGGCCCGCACTGTCACGGTAGACCCGCACGGCGGTCCGTCGGACGATACGATTGCCATCGGCGAGCACCTGGACGGATTCGGTCACGGTCTCGCCCGCGTACGGCGCGCCGGTGACGGCCTTGAGTTCAAACGAGAGATGAATGCCGCTGGCCGACGTCTGGTCCAACAAGACCTGCAGTTGCTGTTCGAATGCGGCTTTGGCCTGTGTCTCGTGCACAATCACCGTCTGCGCACCAGAGGTGGCCGCCACGGCCGTCAATAACATCACCGTCAGTGTCGTCTTCATTGCTTTCTCCTTGAATCCGAATCGAGACCCACGAACCTGATCGCTCTGGGTTGGGCATCCTGTCCCACCAGCACGTCGGCTTCGACGACGCGTGCGGCTGCCTCCGGTACGACATCGAACCCGTACGCGAGCAGGATGGCCATCGGCAGTTCGAGTCGAAGGATGCGCCCGCTTTCGAGTGCAGGCAGGCCGGCTGCGGTGGGTAACGCCACGAAACGCAGCACCTCGCTCTTGCCGGCAGACACTCCGCGGTTGGCGGCATCGCGCAACGGACGCGATTGCGGGGATGCGCGCGAAGACCTGACGTCAGCGGGCGGTGTTCGGACCGGTGCCTTGGCGGCGCCACCGGTCTCCACTGCCGCCGGCTTCAGCGTGGCCGGTCTGGTCGTGGTGATGGTCTGTGTTGATACCGGCTGGTCTTCCCCGGCGGACCGCCATCGCGCGGGACCCAGCCACCCCACCACCGCGAGGACCACGACGGCTGCGGCGGCGAACCACCGCCGCGCAGCCGGTGTTGCGAAGACCCACCGGGAAGCCAGGGCCTGCCGGGGAGCCGGGGCCTGCCGGGGAGCCGGGACCTGCCGGGGAGCCGGGACCTGCCGTGCGACAAACGCGCGAAGCAGGTGTTGCTCGATTGCCGCCGACCGGGGTGGTTGCGGCGCGGAACTGGCCAGTGTGCGCAGCGTGGCCGTCAGGTGCCGCTCGCGTGCGACGTGAGCCGCGCACGCGGGGCACCGCTCAAGGTGTTCGCCCACGCGTTGCCTGACCGGGACGCTGAGATCGACCCCTCGGGCAAGATCCACGACGTCGGCCTCGAACTCGTGGCAGTTCATACGTAGCATCCTCCGGCATCAGCGCCGCCAGGGCGGGTCCGGCCGGCGTATTCGCCCTGCCCGGGTTCTGCGGCCGGATTCCCAATCTGCGCGACAGCCCTGGACACGGGTGCCGACAGACCAGCCGCGGACAACTTTGCTGCCAACAGCGCGCGGGCTCGGTGCAGTCGGGACCGTACCGTTCCCACGGGACACGCCAGCACTTTCGCCGCATCCCCGTACGTCATCTCTTGCAGATCGCACAACACGAGGGCCTCGCGGTAGGGCACGGGCAGCGTGTGAACCGCGCGGCGCAGCGTCTCGATACGCTCGGTGCGAATCAAGTCCGCCAGCGGATCCAGCGCCCCGCCCGCATCCGACGCCGGCTCGTGTTCGCCCGCGACATCGAACGGCTCCAGGCGGCGATCGCGGTCCAGCCGCTGCCTGACACAGTTCCTGGCGATCCCGCACAACCAGGCGACCACCGTTGCGCGCCCGGCCTCGTAGCGCTGTGCATCGCGCATGAGGACGAGGAACACGTCCTGGACCACGTCTTCGGCCGTTGAAACTGAAGCCGTCATGTGCCACGCGAACCGGAACACGTCGGCGTGGCGCCTGCCGAACAGTTCGGCAAACGCTGAGGCATCGCCTGCGGCGACCTGCCTCAGCAGTTCATCGTCTGGGACTCGATCAATCAACGGTGCGATAGCCATGTCCTTTAGATTCGACGTGCTCACTCGATATTCAGTCTGGAAGGCACAAGAGTTCCCGGAAGTTGTCGTCTCCTGGCGCAGTCTGATGCCGGAGACCTGAGTCGGCAGTTGGCGTGCCTGCTCTGCGACCCATGCACCGAGGAAGGCGGCGAGCCGTGTGCGCTTGAGGTGGACCGAACCGTTTCGGCCGTCCTTGAATGGCCACTGTCTCTTCCCGTGGTTCATGGTGCGACGCGCCGCACGATTGTTCGGCGGTTTCCGTACGGTGTGTGCTTCCGCATCTTGCCGGACGGAATCGTGCACGGGCACCGGGAGCCGGATCGCTGGCGGGAGCGACAGTGAGGTCTGACACGCGCTGGAGCCGACAGCGCGAACGTGTTCGCGAGTGTTCGCGCTGTGGCTCAGCGCTGATCGGTTCGGCGGACCGAACAACGAACACGGACACTCGAACACGAATCCGCAGCGCCGAGAGCGACACTCGCGGCGAACGGGACACGGAGAGGGATCGGACTACTCTCGATCCTTCCAGTATCCAGGGCGACGCTTCAAGTGGGCGAGGGCGACGACGACGATCTCGCCCGGGCGAACGCGGCAGACGACCTGGTAGGGGAAGCGGGACACGAGAAGCCGGCGGGTCTTACGGTCGGCGGACACCGGGCTCCCGACTTCGGGATTCAAAGCCAGCCGGTCAATGGTCTCGGCGACCTCGTTCAACAGTTCGCCACCGAGACCACGGCGCTTGGACTCGTACCAGCGAACTGCCTCGGCAAGTTCGGCGGACGCGAGCGAATCCGTTCGGATGGAAAACGTCACCGGTCGAGGACGTCCCGCCTGATGCGACGTCTGACGTCATCCCAGGACTCCAGGGTCGCTATGCCAGATTCGATGGACGCGACGCGCCGTTCTATCTCGGCGGCCCACTCGGCTTCGGCATCGGGGTCTGCCGGGCCATCGAGGCTTGCCAAGAGTTCAGCGGCCAGTTCGGCACGAGCGTGTTCGTCGAGGCGCAGCGCCTCGGCCAAGACTGCGGCGGCGGGCTGAGTCATGATAAGCCGATTCTACGCCTCGACGGACCGCCCAAACAAGCGCTTGCAGCCGACGGCGGTCGGGGTGACAATGAGCCGCCGCGGGTGAGCCGCAAGGCGTGAGCCGGACCCGAACTGGGTGGCTGGTTCAGGGCGATGCCGTGAACATGAGTCGGGTGGCGACGGTCGTCTGTGTGCCCCTGACGAGCAACCTCCGATGGGCGGAGGCGCCCGGGAACGTCTTGCTGACGGCGCGCGTGACTGGTGTGGCGAAGGAGTCTGCCGCGAACGTGTCGCAGATCATCGCGCTCGACAAGGCCGTCTTGGCGGAGCGCGTCGGAAAGCTGTTCCTGGCGAAAACGGAGCTCGTCCTGTCCGGAATCGACGTAATCTTCGGGCGGGAGGGCGCATCCTGGGATTGCCTGCTTGGATCCGTCCAACCTCGCGCTGCGTCCGACCGGTGCCGGTGATGTCGAGAGCGCCGGCGGGTGACGGCGGATCGTGGTGCGTCCGACGCGACCAACCGGTTTCTTCAAAGCAGGGTACCGGGGAGAGAGTGTTTGTGGATACCATCATGTGTCGGCTCAAGGTGACGCTACGGGGATCTCGGCCGCCAATCTGGCGGAGGCTGGAGGTCCGCGAGGATATGACCTTGTTCCAGTTGCACGAGGTTCTCCAGGTCGCGATGGGTTGGACGAACAGCCATCTCCACCAATTCAGGCGCGGAGCGACGTACTACGGAGAGTCCGACCCGGAGTCCGGGGCGGAGCGCGAGCACGAGCGACAGGTTCGTCTCAGCGAGGTTCTGCGGAAGCCCAGGGATCGAATGGTCTACGAGTACGATTTCGGCGATGGTTGGGAGCACGACGTCGTGCGGGAGAGCCATGCACCGAGTGCGGGAGGCGGCTCGAATCCCCGTGTGGTGGCAGGGCAGGGAGCCTGCCCTCCCGAAGACGTCGGCGGGCTCGGCGGGTACTACGGGTTCCTGGAGGCCATCAGAAACCCGAAGCACCCCGAACATCAAGACATGCTTGAATGGTGTGGCGACCACTTCGATCCCGACGCGTTCGATATCGACGACATCAACGCCTGCTTCCCAACGCCTTCACCCTCACGTCTTCCAGGATCTTCGCGCTGACCCAGTAGTCCCGGTTCATCGTGTAGAAGATGTACGTGCCGTCGCGGGAGACGAAGGAACAGACGGTCAAGCCTGGCGTGTTGATGGCGTCGTCGAGGGTGAACGCGGTTGTTGAACAGCGGCTTGCCGGTCGTGTTCGCGTACCTCTATGGCTACTTGATCCGCCCGCTGCCGTTCACCGGCGGATCGCGACTGGTGACCGTGTTGACCACGGCGCCCTCGCGAGGCATGGACCGGTGGGCCGTCACGCTGCAGGAGCTCGGCGACATCCGGAGGCGCGCGCGGTCGTTCGACGCGATCGCGGCGAGGTCGGTGGCCTCGGTCGACCTGACCGGCAGCGACGAGCCCAGACGGCTGATGGCCAGCGTCGTGTCGCCGGGTCTGCACCGGCAACTCGGCATCCGGCCTCTCCTCGGGCGCGTGTTCGACGCCGGCGACGGGCGTGGTTCCGCCGGCCCGGTGGTACTCCTCGGCGAGGAGCTGTGGCTGCCTCCTTCGGCGCCGACGAGCGCATCGCCGGCCGGTCAGTCACGCTCAATCGTCGTCTGTACACGGTGGTGGGCGTGCTGCCAGCCAACGAGGGATTCAGCGATCATGCCGATCTCTGGCTGGCGGTCGGGCCGGACGAAGTGGCCCAGCCCCAAGACCGGCGCTATCGGCTGGTGGCTCACCTGGCGCCCGGGGCGACGATCGACGCCGCGAACCGCGAACACGCCGCGCTCGTCCGTGATGTGAGACGGCTGGTATGGGAGGTGGAACCGGCGCTGCCGTTGCACTGGAACGACCTGTTCGCCGACCTGATTGCCCGGACGTATTGGCAGCCGCGCGCTCCGCGGGCGAGGCGTGATCCGTGTGCATGCGGTTGAACAACTCGGCCGCAGCGGCCACCATCAGCCCTGTGCCCGGGCGAGCCTGCGTGAGATGCCAAGCGGCGGGACGGTCGAAACCTGGTTACTGGTCGCCCGGCGGAACGGCGACGGAAAGATTGCGGCAAATGGAACGCGCCAGAGTTTTCTTGATTTCATGGTGCCGTGGAATGGCTTCCTTGCGGCCAGTTTGCGGGTTGCTTCAAATGGAATGGCTGCCGCCTTCACGCAACGGCACGCAGCCCTGTTCCTGAAGATGACCCAGCAATGCCCGGCGTTTCACGCCAGCAGAAGCTCGGTGGTTTCCGCTTTAGGATCGAGACGGAACACTTCTTCCCGTTCGGTTTCCAGAATGAGCGGAATGGCTTCCCGCAGATTGTTGAGACACTCTTCCTTCGTCTCGCCCTGCCCATTCGCGCCGGGAACTTCGAGACACGTCGCCCAGAACCCCCCCTCGTTCGGTTCGCCACGGTGAACAATAGCTGTGAAGTGTTTCATGTGATGACTTCTCGTCTCTTTGGCCGAGGATGGATATCATTTCCTGTACCTCGCCGGGACGATAGGAAGCATCATGCCGCTGCGGCCGGGTTGTCAAGGGCACTGGCGCGGATCACGCCTCACCTGCGGCTCGTCTTCACGGCCGCTCTCCGGCCTTGCGCAGCGCGTACGCCGCGTGCCAGAGATCCCAGTCGGCCTGGAGGCCCATCCAGAACTCCGGTGACATCTTGAACAACCGCGCCAGTCGGAGTGCGGTATCCGCCGTGATACGACGCCGCCCACGGATCACTTCATTCAGGCGGTTGAGCGGAATCTTCATGCGCCGCGCCGCTTCAACTTGCGTGAGGTTGGCCGGCCGGAGAAACTCCTCGAGCAGCATCTCTCCGGGCGACGTCGGCGGGCGCCTCAGGTCCAGCACGGACCTGGGCCCATCAGTGGTAGTCCTCGCATGTGACAGCGTCGGCATGGCCTCCCTCGAACTGAAACGTGATCCGATACTGCTCGTTGACCCGCACGCTGAAGCGCCCGCGGCGATCGCCCTTCAGGGCCTCCAGGCGACTGCCCGCAGGAAGCCGCAGATCCTGGATCGTCCGCGCGCGGTGCAGCGCGTCCAGTTTCCGCCGGATCACGGGCCAGATGGGTTTCGGCAACCGCCGGGCGAACTTCGTGTCGCGTCCGTAGTAGACATCGGCTGTCCCCGCATCGTCGAACGACCGGCTCACGTCTCCAAGATTGCATGATTAACGGTGAATCAGCAATCGGACCGCTCTGGCTGTCCGCAGCCGCTCGCACAACCGCCCAATTCGGCACAATGACCGGTTGAGGCTCGGTCGGAAAGCGCGGGGTTCGTCATCGATCACTGTGAGGTGTTGTCCACGTGACCGCGGACCCTCCACATCGTTCGGCCGGGGCCGGCCTCACGCCCCGAGGCCGAGGGCCTGCGTCCCGGGTTCCTCGTGCTCGAAGGCCAGGCCGCCGCTCGCGGACCATGCGCGATTCCCGCGCCAGCGAAGCCATGCGATCACCCCGAGACAAACGACGGCGAGCGACACGCTGCCCCGGAAGGAGCCGAGCAGCAGCGTCACGAACTCCGCGACGCTGACGACCACGATGGTGAATAGCGACGCCAGCACGTACCACCGCAGCTTTGCCTCGCCCGAGGCGCCGTCGAACGCGCAGGCGAACGGCGTCCGCCCGAAACCCAGGAACAGCACATCGAAGGTCAGGACAGCGAACACGAGATCGGCCAGCGCATAGGTCCACGCGGTGTGCCAGCCGTATTGCAGCCACACGGCGCCCGCCATCGCGGCGACGACCGGACCGACGATGGCAAAGAGAACGGCCTTGCGGAAGCCCCCCATCCAGCGCCGCGGCTGGCCTGTGTCCAGCAGGCGCAAGGTCCAGTTGGCCCGCAGCTCTGCCGGGACTGCGGCGGCGGCCCTGACGCCGGCCAGTACCAGCACGAGCACGACAAACTGCATGGCGAGCGCGTGCGAAACAACCATCGGTGTGCTTCCCACGCCGTCGCTCGCGACCGTGGCGAAGTCGAGCGTGACCATTGCGAGCGCGAGCGCACCGCCGAGGAAGGCCGCCAGCACGACGCGGTGCCAGGGGCTTCTGACAAGCGTGTGGACCGTGAAGGAGAAGAACCCCCGTTCGACCTGGTTGCGCACAATCACGCGGGCGGCGAGGTCGACCGCGCCTCCGATCCAGGACTGTCGGGAGCTGCCCGCCTGCACGGCTTCGAGCGTCGTGCCGAGCACCCGGCGGTACGACACGAGACTGGCGACGAGCGCGACGACGACCGTCGCGGCCAGTGCGATCCAGCCGCGCGAGGCCAGCAGCCGCCACTCCCCGTCTCCCTGGCCGCTGACGGTCTGATAGATGCCCACGAACCACATCTGCGGGGCGAACCCGGCGGCACCGGCCGACGCGTGCTTCAGCGCCGCGGTGCGCGAGGCGATGAAGGGCAGCATCAGCAGGGCCACCACCAGCACCAGCGTGGTCACCAGTTGCACCACGGCCGACAATCGGCGAAGGGCCCGCTGGCCGATCGCAGCATGCATCACGCCGTGCAGCGCCAGCAACCCGAAGAATGCGAAGCTCGCGGCGGCCAGCGTGGCCACGGCGTGCCCGACGATGGTCCGTAGCAGCGCCGACACGCCCGACGACCAGCCGGCGTGCATCACGATCGGAAACGTCAACGCCCCGAGAGCGGTCAGCGGCACGGACAGCACGAGTACGAACGTCCCCAGGGCGGCGAGCTTGGCCCACAGGATGGTCCGCGATCGGATCGGCAGCGCCCCGAACGCCAGTGAGTCGCGCCGGTCCAGCTGCAGCGCGTCCCACTCCAGCGCGGTCAGCAGTCCCATCACGACCAGCGACAGCGTCACGAACGTGCTCTTGTCCGCCCACGAGAGCAGGTCGAGTTGACGGTACTCCCGGAACGGGCGGCCGTAGGTCAACAGCAGCCTGAAGGGATACATCAACCCGGGTATCACCAGCACGGCAGCCACCTTGGCCAGCAGGCCGTGCAGGTCGCTCGAGGGCGAGATCAAGTCGTTGTCGAGAAACCCGCGGAAGAATTGGCGGGTGAGCAGGCGGAACTGCTGCCGATCGTCACTCACGGTTGAACCTCAGGAGATCACGGCGTCAACGATGC
>Ga0315283_10006124_pt1 | contig 10706 bp, 6 predicted proteins | sample YL17G09_0_MG_FD_204541 | JGI IMG/M metagenome (GOLD analysis project Ga0315283, IMG submission 204541) | Sediment microbial communities from Yellowstone Lake, YNP, Wyoming, USA - YL17G09_0 | ecosystem: Environmental > Aquatic > Freshwater > Lake > Sediment | place: USA: Wyoming | collected...
CGAGCAACTGAAATACCCGCCCGTTGGCCGCATCGCGTTGCTGACGCTCAAGGGCCGCAACGAGGAGAAGGTGAAATTCTCCGCCGACTACCTGAAACACGAACTGGAAAAGGCGGTGGGCGACGTCAAGGACCTGGTGATAGTCGGGCCGGCGCCCGCGCCGTTGCTGCGCGCCGAGACCTACTACCGCTACCAGATCATGCTGCGCGCGCAACGCATGGCGGCGCTCAGCCAGCGCCTGGCGCTACTCATCCGATCGCTAACCCTACCGGAGGACGTCACCCTGGCCGTGGACATTGATCCGGTGGATTTGATGTAGCCGTCTGGGTGGTTGCGCAACGCCGGAATTAGTCCAGAATTGCCCTGCTTATGAAATCGAACTACAGCCGCCGTGATTTTCTTGCCACATCCAGCGCTCTTGCCGCCGGGCTCGGCTTCGGCCTGGGCGCCCTTCCCGTCTGCGCCCAGGAGAGCGCGCCTGCTTTCAAGACCAAGCTCCACAAGGCCCTCATTGTCGGCAAGCCGACAGAAGACGAGTTGAAGCGGTTCAAGGACGCCGGGTTCGACGGCGTCGAGGCCGGCATCGTGCCGCCGCAGGAGGCGGAGACCTGCCGCAAAGTCGCGGAGAAATGCGGAATGCGCATCCACTCCGTGCTGCGCGGATGGGCCGAGTTTAACAGCGACGACCAAAGCAAAGTGGACAAGACGCTCGCCGTCACCGAGGACGCTTTGCGCGCAGCACAGGCCTACGGCGCGGACGCCGTGCTGCTGGTGCCGTGCCGGATCGGCGGGATGAAGATGCCCGCGCCGCGGCAGTTCGCCATCGAGTTTGATCCCCAGACCAACCACCTCACGCGCGTCGTTGCCGGCGACAATGCGCCCTACGCCGAATACCTCAAGGCCCACAATCACGCCATTGACACCTCGCGTGAGGCGGTTAAGCGGCTCATCCCCGTCGCCGAGAAGTGCGGCGTGATTATCGCGCTGGAGAACGTCTGGAACAACCTCTGGGTGCAGCCGGCAGTCTTCCAGAACTTCGTGGCCTCCTTCAACAATCCCTGGGTGAAGGCCTACTTCGACATCGGCAACCACGTGAAATACGTGCCGCCGGAGGAATGGATTCTGACGCTCGGCCCCCTGATCGCCAAGTGCCACGTGAAGGACTTCAAGCTCAGCGAGAGCGATCCCGGCACCGGCAAATGGGCGAACATCCGCGACGGCAGCGTGCGCTGGCCAGCCGTCCGCGCCGCGCTGGACAAGATCGGCTACAACGGCTGGCTGACAATCGAGAGCGACGGCCTCTCGCCCGCGGAGCACAGCCAGCGGCTCGACCTGATTATTGCCGGGAAGTGAGGCCGTCAGAGGATAGGTTGACCACCCAGTGCCTTCAGTGAAACCGAAACTCCTGTTGGTGGAACTCTGGGGTTTGGGTGATCTGATCATCGGCACACCCTTCCTGCAAGCCGCGGCCCGACGCTATGAGGTGACCCTGCTGGCGAAGCCCTATGCGGCAGATTTGCAGCAGCGATTCTGGCCCGACGTCCGGGTGGTGCCGTTCGTGGCACCGTGGACCGCATTCAAGCACAAGTATCGGTTGTATGCCTGGCCGTGGTGGCGAATGCTCCGCTTGCTCAATGCCCTGGCTGAGGAGCGGTTCGATTACGGCCTCTCAGCGCGCAGGGGGGCGGATGGGGGCGGCGATCCGCGGGATCACCTCCTGTTGCTGCTGGCCGGCGCGAAGACCCGGGTGGGTTTCCCGCGTCTCGGCAGCGGGCTTTTTCTGGCGAAGCCGCTGGCCCGGCCGGAGCCGCAGGCGCATCGTTACGAAAACTGGCGCGTCATGGCGCAAGCCCTGGGCTTCGACATGCCTCCACGTGAGTCCCTCGCGCTGCCGCACTCGCATCCCGACGGCGAAATCCTGGTGCATACCGGCGCGGGCCAGTCCGTGCGGGTGTGGCCGCTGGAACGGTATCGCGGCCTGGTCGCCCGGCTGCGCCAGAAGGCATACCGGGTGCAAGTCGCGTGCGATCCGGAACAGCAGGATTGGTGGCAGGCGTCGGGAGAGAAGGAAGTGGCCACCCCGCGCACGGTTACTGAATTGCTCGTGCTGACGGATCGCGCGGGCGCCTTCATCGGCAACGATTCCGGCCCGGGCCACTTGGCGGCATTTTGCGGCGTGCCCACCTTCACACTGTTCGGCCCGCAAGTGCCCGAGTGGTTTGCGCCGCTGCACCCGGCTTCGGAATGGCTCGAAGGCAAAGCTTGCCCGTACAAGCCCTGTTCCGACTATTGCCGTTTTTGGGTCCCCTGTTGCATGGCGAATTCGAGCGAGGAAGAAGTCTGCGCGCTGGTGGAGTCGTTCGTGGCGCGAATTCTGCACGGCGGGTAGCGTGGCCGCGTGCGCGGTTAATTGAGCAGGTCTATGGGAATAATGGAGAGGCGGAGCTGTGAATGTATTCCGGAGTCCGGGACCCTTTTCCTGGCAGGGGCGCAAGGCGGTAACTTCTCAAAACACTCTGTTCTGCCCCCTCTTGGCTTCATCGGGCGCAGGCGTGACCCCATCTCATGGCGGGGTGGCTGCGGGCGAGAGCGGGGCCTGTTCGGCTCCGGTCTCCGCGATATCGGTGGGTGCGGCGCAGCGTTCACGCTCAAACCAGACGTAGAGCACCGGCAGCAACACTAGCGTGAGAAAAGTTGAACTGAGGATGCCGCCGATCACGACGGTAGCCAGCGGGCGTTGGACTTCGGCGCCGGGACCGGTGGCGAGGGCCATCGGCACGAAGCCCAAACTCGCGACGAAGGCCGTCATCAGCACGGGCCGGAGTCGCGTCATGGCGCCCTGGAACACCGCCTGGCAAACGGCCAGGCCTTCCTCGCGCAGTTCGTTGAAGTAGCTGATCATCACCACGCCGTTGAGCACCGCCACCCCGCTGAGTGCGATGAAGCCTACCGCGGCGGTGATGCTGAAAGGCATCCCGCGCAGGTGAAGTGCCAGGACGCCGCCGGTGATGGCCAGCGGGATGCCGGTGTAAATCAGGAATGCCGTCCGCAGACTTCCGAAGGCGACGAAGATGAGCAGGAAGATCAACACGAGCGTAGCGGGCACGACGATCAGCAGGCGGAGGCGCGCCTCCTGCAAGTTCTTGAACTGGCCGCCAAATTCGTAGGTGTAGCCCTCGGGAAACTGCATCTGCGCCCGGATCCGCGCCTGGGCGTCATTTACAAAACTCTCCACGTCGCGCCCGCGCAGGTTGATCATCAGCGCCACCCGCCGATGCCCGCCTTCGTGCACGATCGGGTCCACGCTTGCGACCGTGCGGAACTCGGCCAGCTTCTCCAGCGACACCAGCCCGTGGTCGCCGACCCGCACCGGCAGGGCGCGGATTTCCTCGAGGCGCTCGCGCAAACTCCCCGGGAGGCGGACGACCACCTCATGGCGGCGGTTGCCCTCGTAGATCAAGCCGACGGTCTGTCCGGCCAGCGCGGTCGCAATGGTGCGGTTCACGTCGGCGGCATGGGTGTTGTAACGCCGGAGCGACTCGCGATTAAGGATGATCTCCAGCACCGGCGCGCGGCCCTGCGCCTCAAACTCGACCTCGCCCGCGCCCGGCACCTGGTCCAGGATCGTCTTGGCCTGCGCGGCCAGCTTCTCCATCACGTCGTAATCCGGGCCGATGATCTTCACCGCGAGGTCGGAACGGACGCCTTCCAGCAGTTCGTTAAACCGCATCTCGATGGGCTGCGCAAAGAGGAAGCTTTGGTCGGGCAGTTCGCGGGTGATCTCCTGCTCGATGAGCGCAGCCAGCGCGGACTTGGTGATGGGCCGGCCGTCCACCTGGCGCCATTGGTCGCGCGGTTTGTAGAAGATGTATAGGTCATTCTGGCTCGGCGGCATCGGATCCGTAGCCACTTCGCTGGTGCCGAGGCGGCAGAAGACCCGTTCCACTTCCGGAATCTTGAGCAGCAGTTTCTCGGTCGCCAGCTCCATGGCCAGCGAGGCATCGAGGTTCATGCTGTTGGTCCGATAGACCATGACGGTGTGCGAACCCTCATCCAGCTTAGGCACGAATTCCGCGCCCAGCTTCAGGAAGGCGAGCACCGAGAGCGTGGTCCAGATCACGGTGCTGAGGGCGATGAGCCAGGGCTTGTTGAGCACGAGCCGCAGCGACGGCGCGTAGGCGCGCTTGATCAGGCGCACCAGCCAGTTGTCGTCTTCGCTCACCTGCCCGCCGACCAGGTAGGAACAGAGCACCGGCATGAGCGTGAGCGCCAGCACCAGCGCGCCGCTCAGCGCCAGCATCACGGTGATCGCCATCGGGTGGAACATCTTCCCCTCCACGCCGGTAAGCGCGAGGATGGGCACATAAACGATCGTGATGATGAGCACGCCGAAGAACATTGGGTTGGCGACCTGCTTGCTCGCGACGCCCACAGTATGCAAACGCTCGACCGGCGTGAGGACCCGGCCCAGTTGCTTTTGCCGCTCCCCCAGCCGCCGAACGATGTTCTCCACCATCACCACCGCGCCATCAATGATGAGGCCGAAATCCACCGCGCCCAGACTCATCAGGTTTCCGGAGACACCGAATTTCACCATGCCCGTGAGGGCGAAGAGGAACGACAGCGGAATCGCCGCCGACACAATAAGAGCCGCGCGCCAATTCCCCAGCATCAGCAGCAACACCACCACGACGAGGATGGCGCCCTCGAACAGGTTCTTCTTCACGGTGGCTACGGTGCGGTCCACCAGGTCGGCCCGGTCATACTGCGTCCGGATTTCCACGCCCGGCGGCAGGCGGGAGGCGATTTCCTCCAGGCGCTGGCCGAAGCGTTTTGCGACGACACGGCTGTTCTCGCCGGCCAGCATCATGGCAGTGCCGAGGATGGTCTCCTCGCCGTTTTCGGTGGCCGCCCCGGTGCGGAAACGGGAGCCGATGGCAACGTCAGCGACGTCGCCGACCAGGATGGGTTTGACGCCGCCGGCGAACTTGATGGGCAGTCCGGCGATCTCCTCCAAATCACGCACCCGGCCCACGGTGCGGACGGTAAGCTGATTCACGCCGCTGTTGATTACGCCGCCGCCGGTATTTTCGACATTCTCGCCCACCACCCGGGTCAGGTCGTCAAAAGTCAGGCCGGCTTTTTCGAGGTCTCGCGGGCGCGGCTGGATGACGATCTGTTTCTCGTAGCCGCCGCTGGCGTTGATCTCGGCGATGCCCGGCGTGGTGCGCAGCATCGGTTTGATGGTGAACTCGTGCAATTCGCGCAGTTCGCGCAACTGTTCGAGGCGATCGGCGGGACGGTTCGTCGCGTCGGCCCGCCAGGCCACGGTGTAGTAGTAGATCTCGCCGAGGCCAGTGCTGATGGGCGCGAGCTTCGGGGCGAGGCCCGGCGGCAGGCGATCGGCCGCACCCTGGAGGCGCTCGGCCACGAGCTGTCGCGCGCGGTAAATATCCATGCCATCCCGGAAGATGAGCGTGACCTGCGAGAGGCCGAACTTGGTCAGTGACCGCATTTCCTCCACACCCTGAATCCCGGACAGCTCCATCTCGAGCGGGATGGTGACGGCTCGCTCGGTTTCCTCCGGCGCGAGCGCGAGCACCTCGGTGTTGACCTGCACCTGCGGGCTGGTGATGTCCGGCACGGCATCAATGGGCAGGCGATAGGCCGACCAGAGACCGATGCCCAGCGATACGGTAGCGACCAGCAATAGAAACGGGCGCTGGCGCAGCGAAGCATCAATAAGGCGGTGAAGCATGGCGATCCTCTCAGCGCGAGCCCAGGGAATCGAGCGGTTTCCCGACGAGCACCTCCAATTGCTGCCGGTGTTCGAGGGTTTCGTGGCGCGTCGCCAGCAGGGCCTCGAGCGCGTCCAGGTACTTCAGTTGCATCTCGACGTAGATCGTCACGGGCACGGCACCGAGCCGGAAATGCCGGTCCGCCAGCTCAGCGGCTTCGCGGAATTGGGCCTGAGCGTCGGGACGCCACTGAGCCATCTCACCGAGCTGGATCTCGAGGGCCATCGCATGATCGGTCACCCGCCGCTCGACGTCCCGCTGCGTCGCGCGCAACGAGGCCTCCGCCTGCTGCTCGCGTGCCTGGGCGGATTCGATGTTGCCCCGGTTCTGATTCCACAATGGCAGCGGCAGGCTGACGCCCACCCCCGCGATGCGTTGTTCGTCGTTGGCCTTTTCTGAGGCGTAAAACGGCGCAAGGGTCACCTTCGGGTAACGCTCGTTCCGGGCCAGTTGCACCTGGAATCCCTGCTGGGCCAGCTCGGCCTGGCGCATCCGCAGGTCAAAGCTGTTCGTCGCTGCCACGTCCAACAGCAAGGACAACGCCGGCGCATTCGTGGGCACGTCCAGACTGCCCGTAAGCCGTAGCGGCGCGCCTGCCGGGGCGCCGCGCAGTTGATTCAACTCCAGCAGCGCTCCCTGAGACTCGCGTCCAGCCTGGGCGGCGCGGCGCTGGAGCGTGACGGAAGTCGCCTCGATAATGCGACGGTCGAGCAGCGGCGTGACCCCTGCCGGGTCGCGCTGCACCAGCACGTCGAGCAGCGAGTGGAACCGCTGTGCCACCTCGTGCGCGGCGTCGGCCTTTTGCTGCGCCGCCAGCGCCATCTGCGCTTTCGTCCTTGCCCGCGCGCCCAGCGACGCCTGGAACTGCGCCAGCCCGAGCTCGGCCAGTTCCACCTGCCGGTTGGCAATCGCCTTGCGCAAGGTGATGCGGCCCGGGTATTCGAAGGTTTGCGCCACCGAGACTGACCACGCCGCCCCGTCGCCCAGAGTGGGGCCGCCGCGTTCCCAGACGCGCTTGCTGCCCAGGTCGGCGGACAACTCCGGGTTGTTCCACTGTGCAGCGGTCCGGCGACCCGCTTTGGCCGCGGCGATTTCCGCGCGGTAGAAGTCGAGCTCGGGATTCTGGCGCACAACCTCCTCTACCACGGCGTCCACCGTCAGCGTCTTCGGAGCGGCGCTGGACGAAACGGGAGGAGCGTCCGCCGCGAAGGCACAAGTCACGCAGAACAAAAGGCAAGCCATCGAATGCAATAGGTAGCACCTGAGCGGTTGAAGTGTTTCCATGGCCAGGGATTTATGCATAATACGTTGGAAATACCAGACCAAACGTTAAGTAAATTCCGCCGGGCAATAGCTTCGCTCGCGGTAATCCGGAGGTAATCGCTCCCGTCGATCTCGGCTGCAATCCTTGAGGTCGCGGCGGTGGAGCCGCCGCTCCTGGCAGCCTTCGGCGGAGCCTCCTCTTACCCCAACCGAGCTGTCCAGGTTTAACCCGAGCCGGAGGTCGAAAGGACGTGCAGCAACTCACGCGTCGGCGCCAGGCCTTCCGAAGGTTTGATGACCTCGGCCGCGTGGAGCAGATAAGCCAGCACCAACTCGCGCTCGCACCCGCGAATGCCCGCGCGCTCCGCATAGCGCTGGAACGCTTCCGAACCAAGCAGGCCCTCCACGCGCTGCACGAGAACCGAGGTCGGCAGGCGTTCCACCAGAATCGCGCTCTGGATGGTATAGTGAAACCAGTCCCAGCCGGGGATGCCAGTCAGCTCGCCGCGCTCCCAATCGAGGACGGTCCATACGCCGGCAGGCGAGACCTTGATATTCCAGGGCGCAAGATCCCCATGTTGCAGGGCCGCCTGGAAGGACTTACCACTGAGCCTTCCTGCGATTCCCCGAAACAGACTGTCGTCAGAGCAGGCCCTCTCCAACCGCGCCCAATCCGGGGCATCGGAAACTTGGATTCTCCGTTTGGGGTCAAGCCACAGTTCCAGCAATGACGGCAGGGCCTCCGCCTCATGCGCGCGTGGTGAGTCGCCCGCGAAGAAATCCAATGCCAGCGCGCGCAAGCGCGGCGACTGGAACGTAGCGCGCAGCCTGGGCACGCCTCTCGTGTCCGCAGGAACCGCCGACAGGAAGGCTTCTTCCCTCTCGATTAAACCCCGCGCCTGCTCACTCAGCCCCGCCTTTACCACGGCAACCGGTCGTTGCCGGGCATCGAAGGCCAATACCAGAAGCCGCTGGCCCTCGCTCATCGGATTGCCGGCGAGGATGCCAACAACCGGCAGCCCTTCTCTTGGCTCTCCGGTCAGTGAGGAGAGGAATTTGACGAACGGATCCGCAGGCGAAAGCACGAGGGAGACCTTCTCCATCCCCAGCGGCAGCGAGACCCTGAGGAGGCGGCGCAAAAGCGTTCGCACGGCGCGGGCGCGGCTGGTCTGCGCCGGATAAAGTTCCATGGTTGCGGAAGCCGGACCCGGCTGGCGCGGCAGAAGCAGGAACGGCCGACCGCGCCTTCTTAACAGCCGCATTTCGACTCGGACGGCCTGCCCCGGCTCGGTGGGCTCGGTGAACAATGCTTCCCAGAAATTCTGCGGCGGATGCGTCATTGGTGTCTGATGCCCCAGCGCTGCCGGGTCCTCCCGGTCATGACCAACTGGCTGATCTCGTGTTGCTCGGACATTAGTTTCAATCCGCGCCCGGCCCGACCAGGCGGGGCGACTCAGCCGATGATGACCGGCTATGGTGCCGGCCTCAAGGTTCAATGCGCAGCCCACCCGCGCGGGCGGGGCGTGAGCGGCCCTTCCTTGCGGTTGACCCACAAAGGGTGTCTGCGCCCATCTATCTGAGATCTCATAACCGGCCCTGCGGTAGATACGACGCGTGCCCTACTTTACCGCAGATCTTAGATCAACCTCGCGGCCTTTCCAGGAGGGGACGCCGACGTGGTTAAGCCGCCCAAGCGCGTAACGGTAAGAGTATCCGTAGAAAGGATTGTGCGTGGGCCAGAAGGAGATCGCATCAACTCCCGCCGCTTTTGCCATCTCAATGGCCTGCGCGATGGTCTGCCGGTGATCATTCCAATTGAAGAGCAGGTACTTCCATTCGAGCACCGGCGCGGTGAGGCCCCGGGCGTTGCGATAGGCCACCAGCGCCTTCATGTTGTCATACGCCTTCTGGAAGTTGCCGCGGTGCTCGTATTTCTTGAGCATCGGCTCGTTCACGCCGGCGATGGAGAAGAAGATGTGGCTGGCGTTGAGGGCCGCCTCACGTTTGGCGTCCGTGTTGAGTATGATCCCGTTGGTGGAAATGACGATGCGGCACTTGGGGTTCTTCTGGCGCAGCACCGACAGCTCCGGGCCAATGTTCGGGGAGAGGAACGGCTCGCCGAGGTTCAAGTAGAACAGTTGCTCCAGGCCGAGGCTCTGCACCAGGTCGGCCATGCGCGAGAGCTTGTCCAGCTCCATCTGCTGCGTCGTTCGAATGCGGGCAGCCGATTCCCGATCGCAGCCGATGCAGTCGATGTTGCAGCGCACCGTGTTCTCCAGCAGCATGCCGCGATACGGCAGGCGGGGTGTGGGGCCCGCGAAGATCTGCCGGTCCAGGTCACGCTCCGCGGCGCTCGCGACAGCCTGCGAGCTGGTCGCCGCTGCGGGTCTCGCCTCCCCGCCGGCTTTGCTGGGCAGCCCGGTGACCGCCCGCGACTGGGCTTTTGGCACCCGCGCCAGATCCCCGCAGCGAGCACAGGTCATGATCGGCAGTTTCCCTTTGGCCAAATCCTCCCGGAACCGCTGCGCCACGGGGCCGAAGAACACCTCCGGGAAGGAGCTCTTGTTCAGATCGCCCAAATGGCCGGAGCCGTCGTAGTCCTGGCAAGTGCAGGAGACGGTGAGATCGCAGTTGATGGTCAGGTTGTATTCGGATTCGCCCGCGAGCGTGCGGCAATAGAATCGCTGGCCTCTTAGCCGGGCAGACCACTCGAACCAAAACCGCATGACCTTGCGGATAACGTCGCTGACTACCCAATTAAATCTTCTTCTCTTCATAGGCGACAATGCCCAGCCCGGGCCGGTGCGGCATCTGGAGGGCATTTATCAAGGAGCACACTCCCATTTTGCGGGTCCAAGGTCAAACGAGGCGCCGGGCTTACTTCGGGACCGGCCCCGCTGCTGCCGCGGCGGCGGCAGTCGAAGGCGCGGACTCAGCCTGGGCAAACGCCTCCGCCAGTCCGGCCAGGTGTCGCTCCAGCGTAAAGCTGCGGAGAAAGATGTCCCGAAACTCTACCCCGGTCTCAACGCTCATCAGCGTCAGCAGGCGCTCGGCGAGTTCCTCCGGGGAGCGCACATTCGCCAGGCCCGTGTAATTCTCCGGGAACAGCTCCGGGAGCGAACGCCAGCGCGTGGTGAGAATGGGCAGTCCGAAGGCCAGCGCTTCAATCAGATTCACCGGCTGGTTCTCGTTCTCATAGTAGGTCGGGAAGCAGAACAGGTCGGCCTCGCGCAGCAACTGGAGCTTCTGCTCCCCGGAGACGAAGCCCAGATACTGGACCCTGTCGCCCATGCCCGATTCGGCAATCTGCCGGTCAAACTCGGTTTTCTCCTCCGCCCGCACAAAGCCGCCTGCCACCAGCAGGCGGAACGAGACCGGCGCCTGCTGGCTGCGCAGCCGCTGGCTGGCGCGCACCACCGCGGCCAGGGTATCGAACACGCCCTTCTCGCGCGTGCAGTGCGCCAGATACAGCACCTTGACCTCCTGCGGATCGCCGCCCGTGTCCCGCAAATCGGCCTCATCCAGCTTCGCGCCCGCTAACAGCTTGCGGCGCGCCGCCATGCGCGCCCGGCGCCGCGGCGAAATCTCCTCGGCAAACCGGGGGCAGGGATCGGGAATCCCGTTGCTCACGACCCGGACCCGCCG
>Ga0315283_10006125_pt1 | contig 10705 bp, 5 predicted proteins | sample YL17G09_0_MG_FD_204541 | JGI IMG/M metagenome (GOLD analysis project Ga0315283, IMG submission 204541) | Sediment microbial communities from Yellowstone Lake, YNP, Wyoming, USA - YL17G09_0 | ecosystem: Environmental > Aquatic > Freshwater > Lake > Sediment | place: USA: Wyoming | collected...
GAGAGCAGCGGCGGCGGTGGCTTGTGGGGGGGGGGGAAACAACTGGTTTTTTTGCGTTCTTCTTCTTCTCCTTCACCTTTTGAATAAAAATACAAACGTTCCTCTTTTTCCACTTTCTCTCACTTCCTCCTGCTGGCCCTGAGCGCCGGATACAGAGGGTGGATCGAGCAATCCCACGAGACGACCAGAGGAGAGGGCTCGGGAGCAGCAGCAGCAGCAGCAGCAGCGGCAGCAGCAGCGGCGTCGCCTCCTTCGTTCCTCCTCCGTCCCGCCCGCCGCTCCTCCGCCTCCAGCTCCTCCTTCTCCAGGACGCCGAGCGACACCGCCGTCATGCCCAGCACGCGGGAGAGGGCCCCCTCCTCCTCCTCTGAGAGGGCTCGAGACGGAGGAGGGGAGCGCGCCGCTGCAGCCGTTCCTGCGAATGCCGCCGCCGCCGCCGTCGCTGCCGCTCCCGGCGGCGACGGCGGCGGCGCCGCGCTGAGCTGGGGGAGGGCCCCGCGAGCGAGCAGGCAGGCGTCCTTCGCGAGGCGGAGCAGCGAGAGGCACGAGAGCAGGCCCCGGCCGCCGCTGCCGCCCCCGCCGCCTTCCGCGCCCCCCCCTCCGCTGCCGCCGGGCCCAAACCTCCTCCTGCTGCTCTCGGCGACGGCCCGGAGCGGGTCCCCGACGGCGCGCTCGTAGTCCGAGTGCGTCAGCCGCGGCGGCGTCGTGAGGCGCGCCAGCGGGCCCGAGTGGAAGCGCGCGGCCCAGCGGTCCCGCGCCGAGTTGAACGGCTCGGGCGCCGGCGGCACGCGCGCGGAGGGGAGGGAGGAGGGAGCGCGGGCCCCGCCGCCGCCGGCTCCGCCCCTGTCGCCTCTGCCCTCCCCTCCGCGGCTCGGGCCGACAGCGACGGACTCGGCCATCAGCGCCGCGGACGCCCGCAGCAGGGCCCCCGCGACGTACCTGCGGGCGGCCGCGGCCCGGGAGTCGGCCTCGGCGGCGAGCGCGTTCCGGTGCGGCGGCGGCGGCGGCGGCGGAGGACGAGGACGAGGACGCAGCTTGAGCTTGGCGCCCTTGGCGCGCGCTCGCCCCCCTTCCCCGTCCTCCTCCTCCTCGCCCCTGTCGCGAGAGCTCCTGGGCCGGGGGTACCTCTCGGCGAGCGCCCCCGCGGCGCCCTCGGCCCTCCGCTCGAGGTGCTCCGCGCAGAGCAGCACCGGCGCCGCCTCGTGCGGCGCGTACAGCTCCAGCGCGAACCCTGCCAGCAGGTGGTCCCGCTCGGCGCGGCAGGCCTGCTCCTCGACCCAGCAGGAGAGCGGCGAGGCGTGGTCGACGATCGCGGCGTCCGCGGGGGACAGCGGCGGTTGGGGAGGAGGGGGGGGAGGGCGGCCGCCGCCGCCGCCGCCGCCGCCGCCGTCCCCCTCTCCCGAGGCCGGGGGAGAGGCCGAGGCCGAGGCCGGCAGCCTCCAGTCCCACCCGTCCGCCCCCTCGAGCCACGCCGCGAACTGCTCGTCGTTCTCGGCGTTGACCGCGTGCTGGTGCACGTGCGCCCAGTCCTCGAGGCAGCGCCGGTGCCTGCGGCGGGAGCGGCAGCGGTTGAGCAGCGCCGCGACGCACCAGCCCTGCAGCCCGAGCACGGCCTGCTCGACAAACTTGGCCGCCATCGACGGCGGCGGCGGCGGGTCCTCTGGGCCGCCCTCCTGGCCCCCGCCGCCGCCGCCGCCCCCGCCGCCGGAGAACGGCGGCGCCGCGGGGTCCTGCGGGAGGTGCAGGGCGTCGCGGACCGAGGACTCGGAGACGTAGGGGTTGTCGCCGGGGAGGAGGAGGAAAGGGGCGGGCGGCGACGGGCTGCCTCCGCCGCCGCCGCCGCCGCCGCCGCCGCTGCCCTCGGCGTTTCCGTTGGCGCTTGCGCCGCCGCCGCCGGTGCTCTTGTCGTCGTCGTCGTCGCTCTTCCCGGTCCCGCTCCCGCTCGCGGCGGCTGCGGCGTCCAGCGCCAGGCCCAGCACCAGCGCCAGCGCCGAGCGCGGGACGGCCCCGGCGCCGCGGAGGGCGAAGGTTCGCACGGCCCTGAGAGCGCCCCGAAGGTGCCACCGGCGGCGGCGGCGCTGGTGCTGGTGCTGCCGCCGGGGCCTCTGCTGCTGCTGCTGCTGCCGCTGCTGCTGCCGCCCTTGCGTTCCTCCTCGCGGCGCCTCTCCCTCTTCTCCTTCGTCGCTTCCGACCGTCCCCATCTTCTCCTCCCCCTCTTCTTCTGCGGCGACGCTCTCCGGAAAGGAGGCGACCGCCGCGAGGTCCGACAGCAGCGTGCGCCACGAGCCGCGGCCCTCGGCGACGCCGAAGGCGCGGTCGGGCCTCGGCGGCGCCGGGGGCAGCTCCCTCCTGGCCGCCGCGGAGTCGAAGCCCGGGAGGGCGTCGAGGGGCTGCTGCTGCTGTTGTGGTGAAGGAAGCGAGGCGGCGGCGGCGGCGGAAGAGGAGGAGGCCGCTTCTTCTTCTCTCTCGATCTCGTCCAGGGCCGCGAGGGCGTCGGCGACGGCGGCCGCGAGCGCGGCGGAAGAGAGTTCCGTCGCCGTCGCCCTTTCCGCCGCCTGGAGCGCGCGGAGCGTCGCGCGCCGGAAGCGCAGGCGAAGAGCCAGGGACGATGCAGCGGAAGAAGAAGAAGAAAGAGAAGAGCTCCCCCTCGCCAAGAGTTTCTCCTCCGCCTCGTCCAAGAGCTCCTCGGCTTCCTCTCGCTCGTCGCCGCCGCCGCCGCCTCCTCTCTTGCCCGGGCTCGCAGGCTGCGGCGGCATCGCCTGCTGGAACAGCTGGAAGTCCTCGTCCTCGCAGACCCCGGCCCGGGTCACCAGCGACCGCGCGGCAGAGACCGCCGCGCGGGTCGCCGCCGCGGCGGCGCGGAGGACGAGGTTGAGGTCGAGCTCGTCGTCGCCGGTCCCGCCTCTGCCGCCGCCGCTGCCGCCGCCACCTCCTCCCGCTGAAGAAACGACCGTCAGCAGGCTCTGCGGCCTCAGCATGAAGAGGCACGTCAGCACGGTGGTGCCCAGGCACCCCCCCGCCAGCCAGGCCGCCTCGGCAGCGGCGAGGCCGTCGAGCGCGGCGACGGCGTCTGTCGCGGAAAGAAAAGTGGAAGAGGTCGTCGCCGACGTTGCCGTCGACGCCGATTGTTGCTTTGCCTCGCCTTTTTTGTCTTCGCTCGCGACCTCTCCGCGCGCCGCGCCGGCGTCGAGCTTCGGGTCGCCCACCTCGACGGCGAGCATGGCGTCGTGCAGCGAGAACAGCGGGCCGTGGAGCAAGCCGCCAAAGGGCAGGGCCGAGGCGGCGGCATCAAGCAGGTCATCGATCTGGATGAGCGAGGGAGGAGGCGGCGGCGATGGTCGCTCCTGTGGCCGCCGCTGTTGAGCGGGCGCCGAGGCAGATGCGGCAGCGGCTCTGTCGTCGTCTTCGCCGGCCCCATCGTCATCACGACGAGGAGGAGGCTCCATCGCTGCCTCAAGCGGCGCCTCCCGCGAGAGAGAAAAAAGAGAAAACGGAAAGTGAAAAAAGAAACTGGAAAGTCTTTCTTTAAGAGCCGTCGTCGAAAACTAGCCAATAACTTTTCCTCTTCTTCGCTTTCTTCTTCTGAAGACGTCTTGGCCCGAGTGTTGCTCTGCGATGCTCTCGACCAAGCCGATTGACGCAGCCTTTGTGGCGCCGCAGGCGACCTCGCGAAGCAGCAGTAGCAGCACGAGTGCATCTGCTGAGCGGCGCGTTCCGCCTCCTCGATCTAGTCGCCTCCGCGGCCATCGCTCGCATCGCCTTCCTGTTCTCGTCGTCGCCGCCGCGAGCGCCTCTCCTCCTCCTCCTCCTCCGAATTCCAATTCCGGCGGCGGAGGAGGAGCAGGCCGCGATTTTGACGTCGGGCGACTCTGGAAGGAGGGAGGCGGCGTCGAGCTCACGCCCGAAGAAGCGGCGGTCCTGCGAGAGGCCGCCGCGAAGTTTTCAAAAAACTCGTCGCCGGGGGCGGCCGCCGTCCTTCCGCCGGCGCTTTTGGGAACGCCGCCGCCGCTGCCTCCACCTCCCGCTGCTTCCTCCCCCCCGCCGCCGCAGCACAGCGCGCTGAGGGATCGCGCGCAGTTCGACCGCCTCCAGGCCTCCTCGGTCGCCACGCCCTCGGCCTTCTTCGGCAATTTGGCGTCGGGCTTCGAGTGGCGCAACGCGCCGGCGTCGTCGCACTCGAAGCAGTCGCTCTCGAGTCCGACGACGACGGGCTCAACGGGGTCCGCGGCCCCGCCGCCGCCCTGGTTCGTCGGGGGCAGGCTCAACGTCGCCCTCAACTGCCTCGATCGGCACGTGGCCGCAGGCAGAGGGGCGCAGCCTGCCTTTGTGTGGCCGAGCAGCAGCGGCGGCGGCGGCGGCGGCGGCAGCGAGGAACAAGGAGACGCCAGCTCTGTCGTCGAGACCCTCTCGTACGAGGCCGCGGCGTCGCGGGTGGCCGAGCTGGCCCAGTGGCTCTCGAGGAGCGCCGGCGTGGGCGCCGGGGACTCCGTCGCGATCATGCTCCCCCCGGGAGGGGTGAGCTTAGCCAGCGGCGGATCTTCCCCTCTGCTCCCGCTGGCCTTCCTGGCCGTCGCCCGCGTCGGCGGGGCCGCGCTGCTGCTCGACCCCTCGGCGCCGGCCGAAGAAAACGGCGCGGCCCTGGCCTCGTCGGGCGCGCGCGTTGCCGTCACCGCCTCGGGCGGGCAGCTGACCCTCGGCGGCCCCCTCGTCCCCGTCAAGGAGCGCCTCGACGCGGCCGCCGACGCGTGCTTCGAGGCGCGAGGACACGCTCTGGAGACGGCGCTGTGCTTCGAGGCCGCGGGGGTCTCCGTCGCCGAGACGCCGTGGAAGTGCTCGAGGGACGTGTGGAGCGGCGCCGCGCTCGGGGAGAAGAAGGACCCGGAAAGCACGTCCTCTTCCTCGTCGTCGTCGTCGTCGTCGTCGTCGTCAAGCGCGACCGCGTGGCCAGACGCCAACGCTCCCCTGCTCCTGGCGATCGCCCCGGGCACGGGAGGCTCGACGCTGCTGGCGTACCCGGGGGCGGGCCTGCTCGTCTGCTCCGGGGCGGCCGCGAGGCTCTCGCTCGACGCGTCGTCCGCGGCCAGGGTCGCCGTCGCGAGCTCCGCCCCCTGGTCGGAGGCCGCGGTGGTCTTTGGCGTGCTGGGCCCGCTGGCCAACGGCGGCGCCGCCGTCGTGCTGCCGCCGCCGCGCGACGGCGCCGCGTCGGCGGGCAGCTGGTGGGCCCTCGCGGACAGGGCCGCGGCCACGCACGTCGTCGCCGACGCCGCCTCGGCCGTGTGGCTGGCGCGGTCCGCCGCGGCCTCCGGGGGCGCCCCCCGCAGCGTCGAGGTCGCGATGGTGGTCGACGCCGAGCCCGCGCGGCCCGCGGTCGAGGCGCTGGCGGCGTCGATCGGCGACCGCTGGGGAGGAGGGGCAGGCGCCGAGGGAGGCGGAGGGGGCGAGGGGGGAGCCGAGGGAGGCGGAGGGGACGAGGCGGGAGCGGAGGGCGGCGGCGGCAAAAGGATCCGGAGGCCGGTCGTCGCGGCGTGGATGCCAGCCGGGGCCGGGTGCCCCGTGCTCGCCGCGGCGCCGCTCGCGGCCGAGGCGTCGAGGCCCGGGGGGATGCTGCCGTGGCTCGGCTGCGCCCCGTACTTGCTCGGCAGCGACGGCGGCGACGGCGGCGACGGCGGCGGCGGCACGGAGGACAAGGAGGAGCAGGCGCCCGCCGCCTCCGTCGCGGGCCGGCCCGCGCTGGCCGCGGCGTGGCCCTCCATGGCGAGGTCCGCGATGGGCCCCGACGCGCAGGGGTGGCTGCGCGACAGCGTGCTCTGCGGGCCAAAGGGCGAGTTCTCGCCGCCGACGGCGCTTTTCGAGGTCCAAGGCGGCGAGTGGTACTGGTCCGAGGCGGGGCAGTGAAAAAAAAAAAGTTGTCGTTTCCTCCTCAAGAAAAACTTGCAATACAAAAGCGCAACAAAGAGCACTTTGTTCTGCACAGAAAGAAAGAGAGAAAAAACTCCTCTCCTCGACCCTTTCTCTCTCCTTTTTCACTCCTCTCCTTCCCTCTCCCCTGCCTCCTGACCAGAGGCCTGCCGCTCCTCCCACTCCCTCGCCAGCTGCAAAAACAGCCCTCTAGGCGGGGCGATCCCGAGCTCCCCGTGGCGCATCATCAGGCCGACGTCGCTGCCCTCGAAAGCCTGCGGCGGGAGCCCCTGCGCCACGAGCCACGCACTGCGCCGCGCCTGTCCTCCGTGCGCTAGGGCGCTCGTCCTTGCTGTTGCCCCTGCTGCTCCTCCTCCTCCTCCTCCTCCTCCTTCTTGTTGTTCTCCTTCTTCTTCTTCTTCTGCTTCTTCTTCTGAGGATCCAGAGTCGCCGCTTTGTTCTCCGCCGTCGCTGCTACTGCTGCTGCTGCTGCTGCCGCTGCTTTCGCTGCTGCTGCCGCTGTCGCTACTTTCGCTGCTCTCGCCGCCGCCGCTCCGCTCGCCGCCTCCTCCGCGCCCCTCCCTCCTCGTCCTCCTCCTCCTCTCCCCGACCGGAGCGAGTAGCTTCACGGAGTCGTCTATGCCGACCGTGGCCAGGTGTAGCGGCGCCGAAGGGCTCTCGCGGAACGCGTTGCAGGTGTGCGAGTCGGTGCGGACGCGGGCGCGGAGGAGAGAGGTCCGCGCGTCGAAGAGGAAAAACCTGCCGCCGTCGCCGCCGGCGGCGACGAGCTCGCTCTCGGCGCCGACGAAGCCGGCGGCCTTAATCGTCGCCTCGTTCTTGTAACCATTGCCGGAAAACCTGCGGCACCCGTCGGGATCGGCGTGCTCGTTGTCGTCGGCGTCCTCCCGGCGATGGAAGTAGGAGCGCGAGGGGCGCGGCTCCCGCGGGAGCGGCGGCGGGGCGTTTCGTTGCCGCTGCTCCCGCCCTCGCGCTCGCTGCTGCTGCCGCCGGCGGCGCCCGCGGCGGTCCCGCTCCGTCTCTCCCGCTCCTTCTCCTTCTTCGTCGCTGCTTTCTTCGCCCTCGCTGCTGCTCTCGCTGCTCCCGCTGCTGCTTTCGCTGCCCGCTCTGCCTCCTCCTCCTCCTCTTCCTCCTCCGCCGACGTCGCTGTCGGCGTCCTCCTCCGCGTCGCCCGCGCACGCCTCCCCGCGCGCGATCGCTGCCGGCACAAGGTAGACCGCGCTCTCGGCGTTGACGGTGACGAGCAGGCTGCCTCGGCCGCGCGGCTCGAAGGCGACGCCTTTTTATGTTTTGGGCGTTGAAAAGGAAGAGAAGATGTGAGCGAGAGACAAGAAGAAGAAAGAAGAACAAGAGGACAAAGAAGAGGAAGAAGACGGAGAGAACGAAGAAGAACGAAGGAGGAGAAAAGACTCACCCGTCACGGAAGCCCCGCGCGCGTGGAACCTTGCGTGGCGGCGAGCGGAGCGGCTCGCTTTGTCGCCGCAGCGGAACGCGCCCAGGTGCGCAGGCAGGGCCGAGCCCTGGACGACGGCAGCGCTTTTGGCCGGCAGCTGGTTGGTTCGAAGAAGCGGTTCGTGAGGAGAGAAAAGAAAGCGAGAGTTTCTAAGATTCAAGCGAGACCTCCTCACCCCTCCACTCGACCTCTCTCTTGACCAGAAGGGTAAAAAAAAAGGAAAAAAAGACAGCTCACCCTCGCCGCGTCAAGCGTGCCCAGCGGGGGCAGCCTTATCCTTCTCGAGTCGATCAGCTCGCGGAAAATCGAGCCGCGAGCGAAGATTGTCCCTGCGGCGGGGTCCGGGCCCGTGGAGTCGTCGTCGTCGTCGTCGGAGTAGAAGTCGCCGCCGCCTTCGCCGCCTTCGTCGCCGTCGCCGCCGCGCTCGCGACGGCCTCGGCCTCCCCGGCCTCTTCGGCCTAATCGACTCCCGCCTCCTCCTCCACCAGCTGGCCTCCGCCGACGAAACGCCTCGGACGGTGGGATCGACAGCATGCGCCTGTCTAGCACCACGGAAACTGGACGGTCTCCGAGGTCCATCTCGCTGGCGTCCCCGCCGACGGCGAGGAGCCAGGGCCTCCGTGGGTCGAAGCTTACGGAATAGAGAGTGGCGTCAACGTTGCTGCTGCTGGCTGCTGCTGCCGCGCGGGAGCAGCCCCGATCGGAGGGAGGGAAACAGGAGCGGCCCGGCGCGCGGGCTGCCGCGGCGAGGGCGGCGGGACCCACCGCTGCTGTGAGCGGCGACGGAGCGGAGGAGCTGCCCTCGCCTTCGCCGCCGCCGCCGCCGCCGCTCCCGAACCCGCTCCCGCCGCCGCGGCCGCGCTCGCGGAGGTCGAAGGTCGCGACGACGCCGTCCTCGCCGCACGTCGCGAACTCGGAGGGGGACCCGGGCGCCAGCGCCATCTTGTGCGCGCGGCCCCCGTGCCAGAAAAGGCAGCGGTGCCCGACGACGGCGGCGTCCGCTGCGTCCGGGTCGCCGTTCGCGCTCCTTCCGCCGCCGCCGCCGCCGCTCGGGAACAGCAGCCGGTCCCTCTGCGCTCGCGGCACCGACATGACGCGCACAGCCCCGTCGGCGGCGCACGTCAGCAGCTCGCTCCCCTCGTCCCCCGGGTCGACGAAGAAGGCCTGGAACACGTTGGAGCTGTGCCGCGTGCGGATGCGCGCGAGCTCGCGGCGCGAGGGCAGCGGCGGGGAGGAGGAGGAGGAGGAGGAGGGAGCGCTCTTCGGTTCCCAGGCGGAGACGTCAGAGGACCAGATACGCACGGTCATGTCGTCGCCGCCTTTGAGAGGTATCGTTTTTTCCCGGTTTTGTGGTGTTTTGCTAGCGGGTGAGAAAAACGTCTCCAGGGTCTCTCTCTCTCTCCCTCTCTTTCGCTCGTCCTCGAACTGAGAGAGAGAGAAAAAAAAGAACTCTCCGCGTACCAGTCACCAGCCTCTCGCCGCGCTCCCCGGCGAAGCTGACAGAGTTCACGCATCCCTCGTGCCCGTCGCACGTGGATACGACGCGCAGGCGCGGGGCCAGGTCCGCCGAGGCCGCGAGGGAGTTAGAAAAAGAGGGCGACAGAAGAGGCAGCGGCGAGGGCGGTGGTGTCGTCGTCGGCATCGATGACATTTGGGGGCCTCCATCGATGCCTTCGTTCGCACGCGGCACCCCGACGCCTTCAGAGACGCGCCGGCCCGTCGCACGATCTTGCAGCTTCCTCAGCAGCATAGTGGGTTGAAGCAACGCGCTGGACTCTGAAAGTCTCGACAGCTCTTTTCGACGATGCCTTTTCGAATGCTTCCTCCTAGCCGCTGAGAAGGAAACGAAACGAAAGAAATGATTTCTCGGACTTTTTTTTTTGTTGTTGCTCGCCTTCTAGTCTACACAAACTCCAACTCAGCTCTCATTCAACTCGCCCTCCATCCCTCCACTTCCCCTCCCACTCCTTCCTCGTCGTCCCCCTCGGGGCAGTCCGCGACGCCGTCGCCCACGAACGACGTCGGGATGAGGAGCACGGGCCCGGCCGCCGCCGCCGCCGAAGAAGAAGAAGAGGAAGACGCCGCTGCCGACGACGCTTGCCCTTTGCTTCCCCCGTTTCCCCCTCCGACTCGGCACGCGAACCGCGCCCCCGGCGAGGCGGCGCAAGCCGACGTCCCGGGCTCGTCGGAGCCGTCGGGGCAGTCGCAGTAGTCGTCGTTGACGGCGGAGCACGGGATCGAGAGGGGGGCTCCTCCTCCGCCCCTCGACGATCCCGCCGGCCCTCCTCGCCTCCCGCTCACTCCGCTCCCGCCTGTGGCCTCGCCCTTCCCCGCTCTTCCTCCTACTCCGCAGACGAACGACTCGGCGCAGCAGAATTCGCCGACCGCGGCCGCGAGCACGCCCCTGGAGCAGGGGACCTGGCGCTCCCGCTCGTGGGGCGAAGGCAACGACGACGACGGCGACGACGGAGGAGGTCGAGGCGACGTTTCCGCTTTCGCTCTCGCTTTCGTCGTCGACGTCGCCGGCAGTTCCTGGTCTCTTCTCGACAGGACGTGCGCGACTCGGATGCCTCGGTGGCTCCTCGACGCTACAGAGACGAGGACAAGGACGCACAGGGCGAGGAACAGCGCCTCGTAGCTCCGGATGGAGGGCCTCGATGGTCGAAGTTTCTTGGTTGAACGTCGGCGACGATCAATTTCTTCATCGCCGCCAACCATGTCCCCGAAGGCTCGATTCCGATCTGTGGAGCTGGTCACAGGCCTGGTGAGGTCGTTCACGGTCTCCGATCGAGCTGGCAGCGCGAAGTAGGACGACAGCAAGCTCTACGAGAAGAGAGATAAATGAAAATGAATAGAGAAAGATTGATTTGATTCCCCCACATTTTTTTTCGGAAAAAAAAAACTCGTCTCCTTCTCCTTTCTCTCTCTCTCTCTCGACACCCTCCGCCACCTGGTTCTTTTTTTTTCATAATTCAGTTATCATCGTACACGTTGTCAAAATCTCAAGAATCAGGCGCGACGCGCCGGCCAGCAGAGGGCCACAGAATCGAAGGACCAGAACCCGAAAGCGAAGACACCCCGCGCTGCTTGACCCTCGCCGCGACCCCGGCCGCCGCTGCCGCCGCGGCCTCGAGCGCCGCGGCCACGTCGAGCAGGCAGCCGAGCCCGAGCCCGCGCAGCGACGCCGCCGCGGCGTCCCTCGACGTCAGCACCAGGCGCGACGAGGAGGAAGAAGCCGACCCTTTCCTTCCTTTGCCTCCCTCCTCTCCCAGGTCGACCCTCGACAGCGACGGCGCGCGAGCGAGCAGCGCCCTGACGTGGCCGCTGCTGGCTGCG